>Ga0335084_10001754_pt1 | contig 20512 bp, 15 predicted proteins | sample Lox_Sample_44_FD_206721 | JGI IMG/M metagenome (GOLD analysis project Ga0335084, IMG submission 206721) | Soil microbial communities from Loxahatchee National Wildlife Refuge, Florida, United States - Lox_Sample_4.4 | ecosystem: Environmental > Terrestrial > Soil > Wetlands | place: USA...
CGTCCATCCGGCTCGACCTGACGAAGCAGAGCGGTTCCCAGAAGCCCCTCGAGCGGCGACAGCACCGTCCGGAGCGGGCCTAGGCCGTCAAGCAGCGCCTCCATGCGGATCGTCCCTTCCCCGAAAAACCTCAGGTCGACGACCTCCGCGCTGTGGGTGCCCAGCAGCCTGGTCGCGAGCGTATCTTGGTCGTAGTGGCGTTCGAAGAATATCGCTTCCGTCCCCACCGGCTCCCGCTCGTAGACGCGGCCTCGCACAAACGTCTCTCGATACGCCCGATCGTAGGGGACCGTGACGACGACCACGCCGCCTGGCCGTACGACCCGAACGAGCTCGCGAATGGCCGCCGTGTCGCCGTCGTCGGGAATGTGCTCCAACACCGAGATGGAAAACGCGGCGTCGAAGGAATGGTCTGCGTACGGCAGGGCGCGGCCGTCTCGTACTTCAGAGTGCACGCGACCTGGACCCTGTCCTTCGAGCCCTTGTGCCGTCGCGTACCGGCGGCTCAGCTCGATGGCTTGCGGCAGGATATCGGTGGCGACGACTTCGTAGCCGCGATGCCGAGCCAGCATGGCGGCGAGATCCTTGGGGCTTCCCACGTCCAGGACACGGGCGCCCGGCGCCTCGCCGAGCTGCTGCCACGTGTACGCGAACTCAACGCTGCGCCAGTAGCCCACCGGGAGCGCGAGCCGCTTTACCCCGAGCAGGGGCTCTCGGGGCAGCGTGCGGAGCCCCACGATCAGTCCCGCCAGCCAGGTCCCAAGCGGGTGTGCGCCGTTCAGTGTCACCTGGTGGGACTCGAGCGTCGGTGCCCGGCTGGCGAGGATTGCCGCGGGGTCGCCACCTTGTGCATGGCAGCGGCAAGGCCGACCAGTGCATAGCCCATCTCGGCGTAGGCCAGCGAAAGGAAGAACGCTCCCACGGCCCAGCCGATGAGGGACGCCATCAATGCCTGCGCTAGCTGTCGCGACTGGTCCGGGGGGCCTGTGGCGACGCCCGAGGCGCGCGCCACCCGCGTGAGGGCAGCAAACGCCGCGACGAGCATCCCCACAAAGAACAGCAGGCCCGGTATGCCCAGGTCCGCACCGGCCTGTACGAAGCTGTTGTGCGCCGCACCCCAGCGAACCGCGATTCCCATCTCCTGCCGCTTCGCGAGCGGCGAAATGGTTCCTTCGGCCACGGAGAAATTCTGGGCGCCAACGCCCAGAATCGGATGGAGCTTCATGTACCCGATCCCCCGCTGCCAGATTTTCCACCGCCCAGCGTCCTCCGTGCGATTGTAGTCCTCGTCCGGCTTGAGGATCGTGCGCATCTGTGTCCAGTAGGCGTCGCTGGCGGTCGCGAGAACTGTGACGACGACGGCGGCCGTCCCTACGATGCGGGTGGTTCTGCGGATAGCCGTGAACCGGAAGACGACGAAGACCGCGACGGCCAGCAACGCCAGGAATCCTCCGCGGGAGCCGGACCAAACGAACGCGACCGCGATGGCGATCATTCCCGCAGCGCATGCCAATCGCTTCGACCAGCGATGTTGACCCGCGACGAAGTAGAGACCGAGAGGCAGAGCGCTGACGACGAACGTGGCGAGGTCGTTCGCATCGTAGTAGTACAAGCCGGCCAGGCGCCACGCATCACCGCCGACTCTGAAGCGCGCGAGGACGACGAGCGAGTACACGGCTGCCGCGGCGAAATAGGTCAGGGCCAGGCGCTCGACATCCCGGAACGCCCGCACGCATCCAACGATGAGCAGGTACATCACGACGGTCTTGAGGAAACTGATCAGCTCCTGAAACGCGAGGCCTGGGAACAGCGCCCCCGGCACAGAGAGCCCTATCCAGAGCAGCAACAGGAGTACGCAGTTCGTCGTGGGGCCGCGAACGGCTGCCAAGCGCCGCGGCGCGTGTGGATCGAGGACGTACAGGGCGCCCGCGGCCAACCCCGTAACGACTGGCTTGAGCGGGAGCAGCACGGGGAAGAGCTGGTGAATGCGCCCGACGGCTCCAAGCACGTGCGCGGCCACGCAGATGAGCAGGAGGTCCCAGGCTGCGTCGGGAGCGCGGCGCGCCAACTGTGCTCGGATCACCCTGCGCAGGCGCGCAGGACCCCTAGGCCGAGCGGGGGCAGGCACGGGCGGCGCGTGGTTAGTGAGCAAGCAGGGTCCCGATCCCGTGTGGATGTGTGGGCGATGAAAGCGAACCCAGAAGGGCCGCTTGTTCGGCTCCCGCTGATGCCCCCAGCGTGGGCCGCAACGGCATACAGCGACCCTGACATGCTCTGCAAGACTGGCGCCGGACTCGGGACTGCCTAAGTCACAATGGTCCAAGGGCTTGCCATCCCGCCCGTACCCCGGGGCCTGGAGGCGTCTGTGTAGCACGCGTACCACAGGGGGTGCCGGGGGCTCGGGGTCCCCCGTTCGAATGCCCCGATTCCGCGCGACCTCGAGGAGTTCCCACTGGAACGGGCATTGCAACGGATCGGCTCGTCGTTCAACCTAGGATGAGGGCGTGACTCCATCTGCGTACCTATGAAGATCCTCTGGCTGTGTCATTTCCTGCCGTATCCGCCGGCTGGGGGCGCGCGACAGCGCAGCTACCATCTCCTGCGCGTCGCAGCGCGGACCCATGAGGTTCATCTCGTCGCGCTCGACAATCCTGCCCTCGATCACGGAGCAACGACGCCGGCCGACGCTGTCCGGGCGCTCTCGGACAACTGCGCCAGTGTCACGGCGTTCAGGAGCAGGTGCGGCTCGTCACGTTTGCGCTGGATGCTGATGGCAGCGGGCGCGTTCTTTCGAACCACCCCATACGACGTGCAGTGGTTGTGGCAGCCAGACATGGACCGCTTCCTGCGAGCCTTGGCACCTCGCCAGGGGTTCGACGTCGTGCACGTCGATACGCTCGGACTGATGCCCTACCACGTCGCAGCGTCTGGAGTGCCGATCGTCTTAAACCACCACAACGTTGAGTCCCAAATGACTCATCGGCGAGCCGCAGTGGAGCGCTCGCTGTTGCGGCGCGTGTACCTTCGTCGTGATGCGCGCAAGCTTGAAGAGTACGAGCGCACCGCTTGCCGTCGCGCCGCGGTCAACGTCGCTGTGTCGTCGTTGGATGCCGAGCGGTTGCAGGCGGTCGTGGGTGGAGCGGACACGGTGGTGGTCCAGAATGGAGTGGACCTCGAATACTTTCGGCCTCGACCGTCGACGCCTCAGGAGCCTGCCAGTCTGGTATTCGTCGGGAGCATGAATTGGTATCCCAACCGCGATGCGATGCGCTATTTCCTCAATGACGTGTGGCCTCTGCTCCTTGCTGATCGACCAGACAGACGCCTGTCAATCGTTGGCGGAGACCCGCCGCCCGAGGTTCGCATGGCCACGAGGGACAGCAGGGTGCGGGTGCCGGGCTTCGTGGATGATGTTCGGACCTACATCGCCGCGGCGGCCACCTACGTGTGCCCCATCAGAGATGGGGGGGGCACCCGCCTGAAGGTCTTGGACGCGCTCGCCATGGGGAAGCCCCTTGTGGCCACCGCACTCGCTGTTGAGGGATTGGGCCTGGCGGAGGATGTGCACTACTTGCGAGCCGAAACACCGTCGGACTATGTGAGACAGATCCGTCGCCTCGAAACGGAGCCGGCGTTGCGCGATCGACTGTGCGAGTCGGGCCGACGCTTCGTTGAGCAGCATTATTCCTGGGAGGCGATTGGGCAGAACCTTCTGTACGCGTACGACGTCGCCATGAGCAAGAGCTCAGAGCCGACCCGCACCGTATCGGCCGCCCGCGCTCAGGAATCGCCGGCACAAGCCGGTCATGGTCGTCCGGGCGCGCCAGGCCGCTAGCCGCGCAGAGTCTGCCAGCCTCCGCGGCTCCCGCTCCAAAGCGAACTCCGTCACCTGCTCTTCGGTGGGCGAGCGGCCCCGGATCGGGCCGAAACGCTGCTGCTGCCACCAACGTCGGGAGGAGTTCTCGCCGGTGTCGGCGCGCCAAATGGCTCCAGGAAACGGGAGTGGGGCGAGAGGTGACCCCTGCTCGGCGCAGTAGCGCCGCAACTGATTGTGATCCCCCAGGATCCGCTCCAGATAGCGAGGATCGAAGGCTGACACGATATCGGGCTTCGAGGGAGTCATCGAGGAGAACCTCGGTACCGGGAGCAGATCGGCGCGAATGATGTGGCTCGTGCCGCAATAGCTCCAGAACTCGTCCCGGCGCTCGATGAGCTTGAACCGATTACTGTACACATAGCCGTGAGACATGTAGTATCCCGCCGCCGCTGGGCTTGCGTTGACGAACGGGACTAGTCGGTTGCTCACCAGGTCGTCAGCATCGGTGAACATGATATGGGACGGTTGGAAGCGGGCCGCATGGAGCAGCCCTACCGCGTTGCGACATCCCTTGTCACGGAATATCCACGTGTACGCGTCCTGCTGACTTGACGGTGGGTCGGGTGGCGGGAAATCCACCTCGACAAACACCGCGTTTGAGACGGTGTTCGCCCAAGCGGGGCGGCTCTGGGAAACGATCACCACGACGTAGCCAGGATCGGTCGAACGTCCAATCGACTGCAGGGTCTTTCGGAGCAGCTCGAGCACGCGTGCGTACGAGCGGGAGGAGGCCGGATGCTTGACCGGAATAATGAACGCCAACACGAGCGTTACCCTAGGCCGACGCCGTTCGACGGCGGTAGGTCGGTTTGAGGGCGCGAGGCAGCCTACCCAGCGAGGCAGAGCCCGGCCAGTGCAACGCTCGGCCGGAGCACAGAAGGTGGGAGGGACTCATGAGGGTGTTCGTCACAGGTTGCCGATTGGCACATGCAAGAGGGACGCCAATTGTACGTCTTGGTGCCGCAGGCCCCTTGGCGCACATCGGCGGCCGAGACGGGCTTAGGTGTGGTACGACTGCCACAGTCCTCGGAGGGGCCTGACTAGGGCGGACGGGTACGCGAGGTGCAGTGTGGGGGACCCGGGGCATGGGTGCGACCAAATTTGGGAGGGGCATGGGACCGGCGATCCTCATCACGGACGGAACGGAGCGAGCGGCGCTCGCCACGGCACGGGCGCTCGTGGCCGCCGGGTACGAAGTCCATGTGGCGGCGCCGGCCAGGCTCTCACTTGCCGGTGTGTCGCGCGGGGTGCAACCCTGTGCCCTGCGGACGAGCCCGCTTGTCAGCCCCGCCGCCTACGCAGCCGAGCTGGGCCGTGCCGTTTCCGCGCGCGGCATCCGGGTCCTCCTGCCCATGACGGACGCAAGCGTTGAGGCAGTCCTTGAGCATCGGCACCTGCTCCCCCCGCCGGCCGAGCTTGCTCTCCCGCTTCCTGACCTCACGAGCTACCGACGCGCGTCGGACAAGCTGGCGGTGCTCGAGCTCGGGCGTTCCGCAGGCTTCGAGGTGCCGGAGACGGTTGTGTTGGAGTGCCCGGAGCAGGGGAGCGACCTGTCCCAGGACCTGTTCCCTGCCGTCGTGAAGCCGCACCGATCGGTGGTCGACGTCCAGGGGCGTCGCGCGACACTCGGCGTCGCCTTCGTCGCGGACGCCGGCGCGTGCGCCCGCGCCCTGGCCGCCCTGCCCCGGTCGGCGTTCCCGGTGCTCTTGCAGCGACGCGTTTCTGGGGTGGGGGAGGGCCTCTTCGTGCTTCGCTGGGGTGGCCGCACCGTAGCCCGATTCGCTCACCGCCGACTTCGCGAGAAGCCTCCGGCAGGGGGCGTCAGCGTCTACCGCGAGAGCATCCCGCCCGACCCCGAGCTGGTGAGCGCGGGGGAGCAGCTGCTCGACACCCTCGGTTGGCAGGGCGTCGCGATGATCGAGTGCAAACGGGATCCCGAAAGCGGACGCCACGTCATCATGGAGGTGAACGGTCGCTTCTGGGGCTCAGTCCAGTTGGCGGTCGATGCGGGCGTGAATTTCCCCGCCCTGCTGGTGCAGTGTGCGCTCGGAGACGAGCTGCCGTCCCTCACCGGGACCAGCTACCGCGTCGGGATCCGGAGTCGCTGGTTCTGGGGCGACGTGGACCACTTGTATCTCAGGTTGACGCGGTCGCGATCGCGGCTGCAGCTGGGCAGCGACGCCGGGTCACGACTGCGGGCCCTAGGCCAGTTTTTCACGATTCACCCCACCCGCGATCGCTGCGAGGTGTGGCGCTGGCGGGATCCTGCGCCCTTCCTGCTCGAAACCCTCCAACGCATCGGCCTGTGCTAATCCTTCATTGTCTCGCCCCGGGGGAGATTGGGGGACTCGAGCGCGTGGTGCGGTCGCTCGCGGTTGGTCATCGCGGGCTGGGGCATCGCGTCGTGGTGGCGGCGGTGCTCGAGCCGTCTCCGTCGGAGCACCCATTCGTGCGCGCGCTCGACGGTTCGGGCCTCGAGGTCGTACCCCTCCAGATCAGGCGCCGTGCGTATCTCGCCGAGCGCGCCGCGATAACCCGTCTGTGCCAGGGCCTGCGACCGGACATTGTGCACACGCATGGGTACCGCTCGGACGTCCTGGCGGCAGGCGTGGCGCGGCAGCTCGGCTTCCCGACTGTCACGACCGTCCACGGGTTCACCGGGGGGGACTGGAGGGACAGGTTGTACGAGCGGTTGCAACGGCGGGCGTTTCGCCGCTTCGACGCGGTGGTAGCGGTGTCCGGGCCGCTGGGCCACGAGCTGGTGCGCAGTGGCGTGCCGCCCGATCGCCTGTACGTCATCCGGAACGCGTGGGATGGGGCCGTGGACTTCCGTGACCGCGCAACGGCGCGGCGCGAGCTGGGTGTCCCGCTCGATGGCGTCCGCATCGGTTGGGTCGGCCGGCTGAGCCCGGAGAAGGGTGCGGACGTCTTGCTCGATGCGTTTGCCCTCCTGCCGGACGGCTTGGCGAGCCTGTCGGTGCTGGGCGACGGAGACGCCTTGAGCGGCCTGAAGCGCCGAGGGGAGGCTCTGGGTGTGGCGGATCGGATCACGTGGCATGGCGCCGTTCCGGAGGCGGCCACCCTCCTTCCGGCCTTCGACGTGCTGGTCCTGAGCTCGAGAACCGAAGGGACCCCAATGATTCTGTTCGAGGCGATCGCGGCCGGCGTTCCGGTGGTCGCGACTCAAGTGGGCGGGGTACCGGACGTGGTCTCGCCCACTGAGGCTCTGCTCGTGCCCCCAGAGGACCCGGCGGCTCTCGGGGCGGCGGTCCGGAAGACTCTGGAGCACTCCAAAGCTGCCCGGGAGCGCGCGTGCGCCGCGCTGCGGCGGGTTCAGCGAGACTTTGCCGTGGGGCCGTGGCTCGAACGGTACGAGGCGCTGTACAGCAGCTTGCAGGCCGCCCGGGCCACCGCGGTGCGTGCATGATGCTGCTAGCTACGCTGGCGCTCGCCGCACTCACGGCGTCCGTTGCGCTGGTGGCATACACGTATGTCGGGTATCCGGCGTTGTTGAAGGCGATGGGTCGCGGCCGTCCGCCGCGCCCGCGTCCCGGAACGCCCGCCGTCTGGCCGGTGGTGACCGTCACGATCCCGGTCCACAACGAGGCGGCGACCATCGCCGAGACGCTCACCAAGATTCTCGAAATCGACTATCCTCCCGAGCGGCGGCAGATCCTTGTCGTCTCGGACGCCTCCACGGACGGGACCGACGACATCGTGCGCGGGTTCGCGCACCGCGGGGTCGAACTGTTACCGCTGCCTGTGCGACGCGGCAAGACCGGGGCCGAAAACGCGGCCCTCCCGATGGTGCGCGGCGAGATCGTCGTGAATACGGACGCGTCGATTCACATTCCCCCGGACGCCCTGCGGCCTCTTGTCGCCGCATTCGCCGATGCCACGGTTGGTGTGGCTTCCGGACGGGATGTGAGCGTCACTCGTATCGGGGACTCCAGCAACCATGGCGAGTCACGCTATGTGGGCTATGAGATGTGGGTGCGTCAGCTCGAGACCGCGGTGGCTGGGATCGTGGGCGCATCGGGGTGCTTTTACGCGATCCGCGCGGACCTGCATCGAACTCGTACCCCCGACGGTCTCAGTCGAGACTTCGCCGCGGCGTTGGTCGCGCGGGAGCACGGGCTGCGCGCGGTTTCGATTCCCGACGCCATCTGTTTCGTACCGCGCACGGCGTCGCTCCGGAACGAGTTCCGGCGCAAGGTGCGGACGATGGCCAGAGGGATGCAGACGCTCGTCTTCAAGCGTCATCTCTTGAACCCCGCGCGCCACGGGCAGTTTGCGTGGATGCTGCTCAGCCACAAGGTGTGTCGCTGGATGGTCCCGTGGGCAGGGGTGCTAGCCTTGGGTGCGCTCGGCGCGTTGAGTCTGATGCTGCCGTGGGCCAGGTGGCTGCTTGGAGCTGCGGCGGTGCTGCTTGTGGCGGCGGTCGCCGGGTGGGCCTGGCCGGAGCGATCCGCGGCGCCGCGGCTGCTCGCGTTGCCGGCGTATCTCGTGAGCGGCAACGTCGCGGCACTGCTCGCCGCGATCGCGGTGCTGCGGGGACGGCGGCACGCGACCTGGGAGCCTACCCGGCGCGTCGGCGCGGCCGCCCGCGTGGATGGGTCAGCCTGATACCGCCGGCGCCGCCGATTTCAGGCGGCGTTTTCTACGTAGAGCCGATGCCAGGTGGAGAAGGAAAGCAGGCCCCAGAGGATCCGCTCCCGGTTTTGCCGGCCTTCCAGATGCTCGCGCAGGAGTCTCGCCACCACGTTCGGGTCGAAGTAGCCGAGGCGGCGTTGCCGTTCGGGCGACAACTCGTCTGACACGACCTCCCGCAGCTCGTTCCTGAGCCAGGCGGACGTCGGTCCCACGAAGCCCCGTTTGGGCGCGCGGAAGTGGGCCGCGGGAAGGCGCGCCCGCATGGCGCGCTTGAGCAGGCGCTTGTTGCGCCACAACCCGATCTTGACGTGATAGGGGAGCGGAAACACGCGGGCCGCGAGCTCGTGATCCACGAACGGCACCCGAATTTCGAGCGAATGAGCCATCGCCAGCCGATCGCTCAATGCCAAGATGTCGTCGGGCAGGAACGTCATGTAGTCGAGATACATCGCGGCCGAGAGCCCGGGGGGACAGGCGTCGCTGTTGTACAACGCGCGGAATCGCGTGCTCGCTCCCTGTCCACTCACGGAGTCGCGGAGGCCCTTGGTGTAGAGCGCCGACCGTTCGCCGTCGCGCAGCCGGGTCATGAAGCTCAGGAACCGATCCGCCATGTCCCCTTCGCCCGAGCGCAGGAAGCGCTTGACCCGATCGACGCCCAGCGTGCCGCCCCGGGGTTCGGGGGCGAAGTGCGCCACCCCGGCCGCGAAGCGCCGCAGGAACGCGGGCATCTTGCGGTAGGCCTCGACCAGCGGCAATCCCAGGTGCCTCGGGTAGCCGCCAAACAGCTCGTCTCCGCCGATCCCCGTGAGCGCCACCTTGTACGAGCTTCCGACGGCTTTCGACAGGAGCCAGGTCGGGATCGCCGAATCGTCGGCGTGCGGCTCGTCGAGCGCCCACACGATCGGCTCGAAGATGTCGCGGATCTCCGGGCGGATGTCCACATACGTCAGATTCATCCCGTACCGGTTCGCCAGCTCGCGAGCCAGCCCCGTCTCGTCGGCTGCTTCGTTGCCCGAGCCGAAGTACCGGGCCGTGAAGGCGTGCGGCGCCTCGCCCGCGAGCGACATGCTCGCCCCCACCGTGGACGAGTCCAAGCCGCCGCTCAGAAACAGGGCGACCGGCACGTCGCTGACGAGATGGGCGGAGACCGATTCGTCGACCCAGTCGCGGACGTCGGCCTCGGCCGTCGGGGTGGCAGACCCGGCTTCGTGAGGGAGATGCCAATAACGCCGCACCACGGTCTCGCCCCTTCCGTTCCATTCCAGCGTCTGGCCCGGCTCGAGCTTCCGCACGTCCGTGAACGGCGACGCGGGCGCGGGGATGTATCCCAACTGGAGGAACATGTCGAGCGCTTCCCAGTCGAGCGTGCGGCGGCTGAGCCCCGCGGCGTGCAGCGCCTTGAGCTCGGACGCGAACGCGATGCCCCAGGGCGCCTTGACCACGTACAGGGGCTTGATCCCGAACCGATCACGCGCGAGCAGCAGCGTGCGCTTGGTCGCATCCCAGATGGCAAAGGCGAACATGCCGCGCAGCAGGCTCGCGCACTCGGGCCCCAGGTCCTCATACAGATGTAGGACGGTCTCGGTGTCGCTGTGGGTGCTGAACACGTGCCCCCGGGCGATCAGACGCTGGCGCAGCTCCCGGTAGTTGTAGATCTCGCCGTTGAAGACGATGGCCTTCGTGCCGTCCTCGTTGAAGATCGGCTGCTGGCCACCGCTCAGGTCGATGATACTGAGCCGGCGCATCCCGAGGCCGACGGAGCCGTTCAGGAAAATCCCCTCGTGGTCGGGCCCCCGGTGCTTGACCGCCGCGCACATGCGCTGCACCAGCTCGCGCGAAACGGGCCGGCCCGGGTCCCGGTGGGCAATACCAGCGATACCGCACATGTGTCGGCTGCAAACCTCCGAGAGGGATTCGGATGGAGCGCGGAAACGCCGTTGTCTTCTGCAAGACGGAGACCACCCGGGCTTGTCACCGCTGCGTGCGTGCGGCGGCTGGACCGTTGCCAAACCACCACACTTGGTGGCCGGTCGCGTCTCCCTCGAGGGGGGTCATGAATGTCTAAGATACAGTGCTACAAAAGCTTACGTGCCACGCGCCGGATCGCACGGCAGCGCGAGGATTGCAGAACGTCGGGCAGCCGGTCGGTGGCTCTCGCATGCGCGCGGAGCCGGGACGGCGCCGAATCCGGCGCACCAGGGAGCGAGCGATGCACAAGAACGGAAACGGAACCCGACGCGTGATACTGCTCGAGTTCAACGAGTTGACCCCAACGCTGATCGAGCGCTTCATGGGGGAGGGCAAGCTGCCCGCCTTCAAGCGCTTCTATCAGGAGTCCCGGGTCTACATCACCGACGCCCAGGAGACCCAGGACAAGCTCAATCCCTGGATTCAGTGGGTCACGGTCCACAGCGGTATGTCGTTCGCGGAGCATGGGGTGTTTCGGTTGGGGGAGGGACAGAACCTGCAGCGCAAGTGCGTGTGGGACCTCTTGTCCGACGCGCAGCTCCCCGTGTGGGTATGCGGGAGCATGAACCCGCGGTTCGATACGCCCCTGAACGGCTACCTGCTGCCCGATCCGTGGACCACGACCGTGGCGCCCTACCCGGACGAGCTGTTGCCCTATTACCGGTTCGTGCAACGCAACGTTCAGGAACACACCAACGAGCAGGCCGCAATGACCGCAGGCGAGTACGCCAGCTTCGCCAAGTTCATGGTCACTCACGGGCTCTCGAGCTCGACCGTGGCGTCGATCACGGGGCAGCTGATGCGCGAGCGCATGGGCGCCAGTCGCTGGAAGCGCGCAGTGCTCCTGGACCGGCTGCAGTGGGATGTGTTCCGCCACTACTATCGAACGCTCAAGCCGGCGTTCGCGACGTTCTTCCTGAACAGCACCGCGCACCTGCAGCACAAGTACTGGCGCCACATGGAGCCCGAGCACTTCACCATCAAGCCGACGCCCGAAGAGCACGCCGAATACGAGAGCGCGATTCTGTACGGCTATCAGGCCATGGACAAGCTCCTTGCCCGGTTCATGAGGCTCGCCGGGGACGACGTGACGCTGGTCCTGTGCACCGCGCTGGGCCAGCAGCCGTGCCTGATGTACGAGGACGAGGGCGGGAAGACCTTCTATCGGCCGCGCGAGTTCTCCCAGGTTCTCGAGTTCGCGGGGGTGAGGGGCGGCTACCGGGTGGCTCCGGTGATGTCGGAGCAGTTCCACATCCTGTTCGAGAGCGAGCCGGCCGCCGAGCGCGCCGAAGCCCAGCTGCGTGCGCTCAGGGTCGGGGATACTCCCGCCATGCTGGTGAGCCGGCAAGGGAGCGACGTGTTCAGCGGATGCAAGATCTACCGGCCGTTGCCCAAGGACTCAGTGCTGCAAGCGGGCGCCGACCGTACGGTGCCGTTCTTCAACCTCTTCTACCAGGGGGATGGCATCAAGAGCGGGATGCACCATCCGGACGGATTTCTCTGGATTCGTGGCCCCGACCGGGTGCACCGTGGTTGCGCCGAGAAGGTGCCGTTGCGCGCGGTGGCACCCACGGTCCTCACTCTGTTCGGCGTGACGCCTCCGCCCTACATGACCGCGACACCGTTGTCCTGAGGGATTGGGCTGAGCTATCCTGCTCGCCGTCTGGCCCGGCGAGCCGCGAGTCTCCTCGCTACCAGATCCCGTGCCCACAGGAGCTGCATCCGACGCCACTCCGCGGCCGGCAGTGTCTCCGTCGTGCGGCGGGCTCGCATTGTGTCCAGGAGCTCCCCGACTGTTGGGAACCATCCCGGGCGCGACGCCAGGCGCTCCAGCCTTTGCCGCACGAGTGGCACGACATCGCCCCCATCGACAAAGCGCTTTCCGAAGTGGGTGGCGACGATGCAGACCCCGCCCTCCCGCTCCAGGCTCTCCTGCTGCTCCGGGCAGATCAGCTCCGCGAACTCCCGGGCGTCCTCCGCATCGCTGGCGGAGAACCACCACGGCACCCAGGGGCGCGAAGGATCTCGGTAGGGCATGCTCGGATTGACCGCCGCCGTATTGATGTTGCTGAAGGTCAAGTTCCGCACATACGTGATTCGTTCGACGCAGAGGTCACCCCAGAAATATTCGCTACCTTCGACGTGGCCCACGTAGTGCTCGGGCGGGATCCCCGTCACCCCACAGTAGAGCCTTCCCAGGAACGGCAGATCGATTCGGCGTGGCCCCCAGTAGAGGCACTCCCGGTTCTCCGCGTGATTGGCGTACACCTTCGGCGGGCCGCCGAAAATGGCTTCGAACTTCTCCAGTCCGCCGCGCGTTCGCTCGCGCGAGCTCGACTCCATGGTGGCGCCGTGCGAGGCTATCTCGAAACCGCGCGACTGAAGATCGAGCACGAACGCGAGATAGTCTGGATCGTCCAGAGTTTGGGAGAGGGAGAAGTTCCTGCTTCCCTCGGGGCAGGACATCGGCCACACGGTCTTGGTGGCTTTCATGCCCAGCGAATCCAGCAGCTCGTACATCGGACGCAGATTGCTCACGGTCCCCACGTCGGTGTCGTCGAGGATCGTGAACGCAAAGCGCTTGCCGTCGGGGAACGGAAACACGGAGCCCCTGACGTGCTTAGAAGACGACGTCAGCGTTCATGTCACCCCGCGTCACCCACCAGTCCTCGAGTGTGGAGGAGCCGGGAATCACGCCCTGAGAATCGCGCACCAGGAAGTACAGGTTGCCTGGAAGGCGGGCGTAGCCGCGACGCCGCAGCAACGGACGCAGGGCGCCATACGCCATGCTGCACAGGAGCGCGTCGGCGCCAAGATCGCGTGCAATCTGCTCGGCACCGCGCAGCAGCGTCAGGATGATGTCACGCCGCGTGGGATCGACGACGAGATCCGAGAGCGTCGCCACTGCGATCCCCCGGAGTCTCGGATCCCCGTGGCTGCGGGGCGCTCGCACGACGGCGGCGCCGACGGGTTCCGTGCCATCATACACGATGGCTGCGCGGTAGCCGCCGGCAGGGCTCACATCGTAGCGCCATGCCATATATGCGCCGTTTCGCACGGCTGCCCGGGGAAGCCGGTCCCGCACGGAGCGCCAGAGCCGGTCGAGGGCCGCGGACTCGAGCGGCGCCGAGACCTGCATCTGCAGCCTCCGCGCCGAGGGCAGGCGCGCCGCGCTCCACGCGTCGACGGCACTCTGCCCGACGAGTCCCGCGAGCGGGGCGACCCCCGGAAGGTGCGCAACGCGAGTCCCCCAGCGCGCGATACTCGGCATGGCCGAGAGCCCGAGCGCTCCCAGATCCAGCTTGGCGAGAATGCGGCCCGCTCGTAGCGGGCGCACATGGTTCGGGATGACGCCGAGTTCGGTGAACCCCACCGACTTGAAGAGTCGTCGTGAAGCCGGCATGACCGTCAGGGAAAGGGTGATTTCGAGCTGCTTGACCGCTTCGCGAAGCATCAGAAACCCTACCGGTCCGTTACGCTGCTCCGGGCGCACCATGAATCCGCTCAACCAGTGCGCCAATCGGTCGGCGCCATTGGCCCAGAGCCGCACGGGAATGGTGGTGAGGTGCCCGATGACCTGGCCGGCTCTGAGGAACAGCCACGTTGGGATCTCCTCCCCCGGTGCTCCGGGGTTGCGCGCCGCTTCCAGCGCGCGCGCACGGGCGACCGATTCGTCCGTGGCGCTCGGATCCCAGATGTCCCGGTAGAAATCGACGAGCGGGCCAAGGTGGCGCGGCTCGAAGCGCGTGATTGCCACTCGCGCGCTCTCCATGACGGCCCGCTCCTCCCGTGACCCGATGTCTACCACGCGACGCCCCGCCGCTCGAGCGCCTTCTTGATCGCCGCCACATTGGTGATCTCAAGCGCTTCCTCCGGCGAAAACGAAACGCCGTATACGGACTCAAGCTCGAGCACCAGTGTGATGTGGCCGAGCGAGTCCCAGTCGGCGACGCTTTGGTTCGACGTGGCATCGGTGATGCTGCTCCGGCCTACGCCGAAGGTTTTGGAGACGACGTCCTCAGGCGTCATTGGGGCTCCCGAGCGATCCAGGGCGGTACACGAACGGCGGCGGCCAGGTCGAGCTCCCAGCGCTCAACCGCCCCGGTGGTCTCGCGCCACGCGAAGCCGTGTCGAGCGTACAGATCCTTCGCCGGCACGTTCTTGCTCGTGGCGATGAATTCTCCCTCGAGCCTCGTGGCCCCCGCGGCGATGGCCTCGGCGCACACCTCGGCGAGGAGCGATGTCTCGATCCCGTATCCAATCACCCGGCAACTCATCACGAAGCTGTCGATCGTCCACAACGGTGCGGTGATCCGGACCAGCGCTGCTGCGACGAGACCGTGATCGCCGAAGCGGTCGCGAGCCTTGAGCCCGTAGAGACGGAACGCGGGGTCCTGTGACAGGCGACTCACGTCAGAGATGTCATAGCGCCGAGTGGTCGCATTGAACTGGTTGGTCCGCTGGAACAGCTGCGCAAGGCGCGGGAACATCGCCGGGGTTGCCCGGGCGCACTCCACCGCCACCGCGAGTGATCGGAGGTAGTCGTCGAGTGACGCGGCGTCGATCTTCACTTCCTGTCGCTGCCGGTTCGCATACAGGTGTCCGACCCGCATGCGGTCCTCTTCGGTCACCGCCAAGACCTGGAGTTGCGGGAGGTCCTCGAGTACCGAACGATAGAGAGAGGCATCGTGCGGCAGCTCGACCGTGAGCACCTGCGGAAGGGCCTGGCGCATCAGGGCCCGCTCGTCGGGATTGTCGTCGACGAACACAAGGGAGTCCACCCCGATATTCAGCTCCTCCGCGATTTCGATCATGTTGTCGTGCTTCGGCCGCCAGTTGATGCGCACGGCGCTGAACGCGGATTCGCGCAGGATCATCGATTCGTGGGAGCGGATCACCTCGAGGGCGTCGTCGGGGTTGTTCTTGGAGTTGACCGCGAGCAGAATGCCGCGCTGGCTCAGCGCACGGAGGAACTCCTGGAACTCAACGAATTCCGACCCGGGAGAGGTGTGGCCAAGCCGGATGCCGCTGAGGCCGTCCTCGCCCACGACTCCACCCCAGAGGGTGTTGTCGAGGTCGAGCACGACACATTTCCTCGTGAGCCCCTTGCAGGGAGCGATGTAACGCGCGTATGCCCGCGCGATCACCGGCAGCCCCGCGCTGGGGAGCCGCATCGACGCGAGGTGCCGGAGTTTGGGATTGTCCCCGCTCGGGGCACTCCCACGGAGGAGGAGATCGCTGACGTCGAGCAGGTAACAACTGGGCAACGCCCGCAGGGCTTCGGCGAGGCCCACGTTGAGCTCCGCGAGCCAAGCTGCACGCGACGGCTCCTCGCGCCCGTCGAGGATCCCCGCTGGCCCACCGAACGCGGAATGAAAGCTGTGCACGACGAGCGGCGTGCTGGCCCATGTCCGAAAACGAGCCGCGACCTCCACCACCCGTCGTACCGCACCCTCTCCCTCCTCGGCGAGCACTTCTGCGGGCACGTGACCGCGCGAGAGCGAAGGGATCAGGTCGTCAATCGCAACCGAGAGGAAGACCAGGTCGGGATCGAATCGGCGCAGGCCGGACGCCTCGTCGATGACCTCACGCGCCCAGGTGTTGAACGGGGCCAGGTAGATCTCTGGCGCCAGCCCGAGGGCGTGGCACTCGAGATCCACAAAGGGGATGAGGGGATCGATCGTGTAGGAGCTCAGGAGTGCAACGCGCGCAGGCGGAGCCCCGGTTGGGGGCAGGGTCTTCCGGGTATTTCGAACGTAGGTCGTCGTGGCCAGCGTGCTGTCCGCGCGTCCGAGTCGGGTGAGGAGGGCGTGGGCCCGGGGCGCGTCCCCAGCCTGAATCGCGAGGGCGACAGCGGCACGGAGGACGCCGGCGTTGCCGGGAGCGGCCGTGAGCGCACGCTCGACCTCGTCGCGAAGCCACGTTCTCTCACGGTCCCGCGGCAGACGGGACCACAGCGCCGCGAGGGCGTCAGGGGGCAAGGCGTCTGCATGCGTCCTGGCGACGGCCTCGACGATTTCGCGGCCGTCGTCGTTCAAATCCACCGGGAGCCTCTCGATGAGGGTGGCGAGCGCCGCGCTGAGACGCGCCGGCGGGATGAGCGCGCGGACGGCGCCGCTGTCCAGCAGCCATCGGGCGGCCCCCAGTGCGTCGAGCGCGACGTAGGCCTCGAGCAGCGCTGCGGCGTCGGTGCTTTGGGCCGTGAGTGAAGCCCTGATCGCTCGGACCAGGTTGTGAGACGTCTCTCGCGAGAACCCGTCGGTGGAGGGGTTGCGTGCGATTACATCCGGCGTCCTAACGGTCACTGATCAGCTCGATCATTTGTCGGTTGGGGAGCATGAAGAACGCGATGTCCCTCCCGCCGAACGCCACGGCGGGCACCGGACCGGTCACAACCTTCGCGCCGAGGGCGATCAAACGGGCCATCGCGTCGGCCAAGTCCGCCGCCTCGAACGCCAGGTGGTACAGGGTGATTCCTTTGCGGAGCCACGGCGTCAGCGTGGTTCCCTCCACTTGCTCGCGCAAGAGCTCGAGTCGCGGTCCCGTCCCGACGAGGAAGCGCCCATGAATGCCTTGGATCGGGTCCACGAAGTCATTCCCCTCGCGCTCGTAGCCCAGCGCCGCGAAGGCCCGTTCTTCCACGCCGAAGTCGCGGCAGGCGACGCCCACGTGGTGGAAGACCAGCCCCGGAACGGAGTGCGGGGTCGGGCGGTTCATCGCCAGAGCTCCTCGGTGGTTCGGGTGCGTTCTTGCGGTCCGAAGGGCCTTGCGCGGGGCTCGACCCCCGAGTCGTGGGCGATTGCAAGACAGGCGCCACCGGGGCCTCGACGCCCGAAGAAGCCTCGCGCGGCAGCGAGCTGCGGGTCCGTGCCGACTGTGGCATTCGTGCCACATGGCGCCCCGCCGAGCTGCGCCCTACGGCGAGGCGCCTTTGAAGGCGGCAGCGATAGTTTCCCATTCGTACGCCGCACGGATCTCGGTCCACACGAATGTCAGCGGACTGGCGTTCACTGTGTAGAAGTGGCCCGACTGCGAGTCGAGGGTGAAGTCCGCTCCCGCTCCTCCCGCCGGACCGCCCTCATCCTGGCCCACCCATGTCGGGTTGTCGAAAAAGAATCCCGAGCCTAGGAGGCCGGTAATCGTGCCTACGTTCTGGTCGCCGCGGGCGATGACGAGCTCGCCTCCGCCAGCCGGCGTAATCGACACCGTGGCCAGGTTGCCGGTGGTCGTCTGCATTCCTAGTGCTGTGCTGGATACGTCGAACGGGTTCGTGGCCGCTCCGGTGACGTCATACACGATGAACGCCGAGCCCGCCGGAATCGTCGAGGCAAAGGTTACCGTCAGCGTCATGGAGGTGCTGGTTGATGCGTTCGCCGCGTACAGCATCCGCTCGGTACCCCCGAAGCCGTTCGATAACGGACTGCCGGGGACGTCCACGTAGGAATTCCCTTTTCCGTCCGCCACGCTCGTGAGCGACACGTCGGCATCTCGCGTCATCGCGAACACGAGGAGGTTCCCCGACGACGGCGCCTGCAGCGGGATGGTGGCCCGGCCGCTTCCCGTATTGCCGACGTGCATGTGAGCGATCCGAATGCCCGGCCCTGGCGCGGTGCCTGCGACGGCGCCCTTGAGAGCGAGTGCCACCGAGCTGTAGGGGCCGCTCCCGTTCGCGGTGACGGTGGGATTCGTAGCTCCAGCACCGCCCTTGACCGTGTACTGCGCAGCCATCCCGTCGATCAGGTCCGCTGATGCGAGCGCGAAGCCCCCCCCTGCGGCATACGATGCGTAAGGTCCGGAGGGTCCTTCATCAGCAACTGTCTGGTACACGAGATCACCGTTTGCGGTGGTCGTGAGGGTTCCGGCAGCCCAGCTGGCGGTGGGGCTCGTACTCACCGATTGGCTGCCCCCGTCGAAGGCGTTCGCCAGAGCGACATTGTACCACTCACTCGCGACCGCTGCGATCCGATCCGCGGAGCCGCCGGCAAACGACACCGTGATGTGTTGGACCCCGGCCCGTGCATTCAAGGCGTAGAACACCGCAAGCGGATGCCCGCCCGACAGGCTGACGGCGGGACCCGCGCTGTAGGTGTTGCCCTGGTCGTCGCTCACGGAAATCGTGAGGCCCGGCGTCCCTCCATTGTGGACAGCGACAATCAGGCAGTTGTGCGCGAGCGTCTTGTTTGGAAGAAAGATGTTCAGTCCTGCACCAGCACTGCTTCGCGTACTCGGAGTGCTGACGTGCTGCACCATGGTTGGTACGGCCACTGTGATCGCGGTGGATCCGGCGACACCGCCGTACGCCGCCACGACCGTGGTTTGCCCGCCCGAGGATGCGGTGACCCGGCCCGTCTGCGCGCCGGTGCTGACGACGCTGGCCACGGAAGGCGCCAGGGTGGCCCAGACAACCTGGCCAGTTACCGGGGTGCCGGTTGCGTCGAGAATGGTCGCCGTCAAATGTGCAGTATCCCCCGGCAGCAGAGTGACAGCCGCGGGGCTAATGGTCACGCCGAAGCTGCCCAGGGTCACGGTAACCGGCAGGTCACTCAAGAGCGGTGTGAGCAGGATCGCGACCGGCGGATTCACCCCGGGTGCGATCGTGAGTGTCGCGGATCCGCTGTGCGTCTGCACCCCGCCTGCGTCGTACGCGCGCAGCGCCACCGTGCGCTGTGAGCCCGCGGGGACGGTGATAGTGCCCGCGGCAACGCCCCCTACGGTGGTGAGGTTAAACACCAGCGGCGTTGCGATGTCGGGCGCCGTTATCTCGACGACCACAGTCGCGATCGCGGTGCCAGAAACGTCCGCCCGCACCAGAAGCCGGGCCTGGCCCGATCCACCCTCCGGACCGGTGGCCTCGCGCGGCAAGCACGACCCCACCGCGAGGATGGAGATCAGCGCCGCGGTGGTGGCGTTCCAGCGCATCCCGGCGACTCTCCGTTACGGCGTCACGGTGATGGTAGCGGTGCCCGTGACTCCCTGGAAGACTGCAGAGATCGTTGTTGTGCCCGTTCCCACAGCGGTGACGAGGCCCGTTGCATCGACGGTGGCGATCCCCGGGTTGTCGGTCGCCCACGCGACCGCGCCCGTCACCGTGTGTCCCTGAGTATCGGTGATTGTCGCGGCCAGCTGCTTGGTGTTGGTGCCCCCGAGCGCCAGGGCGGCTGAGCCGGGCGCCACGTGCACCGAGTATGCGCCGAGCGTGGCTGTGATTGGCAGATCCCCGGTGAGCGGTGTGAGCACGAGCGAGATGGCCGGGTTCGTGCCGGGCTGGACGCTCGTGGTCACAGTCCCGCTGTGGGTCTCCACCCCGCCGACATCGTAGCCACGGATCATGATAGAGCGATTCGAACCGGCGGGGACTGTGATGGAGCCGCTGGCGGTGCCGTTGACGATGGGGATGTTGAAGACCAGCATCGTCGGGATATCCACCGCCGTCACGTCCACCACGACGGTCGCGACCATCGTTCCAGAGAGGTTGGCGCTGACGACGAGCACTGCGTCGCGGGTCCCGCCCGGACCGACGGTCTTGTCACCGGCGCACGATGCGCCGGCGAGAAGCGTACCGAGGATCACGGGGAGCGACCAGAGTGACGGACGTAACATTCGAACACACCTCGATTAAGGGCGAACTCCAGAGGGGCAAGGTCCGCGCCAGCGAAGCGGCCCCAACTGGCCATGCCGCCATTTAGGCAGCGGCGTGGAGTGTGTCAGGTGTGCTACATGCGGTGCAGGCCGAGCGTCGGAGCGCTGGCCCGCTTGGGCTCCGGCATGACTTGACCACCGAACTGACGGAAGGTGAGGGCGGGTGTAGTGGAGATGCAACAACTCGGGACCGCAGCGGTCACCGTGCGAGGGGTCTACCCGTCTCGTGAGTTATGCCGTGGTTCGGTCGTGGTAGTCCGGGTCTTGCAAGGGGGGTCCCACATGTCCGTGGACACCTTGGCCCCCCCTGGCAACCGGGGCGGCGACAGCGCGCTCAGGCAACTGTTGGCGAAGCGGGATCTGCTCTACATGCTG
>Ga0335084_10001755_pt1 | contig 20506 bp, 19 predicted proteins | sample Lox_Sample_44_FD_206721 | JGI IMG/M metagenome (GOLD analysis project Ga0335084, IMG submission 206721) | Soil microbial communities from Loxahatchee National Wildlife Refuge, Florida, United States - Lox_Sample_4.4 | ecosystem: Environmental > Terrestrial > Soil > Wetlands | place: USA...
ATCCCGGCCTTGAAGTCGCAGCAGATCATCCCGGTCCCGCCGCCGACGCTCCCCTCCGCCACCGGGCCGTCGCTCGCCGTCTGCAGCGCCTCGGCGACGTGGTCCTCCTTGACGTGCCGCCCCGCGACGTCGTTCAGCCAGGAGTCGTCGCACTCGCCCACCAGCGGGATGATGACGTCGTGCTCGTCGCCGATGCCCGGATAGCGGTCCACCATCCACTTCACGGCGGCGTCCGAGACGGCGCCGACGGAGAGCGTGTTGGTGAGGAAGATGGGCGTCTCCACCAGCCCCCACTCCAGGAGCTGCGTCATCCCGGAGACCTCGCCCGCGCCGTTCAGCACGAACCCGCCGCCGACCACGCGCTCGGCGAACACGTTGGCCGGGTTGGGGAGGATGGCCGTCACGCCGGTGCGCACCGGTCCCTTGCCCACCTTGAGCGGTCCGGCGGCCCCCCGGATGATGGTGGAGTGCCCGACCTTCACCCCGGAGACGTCGGTGATGGCGTTCCACTTGCCGGGCTTGTAGCGGCCGAGCGAGACCCCCAGCTCTCGCGCGCGGGTGCGGGGCTCCGGCGGGGGGGCTGGGTCGGGCATCCCAGTGCAATAGACCAACCGCCACCCCGCCGGAAGCGCGAAAGGGACGTTCCGCCGGGGGCCTGCCCGTCAGCCTCTCGGCTCGCCGCGGGCCGGAGCGGCGGGCGCCGGCGGGGACGGGCTCGCACCCTGGCCGCCGTTCCCGTTCCCGTGCGCGGGCGCGCCGCTCCCGTTCGGGCCGCCCGCCGCGGCGGCGCCCGCCTCGCGTTCCGCGGCGGCCTGGGCGCGGCGCGCCTTCTCCCGCTCGCGCTCCCGCTCCTGGTAGCGCCGGATGGCGTTGGAGAGGATCTCGCCGATGAGCGAGCGGTAGTCGATCCCGGCCGCCTGCGCGATGAGGACGAGGTCCGACCACCCCGGCGCCAGCCCGGGCAGCGGGTTGCACTCGATGAAGTAGACCTTGCCGTCCGCGTCGATCCGGAAGTCGATGCGCGCCACGTCGCGACAGCCGAGCGCGGCGAAGCACTCGCGCCCCGCGCGCTCCAGCCGGTCCACCTCGCGCTCGGTGATCTTCGCGGGGACGTCGTAGCGGATCTGGTCGGACCAGTCCTGCTTCATCTCGAACGAGTAGATGGGGGTCGGGTCGCTCGCGTCGAGGAAGACGATCTCCATCGGCGGCAGGACGCGGGGCCGCCGCTCGCCCAGCATCCCCACCGTGAACTCGCGCCCGGCCACGTAGCTCTCGGCCAGCGCGGGCTGGCGGTACTTGGCGATGAGCTCCCGCGCCGCCTCGCGCAGCTCCGCCTCGTCGCGGGCGATGGACTTGCGGGTGACGCCCTTGGAGGTGCCCTCCGCCACCGGTTTCACGATGAGCGGGAAGGTCAGCTCGCGCGGCAGGCGCTCCTTCCCGGTGTTGAGGACGAAGTAGTCGGGGGTGAGGATCCCGTGGGTGCGGACCATGCGCTTGGCGAGCGCCTTGTCCATCGACACCGAGAGCGCCGCCGGGTCCGAGCCGGTGTAGGGGATGTCGAGCAGCTCCAGGAGCGCCGGGACCTGCGACTCGCGGCTGCGCCCCTTGAACCCCTCGGCGATGTTGAAGACCACGTCCACCGGGGTGGAGGCGAGCTGGAGGGGCAGGTCCTGCGTCGCCTCGAGGTCCACCACCTCGTGGCCGTAGCTGGCGATGGCCTCGCGGATGGCCTGCAGCGTCTTGGGCGAGTCGTACTCCGCCTCCTCGTCCTGCTCGCCGGCCAGGTCGGGCGCCACGCGCTTCACGTTGAAGGTGAAGCCCACCTTGAGGCGCTCGGTCTTCCTGGGCCGGCCGCGGCGCGCCTTCTGGTCGACGATCCCGCAGCGCGCCACGGCGCTCTGGATGACCGTCCCGAGCACCGCGTCGGCGTGGAGCCCCTCCAGCGCGGCGGCGGCGTAGATCCCGGCGCCGGGCTCCAGCGACGGCAGCGCGTTGATCTCCAGGAAGTGGACGGCGCCGTCGTCACCGAGGCGCAGGTCGATGCGGCCCAGGTCGCGGATGCCGAGGACGCGGTAGACCGTCTCGCAGAGCTGCTGGATGCGCTCGGCCTGCGCGCGCTTCACCCGGGCGGGAGCCCGCACCGTCACGTAGCGATCGAGCTTGGTCTTCAGCTCGTAGTCGTAGATCGCGAAGCGCCGCGTGCGGGAGGCCGCCTCGTCGATGACGTACTCCACCGGCTGGAGGACGCCGCGGCGGTCGGGCGCGGCCGCCTCGAGGAACGGCACCGTGACGTCGCGGCCGACGATGAACTCCTCGACCAGGAGCCCGGCCGGATAGCGGGCCAGCGCCGCCGCGACCACCTCGTGGAGCCGCAGCGGGTCCTCCACCACCGAGTCCTGGGTGATCCCCTTGGAGCTGCCCTCGAAGTTCGGCTTCACCATCACCGGGAAGCGGAGGGCGTTCACCTGAAGTCGCGACGGGTCCTCGACGTACTGCCAGCGCGGGGTGGGCACGCCGTGCTGCGCCAGGACCAGCTTGGTGAGCTGCTTGTCGAGCGTGAGCGCCAGCGCGTAGGCGTCGGAGCCGGTGTAGGGCATCCCCAGCTCGTCGAAGAGCGCGGGGAAGAAGGCCTCGCGGAAGCGGCCGCGGCGTCCCTCGGCGGTGTTGAAGATGAGGTCGGGACCGAACGCCTCGAGCCGGGCGACGGTGCGGGAGGCGGGGCCCGAGACCTCGATCCGCTCCACCCGGTGACCGAGCCGCTCCAGGGCGCCGGCCAGCGCGTCCACCGTCTCGCGGGTGTCGAACTCCGCCTCCTCCTCGGAGTCGGAGAGGCGGAGGTTGTGCGTGAGGGCGATGCGCATCGAGGGAGTCCGCCTAGGCCGCGGTGCGGGACCGCGTGGCGCGGGTGACGCTGGCGGGGGGCGTCGGCGGGGCGGGCGAGACCGGCATGCCGCGGGCGATCTCGCCCGCCTTGGAGAAGACCTTCGCGTCCACCACCTGGGTGTCGGCGAAGACGTCGCCCATCCGGATCCCGTCGCGGTCGGTGAACATGCGCCAGCTCTCGTAGGCGACGATGGGCACGCCCGCCAAAAACAGCACCGGCCAGAGGAACGGGACGGCGTAGAACACCGCCACCAGGCCGAAGGGCGAGTTCCGCAGCAGCGACTCCGCGTAGCCGGCCGGCGCGCGGCGCGGCACCACCACGGTGCGCACGCCGAAGATCTTCTTCCCCACCGACTGCCCGGACATGAGCCCGTCGGCGACCAGCAGGTAGGCGGCGGCGAGGAGCGGCCCGGCCTGCGGGGAGGTCTGCGAGAACGCGAACGCGAGCGTGAAGTCGGCGAGCCGCGCCAGCCCCCGCAGCGTCAGGTCGGCCTTCGGATAGGGCGAGCCCTCGCGCGCCTCGCGCATCGTCACCCCCCGCCGGCGCCGGGCGGCCGCGCCCGCGCGCCGCTGCGCGTGAAGAACAGGTATGCCATCGACGGGCGGTGCGAGCCGTCGCGCATCACGAAGTGGATCGACTCCACCGCCCACCCCTCGGCGGCGCGCTCGTTGAGGGCGCGCTCCAGCGTCTCCTCGCCGACCGGCGAGACCTCGACGACCCTGTAGGCGCCCTCCCCCCGCTCGCTCGCCGCCATCGGGCCCCCGTCAGCGCCGCCGCCCGGTGAGGAGCCGCGCCGCGTCCCTGGCGCCGTAGGTGAGGACGAGGTCGGCGCCCGCCCGCCGGATGCAGAGCAGCGTCTCGAGCAGCACGCGGTCCTCGTCGATCCAGCCGTTGGCCGCCGCCGCCTTGATCATCGCGTACTCGCCGGACACGTGGTAGGCGGCGAGCGGCAGCTCGAACCGGTCGCGGATCAGCCGGACGATGTCGAGGTAGGGCACCGCCGGCTTCACCATCACCATGTCCGCGCCCTCGGCCACGTCGAGCGCCACCTCCCGCAGCGCCTCGCGCCAGTTGCCCGGGTCCATCTGGTAGCCCTTGCGGTCCTTGGGGATGCCCGGACCCTCGCGCGGCGCGCTCTCGGCGGCGTCCCGGAACGGCCCGTAGAACGCACCCGCGAACTTGGCTGCGTACGAGAGGACCGGCACGTCGGCGAAGCCGGTCTCGTCGAGCGCCTTGCGGATGGCGGCGACCCTCCCGTCCATCATGTCGGAGGGCGCGACCACGTCGGCGCCCGCGCGGGCATGGGCGACCGCCTCCCTGGCGAGCAGCGGCAGGGTGGCGTCGTTGTCGACGACCAGCTCCTGGCCGGGCGCGCCGACCTTGGCCGGCTCGAGGACGCCGCAGTGCCCGTGGTCGGTGTACTCGCACATGCAGACGTCGGTCATCACCACCAGCCCCGGCACCTTCTCCTTCAACGCCCGGACGGCGCGCGGCACGACGCCGTCCTCGTCCCAGGCGCCGGTGCCGGTCGCGTCCTTGTGCTCCGGCACGCCGAAGAGGATGACGGAGCGGACGCCGGCCTCGTGCCCCGCCTGCGCCTCCGCCACCAGCTCGTCGACGGAGAGCTGGAACACTCCCGGCATCGACTTCACCGGGTTGCGCACCCTCTGCCCCGGCACCACGAACAGCGGCCAGACGAGGTCGTCGGGCGCGAGCGCGGTCTCGCGCACCAGCGCCCGCAGCGCCTCGGTCCGGCGCATGCGGCGGGGGCGTTCCTGGGGGAAAGGCATGTGGCCCGTTCTAGCGCGTTCGCGCCGGTTGGGAAAGCCGCGCGGGGACCCGCGCCGCGCCCTCCCGGACCCGCCCGCCCGTCCGTCTCCTAGGGCCGGCCGCGCGGATCCACCACGCGCATCACCAGCCCGCTCTGCAGGCGCGGGAAGAAGAGCGTGGACTTCTGCGGCATGGTCTCGCCCGCCTCGCCGACCGCCTCCACCTGCCACATGGGCGTCGGGTTGAGCAGGAAGCCGACCTGGTGCTCGCCGGAGAGCACGCGGTTCACGGCCTCGCCGGCGTCGCGGACGTAGGTCAGGTTCTCCTGGTTCTCCTGGGAGCGAGGCGACAGGCCGAGGACGTGCTGGAGCACGATGGCGTGGAGGACCGTCACGTCGAGCGCGCGCAGCGTCGGGTTGGGGGGCGCCTCGGCCTCTGCCAGATCGGCCTCGTCGCGGAGCGTGAGGATCCGCGCCCGCTTGTCCTCGGCCGTCACCATCAGGAACGCCGTCGAGCGGCCGAAGTGCTCCGCGAGCTTCGAGACGGCCCAGGCGCGGCCGGCGGGGCGCCGCAGGTCCTCGGGCAGGGTCTCGACGGTGAAGTAGCGATCGAGCCGCTCCAGGAACCCGGAGAGCGACAGCTCCTTGAGCCCGAAGATGAGCCGGTGGGTGGGGAAGAGGATGAGCCCCGGGTCGTTCATGGGGCAAAGGAACATGAGGATGTAGTGGTGGCCGCCGTCGCGCGGCAACCCCGGGCTCGCCTCCTCCAGGATTCGCCGGTACACGAGCGCGGTCTCGTACCGGTGGTGCCCGTCGCCGATGAAGATCCGCTGCGGCTCGAGCACCGCCTGGACCGCGGCCACGGCGGCGGGATCGTCCGTGCGCCAGAGCCGGTGGTGGACGCCGTCGTCCGAGTCGGTCTCCGCCACCGCCTCCCCCTCGAAGGCGTGCGCCAGCGCCCGCGCCGACGCCCCCGCCTCGTCGCGGTAGAGGCCGAAGAGCGGCGACAGGTTCGCCTTCACCGCCTTGAGCAGCTCCAGCCGGTCCGCCTTGGGGGCGACCAGGGTCTTCTCGTGCGGGACGATGACCCCCTCGCGGAACTCGTGCAGCCGCACCGCCGCCATGAACCCGCGGCGCTGCAGGTGCCGCCCGTCGGGCGCCCAGAAGCTCTGCTCGAGCGGGTAGAGCGCCGGCGCCGGGTCGGTGCGGAGCACGCCCTGCTTGAGCCAGGAGGACCAGTACTCGGCGGCCCGGGTGTACTTGTTGTCCGCCGGGCCGTCCCCGATCCGCTCCTCGCCCATCGTCAGGTGGATCACGTTGTGCGGGCTGCGCCGCAGCAGCTCGTCGCGCTTCTCCTGCGACACGAGATCGTACGGCGGCGCGATGAGCTGCCCGAGCGCGCGGCCTCTCGACGCGGCGTAGCGGATTCCGCGGAACGGGACGATCTCTGCCATGAAGGGGGTAGGACGCTAGATCAGCGGCCCGCGCTGCGCAAGCAGCGACGAGGGCGCGGCGGAGGAGCGCATGCCCACCCCTCCCGGTCAGGCGCGCGCCGCTCGGAGCACGTCCTCGAGCGGCACCACTCCGGCCCGCAGCAGCCGGACCGCCTCCTCCTCCACCGCGACGACGGTGCTGGGCAGGCCGCCCGGGGTGGAGCCTGCGTCGAGGACGGCGTCCAGGCGTGCGCGGAGGGCGGGCGCGAGGTCCGCGGCGCGGGACACCGGCGGCTCGCCGGAGAGGTTCGCGCTGGTCGAGACGATGGGCCCGCCTGCCGAGCGGGCGAGCGCGCGCGCCAGCTCGCTCCCGGGGATCCGGATGCCCACCGCCCCGGTCCCCGCGACGATCTCGGGGGGCAGCCCCGGCCGAGCCGGGACCACGAGCGTGAGCGCCCCCGGCCAGAGCCGCCCCGCCAGCCGGCGCGCCAGCGGTCCGAGCAGCGCCACGGCCTCGACCGCGGCGAGGTCGGCGGCGAGGAGCGGCAACGGCTTCCCGTCGGGCCGCCCCTTGACCGCTGCCACCCGCGAGACGGCCTGCGCGTCGGACGCGAGGGCGCCCAGCCCGTAGAAGGTCTCCGTCGGGTAGGCGACCAGCCCGCCGCGCCGCAGGACCCCGGCGGCCGCCTCGACCCGCGCCTGGAGGGATCGGTCCAGCACCGGGCCAATCTACCGCGCGCGCGGCCCGCCCGCGACGGCGGCGAGGCCGCACCGCCCTCAGCCCGGCCGGCTCGTCCACTCGCGGTGGAATGCAGCCAGCTGCGCCTCGACGTCCAGCGGCTTCTCGCGCAGCAGCGCCGCCGCCCGCTCCACCACCAGGCCCCCGCGCAGCGGCCGCGGCGCCGGGAGGTTCGCGTCGGCGGTCCTCACCGGCACGATCTCGCCTGCGAGGCCGAAGCGCGCCGCGACCCGGCGGGCGAAGTCCACCCGGTCGAGCACGGTCGCGCCGCTGGTGTGGAGGACGCCGCGGTACGCGCTCTCGAGGAGGAGCTCGCAGGTCATCGCCGCCGCGTTCGCCGCGAGCGTGGGCGACACGCGCTGGTCGCTGAACGCCTTCACCGGCTCGCCGCGCGAGAGCTTCTCCACCACCTGCGTCGCGAACGTCGGCTTCGCGCCGGGGCGGCCGCTGTACAAGACCGCGACCCGCGCCACCGCGCAGTCGGAGACGAGCGCGAGGGCCGCCTCCTCCCCGGCGCGCTTGGAGCGGGCGTAGGCGCCGCGGGGGTTCGGGGCGTCCTCCTCGCGGTACGGGCCGGCCTCGCCGTCGAAGACGTAGTCCGTCGAGACGGCGACGAGCCGCGCCCCCAGCGCGCGGCAGGCGCGCGCCACCTGCTCGGTCCCGCCCAGGTTGACGCGCCAGGCCTGCCCGGGATCGCGCTCGCACCCGTCCACGTCCGTCATGGCGCCGGCGTGCAGCACCGCCTCGGGACGGAAGTCGCGCAGCGCCGCCTCCACCGACCGCCCGTCGCCCAGGTCGGCGCCGGCCCAGCGGAACCGGCCCGGAGCGAGCCGGCACGGGCCGCGGCCGAGCGCCAGCAGGTCGTGGGCAGCGTCGAGCCGCGCCACGGCCTCGGCGCCGAGGAGCCCGCCGGCGCCGGTGACGGCGACGCGCATCAGCGCCCCCCGTAGTTCCGCTCGTAGTAGCTGCGGTACTCGCCGGAGAGGATCCGCTCCCACCAGCCGCGGTTCTCGACGTACCAGCGCACCGTCGCGGCGAGCGCCTCGTCGAAGCTCCGCCGCGGCGCCCAGCCCAGCTCCCGCCTCGCCTTGGCGGAGTCGATGGCGTAGCGCCGGTCGTGGCCGGGGCGGTCCTTCACGTACTGCACCAGGCTGCGCGGCTTGCCGAGCAGCTCCAGCACGCGGTGGACGATGTCGATGTTCTGCCGCTCGGTCGCCGCGCCGAGGTTGTAGACCTCGCCGGGCTTCCCGTTCTCGAGCGCCGCGACCAGCCCGGCGCAGTGGTCCTCGACGTGGATCCAGTCGCGCACGTTCCTGCCGTCGCCGTAGACCGGGAGCGGCTGGTCGCGGAGGGCGTTCGCGATCAGGAGCGGGATGAGCTTCTCCGGGAACTGGTAGCGCCCGTAGTTGTTCGAGCAGCGGGTCACCACCACGTCGAGGCCGAAGGTGCGGGCGTAGGCGAGCGCGAGCAGGTCGGACGCCGCCTTCGAGGCGGAGTACGGCGACGAGGGCGCGAGCGCCGTCGCCTCGGTGAACGCGCCGGTCGGGCCGAGCGAGCCGTACACCTCGTCGGTCGAGACGTGCAGGAAGCGCCGGACACCGCTCTCCCGCGCCGCCTCGAGGAGCACCTGGGTGCCGCCGACGTTGGTCTCGACGAAGACCGCGGGGTGGAGGATGGAGCGGTCCACGTGGCTCTCGGCGGCGAGGTGCAGCACCGCCTCGATCCGCTCCGCCTTCATGATCCCGGAGACCACCTCGCCGTCGGCCACGTCGCCCCGCACGAACCGGTAGCGCGGGAGGTCGGCCAGATCGGCCAGGTTCTCGGCGTTGCCGGCGTAGGTGAGCTTGTCGAGGTTGACGACGCGCCAGGCCGGGCGCGCATCGAGCAGCCACCGGACGAGGTTCGAGCCGATGAAGCCGCAGCCGCCGGTGACGAGGACGTTCATGGTTCCGTCATCCCCTCTCCCCGCCTGGGAGAGGGTCGGGGTGAGCCGCTCGACCTCACCCGTCCTTTCGCCCCCAGGAGTACGGGATGTGGTTCTGGTGCGGGTCGATCCGGTACTCGTCGGGCTTCGCGTGGTCGTAGGGGTGCGTGACGATGTTGACGACCATCGACTCGTCCACGCCGATGTTCTTGAACCCGTGCCAGACGTGGTGCGGGATCTGGACGAGCTTCTGGTCGTGATCGCCCAGGAAGAACTCGTTGACCGTCCCGCGGGTGGGCGAGTCCTCGCGCTCGTCGAAGAGGACGAGCTTGATCATCCCCCGCACGCACACGAAGTGGTCGGTCTGGAGCTTGTGGTAGTGCCAGGCCTTGGTCACGCCGGGGAACATGGTGGTGAGGTAGGTCTGGCCGAACTGCACGAAGAGCTCGTCGTCGGAGCGCAGCATCTCCATGAGCCGGCCGCGCTCGTCGGGGATGACCTTCAGCGGCTTCACCCGCACGCCGTGGATGAGCGTCTGGGGCACGGCTAGCCCTCCGCCCGCCGCGCGCGGGACCTGGCCGGCGCCGCCGTCCGGGCGCGGGCCGGCGCCAGCGGGACGACGGGCCGCATCAGCTCGTTCGCGAGGTGCAGCGAGTCGAAGGTCCCGGCGTCGGTCCACCACCCCTCGATCACGTCGAAGCGGAGCTGGCCGGCCCTGAGATACGCGTTGTTCACGTCGGTGATCTCCAGCTCTCCCCGCGCCGACGGCCGGAGCCGGCGGATGAGCTGGTAGACGTGGGCGTCGTAGAAGTAGATGCCGGTCACGGCCAGGTCCGAGCGCGGCGCCCTCGGCTTCTCCTCGATGCCGACGATGCGGGCGCCACGCACCTCGGCGACGCCGAAGCGCTGCGGGTCCTTCACGTGCTTCAGCACGATGCGCGCCCCCCTTCGCTGGCGCGCGAAGGCCTGCGCGAACGGCGCGATGGGGTCCTGGAAGACGTTGTCGCCGAGGATCACGCACACCGGGGTGGAGGCGGCGAAGTTCTCGGCCAGCCCCAGGGCCTGGGCGATGCCGCCGGCCTCGTCCTGCACCTTGTAGGTGAAGCGGCAGCCGAAGTCCTTGCCGGAGCCCAGCAGGTTCACCACGTCGCCCACGTGCTCGACGCCCGTCACCACCAGGATCTCCGTCATCCCCGCCGCGAGCAGCTTGCGGATGGGGTGGAAGATCATCGGCTCGCGGCCGACGGGGAGCAGGTGCTTGTTGGTGACCTTGGTGAGCGGGAAGAGCCGCGACCCGGTCCCGCCTGCCAGCACGACGCCCTTCATGCGACCTCCGGCGGAAGCCCGGTTCTAGCCCGCGGCGCCGAAGGGTGTCAACGAACCTGCGGGCGCCCGGGCGGAGCGACGCGAGTGACCGCGCCCGTCACCAGCCGTGGTATGTCTCGCGGAAAGTGCGCATCGGTCTCGACGTCACGTTCGTCCGCCCCGACCGGATCGCCGGCATCGAGCGGCACGCGCTGTCCCTGGTCCCGGAGCTGGCGAGGCTCTCGGCCGGCGAGATCGTGCTCTTCACGGCCCCCGACGCGCCGCCGGAGCTGGTGGAGCTCCCCGTCGAGCAGCACGCGCCCCCGTTGCGAAACCGGCTGGCCGTGGAGCAGGCCTGGCTGCCGTGGGCCGCCGCACGCGCCCGCGTCGACCTGCTCCACGGGCTGGCCTACCCCACGCCCGTGGCGTGGCGCGGGCCGTCCGCCCTCACGGTCCACGACGCGACGCCCTGGCTCTACCCGGAGTCGATGAGCCTCGGGGCGCGCTGGTACTACCGGCCGCTCCTGCCGGTCGCGCTCCGCCGCGCCGACGCGGTCTTCACGGTCTCGGAGTCGGCGCGCGAGGACCTGGTCCGCGCCGCCGGGGTTCCGCGCGAGAAGATCGCGGTCACGCCCAACGGCGTGAACGAGCGGTTCTTCGACGCGCGCGCGCCGGAGGGGCCCCGGGGCCCCTACCTGCTCGCGGTCGGCACCCTGGAGCCGCGCAAGAACCTGCCGCTGCTCCTCGACGCCCTCCGGCTCCTCCGCCGGGAGGCGCGCGACCTCGAGCTGGTGCTGGTGGGGCGCATCGGCTGGCTGCAGTCGCTCCCCCTCTCGGACCTCGCGCCGCACGTCCGCCTGGCCGGGTCGGTCCCCGACGAGGAGCTGCCGGCGCTGTACGCGGGGGCGGCCTGCTTCGTCCTGCCGTCGCTCTACGAGGGGTTCGGGCTGCCGCTGGCCGAGGCGATGGCGGCCGGCGTCCCCGCGGTCGCGAGCGACATCCCGGCGCTGCGCGAGGTGGGCGGCGAGACGGTGCGCTACGCCGATCCCCGCGACGCGGAGTCGTTCGCGCGCGCCATCCGGGCCGCGCTCGACGACCGCGAGGGATCGCAGCTCCGGGTCGCCGCGGCGCGCGGGCGGGCCAGGCGGTTCCGCTGGGAGAGCTCGGCGCGCGCGACGCTCGCGGTGTACCGGGACGTCCTCCGCTCGCGGCGCGCCTGAGGCGCCCGCGCGGTCACACGCTCCTGCGCACCGCCCAGACGCCGAGGGCGAGGAAGACCACGTTGGGCGCCCAGGCCGCGATCCACGGCGGCACGCGGCCGGAGAGCCCGAGCGCGTAGGTCACCCCCTGCACGCCCCAGAACAGGAGCGAGACGCCCACCGCCTCCACCAGGGCCGCCGAGACGTGCCCCTTGCGCCCCCGCCGCAGCGCGAGCGCGCAGGCGAGGAGCACGCCCGGTACGCCGGCGAACGGGTACGCGAGCCGGTTGTAGCGCTCCAGCTGGAAGGGCGCGACGGGCAGGCCCAGGCGGCGGCGGAGCCCGATCTGCTCGAGCAGCGTCCTCCACCGCAGCTGCGAGGGGCGGCCGGGCGCGACCGCGAACGTGCCGGGCGGCTCGTCGAACCGGTAGGTCCGCTGCCCGGCGACGTCCAGCACCATCGTCCCGCCCGGGAGGAACAGCCGCTCCTCCACGTCGTCGAGGATCCAGGCGCCGTCCGCGGCCGGCCGCATCCGCACGGCGTCGACGCGCCTCGCCAGCCGGAACCCGGGCGTCATCTCCAGCACCGTCACGCGCTCGAAGCCTCCGCCCGGCAGCGTGCCGCGCAGGTCGTAGATGCGGCGGCCGTCCGCGCCCCGGAACCACCGCTTCGGCTCGCGCCAGGTCAGGTAGCGGCGCAGGTCGCCGCCGCGCCCGAACCGCACCGCCTGGATCTGCTCCGCCCGCTCCGCGGCCTCCACGCCCACCACGTCGTTCAGGACCACCAGCACGGCGCCGGCGAGCAGCGCGACGGTGACCACCGGCAAGCCGAGGCGCCAGGGGCCGAGGCCGACCGACCGCATCGCGGTGTACTCCCGCGTCTGCCGGAAGCTGCTGGTCGCCACCGCGGCGCCGAGGAGCAGCGCCGCCGGCGCGATCTGGTAGGCCACGACCGCCGCCTTGTTGGCGTAGAGGACCAGCACCGCGGAGACCCAGTCCGGGCCGGTGAAGCCCGCCGCGTTGTCCACGAAGTCCACCGCCAGGAAGACGAACACCACCCCGGCGAGCGCGGCGAGGAACGCCATCAGCGCGCGGCGCGCGACGTAGGTGAACAGGATCACCGCACCGCCCCCGACCCGCGCCGGGCCAGCAGGGCGATCATCACCAGGCCCGCGGCGGAGAGGACGACCGTCGAGAGCTGCAGCGCGATCCCCGGCGGCAGCGCGCCCCGCTGCGCCAGCACCTCGCCGGAGCGCATGAGCAGGTACTGCGCCACCACCGCGAGGATGGTCACCAGCACTCCGAAGGCCCGCCCCGAGCGGCGCCCGGTGGCGAGCGGCACGGCCAGGAGGGCGAAGGCGACGATCGACATCGCGGTGGAGATCTTGCGGTGCAGGTAGCCCGCGTTGCGCAGGCGATCGGCCTCGGACCGGCCGGGCGCCGGCCGCGCCCGCTCCAGCAACTCCGCCACGGTCAGCTCCCGGGCGTTGCGCGCCAGCGCGTTCCGGTCGGAGAGCGCCTGGCCGAGCCCGATGGAGACCTGCGCCCGTTCGAAGTCCGCGGCGACGTACTGCTCGGTGCCCGCCTCCTCGCGGTGGATCTCGCCGTCCTCCAGGACCAGCCGCATCTCCTCGCCCTCGCCGACGGCCTCCAGCCGCCCGGCGTGCGCCAGCGCCAGGATGGGCGCCGACGGCGAGGACCGGTCGTGGATGAGGACGTTCTGCCAGCGGCCCCCCTGGACCCGCTCGGTGTAGAGGACGTAGCCCGGGATGTCCTCGAAGAACGTGCCCGGCCGCACGTCGTTCATCACGTTGCGCTTCACGATCTCGTTCAGGCGCAGCCGCGCCTCTCGCAGCCCCATCGGCTCGACGTAGAGCGAGATCCAGCCCGCGACGAGGGCGGTGGCCACGCCCAGGGCGAGCGGGACGCGCACCAGCCGGACCGGGGAGAGCCCGGCCGCGCCCATGGCGATGACCTCGCGGTCCTCGGAGAGCCGGCCCACCCCCAGCACCGCACCGAGGAGGAAGGCCACCGGGAGGACGTATCCGAGGAAGTGGGGCATGAGCGAGACCAGCACCACCCCCACGTCGCGGAGGGCGACGCCCGAGCCGAAGAGGATCTCGGCCTGGGAGAGGAGCTGCGTGGCGAGCAGGATCTGCGTGAGGAAGAGGAGCCCCGCCGCGAACGGGATCAGGATCTCCTTCGCCAGGTAGCGGTCGAGCAGGCCCACCGGTCACTTCGGGCGGCGCGCGGCGATCTTCTCCTGGAGCGCCGCGTCCTTCGCCTCGACCTCCGCTGCCATGCGCGTCCGCTGCTCGCGAACCCGCGCCGCGACGGCGGGGTCCGAGCGCGCCAGGATGCGCGCGGCGAGCAGGCCGGCGTTGCGCGCTCCGGCCTTGCCCACCGCGAGCGTCCCCACCGGAACGCCGCCCGGCATCTGGGCGGTGGCGAGGAGCGCGTCCAGGCCGGAGAGATCGCTCGACGGCAGCGGCACGCCCAGGACGGGCAGCTCGGTCTCGGCCGCCACCACGCCGGCGAGGTGGGCGGCGGCGCCCGCGCCGCAGATCACCACCTGGATGCCGCGCGTCACCGCCTCGCGAGCCAGGCGCGCGGTCCGCTCCGGCGTGCGGTGCGCCGAGGAGACGTGGACCTCGCAGGCCACGCCCATCTCGTCGAGCGCCTTCTTGGACTCCGACATGATCTCCCAGTCGGAGTCGGAGCCCATCAGGACCAGCACCCTCGGGTCTTCCATGACGCCCCTCCCTTCGGGGACCGCGACGCGATCCCTCACGCGCGCTGGCCGATGTCCCGCCGGTACTGCATCCCGCGGAAGCGGATCCCGGCGACGGCCTGGTAGGCGCGGCGCGCGGCCGCGGCGAGCCCGTCGCCCAGCGCGCACACCGTGAGCACGCGCCCGCCCGCCGTCACCACCCGGCCTCCGGCGTCGAACGCCGTGCCGGCGTGGAAGACCTGCACGTCGTCGCCCGGGACCGCGTCCGCTCCCTCGATGGCGTCGCCGCTCGCCACCTTCCCCGGGTAGCCCTCCGCCGCGAGGACCACCCCGACGGCGGCGCGCGGGTCGAAGGTCAGCTCGGCGCGGGAGAGGTCTCCGCGCGCGGCGGCGAGGAGCGCGGGCACCACGTCCGAGGACATGCGCAGGAGGATGGGCTGCGTCTCCGGATCGCCCAGGCGCGCGTTGAACTCGAGCACCCGTGGTCCCTTCGGCGTCAGCATCAGGCCGGCGTAGAGCGCGCCGCGGAAGGGGCGGCCGCGCCGCGCCAGCTCCCGGACCGCGGGGAGCAGGACGTCGCGCTCCACCATCGCCTCCACCGCCGGCGTCACGCTGGGCGTCGGGGAGAAGGCGCCCATCCCGCCGGTGTTCGGGCCGCGATCGCCGTCGAAGATGCGCTTGTGGTCCTGGGCGGCGGCGAGGAGCCGCACTCGCTCACCATCCGTGAAGCAGATGCAGCTCGCCTCGGGCCCCTCCAGCCGCTCCTCGACCACCACCCGCGCGCCGGCGTCCCCGTGCACCCGCTCCACCAGGATGGCGCGCAGGGCCTCCTCCACCTCCGCCATGGCGCCGCAGACCACGACGCCCTTCCCGGCGGCGAGGCCGTCCGCCTTCACCACCACGCGGCCGCCGCGCGCGCGCGCCCAGGCGAGCGCGGGCTCCGGCTCGGTGAAGGCGGCGTGGTCGGCGGTGGGGATGCCCGCGGCGGCCATGACCTCCTTGGCGAACGCCTTCGAGCCCTCGATCTCGGCCGCGGCGGCGCTCGGGCCGAAGACCGGGATGCCGTCGCGGGCGACGCGGTCGGCGAGGCCGGCGACCAGGGGTGCCTCCGGACCGACCACGACCAGGTCGGCGCGGTTCTCGCGCGCGAACCGGGCGAGACCCTCCACGTCGCGGACCTCGAGCGCGACGAGCTTCGCGACCTTCGCGATCCCGGGGTTGCCCGGGGCGCACCACAGCTCTCGGACCAGCGGGCTCCGGGAGATCTTCCAGGCCAGGGCGTGCTCGCGACCGCCCCCACCGACGACGAGGACTCGCATGGCGGAGACGGGCTTATACCACGCGCCCGGAGCCGGCCACAGCGCGCCGTTCGGCCGCGGGCCCCGCTACCGCGGGCCGGCGCGCAGGGGACGGCCGGGCGGCGAGGCCGGCGCCTCCGCCAGCGCGAGGAGGGCGCCGCGCGCCGCGGCGACGTCGGGCTGCTCGCGCCGCAGCTCCTCGAGGAGCGCGCCCGCCTCGGCGCGGGCGCCGCGCGCCGCGAGGAGCCGCGCCAGCCCGAGGCGGGCGGTGGCCAGGTCCGGCTCGGCCGCGAGCGCCGCGCGGAACGCCCGCTCGGCCTCCAGCGGCCGCCCGAGCGCCTCCAGGGCCCGCGCCTGCACCGCGCGGGCCGCCGTTCCGCGCCGGGCGGCGACCGATCGGGCCAGCGCTTCCGCGCGCCGGGCGTCGCCGCGCGCCAGCGCGATCTGGGCCCGCACGGCGACGAGGGGCGCGGTCTCGTTCGCCGCCTGGGTGGCCCGGGCCGCGATCGCCTCGGCCTGGACGGTGTGCCCGAGCAGCAGCTCCGCCAGCGCCGCGCCGGTCCGGGCGAGGCGCGCCCGCTCCCCCTCCCCGCCCGCGGCCCCCAGGCGCTGCGCCGCGTCGGAGAGCGCGGCGGGGCCGTCCCAGCACTCGACCAGGCCGCGGCGCAGCGCGGCCTCCTCGGGATCCCGGGCCAGGGCGCGCGCCACCAGGCCGGACGCGCCGGCCGGCTCGCCCAGGCGCACCAGCGCGCCGGCCACCACCAGCAGCGCCGCGGGGTCGCGCGGCGAGGCCTCCGCGATCCGGGTCCAGGCCGCCACCGCGTCGTCCCGCGTGGCGGAGAGCTCCGCCGAGCGCGCCGCGAGCAGCGCCGCCGCCTGCGGGCCGCAGCGCCCGCCCACCACCCCGGCGTCCTCGCGCAGCGCGGCCGCGTCCTCCCGGCGGAAGGCATCGGCTGCCGCCTGGAACCGCGCGGGCGCGCTGGCCGGGACCCTGCGGAGCGCCGCGGCGACCGCCTCGGCGGCGCCGGCTGCGTCGCCGAAGGCCCGGAGCACGGCCGCCCGGTCGGCCTGGATGCGGGACGCCTCGACGTCGCCGGCGGCCCGCGGCAACGCCTCGTCGAGCAGCCGCCGCGCCGCCCCCAGGTCGCCGTCGATCTGGTAGGCGATGCGAGCCAGGAAGAGCGCGGGGAGCGCGCTGGTGGCGTCGCTCGCCCCCCAGCGCTGCAGGGTGGCGCGCGCGGCGTCGATCCGGCCGCACGCCGTCTCGATCTCCGCGCGCAAGGCGCTCGCGCCTCGCCCCGGGTCGAGGGCCAGCCGCCGGTCCAGCCACCCCAGCGCGGCGCGCGGATCGCCGGCGCGCCAGCGCGCGCGGGCGGCCGCCACCAGGAGCCGGCGATCGGCGCTCCCGCCGGCGATGGCCTCCTCCAGCGTGCGCGCGGCGGCGGCGGCGTCGCGATCCAGGCCGGCGAGGCCCAGGGCCAGCGCGACGGACGAGTCCCCCGGGGCCTCGCGGGCGGCGCGCTTCGCGGACTCCAGCGCCTCGGCGGCGTTCGCCTCGCCGGGGGAGAGGAGCAGCAGCCGCGCCCATGCGGCGCGCAGGTCGCCTCGCTGCGGGGCGCGATCCGTGGCCCAGCGCACCAGCTCGTGCAGCTCGCGGAGCCCCTCCGGCTCCGGCTCCTCGCCGGCCGAGTCCGCGAAGGCGGAGGCGGCCCCGGCGATCGCCTCGAGCCGCCCCGGATCGGCCGCCAGCGCGTCGCGGAACGCGCGCAGCGCCTCGGCGGTGCGGACTGGCACGTCGGCCTCCAGCGCGGCGCGCCCCGCGACCACCCGTGCGGCTGCGACGGCCGCCCGATCGGCACCGCGGGCGGGCGCCGCGGCGAGCCCCTCCGCCGTCCAGCGGGCCACCGCGTCGTCCACCGGCGTCGGCTCCCGCCGCGCGGGCGCCCGCCGGGCGCGCAGGGCGGTGTAGCCGCCCGCCGCGACGGCGAGCGCCGCGGCCACCGCGGCCGCGGACCAGAGCACCCCCCGCCGCGACACCGGCCGCCCGGAGGACGCCGGCGCTCTCCGCGCCGCGGGCGGCGCCGCCGTCGCCCCCGGGCGGACCCGCGCGGCGCACCCGGGGCAGAGGGGCGCCCGGCCCGGGTGTGCGTCTTCCGCCTCGAAGAGCCTGAAGCAGCGGCTGCACGCGACCTGGGACATGCGGCGAGCCTATCCCGGAGCGGCGCTCCGGCGAAGCCCTCGCTGGCTTCGCGTCAGTGCCGGAAGTGCCGCATGCCGGTGGCCACCATGGCGAGCCCGGCCCGGTCGGCGGCGGCGATCACCTCGGCGTCGCGCATCGAGCCGCCCGGCTGGATGACGGCGGTGGCGCCGGCCTTGATGATCTCCTCGACGCCGTCCGCGAAGGGGAAGAACGCGTCGCTCCCCACCGCCGAGCCCTTCACCGGCAGCGCGGCCTTGAGCACGGCGATCTTCACCGACTCGACGCGGCTGGTCTGGCCGCCGCCGATGGCCACGGTGCGGTCCTCGCGGGCGAAGACGATGGCGTTCGACTTCACGTGCTTCACGACCTTCCAGGCGAAGAGGAGGTCGCGCCACTCCTGCTCGGTGGGGGAGCGCTTGGTCATCACCTTGCAGTCCTCGCGCCGGATGGACCCCAGGTCGCGGTCCATCACAAGCAGGCCGCCCGGGATGGAGCGCAGCTCGCGCGCCTCCTCCGGGCGGCGCTTCCAACCGCCGCGCGGCTGGCCGAGCCGGGGCGCCTCGAGGAGGCGCAGGTTCTTCTTGGAGGCGAGGGCGGCGCGGGCCGCGTCGTCGTAGCCGGGCGCGATCACGCACTCGAGGAAGAGGTCGGTGAGCTCCTTCGCCGCCGCGGCGTCGACCGGGCGGTTGAGCGCCACGATGCCGCCGAAGGCCGACACCGGATCGCAGGCGCGCGCCCGCGCGAACGCCTCGCCCGGCGTCTTCCCCAGCGAGACCCCGCAGGGCGTGTTGTGCTTGATGACGACGCAGGCGACCTCGTCGTGCTCCTTCACCGCCGCGACCGCGGCCTCGAGGTCGAGCAGGTTGTTGTAGCTCAGCTCCTTGCCCTGCAGCACCCGCGCGAACGCGACCGTCGGCTCCTCCGGCTCGCGTCCGGCCCGGTAGAACGCGCCCGCCTGGTGCGGGTTCTCGCCGTAGCGGAGGTCCTGGGTCTTGGTGTAGACGGCGGCGAGCGTGCCCGGGAAGTGCGCGGGCTCCGCCTCGGGGGTCTCGCGCGCGGAGAGGTACTCGGAGATCGCCGCGTCGTACGCGGCGGTGTGCGCGAACGCCTTCTTCATGAGGTGGAACCGCGTCGCGGCGGAGAGCGCCTTCGCCGACTCCAGCTCGCCGGCCACCCGCTCGTAGTCCGCGGGATCCACCACCACGCCCACGTGCGCCGCGTTCTTGGCGGAGGAGCGGACCATGGCCGGGCCGCCGATGTCGATCTCCTCGACACACTCCGCGAACGCCTTGCCCGCCGCGACGGCCTCGCGGAACGGGTAGAGGTTCACCACCACCAGGTCGATGGGCGGGATGTCCCGCGCCTTCACGTCGGCCTCGTCGGACGCCAGGCCGCGCCGGTACAGGATGCCGCCGTGCACGCGCGGGTGGAGCGTCTTCACGCGCCCGCCCAGGATCTCCGGTGCCTTCGTCCACTCGCCGACCGGGACCACCGCCAGGCCGGCGTCGGAGAGGGCCTTCTGCGTGCCGCCGGTGGAGAGCAGCTCGACGCCGAGCGCGGCGAGGCGCCTGGCGAACGGCACCAGGCCGGTCTTGTCGGAAACGGAGAGCAGCGCGCGTCGGACCATGGGACCTCCCCTCGGAGGGCGCCCTTTTAGCCCTCGCGAGCGGAGGTTTCAAGCGCCGCGCGCCGGCGCGGGGTCCTGGGAACCGTGAACGACCGGCTCCTCAGTCGGCGCCGTCGTCGGGTGGAAGCGGAGAACCCGCGATGCCCGCGCGCGGCTCGTCCTCGGCGATGGCGCGCAGCTTGAGGAGGCCGCGCGTCTCCACCTGGCGGATGCGCTCGCGGGTGAGGTTCATGATCGACCCCACCTCCTCGAGCGTGATGCCGCCGCGGTCGGCCACGTCGAGCGCGCAGGTCTCGCCCATCTCCCACACCTCCTTGTCCGGGAAGTTCAGCTTGATCGACCCGGTGGACGGGTTGACGTCCAGGTAGAGGTGGTGCTTGCAGGAGATGAACATGCACGGGCGCGGTCCGGTCGCGCACTGGGCGCGGCTGTGGGGCCGGGTGGCCTCCACCTCCCGCATCACCTCCTCGAGCTCGGGATCCATCGCGCCGAAGGCCCGCTGCTTGCGCAGCTCGCGCGCGATCTCCTTGCGCGACATGGTCTTCGACCGCCGCCGCCCGCGCTTCCCCTCCCCCTCGGCTTCGTGACCAGGCTCCGGCTCCACCGGCTGGTCGCTCCGCTTCGCCTCGCTCATCCCGCCGCCTCCCGTCCTCGGGCGCCCCGCCGCGGCGCCCCGCCCGTCCGCGGGCGCCCTCCGGCGCCCGTGGCCGCCTAGCCGGTGCGCGCGGCCTCCGCCCCGCGCACCGTCGCGACCGCTCCGCCCACCTTCTCCAGCCTCCGCAGCGCCTCGCGCGCCTCGCGCTCCGCGACCGCCAGCTCCCGCTCGAACTCCCTGCGCCGCGGGTGCTCGCGGGCCTTGCGCGCGATCTCGTCCACCAGCGCCGAGAGTCCGACCTCGACGTCGTCCAGCCGGTTCCGCACCGCGACGAAGCTGCCGCGGATCTGCTCGACCGTGTAGCCCTCCGCCATCATCCGCTTGATGAGCCCGATGCGGCGGACCACGCCCACCGGGTAGATCCCGGTCGACCCCAGGTGCTTCCCCTTGCGCCCCACGCGCCGGCTCCGGGGCAGCAGCCCGAGCTGCACGTACTTGCGGAAGGTGGAGGACGAGAGCCGGGCGCCGCGCGCCTCGAACATCCGCACCACCTCGCCCGAGGTGATGCCGGCGGAGCGCTCGCGCTCCACCCGATCGATCTCGTGCTCCGCGAGGTAATCCATTCGATGGATCATTCTCTAAATCAGATCTTCAAAACTTGATTTCGACGCTAATCTATTCAATGGCGATCGTCAACGGACATCGCCCAGCGGGGACCGGATCGGCCAGCCTGCGGCAACCGGCCCCAGGCGTGTCACGCGGGCGCGGGACGGGCCGGCGTGACCGACGGTCACGCGCTCGAC
>Ga0335084_10001757_pt1 | contig 20479 bp, 22 predicted proteins | sample Lox_Sample_44_FD_206721 | JGI IMG/M metagenome (GOLD analysis project Ga0335084, IMG submission 206721) | Soil microbial communities from Loxahatchee National Wildlife Refuge, Florida, United States - Lox_Sample_4.4 | ecosystem: Environmental > Terrestrial > Soil > Wetlands | place: USA...
TCTTTGAGCAGGCTGTCCAGTTTTGCCTGGAGCTGCACTTTCGAGACTCCCCCAAGGATGCTGTCAATCTTCTCCCCATCCCTATAAATCAAAATGGTAGGGGTCCCCCTTACTTGGCACTTGCTTGCCACATCAGGATTTTCGTCGCAGTTCAGTTTTGCGAAGGCCATCTTTCCCGTGTAGTCCTTTGCGAGTTCTTCAAAGATGGGGGCATAGCGGGTGCAGTGGCCGCACCATGGCGCCCAGAAATATACCAGGACGATTCCATGGGATTGTGAAACCTGTGCTTCCCAGGTAGTGCTGGTAATGGTCAGAATCTCTTCCGGCATTGAACCTCCTTTATGAATCGCACACGCTGAAGTCACGAACGAGTGAGTGATTTCACTGCGTTCGCGAGAATTTCCACCGCTTCTTTAATCTCTTCCTCGGTTGTATCTTTCCCTGTGCTCAGCCTTATGGATGACATGGCATCAGATCCAGAAACACCCATTGCCATGAGGACAGCAGAAGGCTTGCTTTCTCCTGCATGGCATGCAGAGCCTGAAGATGCGGCCACGCTGTTCTTTATCCTCTCAAGGAGGCTTGAGGAATCAACTCCGGGGATACATATATTCAATGTGTTGGGCAACCGGAGGGTCTCATGGCCGTTGATCCTGAGGTCAGGGATGCTTTCCCTGAGTCCGGTATAGATCATAGCGGTCAGTCTCTTTGTGTGGGAGACCCTGTCTTTCATGTAGACACCGGCCATCTCGCACGCCTTTCCCAGACCCGCGATGCCAGGGACATTCTCTGTGCCTGGTTTGAGACCATGCTCATGACCGGCACCGAAAAGGAGAGGGCTCAGCTCCATCCCTTTTCTCATATAGAGCGCGCCAATCCCTTTTGGGCCATAAAACTTGTGAGTTGCTATGGTGAGCATATCCACATGCAGCCTCTCAACATTTACAGGGACCTTTCCCACGGTCTGGGCCGCATCCGTATGAAAGGAGATACCGCGCTCGCGGGCCAGTGCCCCTATCTCCTCTATGGGCTGGAAGACTCCTGTTTCATTATTCGCATGCATGAGGGTAATCAGAAAGGTATCTTTCCTTATTGCTTTGCGGATATCTTCCATGACAACCATGCCATCACGGTCAACCCCCATATAGGTGCACTCAAATCCCCTTGCCTCCAGGTGCCTGCAGGGGTTTGTTACCGAAGGATGTTCAATAACTGAGGTGATAATGTGGCCCTTTTTCTTCTTGAGGCCCATACCCAAAATAGCGAGGTTATTGGATTCCGTGCCTCCTGAGGTGAAGACCACTTCCTCCGGGGAAGCGCCGATGAGTTCCGCGACCTGCAGCCGGGCTTTTTCCATTGATGTCCTGGCCCTGATGCCAATGTCATGTCCGCTTGAGGGGTTCCCGAAGTTTGTCCTGAGAACTGAATACACGGCATCTGCAACCTCGGGGTCAACAGGAGTAGAGGCATTATGATCGAGGTAAATCACGCCAAATCCCTTTCCTTCATTCCATATCCCTGTGGGTGACCGAAGCTTCTATTCCGTGGGTCTGGCGAAGGTATCCGGCGATCTTTTCCACAATTGCGGGTGAGCGGTGTCTTCCTCCGGTGCAGCCAAAGCCGATGGTCAGGTATGCCTTTCCCTCTTCCGCATAGCGGGGGATGAGGAAGTTCAGCAACGAGGCGGTTTTTTCCAGAAAATCCTTTGTGGCAGGTTGCTCAAGCACAAAGTCCCGGACCTCCCTGTCCGTGCCCTTATGGGCCTTGAGTGCGGGGACAAAATTCGGGTTCGGCAGGAACCTCACGTCCAGGAGAAGGTCGACATTCTGGGGTATCCCGAACTTGAATCCGAATGAGATGAGGTTTACGGACATTGAGCCGGGTGAGGCAGCGGTCTTGAAGAGTGAGGCGATGAGGTGTCTCAGCTGGTGGGGGGTGTAGGAGGATGTATCGACAACCCTGTCTGAGGCGCTCCTCAGGGGAAGGAGCATACGGTGCTCTGCGTCAATGGCAGATTCCACCGTGACCTCCGGCGAGACGAGGGGATGGGGTCTTCTCGTCTCCTTGAATCTCCGTATGAGGGCGTCCTTGTCTGCCTCGAGGAATATGATTTGTACCGCATAGTTCGCCCGTAATGCCGTAATGACCGAGTCAAAAGAAGAAAGGAACTCCTTTTCCCTGATATCCACACCGATCCCTATTCTCGTGTTGTGTCCGTTGGAGGAGACGATGGAGAGGAAGGACTCCATGAGGGTCACGGGGAGGTTGTCCACGCAGAAGAACCCTTCGTCTTCCAATGCCCTCAGGGCGACTGATTTGCCTGAACCAGAGAGGCCTGTTATGATCACGACCGACGGTTTCATGGTGCAGTTACGCTAGCCTTTATGTCCTATTTCGCGGGCTCTATAAGTCCGAAGTTACCGTCGTTTCTCCTGTAGATCACATTGATCTCTCCGGTAGTGTGGTTTGAAAAAACAAAGAATGCCTTGTCCAGAAGCTCCATCTGCATGGCGGCCTCGTCCGGACTCATTGGCTTCATATCAAAACGTTTTTTCTTGATGATCTTTCCCTGTTCAGGTTCAGGGCTGGCCGGAGCAGCGGCAGGGGCGGTCTTTCCTTCACCTTTTTCGCCCTTCCTGTGGGAGACCATCTTCTCTTTGTATTTCTTTACCTGTTTTTCGAGTTTTTCGACCACCTCGTCAATGGCAGAATAAATTTCTTCAGTGACTCCCTCGGCCTGAATAAGGATTCCGTTTGCCTTGAGGAGCACCTCGGCCTTGTGCCGGTATTTCTCTACAGACAGGGTAACGGTCGCTTCGGTGATATGCGAATGATACCGGTCAAATTTCTTCAGTTTTTCCTCTGCATAACTTCTGAGTGCCGGAGTGATTTCAAGGTGTCTGCCGTTTACGATGATGTTCATAGGTCCTCCTTTGCATATGTGGTATGGTTAGTCATGGCTCTTTCTCTGGCCCTGGGGGGGAATCTTAAGTTCTTCGCGGTATTTGGCAACTGTCCTCCTTGCAATGGTGATATTTCTTGTCTTCAAGAGTTCGGCGATCCTCTGATCGCTCAATGGTTTTTTGGCGTCCTCTTCAAGGATGATCTTTTTGATCAGATCCTTTACCGAGGTGGAAGAGACTGCTCCCTCAGCACCCTGAAGCGCACTGCTGAAGAAGAACCTGAAACTGAAAAGACCGTGGCTGCATGAAAGGTATTTGTTTGAGGTAACTCTGCTTATCGTGCTTTCATGCATCCCGAGACTCAGGGCAACATCCTTGAGGTTGAGGGGCTTGAGATAGGAAACTCCCTTGTTAAAAAAATCACTCTGGAAATTCAGTATGCTCTCGGTCACGCGGTAAATGGTCCTGTTCCTCTGGTCCAGGCTCTTAAGAAGCCATACCGCGGCGCGCAGCTTTTCCTCTATGAAAAGCTTTTCCTCCTTTGAGAGGGCGTTTTTTGAATGGAAAAGCTTCCGGTAGAAGCTGTTGAGCCTGAGGCGTGGAAGACCTTCGTCGTTGAGGATAATCTGGTATCCATCTTCGGTCTTGATCACCGATACATCGGGAACGATGTAGGTAGGGGTGGAGGTGCTAAAGTTTCTCGCAGGCTTTGGTTCCATGGCCTCGATGACCTTGACCGCGGCCATAACGTCCTCAAGAGAGACCTGGTACTGTCTTGCAATCTGCGGGTAGCGTTTTTTTTCTATATCGGCCATATTTTGCAGAATAATCTGCTCTGCAAGGCTCCCTTTGAGACCCAATGCATACAGTTGGATGAGGAGACACTCCTGGAGATTCCTTGCAGCAATTCCGGGCGGATCAAATCCCTGAACAAGGCTTAGGGCCGACTGGACCTTCTCTGCGCTGGCCTGGACCCCCTTGAGTATCTCCTCTTCAGTGGCCCTCAGGTATCCGTTTTCATCAATATTGCCGATGATGACCTCTGCGACCTGTTTTGTCACTTCGTCAGCATCCGACAGCCTCAGCTGCCAGAGGAGATGGTCGTAAAGGTCTGCCTCTTCCTTGACAAACTGTTCAAAAGAGGGATGCTCCACGGTACCGGGCGTAAAATAACCCAGGTCCCTCCCATCGCTGCCCCGCTCTTCAAAATAGTCGTCCGCGCCGTAGCTGCCGATACCTGCAATAAGCTTCTCAAGAGGGGCCTCCGTATCATCCGGCTCCTCAACCATTTCCATGTTCTCTCTCTCCTCCCTGCTCAGCTCTTCCCTCTCCTCCATGATTTCTTCGAGGAAGGGATTTTCGGTAAGCTCCTGGGTAAGGGCCTGTGAGAGTTCAAGCTGGGGCATCTGGAGAAGTTTTATGGCGAGCTGGAGCTGGGGAGTCAGAATAAGCTTCTGCGTGAGTTTGAGTTCTAGCCTGCTTTCCAGTGCCATCAGAGTCTGAATTCCTCTCCCAGATACGTCTCCCTCACCCTTGGATTGGCAATGAGTGCATCAGGGATCCCTTCATCCAGTATGCCTCCATTGCTAATGATATATGCCCTGTCAGTGATGGAGAGCGTGTCTCTCACATTGTGGTCAGTAAGCAGGATCCCCAGTCCTTTTCCCTTGAGATACTGCAGCATTTTCTTTAATTCAATGATGGCGAGCGGATCGATCCCTGCAAAGGGTTCGTCAAAGAGTATAAATGTGGGATTTGTAGCGATGGCCCTTGCGATCTCAGTCCTTCGCCTCTCGCCCCCTGAAAGTCTGTAAGAATGTCTGTCCGCAAAGCCCGAGAGCCCGAATTCATCCAAAAGGCTCTCCACCCTTTCTTCTATCCCCTCACGAGTGCCCCCCTTGATCTCAAGGATTGCCCTCAGATTATCCCGTACCGAAAGCTTTCTGAAAATGGAGGCTTCCTGCGGCAGATAGCTGATACCTTTGAGCGCTCTCTTGTACATCGGGAGCTGGCCAATATCCTCATCGTCGAGCGTGATGCTTCCCTTGTCCGGTCTGATCATTCCCACGAGCATGTAAAAGGTCGTGGTCTTCCCAGCGCCGTTGGGGCCGAGGAGTCCCACGATTTCCCCTGTGGTCAGATAAAGGCTGAGGTCGTCAACCGCCTTTTTCCCACGGTAGATCTTTGAAAGTCCATTTGCCCGAAGAACATGCGCCATTCGGTATCGCTCCTGCACTCCTAGCGGGGTTTGGGAGAGCCTTTTTCCATATATACCCTGCCTTGTTCCACCAGTGAGCGTTCTTCCTTTATCAGATAAATCATTTTTGTGCCGGTTACCATCGTAGTCCCCTCCACAGCCTTGGGCTGGCCTGTGAAAATTACCTTCTCTTCATCTGCAAAAAAGGTGGCCTCATCAGACGTAATCACCCGCTCTCCCTTCACGAGCTTTACGTGGCCGATGGCTTCAATTCTTGTCACTTTTCCCGCATCGGTGTAGTGAACGAGCATCCTGTCAGCATGGAAGACTGTGTTCTCAGTCTTTGCCATCACAGAGCCCTCGAAAAGGGCGGTATGTGCCTTGTTATCCGCGGTGAGTGTGGAAGAGGTGATGGTTATCGGTCCTTTCGTCTCCAAGAGCTTCTCTTCTCCCCCGGACCGGGAAGAAAGGAAGAAGAGAACGAGACATGAAAAAAGGCCTATGAGCCGCATGTCATGTAAACTCTTAATAAAAAGTGGCTTTGACATTTCTCATCAGCTTCAGCTTGTTGTCTTTAGTGGCGGTCAACCCTTCTCCTTCTATTGTGAACTTGTTACCCTGCATCCGGACCACATCCTTGGAGAAAACCATTCCGCGCGAGGCATCCCACGAGAGCTCATCAGTCGTGAACACGGAACCTTTTATCTGTATCTTGATATTGTTACCCAGACGGAGGTCACGGCTCTGCATGTGATAGGTGCCGTTGTCGGCAGTGAGCACCATCCCTTCCTTCTTGGCGTCGATCACTACGGACTCCATCTGTGCCACAGTCTCGTCTTTAGTAAAGTCGGCTCTTCGGGCGGTGACAACCCACGTATCTGCGCCATCCTTCCTGTTCACGATTTTCAGGCCTTCGATATACGAATTCCCGCGCTGAATGGAAAGGTCTTTCCTGAGGTCCCGCTCCCCGCTAAAAACAGAGAAAAATACCAGACATGTGACGAGAAACATGATGGCAGCCAGTATCCTTCGCCTTCTGAAAAACGGTGGAATTAGTTCATAAAATTCCTGCATTAAGAAAATCTTATCACATTAAAATACCTTAGTAAAGCAAAAAATATACCATGTTCTGTTATAACTCTAAAAAAAAGAGCGTGCGCCTCGGTGCTATCCCCCGAAGAAGATATTACGAGGCTAGGCAAGTGCGGTCTGAAGTGCCTTGCGCATTATCTCAACGGGAGGTCTGATCCCCGTCCATATCTCAAAGGCGAGGACACCCTGGTGGAGGAGCATTCCCAGCCCGTTGAGGGTTCTGCAGCCCTTTTTCGAGGCAGTCCTAAGGAGGGCAGTATCCCTGTAAATGAGATCGCAAACGGTCATTGGCTCAAGAAGGAGGGAAGGGTCGAGCGGGGGAGGGTCCGTGTCCTTCAAACCGAGAGGCGTGGCGTTAATGACAATATCAACACCCTTGAGTGTGTCCAATTGTTTCATAGAGGTTACATTCCCGCGAAGGGTTCCTAGGTCGTTTACCACTTTTTCGCGCTTTTGTCCGTCGATATCGAATATCCGGAGATGCTTCACTTTCTGGCTGAGATAGTAGCCCACAGCCCTGCAAGCGCCGCCGGCTCCCATGATGAGGGCGTCCTTCCCTTCGCAGGATATTCCTGCTTCAGAGAGCGATTCCATAAAGCCCCTTCCATCGGTGTTGTATCCCCTGAGAAAACCATTGTTGTTCGCGACAGTGTTGACCGCACCTATGAAGGACACCTCATCACTCACCGCGTCGAGAAAGGGAAGCACCTTTTCCTTGTGGGGGACAGTAATATTCACGCCACCAAGGCGTAATGCCCTGATGGACTGCACCGCGTCGGCCAGCAGGTCAGGTCTTACGGAAAACGTCACGTAACAGTAATCCATATTCAGATACGCAAAGGCGGCGTTGTGCATGACAGGGGACAGGCTGTGTTCCACAGGATAGCCGAAGAGCCCCACCACCTTTGTCTTTCCGCTTATTCTCACAGAAGCCTCCTGAGGATCACGTTCGTCACCTGTCCTCTTAGGATGAGGCGGCAATGGCATCAACGAGTCCCTTGGGTGTTGATTCGACCACTACTGCAGTTACCGCGAGCAGGTCTTCGAGGTCCTTCTTTGCGATATCATCCAGGAACACCTCTTCCCCTTCTTTCATCACTACATCAGGGATGAGGAGGATATCATCCTTCCTTATGAATTCATCAAGTGTCTTTATCACATCCCTTCCGGTGAGCAATCCTGTCACCGTGATACTCTTTCCAAAGAAGGTGTTCTCCACCGGCACGGCCTGGATGTCTGTGCCGCTCTTCTTCAGCTTATCTATAAACTTTGTGAGATAAGGGTAAAAAGACACCCCGGTAAAGGTAACAAATCTCTTCTTGCTTCCTGTCTGAGGAATCTTCACCCTTTTCGAGTGATGCATGAACTGCGGTATCATCCCTACACCGTTTTCTATCTGGGGAAGTTCACCATACTCGCGGAGAGGAGGGAATTCCGCTTCTGCCTTAATGTAGAGTTCATCAGCAGCGTAAACGATGGAGTCCCCATGCTTCTTTCTGAACCTCTTCTGGAAGGAGTCGACCTGTGAAAGCGCCCTTAGCGCATCGTCCTTTTCCACAGGCTTCAGCCTCGGGCCTGATTTCCTATGACTGGTGATGCCTACCGGCACGAGCGCAATAGACGAAACATAGGGATAAAAGTTATAAAGGTCCCGTATGGTCTTCTCAAGATCCTTGCCATCATTATAGCCGGGACAAAGGACGATCTGGCAATGCATCCGTATCTTCTGTTCTTTGAAGAATGCAATCTCTCTGAGGATGTCAGGCGCCTTGGGGTTTCCCAGCAGGGTAGTACGAATTGTAGTGTTGGTGGAGTGCACAGAAAGGTAGAGGGGACTGAGTCTCTGCTGTATGATCCTATTCTCGTCCTGAGGGGTAAGATTGGTAAGGGTAACATAATTGCCATAGAGGAATGACATACGGTAGTCTTCATCTTTCACGTAGAGGGTTTTCCTGAGGCCCTTCGGGAGTTGGTGTACAAAACAGAAAATGCATTTGTTCGTACAGGTCCTTATCTTGAAGGGTTTAAGCTCTATCCCCACATCTTCTCCTTCTTTGGGCGTAAGAGTGAACGAGAAACGTTTCTCTTTCCTCTTTGCGATGATGCGGAGTTCCTCCTCGCTCCCGAAAAACATGAAGTCAATGCTGTCACAGATCTCATGACCGTTTACGCTGAGAATAATATCTCCCGGAATGATCCCCGCAATTTGGGCAACGCTTTCAGGCAATATACGCACTATTTCGGCACCAGGGTTGTTATGCATTGGAAAGTTTAAGCCCCCTGTAAATATAATGCAATCCCGACGTTGTTGTAAACACTGCAGTGAGCCAAATCAGGTATCCGTGGATATTGGGAACGTCAGGCAGGTTGATGTCCAGGAGTATGTAGCAGATAAGGATGAGCTGGAACGTGATCGCGAGCTTCCCCATCATCGAAGGCTCGACCTTAGCCGTATGCGTGAGAAGGTAAAGGATGACCCATCCGGTGATGACGATGATATCTCTGCTGATGATTGTGATGGTGAGCCATGTGGGAACAAGGCCATAGAAGGAGAAGAGGACAAAGGAGGTGATAAGAAGAAATTTGTCTGCAAGGGGATCCAGAAAAGTTCCGAGGAGCGTTTTCTGGTTCTTGAGGCGGGCAATGAGCCCATCGAACATATCGGTAAGTCCGGCGATGACAAAGAGATAGAGGGCATAATCGTATCTCAGGTAGATGACCGAGGTTACGAATAATGGGATAAGCACTATCCTTGTGATGGTGAGCGTGTTCGGCAAATTTAAAATAGTCATGCTCTTTTCAGATAATGGGAGTCAGGATTCAAAAAACCGCTGAAATACATTTCATAGGGCGTCATGGTAGCCAGGCTTTCAAGGGATGTTAAAGGGAATGGCACTTGCCTTCAGCTTCGACCCCGCTGACCGGTAACAGTCGCGAGTCTTTTTCCCCTTTTCCATGTAATCCAGAAGTGACCTGGAGTGGCACCTCTCTATACCAAAGTCGTTTTTCAGTGAAGCGTGAAGCGCCTTCGCGAGTTCACCCCGTGCGCCTCTCCTGTCACCCCTCAGGTACTGCACCTGGCCGAGCGCAAGTCTGCAATAGATGAGACCCCGTATATCCTTTGTCTTTCTGAATCGCGCTGATGCCTTTGTCACGCAGTATTCGGCCCACCTCAATCTTCCCTCCATCAGGTGTACCATCCCAAGGCTCCAGAGGGTATAGGAGTAACTCACGATATCGCCGATTGTCAGATAGATGCGTTCTGCCCTCCTGAGATGGCGCAACGCATCCTTATACCTTCCTCTCATTCTTGATGCGTTCCCCATACCGCAATGGGAATAGGCGACGCCGAACCGGTCTTTCAGCGAAGAAAGCATACGGTTCGCTGAAGTGTAGTAATCCATGGAGTCACCAAAGAGTCCGGCAACGCGCGAGGTCCCGCCTAGGCCACAGAGACAGTAAGCCTGCCCCTTCTTATTGTCAGGATCCGAGCCCAGTGACTTAAAGATACTCTGTGAAGATTTGAAGGAGTCCATTGCATTTCTTAGTTTTCCTCCTATCCTGTAGGCGCCCCCTTCTGCCCAACGTGCGAAGGCAAGACCATCTCTGTCAGAGGTCTTTCGGTAAATTCTCCTGGCCTCAGCGAATAATCTCAATGCCCTCTGCCAATCTCCCAGAGCCCTCACCGAGAGGCCTAACCCCATAACCGCATCAGCGCGGATTATCTTGTCTCCCATCTGCCCAGCAAGGGTTATCGCATCAGCATATGAATCCCTCGCCCGGGGGAAATCTCCCAGCATCCTGGACATATCTCCCACGGCAAGAAGAGCACTGAGCACCTCTCTTCTGCTTCCCTTTTTTTTGTACATGCGCAGGGCTTTTCTATAGAGGGAGAGGGCCTCCCGGTATCGGGAGGATTCTCTCATGAGTTCTGCGCGGTGTAAAATGTTATTTGACAATGAAGAGCTTCCTCAGTTTTGCGGTAAGTTCCTTATAGTTCTCTGAATTAAAAAAGGCAGAGCCCATGACCAGAATGTCAGCGCCCGCATCAGCCACCTCTTTCGCATTTTGATATTTGATCCCTCCATCTACCTCGATGAGCACAGGGAACCCCAGCTCAGCGAGCAGGCCTTTGAGGGCTTTTATCTTTCCGAGAATCTGTGGAATAAAACCCTGACCTCCAAACCCCGGATTCACCGACATGAGAAGGACAAGGTCCAGATCCGGCAGGATATAATCGAGGCTCCCTATTGGAGTAGCGGGGTTCAGCGACACCCCTGCCTTTGCACCGCTGTCCTTAATCCAATGAATGGTTCTATGGAGATGCACGGAGGCTTCCAGATGCACAGTGAGATAATCGGCTCCTGCCTTGATAAAATCTGCAATGTACCGGTCCGGTTCTTCAATCATGAGATGCACATCCAGGGGAAGGGCTGTGGTCTTCCTGATCGCCTCTACCACAAAGGGACCGATGGTAATATTAGGAACAAAATGTCCGTCCATGATATCAATATGGAGCATATCCGCACCCGCGGCTTCTGCAGCCTTAATCTCTTCTCCAAGCCTTGTAAAATCGGCAGAGAGAATGGAGGGCGCAATCTTAATCATCTGACAATCTCCTCTCCTTCCAGTTGAAGATAGACGGGTTCTCCTGATCTTATCAGGGCATGGGGTTTGGGCCTTTGGGATTTTACCCTTTCGCCCGAACCTGAAAATTGTATGTGAAGCCGGAGTCTTTCGCCCAAGGCCAGCGCCTCTTCCCTGCTTTTGCCGGAAAACTCAGGACAGCTGTAAATCACTTCATAAGGGCCTGAGCTCACAATGAGCGAGAGACCATACTGTCGTCCTCCGCTCTCCTCGCTTTTTCGGGAAGAAATCCCCCATGCCACCTCGTCAGGATTGGGCTTTTGGGCTATTATCTTGTCCTTCTCAACACTGTCGGAATGAACATGGATGATCCTTTCGATTCTTAATCCGCTCTTGTTAATGATCGGCTCGGTTTCCTCGACAGTTTGCCCTGCAACCTCGGGAATAGACCAGACCTTCGGACCCTTGCTTAAGAAAACCTTTATCCCTCGCTGCTCCTTCACCTTGTTCCCCGCGGGCACGTCCTGTCTTACAATCCTTCCCGGAACAATGAGGGGGTCGTAGTCCTCACCCTCTACCTTGAGATAGAGTCCTTTCTTTGTCAAAAGGGTATTGGCTTCTATGAGGGTCTTGTCCCTGAGGTCAGGTACATCTACAGTCTTGCTGAAACTCAGGACTTTAAATGCAAGGTAACCCGATACAAGTCCCAGGAGAATAAACCCTATGACGTAAAGGGGAATCGTTACCGCTTTTCTTAAACCCTCTTGCAAAGCTTCACCCCGAAGAATCCGTCCATATCATGTAAATGGGGATAAGTTCTGAAAAACCCTTCTTTCATGAATTTCTTTAGAAAGGGAAACGTTGTGTCTATAATATAAAAATCCTCTGAATCCTTCAAGAACTCTTTTACCACCTCTTCCCCCTCCTCAGGTTCTGTTGAACAGACTGAATATACAATAGTGCCCCCCGGTTTCAGCATGTTCGATGCAGCGCTGAGCATGATACGTTGTTTTTTCATGAATTCCTTGAGATCCTCAGGTGTATGGCGGTACTTGATGTCAGGGTTCCTCCGTATTACGCCCAAGGCCGAGCACGGGGCGTCCAATAAAATTCTATCGAACGAACCTTTCATGCTTTTATGGAGTTCGAGAAGATCGCGGTGAAGCAGAGTAATTGAGTCCATATGGAGATTGAGCACGTTCTCCTTCAGTTGTGGCATTCTTCTCTCATCAATTTCCAGGGCGAGTATCTCTCCCCTGTCTCTCATCATCTGGGCAATGTGCGTGGTTTTTCCTCCCGGCGATGCACATGCATCCAGTATCCTTTCCCCCGGTTTCGGCTCAAGGAGGTAGGTGATGAGCTGTGCTGCCTCATCCTGGATCATAAAAGAATCTTTCAGGCTGTAAAGTTCTTTAATTGCCGTGAGGCCTTTCAGCCTAATGCCATCCGGCGAGAATTGAGAAGGTTCTCCGGTGATGCCCATGGAGGAAAGTCTTTCGAGGAGTTGTTCCCTTGTGGAGTTAAGGATATTTACCCTGAGGGTGAGGGGAGGTATCCTGTTGTTGGCCTCTGCGAGTTGCCGGGCCCCTTTTTCCCCGAACCGCCTCACCCACCTTTTTATGAGCCATAAGGGATGAGAGGTGAGGAGGGCTATGTAAGGAACAGCACCCTTTCTTTGTACAGACGTAAAGGTCAACCTTTCGTTCACCGGCTTACGGAGCAGGCTCCTCAGCACGCCGTTCACTACTTCGGGCCTTCCTTTATTCTTCTCCAGTTCCACTGCTTCATTCACTGCAGCCCAATCCTGCACCCGCATGAAGAGTATTTGGTACGCTGCAAGGCGCAGATTGTTCCGGGTGTGCTGGCGTAATCCTGAAGGCTTCTTGATGAATCCGTGCAAAGCCCAGTCAAGGGTATCCCGGTATCGCAGAACCCCGTAGACCAGTTCCATAAGAAAGGACCTTTCCCTGTTGTCCAAAGAACCCGAGAGTTCTTCGATTGTCGCTTTGGGCTTCTTGCCCTGTTCCCACACCTTCCGGAGAGCTTCCAAGGCAAGTGCTCTGGTGGTGGGTAAGGAGTTTACTGGTTGCATTTCTTTCCCAGTGACTACTTCTTGCAGAAAAACTCTATGGCGTCTCTGACCCTTTCCAGATTCACCCTTGTATTTACACAGGGACCGAAGGGACGCTCGTTGGGAATCCCCAAAACCGGAAGGGGATAGGAATCAGCGATACCGCTGCTCAGATCCCTTTCACAGGCGACCGCAACAATGGCCTCAGGAAGGACATCCTTCACTATCTTCCTCGCAAGGTTTCCGCCTGTAGCGATAAAGAGCGTCAGGTTATTGTCATCAGCGATCTGAATCAGGTCCTTGATTTCGCATTTTCCGCACCTTTTGCAGTTATAAATGTTATAGGTAAGACGTATGTCACACTCGTTTATCTGAAGACAGTGGGGAAGGAGGAGGAGTATCCGTTTTGCCTTCGGCCTTTCCATGCCCAGGAACTTGTTATTGAGAGAGATGATTAGGCCCTGGAGCCGTTCTTTTTTTTCTGCAGAAAAAGACCCCAGGAGCATGAAGAGCGGAAAGAGAACCTTGAGCGTCACCCCTCTCATCCAGCGTATCATTTCAATACCATCCCTTCCATGATTCTTCGTCCCAGGAGAAAGGCTGATGCAGGCATGGGTCTCTTGCCGGAAGGCTTGAGTTCTAAAAGGGAAATAAGGCCTCCGCCTGTCCCTACAAGCAACTCGCCCTTGCTCGTCCTGATAACGCTCCCCGGCAGGCCTGACCCTTCCAGGGCCTCTGCCTTCAGGACGGTGACTCTTTCACCTTCCAGCATGCAGTATGCAGAAGGCCAGGGCTGCATGGCCCTCACAAAATTATTGATTTCCACTGCACTCCTTGACCAGTCGATTAAGCCGTCTTCCTTCCTTAGAGGTGGCGCGTAGCTTGCCTCACCGGACTGGCTTCTCGGTTTTACAGAACTATTGCGGATTCCTTTGAGCGTTTCGATCAACAAGGAAGCACCTCCACGGGCCAATGTTATGCTCAGACTTTCCGCAGTATCGTCTTGGGAGATATCCGTTTCCTGCTGCAAAAGGATAGGGCCGGTATCCACTCCTTCATCCATGCGCATTGTGGTAATTCCGGTTTTTTCCTCACCGCGGAGTATCGCCCATGCGATAGGCGCAGCACCTCTGTATTTCGGAAGGAGAGATGCGTGCACATTTACACAACCGTTCCTTGGCATTTCAAGGATTGCAGCCGGGAGTATTTTGCCATAGGCGATTACGACAATAAATTCAGGCTTTAGGAAGCGCAGGCTGTCAATAAAGTTTTCACCTCTCAATGTGTCAGGCTGTACGACTTTTATCCCTGCCTCTAACGCAGCAGTTTTTACAGGTGGAGAGGAGACCTTATGACCCCTTCCTTTGAGCTTATCGGTCTGGGTCACTACGAGGCTTATGTGTTCTCCAGATTTGATCAATGCCTTAAAGGAGGGGACGGCAAACTCGGGAGTGCCAAAAAATATGATGGACAAATCAGCTCCTGTAAAACGAATGCCGGGCAGGCCGGCGAAACACTTTTATACGACACCTTTTAAGAAAAAGCCCTATGAAAGATCCTGAAATGTCCATGGCAGTAAATGGATGAAGGCATGCCATATCGCTATCTTGTCCATTATAAAAGTTCTGAGACGGTCTGGCCGGCATATCTGTGGCGTGGCCCCGCATCTTCTCGACTAAACCTTTGACAGGGCCTTATCGAATTTTTTCTTGAAAAACTCCCTCTTGATGCTGCTTATCCGGTCGATGAGCAATGTGCCGTTAAGGTGGTCAATCTCGTGCTGCAAAGCCCTGGAGAGAAGACCGTCGCCTTCAATCTTCACAGCCTTGCCTGTCCTGTCGAGCCCACACACCTCTATCCTTTCTGAGCGCTTCACCTGGGTGATATATCCGGGAAGGCTCAGACACCCTTCTTCGCTTTCCATCTCACCCTCAACCTGTCGTATCTCAGGGTTTATCAGGACAATCAAAGGCCTTCTCTCTTCTTCCCGGAGACTGACATCAATCACCATCAGCTGCTTGGAAATACCCACCTGGGGAGCAGCGAGGCCAATACCCGGCGCAGCGTACATGGTCTCCACCATGTCATCAATAAGGCGCTGGAGCTTCCCGTCAATCTCCTCCACAGGGGAAGCCTTTTGCTTCAGCACCTTCTCAGGATATGTTTTGATTTCAAGCAATGCCATACAGTATTATATCACAAAATCACAGGCAATTTTGATTCACGGGAGGAAGGAAATGGCTGAGGATGCGGTTGTATTAAAGACGGAAATGCCGGATGTCGGCATACCAAGACGGGGAAAAGTGAGAGACATTTATGACCTTGGCGAACACCTTCTCCTTATTGCCTCTGACAGGGTTTCCGCCTTTGACGTGGTTCTTCCCAACGGCATTCCCGGAAAAGGCAAAGTGCTTACCCAGATATCGATTTTCTGGTTCAGGCAGATGAAGGCTATTGTGAAGAACCATATTGTGGCGACCGACGTGAATGATTTTCCTCCAAAGCTCAGAAAATACAGAGATATGCTTGAGGGCAGGAGCATGCTGGTGAAAAAGGCAACTCCTATGCCTGTGGAATGCATAGTAAGGGGCTATCTGTCGGGGAGCGGCTGGAAGGAGTATCAGGAAAAGGGTACCATCTGCGGAATCAGAATGCCCCACGGACTCGTGGAATCATCGAAACTCGACCAGCCCATCTTTACCCCCTCCACAAAGGCTGAAGAGGGACATGACATCAACATCTCCTTTGAGGAGACAGAAAGGATTGTGGGCAAGGAGAGGGCAGTGCAGCTGAGGCAGACAAGCTTAAGGATATATTCAAAGGCAAGGGATATTGCCGAAAAGAAAGGCATCATTATTGCAGACACAAAATTCGAGTTCGGTATGTACGACAACGAACTCATACTCATTGACGAGGTACTCACCCCGGACTCCTCAAGGTTCTGGTCTGCCAGGGTTTACAAACCGGGGAAGGGTCAGGACAGCTATGACAAACAGATTGTGCGTGACTATCTCCTCACCCTTGACTGGAACAAGACCCCGCCAGGACCTCTGCTTCCTCCTGATATCGTCTCAAAGACAGTGGAGAGATACAGGGAGATAATGGAGATACTCACCGGGTAATGTTTGACAACATACGTCACTATCGGCAGTACCGGAACGTTCTCAGGAAATCTTTATCACAATCTTACCCCTGGCATGACCCGTCTCACTATAGGCATGGGCCTCATTGATCTTTTCAAGGGTATACTCCCGGTCAATAAGGGGCCATAGTTTTCCTTCCTGAACCATAAGGCTGAGCGTGTGCAAATCAGCGCCACTTGGCCGGACACTGATAAACGTTGATCTCCTTAAGAACCCAAAAAGTGATAAAGGGAAAGTGAGGAAAAAACTCAGGACATCGCTCGGTTTGTTCGGGAGTGTGGTGACATAGCAACCGTCCCTCTTCAGGTTCTTTCTCACGTCAAAAAAAGAACGGCTCGCCACTGCATCAAAAATAATATCGTATTTATCAGGCAAATGTCCGAAATCCTGTTTTGTGTAATCTATTATATTATCGGCTCCAAGTCTTTTCACAAGTTCAGTAGTGTGGGTGCCGCATAGTGCAGTAACCGCAGTGCCAGAAGCTTTCGCGATCTGCACTGCGAATGAGCCCACTCCTCCTGAAGCACCATTGATAAGAACAGTCTCGCCGTTCTTTATCCTGCCTTTATAGTGCAACGCCTGATAGGAGGTCAATGCTGCGAGGGGTATGGCAGCAGCTTCTCTGAAATCCAGATTTTCCGGGATAAGGGCAAGGCCATCTTCCCTGGCACAGGAATATTCGGCATAGGCCCCACGATGTCTGAAGTCAAGCATGCCAAAAACCCTGTCACCCTTTTTGAATCTCGTTACAGAGGATCCGGTTTCGACCACCTCTCCTGCAATGTCAAAACCGAGCATCATGGGAAATCTTGATCCACTGATAAGCCTTAATGAGCCGTTCCGTATCTTCCAGTCCACCGGATTCACACTGGAATAGTGAACGCGAACAAGTACCCCGTCACTGAATGTAAAGGGCTTCTCAACCTCTTCGAGCTTCATCACTCCAGACGGACCGAATTGTCTGATGAGAACAGCCTTCATGCGCTCCGTTTCGCTCCACCTATATTGTATTCAAGCACGGTGAACCAATCAAGGCAAGTGGATTTTAAGAGCATTATTTGTTTAGAATTCATGGGTATCCTTTGAAGGCTCTCACTACAGGAGGAAACTATTAAGCGTTATATCGTTAAAAGAGTTTTCCTCCTCGTACCTCTTCTGCTGGGAATTACCATGCTCACCTTTAGCCTTACAAAGGCACTTCCCGGAGATCCTGCATTGAGCCTTGTGGGAGAAAGGGCAAGCCCTGAGGTGATAGAGCGCATACGACGGGAATTACACTCGGACCAGAATTTGTTTGTCCAGTATCTGGGCTACGTCAGGTTACTCCTGAAGGGCGAGTTCGGTCGCTCGTATTATACGAACAGGAAAGTCCTGGACGACCTGATTGATAAATTCCCCAACACATTGCTTCTCGCGCTGGGTGCGATGCTTATTGCAGTGCCTTCCGGAATATTCCTGGGTTTTACGTCCGCGGTGAGAAAGGGAACCGCTGTTGACAGGGGCATCTCTTCCCTGTCAGTACTAGGGTTGAGTCTTCCGGTCTTCTGGTCCGGGCTTTTGATCATGCTCTTCTTCAGCCTGAACCTAAGACTTCTGCCTCCTTCAGGCATGGGGGACTGGAGATTCCTTGTCATGCCGGCAATTACCCTCTCCCTTCCTGCCCTTGCCACATTGACGAGGGTTTCGAGAACGACCCTCATCGATTTGCTGGACATGCCGTATGTAAGGACTGCGAGGGCAATGGGGATTAAGGAATACAAGGTCAAGGGTATCCATGTCTTTAAAAATGCCCTGATTCCTCTGGTAACGGTGGTAGGACTGGATTTCGGGAGTTACTTGAACGGCGCCGTGCTCACAGAGACGATATTCGGGTGGGATGGCATAGGAAGGTTTGCCATGGAGGGGATAATAAAACGGGATTATCCAGTAATCATGGGGTGCATCATAGTGGGCACTGTGGTGTATGTCCTTATCAATCTCTTTGTGGATATCCTTTACCATTATCTCGATCCCAGAGTGAGGCTCTACTCGGAAAATGATTAAGGGTATCCTTTCGCTCCTTATCGTGATACTTCTTGCATCACTCCTGGCGCCTCTCATATCACCCTTTAATCCTGAAGAGATAAACCTTGATGAACTGAGACAATCTCCCAGTCTGCATCATCCCTTAGGAACGGACAATAAAGGGAGGGATATCTTTTCCAGGATCCTTTACGGCGGAAGGATCTCCATTTCCGTGGCCATAATGGCCGCAGTATTATCCATGGGCATCGGTCTTATGGTAGGGCTGCTCTCTGGGTATATAGGAGGAAAGATTGATACATCGATAATGCTGATCGTGGATCTCATCCTTGCGTTTCCCTCCCTTCTTCTCGCCATCGGCATATCAGTGATCCTTCCTCCCGGGATCTACACGGTCATGATCGCTATTGCTTCGGTGGGATGGGCATCATTTGCGAGAATTATCAGGGGGCATGTAGTATCGTCCAGAGAGGCGCCGTTCATTGAAGCGGCCAGGGCTGTGGGCTGCAGCCACGGGAGAATACTCATGGTACACCTCCTCCCCCAATGCCTGCCGCTTGTGATGGTGATGATGGGCTTGCGGCTTGGAGGGTATATCCTCACCGAGGCATCGCTGAGCTTTCTGGGGCTTGGCGCCCAGCCGCCCATGCCGAGTTGGGGTTCTATGGTAAGCGCACACAGGGTATTTATCGTCTCCGCGCCATGGATGGTGGTGTTTCCGGGGCTCGCGATAGCGGTGACCTCCCTCTGCTTCAATATGCTGGGAGACGCACTGAGAGACAGGTACGGGTTAAAGATAGCGGGATAGGGAAGGGCTACGCTCCCCTCAGTTTTTCCTCTTCCTCCTGTTCGGTCTTGCAGAAGATACACATGCCGGCAACGGGCCTTGCCTCAAGCCTCTTGATGCTTATCTCTTCTCCGCATGCCTCGCAGATGCCAAATGTACCACTGTCGATCTTGTCAATAGCCGCCTCTATCTTTTTGAGGAGTCTCTGTTCTCTTCCTCTGAGCCGGAGCATGAAGCTCCTGTCGATCTCCGCACTTGCCTGATCACCCATATCAGGGAAGATGGTCTGGCCAGGGAGCATATTCAGTGCCTCTTCGGCTTCGTTCAGCAAGATGTTCCGCTGCACTATGAGGTTCTGCTTTATGTCTTGAATTATTCTCTCCCTTGGGGTGAGTTTCTTTTTGGGAGAGATCTTGTTGCTCCTGGGGGCAAGGGTCTTTTTCACCGCCTTGACTACGGGTTTCTTCTCAGCCTTTTTCCCTTTTGTCTTTGTTTTGGGTCCGTTCGGGGCAACCTTTTTTGTGACCCTGGTCCTCGCAGGTGTTTTTTTCACTTTTTTTGCAATCTTCTTTTTTACGGTTTTCAGCGACGACTTCTTTTGTGTCACCTTCGGTTTTTTTGTTGCCATGTCTTCTCCTCAGAACGTAATTTTCAAAATTACCACAAATGGGAAATGTTAGTCAACCACAGAAGATAATAAAATCTATTTGTGATAAAATAAATAAATATGCGCGTTTGTCGTTGCAGAAATGTATCAGACAATAGGTCACTGTGAAAATTATCATAAGGGACCTGAAGGAACGGGAGTGCGTATGCGATGCCCTCATTTTACCTTTGCATGAGGGGGAAGGTGCTGCCGCGTATCGTGAGATAGATTCCCTTTTGAATGGCCTTCTCGGCAAGGTTATCTCTGCACGGGAGTTTGTCGGGAAACATACCCAGATCAGCCTCCTTCATACAATGAATAGGATACGGCCGCGCAGGATTCTGCTTATCGGTCTGGGGAAGAGGAGAGAAGTAAGTGCGGAGAAGCTGAGACAGGCAGGAGGCAAGGCCCTTTCGTACCTCTGCGGGCTCGGACTGAAGGAGATCGCATTCTCTCCGATGCACATCCTCTCTGTCCAGCAATCTGCGGTGCCTTTTGTTGAAGGTGGCCTTCTCGCCCTTTACCAGTTCAAGAAGTACAAAAGGGAAGAAGATAGCCTGAAAGAGATAGAGAGACTCACCTTCATAGGAAAACCTGAACCATCTCTTAAGAACTCCCTGCTTTGGACCGTTGCCTTGTCTTCTGCGGTGAGTTTTGCGCGTGATCTGATTAATGCGCCTTCAAATGATATGACTCCCACCATCCTTGCGAAGGTAGCAAAGTCTCTTGAGGGAGGCAGGGTTGCGGTAAACATACTCGAAAAAAGGGATGCAGAGCGGCTGGGGATGGGGGCCTACCTTTCTGTGGCGAAGGGCTCAATGGAACCCCCCAAGTTTATTGTGGTGAAATACAGCGGTGGGACAGGGGCGCCTATTGCCCTCATCGGAAAATCAATCACTTTTGATAGCGGAGGTATTTCCATCAAGCCCAGTGAGGGGATGGAGAAGATGAAGTATGACATGGCAGGAGGAGCCACAGTCCTTGCGGTAGTAAAAGCTGCCTCTGAGATGAAGCTCCCGGTGAATCTTGTG
>Ga0335084_10001758_pt1 | contig 20477 bp, 17 predicted proteins | sample Lox_Sample_44_FD_206721 | JGI IMG/M metagenome (GOLD analysis project Ga0335084, IMG submission 206721) | Soil microbial communities from Loxahatchee National Wildlife Refuge, Florida, United States - Lox_Sample_4.4 | ecosystem: Environmental > Terrestrial > Soil > Wetlands | place: USA...
ACGGCCACGCCGCCCTCGCGCCACGTGGTGGGGATGATGGCGGTCTCGACCAGGTTGCGCTCCACGCCGTGGTAGGCGGTGGGCTCGTGGCTCCGGTTGAGGAAGCCGGCCGGCACGAGCAGGAGCCCCGCGCGCACCGACCACACCGGCCCCAGACGGCGCGAGACGAACGCCTGCTCGATGGCGACCTCGCCCGGGTCGTCGGCCGAGGTGACCGCGTGCTCCACCTCGAGCTCGATCGCGAGCTCGGTGTCCTCGTCGACCGAGCGCTCGAGGCCGATGACGAGCCGGCGCAGGTCGGCCACGGCCTCCTCCGGATGCTGCACCGGCACGCCGAGGTTCACCTCGCCGTAACTGGTGAGGCGGGTCTCCCCCGCGGTCCGCGCGGGCGGGGCCGCGGCCTCGTCGGCGAGGGCGTCGCCGGCGGAGAGGCAGGCGAGGGCGAGGAGGGTGGCGGGACTCTTCCGGCGAACGAGAGTGAGAATCATTCTCATGATTCCCGATCAGTACCCGACCGGACCGGAGGTGGTCAAGGGCGATCGCTCTCGGAGGTGCTACGTCGGCAGCGGCACGAACCTGGGCCGCCGGGGCGACGCGAGGTAGGCCGCGATGCGTGGGCGGCTCGCCACGCGGTCGGCGAACGCGCCCAGCGCCGGGTGATCCGGGAGCGAGGCGCCGAGGCCGTTGTCGCGGACGAGCTCGAGCACGTACCAGAGCGCGAGGTCCGCGACGGTGAGGTCGCGCCCGACCGCCCATCCCTTCCCGCCGCCGTTCCGGACGAGGAAACGCTCCAGGAACCCGAGCCAGCGCGGCAGCACGACCTTCGCGAGCTCCTCGCGCACCGCGGCCCGCCGCTCGGGAGCGGCGGCCGCGATCTTGCGCAGCTCGGCCCGGACGTCCTCCACCGCGCCGAGCAGCTCGTCGCAGCGCGCCTCCTCGAGGGCGTCGCGCCCGCGCAGGCCGTGGGCGCGGGCGATGTGGTTGGCGATGGCGGCGCTCTGGGCGAGGCGGAACCCGCCGGGCTCCTCCCAGACCGGCACCGCCGCGAACGGCAGGTCGCCGCTCGCCGCGAGCTCGCCGAGGTCGGTGGGTCGCCCTGCCGAGGGCGGCGTCCCCCGGCCGACGTGGTGTTCCTGCCAGTCGACTCCGGCCTCCGCGAGCACGAGGCGGATGACCTCTGCGCGGCCGCGGGAGCCGAAGTACACGAGGGTGGGCCTGTCCGGCTTTTCCATGGTGGGCGGAATCTAGCGCGGACCGGGCCGCCGTGGGGCGGCCACGCGGTCGCGGGCGGGCCGGGTCAGGGGTCGTGCCGCCCCAGGATCGCGTTCACCTCCTCCAGGGTGAATCCGTTGAGGCCGATGATCCGCGCCTGGGCGCGGAACGCAGGGGGGACGATGCCCCGGGCCTCGGCCTTGTCGGCGACGTCGACGGTCACCCACGCGCGGTGAACGCCATCGTTGCAGCCCCAGTCGGCGTGGGTGAGGAGGTGCGACCCGCTGGAGAGGAACACCTTGATGGCGCGGGCGCAGGCGACCGCGTCGGCCTCGTGCTCGACCTCGATGAGAAACCTCGGCATCGGGGCATTCCTCCGGAGTTGGCCTGCTACGATACCGCGACCAGCCGTCCGCCGCCGGAGTCCTCGGGCCCCACCGGGGTGTCCGCCACATCGAGCGAAGGGAGAGGGCATGTCGAATCCGATGGAGCCGCAGCGCGCCGGGCGCTCCCCGCCGCTCCGCGCGTGGCGCACTGCGGCGGTCGCGTGTGCGCTCGCCGCCTGCTCCCAGCCGCGGCAGCAGGCCGCCACGGCCGAGCCCCCGCCGCTGCTCCAGCTTCCCCGCGACGTCCGCCCCGCCGCCTACCGGCTCCGGCTCGAGGTGGACCCGGCGAGCGAGCGGTTCGCCGGAGAGGTGGAGATCGACGTCGTGCTCGACCGCGCGCGCGACGGGATCTGGCTGCATGCGCAGGGCCTCACGGTCACCCGCTGCGAGGTCACGCCGGCCGGCCGGGCGGCCATGGGCGCCCGCCTCGAGCAGGTGAACGAGGACGGCGTGGCGCGCCTCACGCCCGCCAGGCCCCTCGAGCCGGGCCGCGCGACGATTCACGTGTGGTGGAACGCCCCGTACGGCTCGCTGGCCGGGCTCTACCGGTCGCGCGAGGGCGAGGACTGGTACGCGACGACCCAGTTCGAGTCGGTGGACGCCCGCCGGGCCTTCCCCTGCTTCGACGAGCCGTACTTCAAGGTGCCGTTCGAGATCACCCTCGACGTCCCCGAGGCGCTCGTGGCGGTCTCGAACTCCCCCGAGTCCGGCCGCGAGCCGGCAGGGCCCGGCAAGGTCCGGGTGAGGTTCCGTCCGACGCCGCCCCTGCCGAGCTACCTCGTGTTCGTCGGGGTGGGGCCGTTCGACGTCGTCGAGGCGCCGCTCCCGCTGAGCATGCTGAGGCTCCACGGCCTTCCGGTGCGCGGCCTCGCGCCGAGGGGCCGCGGGGCGGGACTCGCGTGGTCGCTCGAGATCGCGAACCGGATCCTCCTCGAGCTCGAGCACTACTTCGGCATCCCCTTTCCCTACGAGAAGCTCGACCACGTCGCCATCCCCGACTTCTTCTTCGGCGCGATGGAGAACGCGGGGGCCATCTCGTACCGCGAGGCCGACCTCCTCGCGCCCCCCGGTGACGTCTCCCAGGCGCGGCGGCAGATCATCGCCGAGACCGTCGCCCACGAGATGGCCCACCAGTGGTTCGGCGACCTCGTGACGCCCGAGTGGTGGACGGACATCTGGCTCAACGAGTCCTTCGCCCAGTGGATGGGCCTGCGCGCCAGCTCGCGGGTGGAGCCCACCTGGCGCTCGGAGCTCGGCATCGCCGAGGGGACGGCCGAGGCGATGGAGGTGGACGGCCTCGCCGCCGCCGGGCCCGTCCGCGAGCCGCTCCGCCAGATCTCCGGGATCGGGGCGCAGTTCGATCTCCTCCGCTACCAGAAGGGCGCAGCGGTGCTGGCCATGCTGGAACGCTGGCTGGGCGAGGAGCGGTTCCGCCAGGGCATCCACACGTACATCGCGAGCCATGCCCAGGGCGTGGGCTCGACGCCGGATCTCCTCGCGGAGCTCTCGCGCGCGTCCGGCCAGGACGTCGTGGCGGTGGCGGGAACCTTCCTCGACCAGCCCGGCGTGCCGCTCGTGGAGGCGAGGCTGGAGTGCGACGCCGCCGGCGCGCGCGTCCGGCTCGCCCAGTCGCGCTGGCTCCCTCGCGGCAGCACCGCGAGCCGCGACCGGACCTGGCAGATCCCGGTGTGCGTCCGCCATCCGGCGAAGGGCGGTACGGGCGAGACCTGCACGCTGCTCTCCGAGCCCGCCGGCGTGCTCCCGCTCGCGGGCAGCTGCCCGGCGTGGGTCATGCCCAACGCCGGAGGAGCGGGCTACTTCCTCTGGTCGCTGCCTCCCGCCGATCTCCACCACCTGGTCGCGAAGGGGCTGCCTCGCCTCGACGCGGCGGAGAAGATCTCGGTCGTCGCCTCCGTGCAGGGCGCCTGGAAGGCGGGCACGCTGCCCTTCGACGGCGCTCTCGAGGCGCTGGCGGCGATCGCCGGCGATCCCGACCCGGAGATCGCCGGCCAGCCCATCGACTTCCTCGTGTTCGCGCGCGAGCGGCTCGTCCCGGACGGCGCCGTCGCCGACGTCGAGGCCCTGGCGCGCCGCCTCTACCGGCCCGCCTTCGAGAAGCTGGGCTGGGCGCCGAGGCCGGGCGAGGCGCCCTCGGTCACCAAGTTCCGCGGCGCGGCCCTGGGGGCGCTCGTCTCGATCGGCCGCGACCCCGCCACGACCCGCGAGGCGGCGGCGCGCGGCGCGGCCCTGCTCGGCCTGGCCGGGAACGCGCCCGACCCCGCCGCCGTGGCGCCCGATCTGCGCTCCGCCGCGCTGACCGCCGCGCTCCGCACCGTCGGGGCGCCGGCCTTCGACGCCATGCTGGCCCAGCACGCCGCCGCGTCGGGCACGATGCGCGCCTCGCTCCTCCACGCCCTGGGGACCGCCGAAGGCCCCGAGCTGGCGCCGAGAGCGGCGGACCTCTGGCAGAGGCGCGAGCTCGGCGCGTCGGACCGCTTCGAGGTCCTCGGCGCGCTCGCCCGCAGGCGCGACACGCGTGCGCTCGCCCTCGCCACGGCGGAGCGCCACGCAGACGAGATGCTCGACGGCTCGCCCGAGGGCTCGCAGGCGTTCTTCCCCGACTACGTCGCCGGCGGCTGCTCCCGCGAGGACCGCGATCGGCTGAAGGCGCTCGTCGAGCCGCGGCTGGCCAGGTGGCCGGGGATGCAGAAGCAGCTCGACGAGGAGCTCGAGGCGACCGCACTCTGCGCCGCCGTGCGCGAGGCCGACGGCGAGCAGGTGGGGAAGGCCTTCGCCCGGCTGGGCCGGTAGCCGCGCGCCCGAAGGCCGCGCGCGTGGGCCGCGCCCATGCGCGCGGCCCCAAGCAGGGCCCTTGCCGCGCGCCTCCCGGCGGCGGAGCGTGCCGCACGCATGGAGAAAGCGGTTGCAGCTCAACGCGAAGCGAGGAGGAAGACATGAGAAACGTGTCCCGCACGCTGGTCGCGGCGTGTGTCGTGGGCCTGGCCGTTCTCGGCCTGTCCGCGCGCACGGTCGCCGCCGAGGACAAGAAGCCGGTCGTGGGCCTCGTCATGAAGTCGCTCGCGAACGAGTTCTTCAAGAGCATGGAGGAGGGCGCGCGGAAGTTCGCCGCCGCGGACGGCACCTTCACCCTCGTCCCGGTGGGCATGAACTCCGAGACGGACATCGACACCCAGATCTCCGCGGTCGAGAACTTCGTCACGCAGAAGGTGGACCTCATCTGCGTGGCCCCCGCGGACTCGGTCGGGCTCGTGGCGCCGGTGAAGCGCGCCATGCAGGCGGGCATCACCGTCGTGAACTTCGACGTGAAGCTCGACGACAAGGCGCTCGAGAAGGCGGGCTTGAAGGACCTCGTGTTCGTCGGGCCCGACAACCGCGAGGGCGCGTACCTGGCCGGCCGCAAGCTGGGCAAGGGCGGCAAGGTCTTCATCATCGAGGGCAACCCGGGCGCGGACAACGCGCAGATGCGCAAGGCCGGGTTCGACAAGGCCGCCAAGGAGGGCGGGTTGCAGGTGCTGGTGAGCCGGACCGCTCACTGGGAGACCGAGGAGGCCAACACCCTCGTCACCAACCTCCTGACCAGCCACCCCGACGTGCAGGGCATCATGGCCGCCAACGACTCGATGGCGCTGGGCGTGGTGAAGGCCCTCGACGCCGCCGGCCGCTCCGGCAAGGTGCAGGTGGTCGGGTTCGACAACATCCCGGCCGTGCAGAAGCTCATCCGCGAGGGCAAGGTGCTCGCCACCGTGGATCAGTTCGGCCCCGACATGGCCGCGAACTGCATCAAGACCGGCTTCAAGATGAAGAAGGGCGAGAAGCTCAAGGGCTGGATCAAGACGCCGGTGAAGCTCGTCACCGCGAAGGACCTCCCGGCGATGTAGCAGCGTGGCGCGACGGGGGCGGGCCGCTCGCCCGCCTCCACCGCCTCACTTCCACGGGGGTGACGTGGACCCGCCCGCGCACGGCGCGCCCGACCACATCATCGAGTTCCGCGGGATCACGAAGAGGTTCCCGGGCGTGCTGGCGCTCGACCGGGTCGATCTCGACGTCCGGCGCGGCGAGGTGCACGTCCTCGTCGGCCAGAACGGCGCGGGGAAATCGACGCTGGTGAAGCTCCTCTGCGGGCTCCACCCGCCCGACGAGGGGACGATTCTCCTCGACGGCCGGCCGTACGCCCCGCGGAGCGCCCTCGCCGCCATCCGCGCCGGCATCCGGGTCGTCTACCAGGAGTTCAACCTCCTCCCGTTCCTGTCCGTGGCCGAGAACGTCTTCTTCCAGCGGCTGCCGCGGCGCCTGGGCGTCGTGGACGTGCGGAAGCTCCACGCCGACGCCGAGGCGCTGCTCGCCGAGGTGGGGCTGGACGTGGCGCCGGGGACGCGGGTCGAGACGCTGGGCGTCGCCCAGATGCAGCTGCTCGAGATCGCCAAGGCGCTCTCCACCCGGAGCAAGGTGCTCATCCTCGACGAGCCCACCGCCACGCTGAGCCCGCCGGAGATCCGGCGCCTCTTCGAGATCATCGCGCGCCTGAAGGCGCGGGGCGTGACCATCCTCTACATCTCGCACCGGCTGCAGGAGGTGTTCGAGGTGGGCGACCGCATCACCGTCCTGCGCAACGGGAGGAGGGTGGACACGCTCGCGGCGCGCGACGCGGACGTGCCGTCCATCGTTCGCCTCATGGTCGGTCGGGCCATGGGCTCCGAGTACCCCTTCCACGCGCAGGTGATCCCGGGGGAGGAGGTCCTCCGGGTGGAGGGGCTCCTGCCGCAGGGCGCGCGCCACGCCATCTCGTTCTCGGTGAGGCGCGGGGAGATCCTGGGCATGGCCGGCCTCGTCGGCTCGGGCAGGACCGAGGCGATGCGGGCGCTCTTCGGCGCCGATCCCAGGGCGGCCGGCCGGGTGGTTCGCGACGGGCGGGAGGTCCGCATCCGGAGCCCGCGCGACGCCGTCCGGAACGGCATCTGCCTGCTCACCGAGGATCGCAAGGCGCAGGGGCTCATCCTCGACATGAGCTGCACGCCCAACGTGACCCTCACCGACCTCGCCCGCGTGTCTCGCGCGGGTCTCCTGCGGGAGGCGGTCGAGCGCCAGGAGGCGCAGGCGCTCGTGGACGAGCTCGACGTGAAGACCCCGTCCCTGGACCAGCTGGTCCGCAACCTCTCGGGCGGCAACCAGCAGAAGCTCGTGCTCGCGAAGTGGCTCTTCCGCCGGGCCGAGGTGCTCGTCTGCGACGAGCCGACGCGGGGGATCGACGTGGGAGCCCGCTTCGAGATCTACGAGCTCCTGTGGAAGCTGGCCGCGAACGGCAAGGGCATCGTGCTCGTGTCCTCCGACCTGCCCGAGCTCATGGGCGTCTGCCACCGGATCGTGGTGTTCTCGAACGGGCGCATCACCGCGGATCTGCCACGCTCCGCCTTCTCGCAGGAGCGGATCCTCGAGGCGGCCTACCAGGAGTACCTGCAGGGCCGGCACGCCGCCGCGGACGCGGCCGCGCCGCCGTGATGGGAGCGAACCGCATGCGCGCCACCCGCATCCTCTACCTGCTCCTGCGCGAGGCCGGCATCGGGCTCGCGCTCGTCATCATGGCGCTCGCCTTCTCGGCCTTCGCGCCGAGGTTCGCCTCGATGGCGAACCTCACCAACATCCTCACCCAGATCAGCATCAACACCGTGATCTCGGTGGGGATGACCTTCGTCATCCTGCTGGGCGGCATCGACCTGTCCGTCGGCTCGGTGCTGGCCCTCGCCACCATCGTGGGCGGGCTGCTCATCACGCGCGAGGGGCTCTCTCCCGGCGCCGCCATCTCGCTCTCGGTCGTGGGGAGCGCCCTGACCGGCTGCCTGTGCGGGCTCTTCAACGGCCTCGTGAGCGAGCGCTGGAAGATCCACTCGTTCGTGGTCACGCTGGGCATGCTCAACATCGCCCGCGGGGCGGCGCTGCAGATCTCGAACTCGCGGACCATCTTCGAGTTCCCGGACGCGTTCAACGAGGTGGGGAGCGCCACGTTCCTGAGTGTCCCGGTCATCTTCCTCATGGCGCTCGCGGTGGTGCTGGTGGGCCGCTTCGTGCTCGCGCGGACGGTGTTCGGCCGGCTGATCTACGCCATCGGGAACAACGAGGAGGCGGTGCGCCTCTCCGGCCACGCTCCCTCGCGCTACAAGGTGGCGGCCTACACGGCCTGCGGCGGCATGGTCGGCCTCGCCGCCGTCATGTACATGATGCGGCTCAACATCGCGAGCCCGATCCTGGGCGTGGGCTTCGAGCTCAACGCCATCGCCGCCGTGGTCATCGGCGGCACCAGCATGAGCGGCGGCAAGGGGTCGATGGTGGGCACGTTCCTCGGCGCCTCCATCATGGGCGTGCTCAACAACGGCCTGCTCCTGCTCGGCATGGGCGATTTCGCCCGCCAGATGGTGACCGGGCTCATCATCGTGGTGGCGGTGATCATCGACAAGTACCGGGCGAGGGCGTTCGCCCGGATCGCCCTCGCCCCGGTGCCCGCCCAGGGCGCCCGGGCGGAGGAGGCGGCCCGATGACGGCGGACGTGGTGGTGGTGGGAAGCCTCAACATGGACCTCGTCGCGCGCGTCGCGGCCCTGCCGGTGCCGGGCGAGACGGTGCCCGGCCTCGGCTTCGCGACCATGCCGGGCGGCAAGGGCGCGAACCAGGCGGTGGCCGTGGCCAGGCTGGGCGCCCGCACCGCGATGATCGGCTGCGTGGGCGACGACGCATTCGGCCGGGAGCTCAGGGCCGGCCTCGAGGCGGATGGCATCGACTGCCGCGGGGTGCGCGAGCTCCGGGGGGTCTCGTCGGGCGTGGCGCTCATCCTCGTGGACGACGCCGGCAGGAACGTCATCGTGGTGGTGCCCGGCGCGAACGGCCGGCTCGAGATCGCCCAGGTGGACGGGCTCGCGGACCTCCTCGCCCCGGCGAGGATCGTGCTCCTCCAGCTGGAGGTCCCGCTCGAGACGGTGGAGCACTGCGCGCTCGAGGCCCGCCGGCGCGGCTCCGTCGTGGTGGTCAACCCCGCGCCGGCGCGGGCTCTGCCGGAGCGGCTCCTCGCGAGCGCGGACTACCTCGTCCCGAACGAGGTCGAGGCCGCGGCGCTGACCGGCCGGCCCGTGCGTTCCGTGGAGGAGGCCATGGAGGCGGCGGCGGACCTGCGGCGGGCGGGGGCGGGGAGGGTGCTCGTCACGCTGGGTGAGCGCGGCGTGGTGTCGTCCGGCCCGGAGGGCGCGCGGCACCATCCGGCGAGGCCGGTGAAGGCGGTGGACAGCACGGCTGCGGGCGACACCTTCATCGGCGGCCTCTGCGCGTCCATCGTCCGGGGCCGCGCCCTCGACGACGCCATCGCCTTCGCCCAGGCGGCCGCCGCCATCAGCGTGACCCGCCCCGGTGCGCAGCCGTCGATCCCGTACGAGCGGGAGCTCACCGGCTGGAGGTGAGCCGGCGGCCGAGGGCCGGCGTCAGGCGCCCGCGCCGTAGGGGAACTCGGGCGTGGCCGGGGTGGGCACGATCTCGTCGAACAGGGCGAGGTCGAGGACGAGGTTGCCGTCCGGGGTCTCGGAGAGCGCGTCGGCGAGGCGAGCGCCCCACGCGATGGACCCGTGCGGCCAGGTGCGCTGGGCGTGCACCGGCTGGCGGGTGGTCTCGTCGGTCCCCGAGACGGAGAGCGTGATCTCGGCGTCCTTCAGCGCGAGGGAGCTCGGGCCTTCCTCGGCGAGCGGGCCGCCCGGAAGGATGCGGTGGAGGACCGTCCACGAGCGGGCGAGCGCGTCGGCGTTCGAGCGCACGAGCGGGAGGTCGACGGTCCGGTAGATGGGCATGCCCTCCACCGTGCGCGTGGTGCGCATGAGGGTGAGGTGGAAGGCCGCGCCCACGATGCGCCCGCTGCGCTCGTTGCCCACGCGGATCATGAGGGTGGGCACACCGTCCATCGGCGACACGGCGATGCGGGTCGAGAACACGACGTGCGACCGCGTGAGGGAGAAGCGGACGAAGACGAGTCCCGTGGCGAGCGCGGTCGCGGCGAGGCCGGTGACGGACTCGGCGGTCATCACGACCTCGGCGAGCCGGGTGGCGGGGTACATCGTGCCGTAGCCGATGGTCCCCATGGTCTGGACGCTGAAGAAGAAGGCGTCCAGGAAGGAGCCGGGCCGGGCGTTCGCGATGCCGCCCGAGGCCACGTAGAGAAGGGCGAAGATCGCGTTCAGGACGAGGTAGCTCGTGGTGATCACCGCGAACGCGGTGGGCCAGGTGATGCGCAGGAGCCAGTGGTAGAGGTCTCGCATCCTCGGGGCCGGGACCCCGACGACGCGGATCTGGTAGCCCGGGCCCTGCACCACCTCCATGCGACGGTTCCGCATGGCGCACAGCCTAGCAGCACCCAGCGTGCGGTCACGCGTCGAGGACGCGCCGCACCCGATCCGTGAGCTGGTCGGCCGTGAACGGCTTCTGCAGGAACTCCATGCCGGTGTCGATGACCCCCGCCTTGGAGATGATGTCCCGGCTGTAGCCGGACATGAAGAGCACCCGCAGCTCCGGCCTCTTCCTGCGCAGCTCGTCGGAGAGCTCGCGGCCGTTGGTCCCGGGCATGATGAGGTCGGTGACGAGGAGCTCCATCCGGCCGTTCTCGCGGGCCGAGGTCTCGAGCGCCTCCTGCCCGTCGCGCGCCACGAGCACACGGTAACCCGCCGACCGGAGCGCCTGGGCGGTGACCCTGCGGACCTGCGGGTCGTCTTCCACGACGAGGACCGTCTCGGTGCCCCCCTTCCGGCGCGAGAGGATCCTCGCGCCCGGATCCACCGCCGGCTCCTCGGTGCGGGGAAAGTAGAGGTCGAAGGTGGTGCCCCGGCCCGTCTCGCTGTCCAGCTGGATGGCACCGCCGAACTGGCCCACGATGCCCACCACCGAGGCGAGGCCGAGGCCGGTGCCCTCGCCCTGGGGCTTCGTCGTGAAGAAGGGCTCGAAGGCGCGCGCCTGGACCTCGGGCGTCATCCCCGTGCCGGTATCGCGCACCCGCAGGCGCACGTGCGGTCCCGGCTGCAGGCCCGCAACCGACGCGGCCAGCCCCGGCGCCACCTCCTCGTTGCGGGTCTCGATGTAGAGGCGGCCGCCCCGGGGCATGGCGTCCCGGGCGTTCACCGCGAGGTTCATGAGCACCTGCTCGAGCTGGCCGGCGTCGCAGCGCACCGCCCACAGGCCTTCCTGGAAGGTCGTCACGAGGTCCACGTCCTCGCCCAGCAGGCGCCTCAGCATCTTGTCGCACTGCTTGACCACCGCGTTCACGTCGAGCGCGACGGGGAGGATCACCTGCTTCCGCGCGAAGGCGAGCAGGTGCCGGGTGACGTCGGCGCCGCGCGTGGCGGCCGCCAGCATCTCGTCCACGATCTCCAGGTCGACCCCGTTGCCGGCGGCGGCGTCCGACTTGAGCGTCTCGGCGATGTTGATGACCACGGTGAGGATGTTGTTGAAGTCGTGGGCCACGCCGCCCGCGAGGCGCCCCACCGACTCCAGCCGCTGGGCGTGCGCCACCCGGGCCTCGAGGGCTCGCTGTTGCTGCTCGCTCTCCTGGAGGGCATGGAAGCGCGCCTCCAGCATGGCCACCATCGAGGTGATCGACTGGCGGAGCCGCTCGAGCTCGCCGTGATAGCGGCCGGGGGCGGGCGCCGGGGCCTGGCCTGCCTTCTCCTCCGCGCTGACCGCGGCCGCGTAGGCCTCGAGCTCCTCCACCGGCCGGAGCACCAGGCGCCGCAGCATGAGGAGGAGCGTGACGGTGAGGACGAGGTCGACGAGGGCGATCGACACCGCGATGAGGACGGCCCGCCGCCGGACCTCCGCCTGCACGAACGCTCGCGTGGTGAGGACCTGGACGCTGCCGACGTCGTGGCCGGAGAACTCGATGCGCCGGGAGGTCTCGACGATGTCGGGGCCGGGCTGGGGAGGGACGGCTGCGCTCGCGTACCAGTCGGCGTCCCGGCCCACCACGAGCGAGCTCTTCCCCGCGTCGACCATCACCCCGGCGATGGTCCGGTCCTCCATCGCGCCCGCCACCACGTGGGCGACCTGGGTGGAGTCGAGGTTCCAGACCGGCTGCGAGAGCCAGGCCGACAGGTGGTCGGCGTGCTCCACCGCACGCTGCTCGATCTCCGCCAGGCGCCTCGCCCGGTCGTCGCGCCAGGCCGCGTAGCCGGCCGCGGCGAGGACCACCGTCGTGGTGACCACCACGAGCGAGGTGACGCGGACCGTGACCGAGCTCGCCGGCCAGGCGGAGGTCATGGATGGGCTTTGCCGGTCCGAGGTGTGAACCAGAGCGCGGGGTCGCGGAGCGGCGTCTCCGGCGGCAGGTCCGGGTTGACGAGGTCGATCCGGCGCCGCTCGTCGAGCCGCGCCCTCCGGATCGATTCCCCGTGGTGCTTCATGAAGATCCGGTCGAAGGTGCCGTCCTTGATCATCCCGCGGAGCCCCATCTCGATGCGCCGCTCGAGCGCCCCGTCGGCGCGGTTGAGGAAGCAGTAGAAGGGCCAGGGGTAGTAGATGACGAGGCCGCGCTCGACGGCGAGCCCCGGGACCTCTCCGCTGCGCTCGTCGTGCTCGGTGAACACCTCGGTGATGCCTCGCGGCATGAGCTCGAAGCGGCCGGCCGCCACCATGTCGAACAGGCTCTCGTACTCGGCGGTGACCACCGGGATCCCGTTCGCCTGGTAGACGGCCACGTCTCCCCAGCCCACGCCCTGGCCGACCCTGAGCTTGCGGAGGTCGGCGAGCGTCCGCACCTTGTCGATGCGCGCCTGGGTCCCGGCGGCGATGAGCGAGACGCGGAAGCCCAGGATCCCCTTCCGCATCGGGATCCGGATGGGGAGGAACTCCTTCTCCCGCGCCCGGGAGGTCCCCGCCCATACGAGGTTGACGGCGCCTCCGGCGCGCCTCAGCTCCTCGAGGGCGCGGACCTCGTTCATCACCACCGCGGCCGGCTCGATGGTGTACGGGCCGAACTCGTGCACGGTCCGCCCGAGCGCCACCGTGACGAGCTCGAGGACGTCCTCGTGCCGGCGGTCCAGCACCGACTCCGGGGCGGGGTAGACGACCCGCGTCGCGGCGGCCGCGGTCTCCGCTGCCACGGCGAGTGCCGCGAGCAGGCCGGCGAGGGTCATGTCGGCGGTCCTCCCAGCGCGTCGAGCGCTCCCGAGATCCAGCGTAGCGCCCGGGGTGTACCCGTCAAGGGGTCGGGGATCGGAATCCGTGCGGAGAAGGACGCGCCCTGCTCGATCGGCGAGACGTGCACTGCCGCGCGATCGTGCGCGCGGTGGGACCGCCACGAAGGTCCCGCTTGATTCCGCCTTTACGTTCAGCGTCGCAAGAGATCCGTCGTCCTGCTGCGTGGTGGCATGCGCGCTGCAGTGCCCCGGAGGACGACAAGTTCCCGCCGGAACGCGGACGACGTGGTTCGCGTGGCTGCGAATGGCGGCGGGACATCCCTGCCCGAGGAGAGACATGACCGAGCCCACCCTCACCGAGCTAGCGAAGACCGTGGCCGACCAGGCGAAGAGCATCGGCGACACGCAGATCGCGCTCAACATCGTCTGGACCTGCATCGCCGGATTCCTCGTCATGTTCATGCAGGCCGGCTTCGCGCTCGTCGAGACCGGCCTCACGCGCGCGAAGAACGCGGCCCACACGATGGCGATGAACTTCCTCGTCTACTCCATCGGCATCATCGGCTTCTACTTCGTGGGGTTCGGCCTGCAGATGGGCGGCGTGGGCTCGGTGTTCGGCGAGCAGCCGCTGCTCGCCAACGAGTTCACCATCACCCTCTTCGGGAAGCCCTTCGGCCTGTTCGGCACGTCGGGGTTCATGCTGCCGACGTCGATGTTCACGGCCGGCGTCGCGGCGACCTTCCTCTTCCAGATGGTCTTCATGGACACCACCGCGACCATCCCCACGGGCGCGGCCGCCGAGCGCTGGAAGTTCGTCTCGTTCGTGATCTTCTCCTTCTTCATCTCCACCATCATCTACCCCGTCTACGCCAACTGGGTCTGGGGCGGGGGCTGGCTCTCGCAGCTCGGCGCCAACTTCGGCCTGGGCCACGGGCACGTCGACTTCGCCGGATCCTCGGTGGTGCACATGTGCGGCGGCGTGGCGGCCATCGTGCTCGCCAAGATGATCGGCCCGCGCGCGGGCAAGTACCGGCCCGACGGCTCCATCCACCCCATCGCCCCGCACTCCATCCCGCAGGTCATGCTGGGGACCTTCATCCTCGCCTTCGGGTGGTTCGGCTTCAATGCGGGGTCGACCCTGTCCGGCATGGACACCCGGCTCGCGGTGGTCGCGACGAACACCATGATCGCGAGCGCCACCGGCGCCTTCGGCGCTTACCTCTACGTCGTGTTCAGGTTTGGCAAGCCCGATCCGTCCTGGCTCGCGAACGGCATGCTCGCGGGCCTGGTGGCCATCACAGCGCCCTGCGCCTTCGTGGCCTCGTGGGCGGCGGCCCTCATCGGCCTCATCGCCGGCGTGCTCGTGGTGGTCGCGGCGGTGTTCATCGACACGAAGCTCAAGATCGACGACCCGGTGGGCGCCTCGGCGGTCCACGGCGTGAACGGCGCCTGGGGGGTGCTCTCGCTCGGTCTCTTCGCGAACGGCACCTACGGCGACGGCTTCAACGGAGTGAAGGGCACCGTGACGGGCCTCTTCTACGGCGACGCCAGCCAGTTCCTGGCGGAGGTCGTCGGGGTGGCGGCCAACCTCGTCTACGTGGGGCTCATGGCGGCAGGCTGCTTCTGGCTCGTGGGCAAGCTCGTCCGCGGCAACCGGGTGGCGCTCGAGGACGAGGTGAACGGGCTCGACATGCCGGAGATGGGCGTGCAAGGCTACTCCACGGACATCGGGCCGCTTCCTCCCGCACACGCCACGAAGGACGCGGCGTCCGGGGCCGCCGTCGCCAAGGCCGTACCCTCCTTCTGACGGGGACGGAGGCGGGGTCGCCCCGACCGCCGGGGTGGCCCCGCTTCCGCGGGAAAGATCGATGGTCGCCAACCTCCTCCTCGCCCTCATCGCGCTCCTCGCCGCGGCGAAGCTCGGGGGAGCGCTGGCCGAGCGCCTGGGCCAGCCCGCCGTGCTGGGGGAGCTCCTCGCCGGAGTCGGGCTGGGCGCGCTGCCGCTCGCCGGCGTGAACGGCTTCGCCTGGGTGGCGAGGGACCACGTGGTCGAGTCGCTGGCCGAGCTGGGGGTCATCCTCCTGCTCTTCGAGGTCGGCCTCTCGACCCGCCTCGCCGACCTCATGAAGGTCGGGCTCTCCGCGTTCCTCGTCGCGCTCATCGGCGTCGTCACGCCGATGCTCCTCGGGTACGGCGTGGGGATGTGGCTGCTCCCCGGCCGCGGGCACCTCGTGGCGCTCTTCCTGGGTGCGACCCTGAGCGCCACCAGCGTGGGCATCACCGCCCGGGTGCTCAAGGACATGGGGAAGGTGCGGACCTCCGCGGGGCAGATCATCCTCGGCGCGGCGGTCATCGACGACGTGATGGGCCTCGTCGTCCTCGCGGTGATGGTGGGGCTCGCCGCGAACGGCGCGGGCGGGGAGGGTAGCACGCTTCTCGCGCTCGGCGTGGTGACCGGGAAGGCGGTGGGTTTCCTCGCGGGCGCGCTCGTGCTCGGCAGGTGGCTCGCGCCGAGGCTCTTCCACCTGGCGGCTCGCCTCCGGGTGAACGGGGGCGTGTTCACCCTGGGGCTGCTCGTCTGCTTCTGGCTCTCCTGGCTCGCCCACGTCGTGGGCCTGGCGCCCATCGTGGGCGCCTTCGCGGCCGGGCTCGTGCTGGAGGGCGTGCCGTTCGACAGGCTGCTCCCGTCGGGCGATCGCCTGGAGTCGCTGCTCCTCCCGCTCTCGGCCGTGCTCGTCCCGATCTTCTTCGTCCGCATGGGACTTCAGGTGAACCTGCCCGGCCTGGCCGACGGCTCCCTGATGCTGGCGCTCGCCCTCACGGTGGCGGCCATCCTCGGAAAGCAGGCCTGCGCACTCGCCGTGGTGACCCCGGGCACCGACCGCCTGACCGTGGGCCTCGGCATGATCCCGCGGGGCGAGGTGGGGCTCATCTTCGCCGCCATGGGGCTCACGCTCGTCGTGGACGGCGCCCCGGTGCTGGGCCCGAGCGAGTTCGCCGCGGTGGTGGCCATGGTGATGCTCACCACGGTGCTGACGCCCCCGCTGCTCCGCTGGCGCATCACCCGGCTGGAACCCGGCCCCGCGCCGCCCGCGACCGACGGGGCGCCGCCCGCGGCCGACGGCGTGAGCGCGAGCTGAAGCGGCCGGGGTCGGGCCCTTCTACAGCGCGTCCTCGCCGCGCTCGCCGTTGCGGATCCGCACGGCCTCGCTCACCGGCGTCACGAACAGCTTGCCGCCCGGGTTCCTCGCGCTGCGAAGGAGGCTCGTGAGCTCGTGCACGATGCGCGGCACGAGCGGATCCGGGACGACGAGCTCGAGCTTCAGCTCGGGGAGGAAGTCGGCGGCGAGCACCGCGCCCCGCAGGATCGCCAGGGGCCCCCGCTCACGGCGGGCGCCCTTCACCTCCGACACGGTCATGCCGGCGATCCACGGATGGGTGAGCAGCTGCTGGGCCTTCTCCAGGCTCCACGGGGGGATGATGGCCTCGATCTTGGTCATTCGCGCGAGACGCTCCCGGGTCGCCCACGGAAGGTGCAAGCGGTGCGCCCGGTTCCCCGGAGTGAATGCGACGCCTTGGCCGCGCTCCCGTCGGGTGGCTGCTCGGTCGGCGTGCAGGTGCGCGGTCCCCGAGCGTGCAGCGCTCGCCGGCCCTATTGGGAATGGGCATGGCCATCCGCATCGAGGAGCGCTTCGGCGTGAACGCGCCGCCCGACGCCGTGTGGAGCTTCCTCGTCGATCCCCGGAAGGTGGTCACCTGCCTGCCGGGCGCCCAGCTGCTCGAGGTGATCGACGAGCGGACGTTCGAGGGGTGCGTCAAGGTGAAGGTCGGGGCCGTGGTGGTCACCTACAAAGGGCGCATTCGCATCGAGGAGCTCGACGAGAGGGCGCGCCGGGTCGAGATGCAGGGCGCGGGGCGCGAGAGCGCCGGCGCAGGCTCCGCACGGATGAGGATGTCCAGCACGGTGAGCCCGGCGCCCGGCGGCGCCGAGGTGGTCGTCCACGCCGAGGTCGACGTGGCGGGGCGGATCGTCCAGCTCGGGCGCGGCCTGGTGGAGCAGGTCTCGCACCAGATCTTCGGCGAGTTCTCGGCCTGCGTGCGGGCGACGCTGGAGGCGGCCGGGGCGGGAGCGGCGGCGGCGAGCCCGGCGCCCCCGCGCCGGGAGACGGTGGCCGCGCTGCCGCTCCTGTTCAGGGCGCTGTGGGCGTGGGTCCTCTCGCTCCTGGGAGTGAAGAGGCGGGATCCGGCCGGCCGCCCCGGGAGCGGCTGACCGGCGCGGACAGCGCCTCGGCGAGCCGCGCGAGGCTGTCCAGGTCGTGGACCGGCCTCGACTCATCGACGTGGGCGACGAGCGCGCGCACGCCCGCGGCGCGGGGCTCGAAGCCAGACCAGCGGAGCAACGGGTTCAGCCACACGAGCCGGCGGCACGAGCGCCGCAGCCGCTCGGCCTCCTCGGCGATGCCGCGCCCCTCGTCGCGGTCGAGGCCGTCGCTCAGGAGGAGCACGATGGCGCCCTGGGCGAGGAGGCGCCGCGCCCAGAGCCGGTTGAACTCGCGGAGCGCCGCGCCGATGCGGGTGCCGCCGTCCCAGTCCGGCACCCGCTGCCCCACCGCGGCGAGCGCGGCGTCGGGATCCCGGTGGCGGAGCTGGCGCGTCACCTGGGTGAGCCGGGTACCGAACGTGAACGCGTGGGTCCGGCCCCGGCGGCGCTGGAGTGCGTGCAGGAAGCGGAGCATCACCCGGGCGTAGCGGGACATCGACCCGGACACGTCGCAGAGGGCGACCACCGCCGGCGGACGGCGCGTGGGCCCGCGCCAGCGGAGCGGGATGGACGCGCCTCCGGTCCGGATGGCCGCCCGGAGCGTGGCCCGGGGGTCCACCCGCTCGCCCCTCGGATCGGGCGCGAGGCGGCGCACCGGCAGGTCGCGCACCGGGAGGACCAGGGCGGTGATGGCCCGCTCCGCCTCGCGCAGCTCCTCGGCGGTCATCTGCTCGAAGTCGCGGCTCCGCAGCACCTCCTGGTCGGACCAGCCGACGCCGATCTCCCGCTCGTTCCCCGGCTCGGGCGCCCGGCGAGATCCCGCGCGCTCGGCGACGAGTGCGTCGGTGGTCCGCCTCGACGCGGGGTTCGGGCTCGTGGGAGGCAGGTGGGACGCCGGGGCGGGAAGCGCCAGGGGCCGGCCCGGATCGCGCCAGAACAGCCGGAACGCCTCGGCGAAGAGCGCCCGCTCGTCGGCTCGCGACACGAGCGCGGCGTGCAGCGCCCAGTAGAAGTCCTCCCGGCGCTCCACGCCCACGGCGGCGGCCGCGACGGCGGCGTCGTGCGAACGGCCCGGGCCGACGCGCATGCCCGCCGCCCGCAGGGTGCGGGTGAAGCGCACGACGTTCTCGGCGAGCCTGCCGCCCTCGGGTTCCATGGGTCGGCGCCTGCCGCTAGCCGGCTCCGGCTCCGGCGAGCGACCCGGGGGCGCCGGCGCGGGTCACCGCGTCCTCGCGGATGGCCTCGGCCTCGGCGCCGCGCAGCCGGGCGATGTCGTCCTGGTACTTGAGGAGGATGCCGAGCGTGGCGTCCACCGCCTCCGCGTCGAGCGTGGACCGGTCGAGCGCGGCGAGGGCCTGGGCCCAGTCGAGCGTCTCGGTCACCCCGGGGAGCTTGAAGAGATCCCGCTCGCGCAGGCGTTGCACGAACGCCACCACCTCGCGCGAGAGTCGCTCGGGCACGCCCGGCGCGCGGACCTTCAGGATGGCGAGCTCGCGTTCCGCGTCGGGGTAGTCGACCCAGGCGTAGAAGCACCGGCGCTTCAGCGCGTCGTGGATCTCCCGGGTCCGGTTCGAGGTGATGACCACGATGGGAGGGGCCGGGGCGCGCACGGTGCCGATCTCCGGGATGGTCACCTGGAAGTCGGAGAGCACCTCGAGGAGGAAGGCCTCGAACGGCTCGTCGGCGCGGTCGAGCTCGTCGATGAGCAGCACCGGCGGGCCGGCCGGGTCCGGCTCGAGCGCCCGGAGGAGCGGGCGCTTCACGAGGAACCGCTCGGAGAAGAGGTCGTGCTCGAGGCGCCTCCGATCGACCTCGTGCGCGGCCTCGGCGATGCGGATCTCCAGCATCTGGCGGGCGTAGTCCCACTCGTACATCGCCGAGGCGAGGTCGAGCCCCTCGTAGCACTGGAGGCGGATGAGCCGGCGCCCCAGCGTCGAGGCGAGCACCTTCGCGACCTCGGTCTTCCCCACGCCGGCCTCGCCCTCGAGGAAGAGCGGGCGGCCGAGGCGGAGCGAGAGGAAGAGGGCGGTGGCCAGGCTGCGGTCGGCGACGTAGGCGCCCTCGGAGAGCGACGCCAGCGTCGCCTCGACCGAGCCGGGCAGCTCCCTCACCCGCAGGCCTCCACGGCGCGGCGCGCCAGGACGCCCACGAGGTGGGCGCGGTACTCGGCGCTGCCGTACGTGTCGCTCGAGAACCCGGCGCTGGGGATGGCGACCGAGGCGACGGCTTCGGCGGCGAAGCGCTTTCCGAGGGCGGCCTCGAGCTCCTTCGAGCGGAAGGCGCCGCCGCCCGTGCCGGTGACGGCCACGCGTATGCCCGCCGGCCCCTTCGCCACGAACACGCCCACGAGCGCGAAGCGCGACGCCGGGTGAGGGAACTTCTCGTAGGACGCCTTCTCGGGCACCGGGAACCGCACCGAGACGACGATCTCGTCCCGCTCGAGGGCGGTCGCGAACAGCCCCTTCAGGAAGTCGTCCGCCGGGATCTTCCGGCGGTCGGTCTGGATCGTCGCGCCGAGGGCGAGGACGGCGGCCGGGTAGTCCGCCGACGGGTCGTTGTGGGCGAGCGAGCCGCCCAGGGTGCCCCGGTTCCTCACCTGGGCGTCGCCGATGTGCGCCGCGAGCGTCGCGAGCACGGGGATCGCCGACTTCACGTCGGCCGAGCCGGCCACCGACGCGTGCGTCTCCCCGGCGCCGACGACGAGCTCCTTTCCTTCGCGGCGGATGCCGAGGAGCTCCTTCAGCCCGGAGAGGGACACGAGGTCGGACGGCTCGGCGAGGCCGAGCTTCATGACGGGGATGAGGCTCTGGCCGCCGGCCAGGGCCTTGCCGTCGGGCCTCGACTTGAGCGCCTTCACGGCGGCGGCGACGTTCTCGGGACGGTGGAACTGGAAGTCGTGCATGTCCGCCTCCTCAAGCCTTCTTCGCGTCGCGGATGGCGCGCCACACCCGCTCCGGCGTGGCGGGCATCTCCACGTGGCGGACGCCCAGGTGGGCGAGCGCGTCCACCACCGCGTTCATCACCGCGGGCGGAGCGCCGATGGCGCCGACCTCGCCGACGCCCTTCGCGCCGATGGGGTTGTGCGTGCAGGGCGTGCTCTTCGTGCTCACGTCGTAGGAAGGCACGTCGGAGGCGCGCGGCATCGTGTAGGAGAGGAACGAGCCGGAGAGGAGCTGGCCGCTGTCGGGGTCGTAGACGCAGTTCTCGAGCAGGGCCTGGCCGATGCCGTGGGTCACGCCGCCGTGCACCTGGCCGGCCACGATCATCGGGTTGATGACCGTGCCCACGTCGTCGACGATCGTGAAGGCCACGACCTCCACGTCGCCGGTGTCGGGGTCGATCTCGACCTCGCACACGTGGCAGCCGGCGGGGAAGGTGAAGTTCTTCGGGTCGTAGAAGGCGTTCTCCTCGAGCCCCGGCTCGAGGCCGGCCGGGTACTTGTGCGGGA
>Ga0335084_10001760_pt1 | contig 20465 bp, 21 predicted proteins | sample Lox_Sample_44_FD_206721 | JGI IMG/M metagenome (GOLD analysis project Ga0335084, IMG submission 206721) | Soil microbial communities from Loxahatchee National Wildlife Refuge, Florida, United States - Lox_Sample_4.4 | ecosystem: Environmental > Terrestrial > Soil > Wetlands | place: USA...
ATCTAAGAGCATCGATCATCGATGATTGACATCGCTCATCGATGCTCGACATCGCTCATCGATAATCGACATCGCTCATCGATACTCGACATCGCTGATCAATGATTGACATCCGTCATCGATCGATCGCGATGAACCGATTGGCGATGATCGATGCATCGATGCATCGATGCCGATTATCGATGATCGATGCTCTTAGGTCGCCCGATTGCAGATTACCGATTGCCGATGGCCTTCGCTCGGCGGTCCCTGGCTGCGACGAGCGTGTTGCGAAGAAGCATGGCAATCGTGAGCGGCCCGACGCCACCGGGAACGGGCGTGAGCGCGCCCGCCACCTCTGCGACCTGAGGATGGACATCGCCCACGACGATGGCGCCGCGCTTGTCGAAGTCGGCGAGGCGCGGGCTGGTGGCGCCGAAGAGGCGCTCGACGAGGTGGCGATCGGCGACGCGGTTGATGCCGACGTCGATGACCGTCGCGCCAGACTTGACGAAATCGGGGGTCACGAAGCCCGGCCGTCCAATCGCCGCGACCAGGATGTCCGCCCGCGCCGAGACCGCGGGCAGGTCCGTTGTCTTCGAGTGGCACACCGTGACGGTGGCGTCCCGCTGCAACAGGAGCAGCGCCATCGGTTTGCCGACGATCTCGCTGCGGCCGACGACGACCGCGTGGCGGCCGGCAATTTGGATGCGCTCGCGGTCGAGGAGCGCGACGACGCCGGTCGGCGTGCACGGCGTCAGCCTCGCCCGGCCCTGCACCAGCAGGCCGACATTCACCGGATGGAACCCGTCGACGTCCTTCGCGGGATCGATCGCGTCGAACACGCGCTGAGCCGCCGACTTCCCCATCGCCGCCGGCAACGGCGACTGCACGAGGATCCCGTCGCATTGCGGGTCGTGATTGAGGCGCTCGACCAGGGCCAGGATCGCGTCGACGCTCGTGCTCGCGTCAAGCCGATCGACGGTGACCGCCAGCCCCGACTCGGCGCCCGAGCGCTCCTTGTTGCGGACGTACACGTGCGAGGCCGGGTCGTCGCCCACCAGCACGATGTGCAGGCTTGGCGGCCGCCCGGCCTCACGGCGAAACGCGTCGACCTCGGGAACAAGCTCAGCTCGGATGGCCGCCGCGGCGGCGGTGCCGTCCAGTCGTCGGGCCGGCATCGGGTCACACGCGAGGCATCAGCGGGCTCTTGCCCCCGCGGCGCCCTCTGCCTTGCGCAGCTCGCTGTGGCTGTAGCCGTAGCCGAAGTAGACGACCAGACCAATCGCCATCCAAATCGCCAGCCGCAGCCAGGTCACGCCAGGCAGTCCGGCCATCAGGCCAAAACTCACGAGCGCGGAGAGAATTGGCACGAAGGGCACCCAGGGCGTCTTGAACGGTCGTGCCAGATTGGGCTGCTGGTAGCGGAGGAAGACCACGCCGATCGACACAATGACGAACGCCAGGAGCGTCCCGATGCTGACCAACTCGCCAAGGGCGCCAATTGGCGTGAACCCGGCGGCGATGGAGACGACGATGCCCGTGATGATGCTCGTCACGTACGGCGTCCGGAACTTCGGATGGATCTTCTTGGCAAACGGGGGCAGCAGGCCGTCGTTCGCCATTGAATAGAAGATGCGCGGCTGCGCCATCATCATCACGACCATGACCGAGCTCAAGCCCGCAATCGCGCCCACTTCGACCAGCATGGTCATCATGTGGAGCAGCCCGCTGCCACCCGATGCGGCCTCCGCGGCCCGGATCGCCACGACCATCGGCGCTGAAGACCCCAGCATCTGCTTGTACGGAACGAGGCCGACCATCACGCCCGACACAAGAATGTAGAGGATGGTGCAGACGACGAGCGAGCCGAGGATGCCGACGGGCATGTCCTTCTGCGGATTCTTGGCTTCCTGGGCGGCGACCGATACGGCGTCGAACCCTATGTACGCAAAGAAGATGACACCAGCGCCTCGCAAGACGCCACTCCACCCGTATTCGCCGAAATTCCCGGTGTTCTCCGGAATGAAAGGATGCCAGTTCGCCGAGTTCACGAACGCCGCGCCGCCCAGAATGACGATCAGCACGACCGCCACTTTGACGATCACGATGAAGGAGTTGACGTTGGCGGACTCCTTGATGCCGATGATGATCAAGACGGTGACCGCCAGCGCGATGAAGACGGCCGGCAGATTGATGATGGCGTTCGGGTTACAGCCCGACGCCTGAATGAGCGTGCAGGGCGCCGACGCCACGGATTCGGGAATGGTAATGCCCAGGAAATCGTGCAGGAAGCTCGTGAAATGGCCGCCCCAGCCGACGGCCACGGTGGACGCCCCGAGCGCGTATTCGAGAATCAGGTCCCAGCCGATGACCCAGGCGATGAACTCCCCCAACGTCGCGTAACCGTAGGTGTACGCGGAGCCGGCGATCGGGACGGTCGAGGCAAACTCCGAGTAGCACAGACCCGCGAGCGCCGACGCGAAGCCGGCGAGCACCATCGACAGCACGATCGACGGGCCCGTGTACTGCGCAGCGGCCTGTCCGGTGAGCACGAAGATGCCGGTGCCGATGATGGCGCCGATGCCGAGGGTCACCAGGTTGATGGGCCCGAGCACACGCTTGAGGCTGTGCTCTCCCGTTTGCGCCGCCTCGGCCTTGAGCTTCTCGATCGACTTCGTAGCGAAGAGCGACATCAGTCTCGTCCTTCCTCGGCCGCAGGCCGGACGCCCCCGGGTGAACGCCCGGGCCAGTCCGGCTGGGCAATGTGCTGGCGGCCGATTATAGCGTCGTTCTGTCCGGAACCGCCTCAGCCGCCAAGCACTTCGAGGAAGCGCCGCGCGCGATCGGCGGGGTCGCCTTCGAGCAAATCCGTAATCACCGCGACGGCCGATGCCCCCGCCTCGATGACGCGGCGCGCCGTGTCGAGCCCGATGCCGCCGATGCCGACGATTGGCCGCCGGTGCGCGCGCCCGAGCGCCGCCGCCTCGCGGACCAGATCGAGGCCCACGACCGGGTGCGCCGGCCCCTTCATCGACGTCGGGAACACCGCGCCGACGGCGACGTAGTCAACGGGCTCGGCGAACGCCGGGTGCAGCTCGCTCCGCGAGTGCGTGGAGAGCCCGATCATTGCCTCGGGACCGCAGATGGCGCGCGCGGCCCTCGGCGGCAGATCCGACTGACCCAGGTGGACGCCCGCCGCGCCCGCGAGCCGCGCGAGGTCGGGCCGATCGTTGAGGATGAACGTCGCGCCGACGGCCCGCGCCGCGCTGGCGAAATCCCCGGCCATCGTCAAGAGCGGTCCGCCGGCGAGCGACTTGGCGCGAAGCTGCACGAGCCGGACACCGGCGCCCAGCCAGGCATCGAAGACCCGCCGCGGATCGAGGCCCCGGGCGGCGCAGAGGTCGACGTCCAGAATGGCGTAGAGGCGCGAGGAAAGGTTCAGCGGCTTCGACAGGTCGGACGAGTTCAAGACCCGATCAGGCCAAATCGGCGAGGGCGCGGTTGGCGGCAGGCTTCTCCTGCATGTACCGCTCCATGAAGCTCGTGCTGAGCTTGCCGGCCAGGAAGTCCGGGTCGTTGAGGATCTTCAAGTGCAGCGGAATGGACGTCTTGATGCCGTCCACGACGGTCATCTCGAGCGTCCGGCGCATCCGCGCGATCGCCTCGTTCCGGTCGCGGCCGTAGGTGATGATCTTCGCGATGAGCGAGTCGTAGTAGGGCGAGACCGTGCACTCCGAGTGGGCGTACGAGTCCACGCGCACGCCGGGGCCGCCGGGCACCGAGAACGCGTGAATGACGCCCGGGCTCGGCACGAACGTCTCCGGGTCCTCCGCGTTCACGCGGCACTCGATCGAGTGTCCGCGGAACTCGATGTCGCTCTGGCGGACCGACAGCCTCCGCCCCGCCGCGATCCGGATCTGCTCCTTCACGATGTCGATGCCGGTGACGAACTCGGTGACGGGATGCTCGACCTGCAGGCGCGTGTTGGCTTCGAGGAAATAGAAATGCCCGGTCGGATCCATCAGGAACTCGAACGTGCCCGCGTTGGTGTACTGCACCGCACGGGCGGCATCCACCACCGTCGCGCCGAGCCGGCGGCGCTGCTTCTCGGAGAGCGCCGGCGACGGCGCCTCCTCGATGAGCTTCTGGTGGCGCCGCTGGATCGAGCACTCGCGCTCCCCCAGATGCACGACGTTGCCGTGGTGGTCGCCGAGGACCTGGATCTCGATGTGGCGCGGCGACTCGACGTACTTCTCCAGGTAGACGTCGCCTACACCGAACGCGGCCTCCGCTTCGCGCGTCGCCGTCTTGAGCGACTTCGCCAGCTCGTCCGGCTTGCGCACGATACGCATTCCGCGGCCGCCGCCGCCCGCGACCGCCTTGATGATCACAGGGTAGCCCAGCTCCTTCGCGACCTTGACGGCCTGCTCCTCACCCGAGACCGGGCCGTCGCTGCCGGGCAGCACCGGCACGCCGGCCTTCTTCATGGCCTTTCGCGCGCGCGCCTTGTCCCCCATCAGCTTGATGACGTTCGGGTAGGGCCCGATGAACTTGATGTGGCAGGCCTCGCAGACCTCCGCCAGGTACGCGCTTTCGGACAGGAACCCATAGCCGGGATGAAGCGCGTCCGCGCCCGTGATCTCGGCGGCGCTGATGATGGCCGGCACGTTCAGGTAGCTGTCCAGACTGCGCGACGGGCCGATGCACACGTCCTCATCGGCAAACCGCACGTGCAGGGCGTGCTCGTCCGCCTCGGAGTAGACGGCGACCGTCTTGATGCCCAGCTCGCGGCACGCGCAGATGATGCGCAGCGCGATTTCGCCCCGGTTCGCGATCAGAATCTTCGAGAACATCCCTCAGCTTCTCGGCCGTTTGCCTTTTGCCCTTTGCCTTCTGCCTTCTGCCTTCTGCCTTTTGTCTTTTGCCTTCTGCCCTACTTGACCTTGATCGCAAACAACCGATCCCCAAACTGCACTGGTTTGCCGTTCTCGACGTACACGGCCGAGAGCTCGCCGTCGCAGTCGCTCTCGATCTCGTTCATGAGCTTCATGGCCTCGATGATGCAGAGGACCTGTCCCCGCTTGACCTGGTCCCCCACCTCCACGAAGGCGCGGGCGCCCGGCTCGGACGACCGATAGAACGTGCCGACGATGGGCGACTTGATGACGGCCAGATCGACGCCCTGGTCGCCCTCGAGCGGCACGACCCCGGCGCTCGCCGGCGCTCCAGCGGGTGCCGGCGCCGCGGCCGGTACGGCGGCGGGGATCGCGACGGGCATCACCGCCGCCGGCGTCATGGCGATGTGCGGGCCGCCTTTGCGGACCCGGACCTTCAAGCCGTCGCGCTCCAGCTCGAATTCGGCCAGCTCGTGCTCGCGCATGAGCTCGAGGATTTGCTTGATGTCGTCAAGATTCATAGGGTCAGACGACCAAGAGATCGCGAGGCGCGTCGGTCAATACCTCTGATCCCTCAGGCGTCACGAGCACGTCGTCCTCCAACCGCACCCCGGCGAACCCTTCGAGGTACGCCCCCGGTTCGATCGTGCAGACCATCCCGGCCTCCAGCAGCTCGGCCGGCCCCGATCGTTCTGAGGACAGCCGAGGCGCTTCGTGCACCTCCAAACCCAGGCCGTGGCCCGTGCTGTGGAGGAACGCTTCCGCCAGGCCGCGTGCCTCGAGCACGCGCCGCGCAGCCGCGTCGACCGCGGCGCCGGTGACCCCGGCGCGCACCGTCGAAATCGCGGCGGTCTGTGCTTCCTGGACCGCCGCAAAGAGCGCCCGAGCTTCCGGGCTCACCTGACCAATCGCGGCCATCCGGGTCAGGTCGACGCAGTATCCGTCTAACACCCCGCCGAAGTCCAGCACGACCAGGTCGCCCCCGGCGAGTCGGCGATCGCTCGGATGCGCGTGCGGATGCGCGCTGTTGGGCCCCGACGCGACGATCGTCGGAAAGGCGGGCTCGGAAAACCCCGCCATCTCGAGCGCCAGGTCGATGGCGCGGGCGACTTCGTGCTCGGTGCGGCCGCGCGAGACCAGGGACGGCAGCGCGCGCGCGACGTTCGACAGCGATTGAGCGGCGCGACGGAGCACGGCAAGCTCCTGGGCGTCCTTGACTGCCCGCTGCCGTTCCACCAGCCGCTCGGTGGGCTGCCACTGGATGCCGCTGGCCGCGATTTGCCAGCTCGTGAGCGTCGCCACCGTGACATGAGCCGCCTCGAACCCGACGCGCGACGCGTTCCCGGCCCGGAGCAGCGCGCCGAGCGACGAATCGACGCGGTTCTCGACCTTGGCGACGGCCATGTTGGCCACCTCGCCGGCCGCGATCGCCGCGGCAACCGCGCCGGTGTACCGCCCGTCGACGAGCAGCTGCACGTCGCTCGGCGACGCGAGCAGCAGCCCGGCGGAGCCAGCGAAGCCGGTCAAGTACTTGACGTTGAGGGGCGTCGAGACAACCAGCGTGTCCACCCCGAGCTGGCGGCAGGTCTCGCGTAACGTCTGGAGGCGCCCGGACCAGTCCGGGCGCGCGGGCTCAGGCATGGGGCGTCAGCCCCGGTATTCTGACGCGACTTGCGCGCGGCGGCTATTGATCTGCCGCAACATCTTCTCCAGGGCGAGGACCGCCTTGGCCGACGGCTTGGCGGTCCCTTTCGCTCCGCCCTTGGCCGCCTTGCCGGCCGGTTTCGCCGGCGCCTTGACCACGGTGGCCGGTTGCTGGACGGCCGCGGCGATGTCCGCGAACGGCGACGGCGGCGCCGTGGGCGTGGGCTGAGTTGCCGGAACAGGGTGTGCGACGAACGCCGAGGCGACGGGCGCGACCTCGACGACGGGTGGAGCCTGCACGATCGGCGCGGGGTGCTCGACAGGAACCACCGGCTCCGGCACGAGCTCCGGGGTGTCGAAATCGAGCGCGGGACCCGCCTGCTCGACCATCGGCGGCTCGTAGTCCGCCGGAGCCTGCGCAACGAAGTCGAGCGCAGGGAACTGGTCGACCGCGCTTTCGATCTCGACCGCCGGCTCGCTCATCAGAGCGAAGTCGGCCATCGGGGCGGCCTGCGGCACGTCGCCCGAGAGCGCAAACTCCTCGACGCCCGGCGGCGGCGCCTCGACTGGCGCCGCGTCGGCGGCTGCGGCGGAGGCCTCGACCGCCGCCAGAAAATCCGGATTCGCCGCCGACCACGCGGACGCATGCTCACCGAGGTCGGCGGGCGGCGGCTCGGGCACCACCGGGTGCATCGCCACCTCGCTGACGTCCGGCTGAGGGTGCGCGTCTGGCGCGGCCACAAGAGGGTCGGCCGCAAACACCGGCGCGTGATGGCTCTCGACCTGCGGTTCGGCGACCGGTGCCGCAGCAACAACGTCGGTGACATCCGGTTGCGGATGCGGCGCCGACACGGCCGCCATCGTCTCGGCGGCAAGAATGGCCGCTTCCGCGGCGGCGATCTCCGCGGCCTCTGCCTGCGCGGCCGCGGCGGGCTCGACGGCCTCAACATGCGGCACATCGGCCGGGGCCGGGTTTTGCAACACGAGGTCGGCGAGATCGGTCGAGAAGTCGGCCGTCTCGATCGTCGGAACCTCGGGCCCGGCCGGAAGGTCCACGACGAGCTCTGGCACAGCCGCCGGCTCGGCGCCCGCAAGCGCTGCCGGCTGGACGAAGTCGTCGATGACCGCGGCCTCTTCGATCGCGGGAGGTTCAGCGGAGGCGACGGGCGCAGCTTCTGCCAACGGCGCATCAGCCACCTCTGGCGTGGCGAAGAGCTCGGCCGGAAGCTCGACGGGATCGACGACCGCGGGCTCCGCCAGGTCGAGCACAGGCTCGGGCTCGAGCGCCCGCGCCACCGCCGGTGCTTCGACGGGCGCCGCTGCCGCGAGTGCCCCAAATTCCTTGCTCAGAAGATCGAGTTCGGCCGCATCCGGCACGTCGAGCACCGGCTCGGCGGCGACGAGCTCGGGCGCGGCCTCCACAGCGGCGGGCACTGCCGGGATGGGCTCTGGAGTGACGATCTCCGCCAGCATTGGCTCGGGCGCCGCGGCGACGGGTGGCGGCGCCGGCGGCGGAACCGGATCCTTTTCGATCGACGCCGGCGCGGTGCGACCCGCGGCCTTCGCCTTTTTGGGCGCCTCGACGGGCGGAGCCGGCGCGCTTTCCGGCGCGTGCTCGGGCGCCTTGTCGCGCGCCTTCTCGAGCACCTTCTCGAGCGTGGGCCCCGCGTGCGCGACCTCGGCCTCCGCGGCCTTGCTTGCGGCGATCGACGTTTCGAGTGCGGCAGCCGCGTCGACCGCTTCCTGGTCGTGCGGGCTGTCGAGCGGCACGACAACGGCGTTTTCGGCGCGCTCGTGAAGCTCGGCCAGGCCTCGAATCGCGGCCAGGTTGTCTGGCGCGCGCTTCAGGACCTGCTCGAGTTCGACCTGGGCTTCGTCGTACCGGCCGAGGTCGAGCAGCGACCACCCCAGTGTCACGCGTGCCGACAGATGATCGGGGAACTTCTTGAGGCCGTCCCGGCACAAGGCGACGGCGCGCTCGAGGTCACCGGCCCGCCGGAACCGCTCGGCGATGCCCCCGAACGCGGGGGTCTCATCGGCGGGGACTTGCCGGCTGCGATTGAGCGTGATCGACAAGGGGCCGTCCTAATCCGTAAAGTCAACGGCCGGAGGAGCCACCGGGCCCCTCCGGCCCATTCTTCATGCGTCGCCGTCTCCTGTCGCGCTACGGCAGGATGGTGACCGTGCGCGTCAGGATGCCGATCTGGCCGGCGCTGTCCGTCACGGTCAGTTTCACCGTCAGTGTGCCGCCCGAACCGCCGAGCGGACCCACGCTGGCCGTCTGGCCGCTGGCCGTCGCGGTGGCGCCGCCGTAGGTGAATTCCCACGCATACGAGGCGATCACGCGGCCGGCGATTGCGCTCGACCCGCTCGCGTCGAAGTTGATGATGTCGATCGTATGCGGCGAGCTCGGCGTATTGGTGAAGCTCGCCGTCGGGTTCGACGTGGCGACCGTCACGGTCTTCGTGAGCACACCGGTGCGGCCCGTGTCGTCGCGGACTTCGAGCGTCACGTTGTAGCCGCCCGGCTGCGCGTAGATGTGCGTCGTCTGGGCGCCGCTGCCCTGCGTGCCGTCGCCGAAGTCCCAATCCCAATCCACGACGTTGTGGCCGTTGGCCGCCTTCGACGCGACCGCGTTGAAGTTGACGACCGTGCCCGCAATCGGGGTCGTCGGCGAGATCGAGAACGCCGGCACCGGATCCGTGTTCGCGCCGACGGCGATGGCGCCGTTCTTCGGGTCAGACGACGCCGTGTTGCCGCGGTCATCGGTGATCGTGAGCACGACTGTGTACTGCCCCGTCAGCGAGTACGTGTGCGATGTCCTCGCGCCGGTACCGGTCGAGCCGTCGCCGAAACTCCAGCTATACGACACGATCGTGCCCGTCGACGACGAGGCATCGAACTGGACGGCGTCGCCCTCCTTGGGCGCGCTCGGCGAGAACACGAAGGCGGCCGTCAACCCGGCCGGCGGACCGAGAATCACGCCCGGTCGCACGAGCTGGAGCGACGCGGTGTTGCCCGTAATCGGACTGTTCTGGTAGTTCGTGCCGACCGGCGTAATCACGAACGTGACGACGGTCCGGTCCGGCGCCGTGAGCGGTGGCGGCGCAGGCGACTGGTAGGTCAGGTGCGCGCGGCCGTCGCTGTTGGTCGACGCCGTATGGGACGAGAGCGTCCCGAAGTCCACGATGGCGCCGCCGACCGCGGTGTCGACCCGCAGCGTCAGGCCTCGAACCGGCTGGCTGTTGCCGTCGCGGGCGATGACGTCAATCGACGCCGTCGACTGGCCGTCCTGCGACAGCACGTCGGGCGTCGCCGTGATCGCCAACGACAGGGCCAGCTCGGACGGCCCCGAAAGCGAGGGCGCGTTCTGTTTGTCGAGCGTGCAGCCCCCGATCCCCAGCACAGCCGCAAGAATGATGAGTCGTCTCGTCACCACGTCAGCACCCCAGGTCATAAGCGACCAAGTTTCGAATCCCTGTTGCCTGCGCCGCGTCCCTAGGACGGGTCGGCCCAATCCGCAAAGTTCACCGAGATGTTGCCTGTCACGCTCACCTCACGGCCGGTCTGATCCGTGCCGTAGAAGGTCACGCGCGCGATCGTCGAAATCACGCCGGCGCCGCCGCCGTTGACGAGCGCCGCGAGCGGCGCCTCGATCTTGGCCTGCACGCGCACGACGACGAACGCGCCGGTCGAGTTGGCGTTGCCGACGGTCACCGTCATCCCGCCGTCGAATGGCCAGGGGACGTCCACGCCCGGCGTGTTGCGGCCGTCCGACCTGACGTACTCGACGTGGTACCGCGTGACCGTGATGTAGTTGGCCGGCGTCGGCGTGGTCGGCGTCGAGGCCGACCCCGGATCCTTGAGGCCGAGGCTGAAGATCACCTGGCCCGGATCTTCGAGCACGCTGCCTTTCGTCAGCACGTCGGATTCCAGCGTGCCGCCAAACTGCGACGGCTGGGCCCCCGAGGCCGCGTTGATCGAGTTGATGATCAGGTAGGACGACGACGTGCCCGTCGTCTGCGTAGAGGTGCAGCTCGCCAGGAACGGCAGCGCCCCGAGCGCGAGCATCGCGACGCTCGCCGAAGCCTTCGAAGAAAGCCAACGCATGCGCATGGTCATGACCACCCTCAGTGGAGAATTCGCGGAGTAATGAAGATCAGCAGTTCCTGGCTCTGGCTCTCGTTCGAGTCGTGGCGGAAGAGCCAGCCGAGGAGCGGCAGCTTGCTGATGCCAGGCACCGAGTCCTTCGCGTTCGTCTCCTGGCTCTGGACGATGCCGCCGATGACCGTCGTGATGCCGTCGGCCACCTGGACCTGCGTCGTCGCCGTCTGCGTGTTGATCGACGGGTTGCCGTTGACGGCCCGGCTGAAATCAGGCTGCCCGTTCTCCAGCGCGATCTTCATGATGACCGTGTTCGCGGCCGTGATCTGCGGCGTGACGACGAGCTTGAGCGCCGCGTCCTTGAACTGGACGGTCACGGTGTTGTTGGCGACGATCTGAATCGGAATCTGGAAGCCCTGCGTGACCTGCGCTTCCTGGTTGTTCTGCGTCGTGACCTTCGGCGTGGACAGGATCTTCAACTGCCCCTTGTGCTCGAGGGCCGACAGCGCGACGTCGAGGTTGAACGCGCCGTTGATGGCGCCGAGCGAGATGCCGACCGCGCTCGTCGCGCCGGTCGCCGGCAGGTTCACCGCCGTGCCGGTCCTCGACTGGTCGCTCGCGCGCGGGTCGTTCGGTCCCTGCGTCACGGAGCCCTGCTGGGTCGTCCGGCCGGAGATCGATCCGCTGTTCGGGAACGCCAGGTCCGTCGTGTTGCCGAGCTCCGGCGACACGCGGCCGTTGAAGCCCCACTGCACCCCCAGCTGGCGCGCGGTGTCGTGGTTGGTCTGGACGATCTTGGCCTCGATTTCGACCTGCGGCTCGGGCTTGTCCAGGTCAGCCAGCAGCTTCTTGATCTCGTCGAGGTTCTGCGTCGTGTCCTTGAGGATGAGCATGTTCGTGCGCTCATCGACGTCCACGGTGCCGCGCTCGGTGATCACGCGGCCCTGCTCGAGCAGCTTCTTGACGGCCGGCGCGGTCGCGTAGTTCAGGCGGACGCGGGCGGTCGCCAGATCCGGTGCGGCCTGACTGGCCTTCTTCTGGCGCGCCTCGTCCTCGAGTTCCTTCGTGCGGGCCTCGCGCGTCATGACGCGGACGACCGGGCCGTCGACCTGATAGGTCAACTGCGTCGTCTTGAGGATGACGTCGAGCACCTGGTCCCAGGGGACCTGGGTGAGCTTGAGGTCGACCGGGGCGTTGAGCGGCACGCTCGGATCGATGACCAGGTTCACGCCGCCGATGTCGGACAGCTGGCGGAGCACGGTCCGCAGGTTGGCGCCCTGATAGTCCACGTCGATGGGCGTACCTGTGAACGCGCGCGCCTGGCCGGCGGCCGGATCCTGGGCGGCGCCGCCCGGGTCAGACAACCCGCCGGGGCGAGCCTGGGCGCCTGGCGTCGCGAGCGTCGCCGCGACCCCCAACACCAACGACAACAACCAAACGCGTGTGCTCTTCATCGGATGACCTCCGCTGCCGGGCGCAGCGTCTTCCGGACCTCGTGCCCCTTGACCGCGCCAGTGGCGTCGGTCTGTTCGGCCACGAACACGACGCCTTCCGTGTCGATGGCCTTGACTGTCCCATCCGCCAGGCGGTCCTGCAGACGGGCCATGTAGGACTGCTTGTCCGGGCCCTGCAGAATCACCGTCATCTTCGAACCGGCGCGGACGACACCGGTGACGACCACGTCGGAGATCGACAGCGACGCCAGGCCCAGCGCGGGACGCGTCTGGGTCTGCGTCGAACCGGTCGTCGGCCGCTTGGCGACGATGAGGCTGACGAACGGATCGCGGCGGCCGCCGTCGTCGTACCCGGACGGCGTGGGCGCGTCACCGACGCGCGACCCGACCTGGACCTGCGCGGACGCGATCGCGGGAACCGCGACGAGCGCAAGCACGCCGAGGATCAGGATGCGAGGCTTCACTTCTTTCCTCCTGTGCCCTGCGGCTGCGCCGCAGGCTGAGCGGCCGCCGCCTTGTCATCGGGTCCCATGTCCTTCTTGAAGACGAAGGTCGTCGCCACGCACGTCGCCGTGACCGTGCCCTGCGGGCCGGCCTTCGGGATGGCCTTGATCTGGAGGTCGGTCACCGACATCAGCCGCGTCATGCTGGCGATGCGGTCGAAGAAGCGGCCGAGGTTGTGATACGTGCCCTGGAGGCCGAGCGTGATCGGCCACTCGGAGTACTGGGTCCGCGTGACGATCGTCTTCGGCGTGAAGGTCTCGATGTCGAGCGCCGCATCGCTGGCCAGGTCGTGCAGGTTGCGGAGCACGTCCTGCGGGTCCTTCTCGTCGGGCAGGATCGCGGTCGTCTGCTGGAGCGCGGCTTCCGATTCGGCGACTTCCTTCTGCAGCATCGGCAGCTTCGCGGCGGTCGCCTGGGCGCGGGCCACGTCGCCCTGAATAGCGGCGAGCTTGGCGCGCTGCGACGAGAGCTCGCCCTGCGCCGGCCCGATCAGCATCTGCCAGGCGCCGACCATGGTCAGGCCCGCCAGCAGGAAGAACACCAGCGTCTGGGCGCGCGAGGAGAGTTCGTGAAAGCTCTTGGCCATGATGACGCTCCCTCACTCCATCCCTGACGACGTCCGCGCCGGCGCGGCCCCGGGCCGGCCCGGCTTCTTCGGATCGGGCGGCGGCTCGTCGGGCATCTGCGGCGCGAGCGACTCGCCCTTCACGATGAAACGAATGACGGCCGTCTCTTCGACCGATTCCGTTGTCGTGGTCACGATTTCGACCGGGCGCTTGAACATCCCGGAGTTCTGCATCTGCTCGGTGAAGTCGGTCACCGCGGTGAGCGACAGCGCGCGGCCCTCGATCTGCACCATCGGGCCGGCCTGCTTGAATTCGACCAGCCACAGGCCGTCGGGCACGCTGGCGCTGACGGTCTCGAGGACGCTGACGGGGCCCTTCATGACGGAGCGCAGGCGATCGATCAGGGTGAGGCGCTCGGTCAGCTCGGCCTTGCGCGCCGTGGCGCGATCGACGAGCGCCGCGACGTTCTTCAGGCGCGTCAGCTCGCTCTGGGCCGTGGCGATCTTGACGTCGAGGTCGCCGCGCTCGTGGCGGAGGTACCACCACCAGCCGAACACGCCGATGCCGGTGGCGACCAGGATCACGAGGCCGATGGCCGCGGATCGCTGCTCGCGCGGCAGCCAGTCCTTCTGCGGCGCCGCGCCGACCGGAGTCGCAAGCAGGTTGACGCGGATCATTTGTCACCTTCCTGACGCATGGCGAGGCCGACCGCGACTGCGTAGGCGGGGCCTACGGTGTCCACGCCGACGCCGCGGCTCGGCCGCGAGATCCGGCGGAACGGATCGAACACATCGACCGGCGCGCCGAACTCGCTGGCCAGCATGTCCACCAGCCCGACCGCCTGCCACGCGCCGCCCGAGAGCACCACGCGGCTCAACCGCTCGACGGGCGAGGTGGCGCGATAGAAGTCAATCGTCTTGCGCACTTCCAGGACGAGCTGTCCGCTCGCCTCGCGCAGGACCGTGGCCACCTGGTCGGGACTCACGTCGTGCGGGTACTGGCCGTGCAGGATGCGCTTGGCCGCCAGCTCGTCGACCCCCGACGGACCGAGCTCGCGGAGCACGGCGTCGAGGTGCACCTGGCCGCCAATCGAGATGTCGCGCGTGAAGATCGGCTCGCCGCGCTCGAGCAGGCACACGATCGTGACGCTCTGCCCCACGTGAATCAGCGCCGAGAACGGATCGGTGCGCTCCGGATAGTTCAGCTGGTAGGCGTTCGCCAGCGCGAACGCTTCGATGTCGATCACGACCGGCCGGCGTCCCGACTGGCTGATGACCCCGGCGCGATCGTCGATGCGGTCGCGCTTGGCCGCGACGAGCAGAACGTCGAGCGACGACTTGCCCTCGGCGTTGGCCGCCGAGCTGCTGACGACCTGGTAGTCGAGCTGCACTTCGCTGAGGTCGAACGGGATGTACTGCTCGGCTTCCCAGGGAATCGCGTCGCCCAGTTCGGCTTCGCTCATCGACGGAAGCGAGAGCTTCTTGACGATGACCGCGTGGCCCGAAAGCGCGGCGGCAACCCGGGCCCGACGCATGCGCATCGTGTCGAGCACCTGGCTCACGGCCTCACTCACGGCCTCCGGCTCGGCGGCGGCGCCGTCTTTCATGCTGCCTTCCGGCATGGGCGCTTCGCCGGCGGCGACAAGCGTCCAGCCGGCGCGTCCGCGCCGAAGCGCGACGGCCTTCACCGTGCTCGAGCCAATATCGAGTCCCACAAGAGGCGGACGGAACGCTGCTCCGAATGCTGCACCCAGACCCATAGCGGCATCCTGAAGGGCAAGCCTGATGCCAACTGGTCCAAGCCGGGTGGTTGTCCACTCCGCGCGCAGATTCCGGCCTGACTTCGTGCCGGGCGATCACGCCGGCGAGCCCGCATTTGGCCGGGGAATACAGGATTGTTAGGGCGCTGACGAAATCTCGGGACGCCGGACGCGCGGCCGCCGATCGCCCCCAAACCCCTGTGAAGATTGACAATTCTTCACTCCAACCCTATGATCTCTGTTTGCCGTTCTTTTGATCCGGCTGAAAGGGAAGGCATGAGCTCGGCGAAGACCACGGCCCCGGCAGGCGTCCGGGCGTGGCACATTATCGACGCGGACGGGAAGGTGTTGGGACGTATCGCCAGCACGGCGGCGCGACTGTTGCAAGGCAAGCACAAGGCGACCTGGGTGCCCTATCTCGACGGCGGCGATCACGTCGTGATCGTCAACGCCGCGCGCGTCAAGCTCACCGGCCGGAAGGAAGAACAGAAGATTTATCGGCAGCACAGCGGCTACGAGGGCGGCCTGCGCGAGGAGCGCGCCAAGATCGTGCGCCAGAAGAACCCCGTGCGGCTGGTCGAGGAAGCGGTGCGCGGCATGCTGCCGAAAACGAAGCTGGGCGACGCGATGTATCGCAAGCTCAAGGTCTACGCGCGGGCCGACCACCCGCACGCGGCGCAGCAGCCGCAGAAGCTCGAGGTAGCGTAACTTGGCGACGACTGAGTACTACGGCACGGGCCGGCGCAAGACATCGACGGCGCGTGTGTTCCTGAGACCGGGCAAGGGCGTCATCACCGTCAACCACAAGCCGATCGAAGCGAGCTTCCCCGCCGAATCGCTCCGGCTGACCATCCGCCAGCCCCTCGTCGTCACCGAAACCTCCGAACGCTTTGACGTGCTCGCCACGACGGCGGGCGGCGGCGTTGCCGGCCAGGCCGGCGCGCTCCGGCTCGGGATCGCGCGCGCGCTCCTCGGCTACGACGCCGAGTTCCGCGCGCGGCTGCGCAAGGCCGGGCTCCTCACGCGCGATCCGCGCGCCAAGGAGCGCAAGAAGTACGGAATGGCGGGGGCGCGCAAGCGCTTCCAGTTCAGCAAGCGCTAACGCGCGAAAAGGAGTCGACGAGGTTGAGTGCGATCGCGATGAAGGACCTGCTGGAGGCCGGCGTCCACTTCGGCCACCAGACCAAACGCTGGAACCCGAAGATGAAGCCGTACATCTTCGGCGAGCGCAACGGCATCTACATCATCGACCTCGGCCGCACCGCGAAGCTCTACCGCGAGGCGGCAGACTTCCTGACGAAGACCGCCGGCAACGGCGGCACGGTCCTCTTCGTGGGCACCAAGCGGCAGGCACAGGACGCGATTGCGGAAGAGGCGCAGCGCTGCGGCATGTTCTTCGTCAACCAGCGCTGGCTCGGCGGGCTCCTGACCAATTTCTCGACGATTCAGCGAAGTCTGGCGCGGCTCCGCGAGCTCGAGGCCATGACGACCGACGGCCGCTACGATACGCTGTCGAAAAAGGAAATCGCGCGGCTCGAGAAGGAACGCCGCAAGCTGGCGAAGAACCTCGATGGCATCCGCGGCATGTCCCGGCTGCCCGACGCCGTGTTCGTCGTGGACACGAAGCACGAGCAGATCGCCGTTGACGAGGCCCGCAAGCTCAAGATTCCGGTGATTGGCGTCGTCGACACGAACTGCGATCCGGACGAAGTCGACTACGTCATCCCGGGAAACGACGACGCGCTGCGGTCCATCCGCTTGTTCGCGGCCGGCGTGGCCGATGCCGTGCTCGCGGGCCGCGGCGTGGCCGACGCGCACGCGGCCGATCTGGCGTCGGACGCCAAGCCGCGGGCAGAAGCCACCACGGCCACGGTCTAACGACGAATCATCGACAAGTTAGAAGTTCGAAGCCAGAAGTTCGAAGTGTACCGGACGGTGTACACTCCGAACTTCCAACTTCTGGCTTCGGACTTCCAACCTGACGTCGAGCAAGTGAGGATGATGATGGCGAGCGAGATTTCCGCATCCCTGGTCAAGACCCTGCGCGAGCGTACCGGCGCCGGGATGATGGAGTGCAAGGCGGCCCTGCAGGAAGCCCACGGCGATATCGAGGCCGCGACGACCGTCCTGCGCAAGCGCGGGCTCGCCCAGGCCGCCAAGAAATCCGGCCGGAGCACCAGCGAGGGGCTGATCGGGTCGTATATCCACCTCGGCGGCAAGATTGGGGTGCTCGTCGAGCTCAACTGCGAGTCCGACTTCGTCGCCCGCACCGACGACTTCCAGACGCTCCTCAAGGAGCTGGCCCTGCAGGTCGCGGCCGCCAATCCGACGTACGTCCGCCGCGAGGACATCCCGGCCGACGTACTCGAGAAGGAGCGCAGCATCTACCGCGCCCAGATGGAAGGGTCTGGCAAGCCGCCGCAGGTCATCGACAAGATCGTCGAGGGCAAGCTCGGCAGCTTCTACGAGCAGATGTGCCTCGTGGACCAGCCGTCGATCCGCGACCCGAAGCAGACGGTGAGCCACATGATCCAGGCTGCCGTCGCCAAGCTGGGCGAGCACGTCACCGTCGCCCGTTTCGTGCGCTTCAAGGTCGGCGAACGGCCGGAGGACGTGGCACCGGCGACGCCGGTGCCGGCCGGTCGGTAAGTCAGGCGGCTCCTGCTGAGTGCTGGGCGCTGCGTGCTCTGTGCTAGGTGCTGAGTGCTGGGTGCTGGGTGCTACCTGCTCGGTGCATATGCAGTGTGCCGATGCGCGGCCGGCCTCCTTCGAGAGGACGGACGCCCCGAATCCGGACGTCGTCGCTGCACCCAGCACCTAGCACCGAGCACCCAGCACAGAGCACCTAGCACGCTATAATCGTCCCCCCGTGCCCTCACCCGCCTACTCCCGTGTGCTCCTCAAGCTCTCGGGTGAGGCGTTGATGGGCGAACAGCCGTTCGGCATCGACCCGGCGATCACCACCCAGGTCGCCCGCGAGATCGGCGAAATCCAGCAGCTCGGCGTGCAGACGGGCGTCGTCATCGGCGGCGGCAACCTGTTCCGCGGCCTCGCCGCGAGCGCGCGCGGGATGGACCGCTCGACAGCGGATTCGATGGGCATGCTGGCGACCGTCATCAACGCCCTGGCGCTCCAGGACGCGCTCGAGCAGATCGGCGTCACGACCCGGGTGGCGACCGCGATCGAGATGCGATCGGTGGCCGAGCCCTTCATCCGCCGCCGCGCCATCCGCCATCTGGAGAAGGGCCGCGTCGTCGTCTTCGCGGCCGGCACAGGCAATCCGTATTTCACGACGGACACCGCCGCGGCGCTGCGCGCGATGGAGATGCGCGCCGAGGTCATCCTCAAGGGCACCAAGGTGGACGGCGTGTACACGGCCGACCCGATGATCGACAAGGCCGCGAAGCGCTACGACTCGATTTCGTACCTCGAGGTGCTCGAGCGTCGCCTCAAGGTAATGGACGCCACCGCAATCTCGCTCTGCATGGACAACAAACTGCCGATCATCGTGTTCAACCTCCGCCAGAGCGGCAACCTCCGCCGCGTCATCATGGGCGAGCCGGTGGGCACGACGGTCATGGCCTGACCTCAGCTATGGATGCGAACGACCTCAAGAGCCTGAATCTGGAAATCAAGAAGCGAATGGACGGCACGATCGAGCACGTCCGCAAAGAGCTTGGCGGCCTGCGGACGGGACGGGCGACGGTGTCGCTGCTCGACCCGGTGCAGGTCGAGGCCTACGGCGCGATGGTGCCCATCAACCAGGTGGCATCGCTCTCCATCCCCGAGCCCACCCTCATCGTCGCGCAGCCGTTCGATCCGTCGCTGATGTCGGCGATTGAGCGCGCGATCCAGAAGAGCAACCTCGGCCTGAATCCGGCGTCGGACGGCAAGGTGCTGCGTATTCCGATCCCGGCGCTGACGGAGGAACGGCGCAGGGAGCTGTCGCGGCTGGTCCACAAGTACGCGGAGGAGGGGCGCAACGCAGTCCGGCAGGTTCGCCGCGACGCGAACGAGCGCCTCAAGAAGCTGCTCAAAGACCACAAGATCTCGGAGGACGACGAGCGGCGTGCGCTGGACGAGGTTCAGAGGATCACCGATCAGCACGTCGTCCTGATCGACGACTTGCAGAAGAAGAAGGACCAGGAACTTCTCGGAAAGTAGCGCCGGCCGCCCCGTGTCGTCCTTCTTCACCCATCTCGAGTGCTCCGTGCCGTGCGGCGCCCCGCCGCGCGACCCGCGGGCGATCCATCACCTGTGCTCGTGCGGCGCGCCCCTGCTCGCGCGCTACGATCTGGCGGCGGCCAAACGCTGGGAGCGCGCGTCGCTGGTCGGCCGCGAGGCGTCGATGTGGCGCTATCGCGAGGTCATGCCGCTTCTCGACGGCCCGTCGGGGCCGGAGGAGCCGGTCTCGCTGGGCGAAGGCTGGACGCCGCTGCTCGAAGCGCGGCGCCTGGGCCGATCGCTGGGCCTCACGCGGCTGTTCATCAAGGACGAGTCGCTCAACCCGACGAATTCCTTCAAGGCGCGAGGGCTCTCCGCGGCGGTGACGCGCGCGTTCCACCTGGGCGCGCGGACGCTGTCGATTCCCACGGCGGGCAACGCCGGCAACGCGATGGCCGCGTACGCGTCGCGGGCCGGGCTGGACGCCAAGGTGTTCATGCCACGGGACGCCAAAACGCCCTTCATCCGCGAGTGCGAGCTGTACGGCGCGGAAGTCACGCTGGTCGACGGGCTCATCACCGATGCCGGCAAGCGCGCGGCAGAGCTCGGGAGCAAGCTCGGCTGGTACGACGTCTCCACGCTCAAGGAGCCGTATCGCATCGAGGGCAAGAAGACGATGGGGTACGAGGTCGCCGAGCAGCTCGACTGGAAGCTGCCCGACTGGATCCTCTACCCCACCGGCGGCGGCACGGGCATGGTCGGCATGTGGAAGGCGTTCGAAGAGATGAGCGCGCTCGGATGGATCGACCCGACCAGGCGGCCGCACATGGTGACCGTGCAGGCGGCCGGCTGCGCGCCGATCGTGCGCGCCTTCCACGCCAATACCGAGAAGGCCGAGCCGTGGGAGAACGCGCGAACGATTGCGGACGGCCTGCGCGTGCCGCGCGCGATTGGCGACTTCCTCGTGCTTCGCGCCGTGCGGGACAGCCACGGCGCCGCCGTGGCCGTGAAGGACGAGGACATGGTCGCCGGCATGAAGGACCTCGGGCGCTTCGAGGGCATCAGCGCGGCGCCCGAAGGCGGGGCCGCGTTGCACGCGCTGCGCGTGCTGGTCGCCGAGGGCCGCATCAAGCCCGACGACACGGTCGTCGTCTTCAACACCGGCGGCGCGCTCAAGTATCTGGACGTGCTGGACGGCGGGGTGAAGTGACGAGTGCTGGGTGCTGGGTGCTCGGTGCTGGGTGCTACTGCGCGGCTCGGTGCCCGTGCAGAGCGGGCCGCCTCAACCACGGCCGACGGTTCCTTGAGCGGACTGCCGCCTCGACATGGGACGTCCTCGGCCGGAGCCGCACGCAGCAGCCGCACGTAGCATTCAGCACTCAGCACCGAGCAC
>Ga0335084_10001761_pt1 | contig 20463 bp, 20 predicted proteins | sample Lox_Sample_44_FD_206721 | JGI IMG/M metagenome (GOLD analysis project Ga0335084, IMG submission 206721) | Soil microbial communities from Loxahatchee National Wildlife Refuge, Florida, United States - Lox_Sample_4.4 | ecosystem: Environmental > Terrestrial > Soil > Wetlands | place: USA...
GAAGGCGCCGGCGGGCTCCGCTCGAGTGGTTGAAGTAGCGCTCGCCGCCATCGACAAGGCGCGGCTGGTGCCGGAATTGGAATTCGGGAGCAAGAGATGAACGGGCGGGAAATCCTCATGACGGTCGACGTGCTGGCGCGCGAAAAGAACGTGCCGCGCGAGATCGTGTTCGGCGCGCTCGAATCCGCACTCGCGGCGGCGACCAAGAAACTGTTCAGCGACGAAGACGTGGAGATCCGGGTCGCGCTCGATCGCGAGAGCGGCGAGTACGACGCGTTCCGGCGGTGGCTGGTGGTACCGGACGAGGCGGGCCTGCAGGAGCCCGGCCACCAGATCATTCTTTCCGATGCGCGTGAACTCGACCCCGACGTCGAAGTGGACGACTACATCGAAGAACAGCTGCCCAAGCAGAACGAAGCGCTGGGCCGGCGGTTCGCCCAGGATACGAAGCAGGTGATCCTCCAGAAGATCCGCGATGCCGAACGCGAGCAGGTGCTCAACGAATTCCTCGCACGCGGCGACCAGATCGTCAACGGCACCGTCAAGCGCATGGACAAGGGCGATTCGATCATCGAGATCGGCAAGGTCGAGGCGCGCCTGCCGCGCAGCGAGATGATCCCGAAGGAAAACCTGCGCATCGGCGATCGCGTGCGCGCTTATGTCGCAAAGATCGACCGCCAGGCGCGCGGGCCGCAGGTGATCCTGTCGCGCACGTCGCCCGAGTTCCTCAAGAAGCTGTTCGAGTTGGAAGTTCCGGAGATCGAGCAGGGCCTGCTGCAGATCAAGTCTGCTGCACGCGATCCGGGCGTGCGCGCCAAGATCGCGGTCTGGACCAACGATCGGCGCATCGATCCCATCGGCACATGCGTCGGCATGCGCGGCTCGCGCGTGCAGGCGGTGACCAACGAACTCGCCGGCGAGCGCGTCGACATCGTGCTGTGGTCGGATGACCCCGCGCAGTTCGTGATCGGCGCGCTCGCGCCCGCGAACGTCAGCTCGATCGTGGTCGACGAAGACAAGCACGCGATGGACGTGGTGGTCGATGAGGACAACCTCGCGATCGCCATCGGGCGCAGTGGCCAGAACGTTCGCCTTGCATCCGAGCTCACCGGCTGGCAGATCAACATCATGACTGCCGAGGAATCGCAGCAGAAACAGGAAGGCGAGCAGGCCTCGATCCGCGAGAAGTTCATGGAGAAGCTCGACGTCGACGAGGAGGTCGCCAACATCCTCATCGGCGAGGGTTTTTCGTCGCTGGACGAGATTGCCTACGTGCCGATGAACGAGCTGCTGGAGATCGAAGCGTTCGACGAACAGACGGTGGAGGAACTGCGCAACCGGGCGCGCAACGCGTTGCTGACCGAGGCGATCGCGCGCGAGGAAAGCCTCGAGAAGGTTGAAAAGGAGCTGCTCGAGCTCGACAGTATGGACGTGGAGCTTGCAACGCGGCTTGCAGGCAACGGAATCCGCACGCGCGACGACCTGGGCGAACTGGCGGTCGACGAACTGGTCGAGCTGACCGGTGTCAGCGAGGACCGTGCCAAGACGTTGATCATGGGAGCGCGGGCGCACTGGTTCCAGTAGAGCGGACCGCGGCCGTTGATGCCGCGGAACAATGACGAAGGCCGGGGAAGTTATGGCAAGTACAGTCGACCAATTTGCGAGTGAACTGAAGGTCGAGCCGCAGCTGCTCATCGATCAGTTGCGGGCTGCGGGCGTCATCAAGAGGGCCAATTCCGACACGCTGAGCGAAGAGGACAAGGCACGCCTGCTCGATTCGCTGCGCAAGGCGCACGGCGGGCAGGAGGTCGAGAAGAAGAAGATCACGCTGACACGCAAGCAGACCACCGCGATCAAGCAGGCTGATGCGACCGGCAAGGCGCGCACGATCCAGGTCGAGGTGCGCAAGAAGCGTGTCTTCGTCAAGCGCGACGAAACGGGTGCGCCCGCCGAGGCCGCTGCGGCGACGGTCGCAGCGACGGCAACGCCTGTCATCGACGATGCAGAGCTCGCAAAGCGCGAGGAGGAAGAGCGTCGGGCCGCCGAGCTTGCCGCGCGCCAGATGGCGGAAGCCAAGGAGCGCGCCGACCGCGCGCAGCGCGAGGTGCAGCAGGCGCAGGAGCGAGAGCAACAGCAGCTTGCGGCTGCCAGGGAACGCGATGCGCAGACTCGCGCGGAGGCGGCGCGCGAGCAGACTGAGCGGGCCGTCGCCCAACAGGCGGCCGACAGCGCTCGCGCAGCGCAGGATCGTGCGCGCCGCGCGGTCGAGGACGAAGTCGCGGCCATCAAGAACATGATGTCCGCACCGAAGAAGGTGCTCAAGGCGCCCGGAACGGAAGGCACGTTGCACAAGCCGGCGGCCAAGACCGAGGCCAAGCCGGCCGAGGTCAAGAAGGACGACAAGAAGCCGGGCGTGAAGGAGGTCAAGTCCGGCAAGCTCGCATCGAGCTGGTCGGAAGACGCAGCCAAGAAGCGCGCGATCAAGACGCGCGGCGACGCAATGGGCGGCGCTGGTCAATGGCGTGGCCCGAAAGGCGGCCGCAAGCAGGGCAAGTCCGACGTCGAGGAGCGCAGCGCGGTGGCGATGCCCTCCGAGCCGATCACGCGCGAGATCTCGGTGCCGGAGACGATCACTGTTGCAGACCTGGCGCACAAGATGGCGGTGAAGGCCTCCGAGGTCATCAAGGTCCTGATGAAGATGGGCCAGATGGTCACCATCAATCAGGTGCTCGATCAGGATACGGCGATGATCGTCGTGAGCGAGATGGGCCATACCGCTCTTGCGTCCAAGCTCGACGATCCCGAGGCGCTGCTGGTCGAAGCCGCGGCGGCGCCGGACGATGCGAGGGCGGAACAGCGGCCGCCGGTCGTCACCATCATGGGCCACGTCGACCACGGCAAGACGTCCTTGCTCGACTACATCCGTCGCACCAAGGTTGCAGCCGGCGAGGCTGGAGGCATCACGCAGCACATCGGCGCCTATCACGTCGAAACGCCGCGCGGGATCATCACGTTCCTCGACACGCCGGGCCACGAGGCATTTACCGCCATGCGCGCGCGCGGAGCAAAGGCCACCGACATCGTGATCCTGGTGGTTGCCGCCGACGACGGCGTGATGCCGCAGACGAAGGAAGCGATCGCGCATGCCAAGGCGGCAGGTGTTCCGATCGTGGTCGCGCTCAACAAGATCGACAAGCCGGAGGCGAATCCGGATCGCGTCAAGCAGGAGCTGGTTGCGAACGAGGTCGTGCCGGAGGAATACGGCGGCGACTCGCCGTTCGTGCCGGTATCTGCGAAGACGGGGCAGGGTGTCGATTCGCTGCTCGAGAACGTTCTGCTTCAGGCGGAGGTTCTGGAACTGAAGGCCGTCGCCGACGCACCCGCCAAGGGGCTCATCATCGAGTCGCGCCTCGACAAGGGGCGTGGTCCGGTCGCGACCGTGCTGGTACAGGCCGGCACACTGCGCCGTGGCGATGTCGTGCTCGCCGGTTCGAGCTTCGGCCGCGTGCGCGCCATGCTCGACGAGGCGGGCAAGAGCATTCCGGACGCAGGCCCTTCGATTCCGGTCGAGATCCAGGGCCTATCGGATGTTCCCGCGGCGGGGGACGAACTGATGGTGCTCGGCGACGAGCGCAAGGCGCGCGAGATCGCGTTGTATCGCCAGGGCAAGTTCCGCGACACCAAGCTCGCCAAGCAGCAAGCGGCCAAGCTCGAGAACATGTTCGAGAGTATGGGCGAGGGTGCGGCCAAGATCCTGACGCTGATCATCAAGGCGGACGTGCAGGGTTCGCAGGAGGCGCTGGTGCATGCGCTCACCAAGCTCTCGACCGACGAGGTGAAGGTGCAGGTGGTGCATGCGCAGGTGGGCGGCATTACCGAGAGCGACATCAACCTTGCGCTCGCATCCAAGGCGGTGATCATCGGCTTCAACGTGCGCGCGGATCAGACGGCCCGCAAGCTGGCAGAAGCGAGCGGCATCGATATCCGCTACTACAACATCATCTACGACGCGGTCGATGATGTGAAGGCGGCGCTCTCGGGCCTGCTGGCGCCGGAACAACGCGAACAGGTGCTGGGCCTGGTCGAGATCCGCCAGATCTTCCGCGTGCCGAAGGTCGGCGCGGTCGCAGGTTGCATGGTTCTCGACGGCGTGGTGAAGCGCACCGCCAGTGCGCGCCTGTTGCGCGACAACGTCGTGATCTGGACCGGCGAGCTGTCGTCGCTCAAGCGCTTCAAGGACGACGTGCGCGAGGTCAAGGCGGGATTCGAATGCGGGTTGAGCCTGAAGGGTTACGACGACATCAAGGAAGGCGACCAGCTGGAGATCTTCGAGGTGCAGGAAGTCGCCCGCACCCTGTAAGAACGCTTGCCATGTCCCGCAACAGCAAACCGACGAACCGCGGACAGCGGGTCGCCGATCAAATCCAGCGCGACCTCGCGGAGTTGATTCCCCGCGAGGTGCGGGACGCGCGTGTCGGACTTGTTACCGTCAGTGCGGTCGAGGTTTCGCCGGACTACGCGCAGGCCAAGGTGTACTTCACGGTGATCGGCGGTGAGCCGGACGTTGCCGCGCGGGGGCTGAACTCGGCCGCCGGCCACCTGCACAATCTGCTGTTCAAGCGCCTGAAGATCCACACCGTTCCACGCCTGCAATTCGTGTACGACACCAGCGTCGAGAAGGGTTTCCAGATCGACCGGTTGATCGAACGCGCCGTCGGCGACCGCGCCACCGAGGCTGTCAAGCCGGAACATCCAAACGAGTGAGGTTCGAGTGGCACGCGCCCGCCGGGGAGAACCGGTCGATGGCGTGCTGCTGCTCGATAAACCGAGCGGCATCACGTCCAATCTCGCTCTGCAGAGGGCGCGTCGCCTGCTTGGCGCGGCCAAGGCCGGGCATACCGGCACGCTCGATCCCATGGCGAGCGGTCTGCTGCCGTTGACGTTCGGCGAGGCAACCAAGTTCTCGTCCGACCTGCTCGAGGCGACCAAGACTTACGAAGCCGAGATAAAGCTCGGAGTTGCCACCAGCACCGGCGATCCGGAAGGCGAAATCACGGCGACTGCGGACGTCGATGCGTCGATCGAGCGGATCGGAGCGATCCTGGCGCAATTGTCCGGTTCGATCGAACAGGTTCCGCCGATGCACTCGGCGCTCAAGCGCGACGGACGCCCGCTCTACGCCTACGCGCGCGCGGGTATGCAGGTCGAGCGTGCCCCGCGCGCAGTGACAATCCACCGCCTCGAATTGCGCGCTTTCGAGGAAGACCGCTTGCGCGTTCTCGTCGAATGCAGCAAGGGCACGTACGTGCGCGTACTTGCACAAGACATCGGCAATCTGCTCGGTTGCGGCGCGCATCTCGCCGGCCTGCGGCGTACGCGCGTCGGCGAACTGGCGCTCGAGAACGCTATAACCCTCGAGTCCCTCGAAGCGAGCGCAACGGAGAAACGGCGGGCGCTGCTGCTGCCGCTCGATGCGCTGATCGGCAAGTTGCCACGAGTTGAACTTGAAGCAAGCCTTGCGGATCGCTTCAGTCACGGCCAGCGGCTTGCTCTTGGCCCGGGCAACCCGAGTGGCCGAGTGGCGGTCGTCGGGCCGCATTCGCGCCTGCTTGGCATCGCGCAGCTCGACCAACGCGGCCTGCTTGCGCCGCAACGGCTGGTGCACCAGCCAATCAATCAGAACGAAAGCAAAACATGACCCGAGCCTTGCGCAACATCGCGATCATCGCCCACGTCGATCACGGCAAGACGACGCTGGTGGACAAGCTGCTCGCGCAGTCAGGAACGTTTCGCGACAACCAGCATGTCGTCGAGCGCGTGATGGATTCGAACGATCTGGAACGCGAGCGTGGCATCACCATCCTCGCCAAGAACTGCGCCGTGGAATACGCCGGAACGCACATCAATATCGTCGACACGCCCGGCCATGCCGACTTCGGCGGCGAAGTGGAGCGCGTGCTTTCGATGGTCGACGGCGTGCTGCTGCTGGTCGATGCCGTCGAGGGTCCGATGCCGCAGACGCGGTTCGTCACGCGCAAGGCCCTCGCGCAGGGGCTCAAGCCGATCGTCGTCGTCAACAAGATCGACCGTCCAGGAGCGCGTCCCGATTACGTGGTCAACGCGACGTTCGACCTGTTCGACAAACTCGGCGCGAGCGAAGAGCAGCTCGACTTCCCGGTGATCTATGCGTCCGCGCTGAACGGGTTCGCCGGCCTGGAGCCGACTGTGCGCAGCGGCAGCATGCAGCCGCTGTTCGAGGCGATCTTGCAGCACGTTCCCGTTCGCAGCGACGATCCCGACGGTCCATTGCAGCTGCAGATCTGCTCGCTCGACTATTCGAGCTACGTCGGCAAGATCGGCATCGGCCGCATCGCACGCGGGCGGATCCGCGCAGGCCAGGACGTGCTCGTGATGCACGGTCCGGAAGGCGAGCAGAACGCACCGACCACGCGCGGTCGCATCAACCAGGTGCTCAAGTTCAAGGGCCTCGAGCGCGAGGTCGTCGATGCGGCGGAGGCAGGCGACATCATCCTGATCAACGGCATCGACGACATCGGCATCGGCTGTACGTTGTGTCCGCCCGACGCGCCCGATGCGTTGCCGCTCTTGCGCGTCGACGAGCCGACACTCGTCATGAACTTCTGCGTCAACACGAGCCCGCTCGCCGGACGCGAAGGCAAGTACGTCACGAGCAGGCAACTGCGCGAACGCCTAGAGCGCGAGCTGAAATCGAATGTCGCGATGCGGATGCGCGATACCGAAGACGAGACCATCTTCGAGGTCGCCGGACGCGGCGAACTGCATCTCACGGTCCTCATCGAGAACATGCGGCGCGAGGGGTACGAACTCGCCGTGTCGCGTCCGCGTGTGCTGTTAAAGGAGATCGATGGCGAGCGCTACGAGCCGTACGAGATGCTGACCGTCGACATCGAGGACGCGAATCAGGGCGCGGTGATGGAGGAACTGGGACGGCGCAAGGGCGAATTGCAGGACATGCAGTCGGACAGCCGCGGTCGGGTTCGCCTCGAATACCGCATTCCGGCGCGTGGTCTGATCGGATTCCAGGGCGAATTCATGACGCTGACGCGCGGCACGGGACTGATGAGCCACGTGTTCGACGACTACGCGCCCGAAAAGTCCGGCGGCGTCGGCGAACGGCGCAACGGTGTGCTCGTCAGCCAGGACGACGGCGATGCGGTCGCATACGCCTTGTGGAAGCTGCAGGAGCGCGGACGCATGTTCGTCAGTCCGGGCGACAAACTTTACGAAGGGATGATCGTTGGCATCCACTCGCGCGACAACGACCTTGTCGTCAACCCGATCCGTGAAAAAAAGCTCACGAACGTTCGTGCCGCAGGCAAGGATGAGCACATCGATCTCGTGCCACCCATCCGCCTGACGCTCGAATACGCGGTCGAGTTCATCGCCGACGACGAACTCGTGGAGGTCACGCCGCAGAGCATTCGATTGCGCAAGCGCTACCTCAAGGAGCACGAGCGCAAGCGGGCGGAACGGGAGGCCGCCTAGTGATAGAAGCAGCGACGAGCGCCGGTGTGCTTTCGCACCGGCGCGCGGTGGGATTGATGGTGTGCGCGACGCTCTTGTGGAGCATCGCGGGTGTCGTCACGCGGCATCTCTCGCCGGAGTTGCAGCGCACGGGTCGCTTCGAGATCACGTTCTGGCGCAGCCTGTTTGCCGCGCTGTTCGTTGCCGGGTACTTGCTGTTCTCGCGGCAGGGCGGCGGCTTGCGCGCGCTTGCTACCGCCGGTTGGCCGGGAGCGATCTCCAGTCTCTGCTGGGCGACGATGTATTCGGCGTTCATGCTCGCGCTGACGCTCACCACTACGGCGAACACGCTCGTGGTCCTGAGTGTGGGGCCGTTGGTTGCTGCGCTGATGGCGCGCCTGGTGTTGGGTACGCGCATCACTCTGCGCACTTGGGCAGCGATCCTGGCTGCGACGATCGGCATCGGATGGATGTTCGCGCGGGAAGCCGCGGGCCTCGATGGCGCTCATCTGACGGGGATGCTGATTGCCTTCACGGTGCCGCTGGCGGGCGCGATCAACCTCGTAACGCTTCAACGTACGCGTCGGCGCGTCGATTTCATCCCCGCCGTGTTCCTGGGCGGAGCCATTTCCGCGCTGACGATGCTGCCGCTCGTATTTCCGTTTCAATCCGGGATGCGCGACGTCGCGCTGCTCGCAATGCTCGGCTTTTTCCAGCTCGGCCTGCCCTGCATGTTCCTCGTCGTGATCGCGCGCAGCCTGCCCGCGCACGAAGTCGCGCTGCTGGGGCTGCTCGAGGTGCTGTTCGGCACCTTTTGGGCATGGCTGGGTGCGGGTGAAACGCCGAGCAGCGCCACGCTGACCGGCGGAGCGATCGTGCTCGGCGCGCTCGTGCTCAACGAGCTCGCGGCGACGCGCCACGAGGCCGCGTCGAACGCGCCGGCGTGAACGAAGGCGGCGCGCCGATCAGCTGCGCATGAACCGCGAGGGCAGCGGCGACGCCCAGCGCGCCTTGTTGCTCGCCGACGAATAGAGGCACTCGGCGTTGGTCTGACGCGCCAGCGCGTCTTCGAGCAGCATCTTCACCTTGAAATTCGCGTCACTTTCCGTGACCGCATCGATGCCATCGACGCGGACGAGGCGCGCTCCATCGTTCTTGGCGAGGAAGCCGCATTCGCGCTCGGCAACGGCAGCGGGATCACCGCTGGTTGCACATCCTGCCAGTGCGATAGCCATGAGCGTCGTGGGGATTGCGATTCGCAGCATGTTCCGTCCTCCGATCGAGTCATCTGACTCGGCGGGACTCTATGAAACACGCATCCCCACTACCAACGGCGATGCGACGAAATGCAGGCGGCGCAGGTTCAAGCGCGTGCGCGCAGGGATGGGAGAGCTTCGTCGCGCGTTCACCCGCCGATCAGGCAACAACATGCCCGTTGCAAGTGTTGCGATTCGATTACGGAAGACCTGCGCCCGGGACGTCGACCTGCACGGATTCGATCGCGCCGCTGCGGTACTTGCGCGCCTTCACCGGATCGAACGATACGTGTCCGCTGAGGATGAACAGTTCGCGACGATCTGCGCCGCCAAGCATGCACGCGATCGCCTGGCGTTCGGTCGCAACGCGATGTGTGATCTCGCCTCCTGGGCGGACCCGCAGGACTTCGCGCGTCGCCGGTGAAGCGACCCAGATCGCACCTTCGGCATCCAGGCAGATGCCGTCGGGCGATTTGCCGGGCAGCGCAGCCCAGGTCTGTCGCGAGTGAAGCGATCCATCGGGGGCGATCTTGTACGACGTCAGGCGTGCGCCAAACGTTTCGCCGACGATCAGTGTTTCGCCGTCTGGTGTGATTACGCTGCCATTCGGGAACAGGAGTCCATCGGCGACGACGCGCGCAGCACCGTCGGGTGTGACGAGGACGATGCCGGTCGGCACCGGTGTGGCGCCCCCGGGGAGATCGAAGCCGAAGTTGCCGATGTACGCGCGTCCATGCGCATCGACGACCATGTCGTTGCATTGCTGGGGAGCGAGTCGACTCAGATCGGCGACGACGGATGGTGCGCCCGCGTCGCGGCGCAGCAAGCGCCGGTCACGCATCGATACGACAAGCATCCTTCCGTCCGGCAACCAGCCGAGCCCGGATGGTTGCCCCGGAACTTCGAGGACCTGGTGCAGTTTGCCGTCCACGCCGACCCGCATGACCGCGCCGCCGAGCATGTCCGAGAACCAGAGTTCGCCTGCATGCCAGCGCGGCCCTTCGGGGAAAACAAGGCCTTCGACGACGACCTTGTCGACGCTCAGTTCAGCCGGCGCGGCGCCGCGTTTCATCACGCGTCGACCGTCGAGTGAAGGGCGATGCGATTGCCCTCGCTGTCGATGACGATCGCGCGGAATCCGTGCGGGCCGATCGGATGGAGCGCTTCGATGATGCGGCCGCGCTGTGACGTGACCTGCGCACAGGCATCGCGAATGCGCCCGTCGACATTCATGTAGACGAGGATGCCCGCTGTCGCGCTGATCGACTCCTTGCCGGGAACCAGGCATCCGCCGTTACCGTCGGCGTGATCGATCACGCAGAACGAATAACCGTCGAACTGTTCGCGGTGCACCTTCACCCCGAGCACGGCCGCGTAGAAGGCCTGTGCGCGATCGAGGTTCTCCACCGGGATATCGAACCACACGACGCGATTGTTCCGCGAGTTGAAGTCGCTCATTTCCTGTCTTCCACCACTTGTTCCGGAGAATGCCAGTATGGACGAATGCACGCCGCGGCCGGGCGATGTCCTGCCAATATGATTTGATCTTTCATTCGTTGATGAGGCGCTTCGTGACCGGTTTCCGGAATCGCATCGTTTGCCTCGGACTGGCCGCGCTCTGGTTCCTGACTGGAGGCGCCGCGGCGGCGGAGGAATATCCGTCGCACCCGATCCGCATCATCGTTCCATTCGCCACGGGCGGGCCGGCCGATATCTACGCGCGCTTTCTGGGTCAGCGCTTTCAGGAAGCCCTCGGCCAGCCGGTCGTCGTGGACAACCGTCCTGGCGCCGGATCGATCATCGGCACCGACGCCGTGGCCAAGTCCGCACCGGACGGGTACACGCTCCTCTTGATGTCGAACACCCACACCGTCAACGAAACGCTGATCCCCTCCAAACCCTACGCCCTGCTGCGCGACTTCGTTCCGATCGCGCCGATCAACTACTCCGACCTGGTGCTGGTGTTGAACCCCAACGTGCAGGCCAGCACCGTCGAAGAGTTGCTGAAGCTAGCGCGCGCGCAACCGGGCAAGCTGAGCTATGCATCGTCGGGACCCGGTACGCCGTATCACATGGCTGGAGAATTATTCAAGGCGATGGCGGGGGTCGATATCCTGCATGTTCCATATCGCGGCAGTTCGGCAGCACGCACCGACGTAGTCGGCGGGCAGGTCGACATGATGTTCGATGCGGTGACTACGATGGCAGAGCATGCGAAGGCGGGCAGGGTGCGCGCGATCGGTACTTCCGGGCGCTCGCGCTCATTGGTGCTGCTGTCGATTCCGACGATCGCGGAAGCCGGTGTTCCGGGCTACGAGGCCGTCATCTGGCTTGGTCTCATGGCGCCGCGCGGCACACCGGCGCCGATCGTGAACCGGCTCAACGCGGAGGTGCAGAAGATCACGCGCCGCAGTGACGTGCGCGACGCTTGGGGACGACAAGGAGCGACGCCGATGGCGATGGGCACGCAAGAGTTCGAGCGGTTCGTCGCGGATGACATCGCGAAGTGGGCGCGCATCGTGAAGATCTCCGGGGCGAAACCCGAGCAGTGACGATGCGTGAAGTGTTCGTGTTGAGCGCAGGCGCAGCGAAGGCCGTCGTCCTGGCGCTGAAGGCCGACTTCGAGCGCAAGGAGGGAATCGCGTTGCGAACGACGTTCGGCGCGGTGGGCGCGATGCGCGACCAATGGTCGGCCGGGGCGCCGTGCGACATCCTCATTCTCAGCGCCAAGCTGCTCGATGACCTTGCTCGCGACCGCGCGATCGATGCGCGCGTCGCGCTCGGTCGCGTGCGCACGGGAATCGCGGTGCGCGCCGGCAGTGCGCTTCCGCCGATCGCCGACGGGGACGAACTTCGACGAGCGTTCCTTGCCGCAACCTCGCTCTACCTGCCCGATCCGCAACGTGCCACCGCTGGCATCCACTGCGTCGAAGTGCTCCGCCGGCTGGGCATTCTCGATGCAATGCAGCCGCGGCTGCGCGCGTTTCCCAATGGCGCTGCGGCGATGGCCGGGCTTGCGACCGCCTCGGACGAGCGCGCGATCGGGTGCACTCAGGCGACCGAGATCCTCTATACGCCCGGTGTGACACTCGTTGGCGCTCTCCCCGCAGGGTTCGAACTGAACACCGAGTACGCGGCGGCGGTCGCGGCACGCGCGCGCGAGGCGACAATTGCCCGCCGCTTCGTGGCGCGCCTTGGCGGTGACGAAACGCTCGCCACACGCCGCGCGGAAGGATTCGAGGTCTGAGCTAGCTAGCGGCGCAGCGATAATTCCGCGCGTGGACATTCCGGACACTGTGCACTCACCGTGGCGCTTCTGCGTAGCGCCCATGATGGACTGGACTGATCGCCACTGCCGCTACTTTCATCGGCAGCTATCGAGGCGTGCGCGCCTGTATACCGAAATGATCTCCACGGGTGCGCTGCTGCACGGAGACGTGCCGCGCCATCTCGACTTCGATCCGGCGGAGCAACCGGTCGCGCTGCAACTTGGCGGAAGCAACCCTGCGGAGCTTGCGCGGTGTGCGCGTCTCGGCGAAGCGTGGGGCTACACCGAGATCAATCTGAACTGCGGCTGCCCTTCCGAGCGCGTCGCGCGCGGATCGTTCGGCGCGTGCCTGATGGCTGAACCTGCGGTCGTCGCCGATTGCATCCGGGCGATGCAGGACGCGGTGTCGGTCCCCGTGACGGTGAAGCACCGCATTGGGCTCGACCGTACGGAGGACTTTGGCTTCGTGCGTGACTTCGTCGGTGCATTGCGCGACGCCGGATGCAGTGTCTTCATCGTGCACGCGCGCAACGCATGGCTGAAAGGCCTCAGCCCGAAGGAGAACCGCGAGGTGCCGCCGCTGCGCTACACCTACGTGCATCGGCTCCGTGCGGAGTTTCCTGGAGCGACGTTCGTGCTGAACGGCGGCGTGACGACGCTTGCCCAGGCGCGCGCTGAGCTAGCGAATGTCGACGGCGTCATGCTCGGCCGCGCCGCATACCACGATCCGTACCTGCTCGCAGCGGTCGACGCGCAGATCTTCGACGAGATCGCACCTGCTCCTTCGCGCGCCGATGTGGCCGACAGGATGGGCCGGTATCTCGAGCGGATGGCGGTCAACGGCGTGTCGGCGCGCGCGGTGACCGGCCATATGCTCGGGCTGTACCATGGTCAACCGAATGCGCGGCTCTGGCGAAGGTACCTCAGCGATCCGGCGTTTCTTGCCCGGCATGGCGTTGGCGCGTTGCGTGCGGCCGACGCGGTGTTCGCGCCAGTCTGAATCTGAATCGCCGATTCGCGACGCGGCGGCCGTCAGCTCTTCCTGCAGGCGGCAGCCTGTTCTTCAGCGCGACGTAGCTTGCGGTCCGCTTCCTGGCGTCGCTGCAGCGTTGCGGCCTCGAACTCGTCGCGCGCGGTCTGCACGCGCGCATCGAGCTTGCGGCACTCGGCGTCGCGTTTCGCCTGTCTTGCCTCGGCAGCGGCGCGGTCGCGCGCGGCCTTTTCGTCATCCTTCTGGCGCTGCTTTTCGAGCTTGTCGAGTTCGCGTGAATGTTGCTGTGCCCGTTCGCGCGCGGCCTTTTGATCGGCGGCACTTGGCCCGGGATCCGGTTCGATCTTGCGCACCGACTGCGTACCGGCAGGGCAGGTCGAGTTGGAATAAGTGACCTTGCCCTCAGGCGATTCGCAGCGCTGGACCTCCTGCGCGAGCGCGACGGGCATACGAAGCAGTACTGCCGCGGCGAGCGCGGCCGTCGCGCCGGCGCGCAGGATCATTTGCGCGGGCAAGACAACGCGAACTGGTCCTGCGCACGCCGAAGCGCGAGTTCGGCGGTGGATCGCTGGCTTGGTATCGCTGCATCGAGGTCCTGCTTGGCGTACTGCACACTCCGCGCCAGATCCTGGCATTGGCGCCGCGATGCGGCAATCTGCTCGTCGAGTTGCCGGTTTTGCTGCATCGGATCGAGGCCCGCGCTCCGGCCCTGCGCGATCTGACCTGCCTCGTGTGCATTGCGGGGCGCTTCCTTGCCCCCCGACGTCGATACCGGCGGTGCGTCGTCCAGCTTGCGCGCTGCACGGCTGTCGGACGGGCATGGTGAGTCGCTGTAGGTCACCTTGCCGTCCTTTCCTTCGCACCGGAACACGGGCTCCGCGACGGCAGCGCTCGCGAGCAGCGCCAGACTCACCACTGCAGCAACACGAACGCGCAACATCGTCGCCTCCAAGAGCATGCCTGCGAGTCTAACCAACGGTACGGCCGCAGCAACCGTCGCATGGTCTATTCGCGCGACCTGATCGACCGTACGTCGGCGACCGTACGTCGGCCGACTAGCGATCGCTAGAAGAGCTTGCCTGGATTCATCAGGCCGCGCGGATCCAATGCCTGTTTGACTTGCCGCATGAGTCGTAGTTCGAGCGGCGACTTGTAGACCGGCAGGATGGCGCGCTTGAGCTGACCGATGCCATGCTCCGCGCTGATCGAGCCGCCTCGCGTCGCAACCGCGGCATGCACGACGTCGTTGATCTCGCGTTCGTGTTCGAACGCAACCGCGATCGGCGTACCGGCAACAGTTCCCATGTTGTAGTGCAGGTTCCCGTCGCCAAGATGCCCGAAGACCGCTGGTTCGATCCACGGGAAGCGGCGCGCGAGTTCTGCATTTGTCTCTTCTACGAAGGCCGGGACCGCAGATACCGGCAGGGAGATGTCGTGCTTCACGTTGCCGCCCGCCTTGGCATGCGCTTCGGGAATTCCCTCGCGGATCCGCCACAGCGTGCGTGATTGTTCGAGCGAGCCGGCAACCACGGAATCCTCGGCCGTCCCCGCGTCCAACGCGCTGCTCAGAATATCCTCGAGGACGCCGCCCGCGTGCTCCTCGCCCGCGTGATCCGAGATCTCCAACAGTACGTACCAGGGTGCGGTCAACGGCAACGGAACGCGCACGCTCGGCAACTCGATTGCAGTGCGCTTGATGCAACCCGCGGACATCACCTCGAAAGCCGTGAGGGCGGCACCTGCACGAGTCCGAGCGAGTTCGAGCAGCCGCGCTGCAGCGGGTAGGGAAGGGAGCGCAGCGAACGCGGTCGCCTGGGCGCGCGGCAGCGGAAATAATTTCAGGGTCGCTGCGGTGATGATTCCAAGCGTCCCCTCCGAGCCGATGAAGAGCTGCTTGAGATCGTAGCCCGTGTTGTCCTTGCGCAAGGCGCGCAGGCCGTTCCAGATCTCGCCCGAGGCGAGCACCACTTCCAGGCCGAGCGTCAGTTCGCGCGTGTTGCCGTAGCGCAGGACCTGCGTGCCACCGGCGTTGGTCGCGAGGTTCCCCCCGATGGTTGCAGTGCCTTCGGCGGCGAGGCTCAAGGGAAACAGCCGGTCATGCAGGCGCGCCGCCTCCTGCAGCGACTGCAATATGCAACCTGCCTCCACGGTGATCGTGTCGTTGTCGCGATCCACGGCGCGCACGCGGTTCATCCGTTGCAGGCTGATCACCACCTCGGTTCCGCTCGAATCGGGTGTTCCGCCGCCGACCAGGCCCGTGTTTCCGCCCTGCGGGACCATTGGTGCGCCCGCGCTTGCACACGCTGCGACAACGCGCGCAACTTCTGCGGTGTCTGCCGGCCGCACGACTGCGAGAGCGGCGCCCCGGTAGCGCTTGCGCCAGTCGAGCAGGTACGGGTCGGTGTCCGACGGTTCGACCAGCACGTGGAGGTTGCCGACGATCTCGCGCAGCGTGGTGACCAGACTCATGCGATCGTTTCCCGCTTGTGTGCCTGTGTCTTCACTGGGCCAGTCTGAGCGCGATTTGCGCGAGGCGTCGACCGAGCGCGACCGCCAGTCGTCTCTCGCCATCGGTCGGGGCCACAGCCGCCATATCGCGTGCGAGGTGACTGGCTCCGTAGGGCGAGCCGCCCGTCGCCGTCTCGTACAGATCCCGCTCCGTGTAGGGCAGACCGACGATGAGCATTCCGTGGTGAAGCAGCGGAAGCATCATCGAGAGCAAGGTGCTCTCCTGGCCGCCGTGCATCGTGCTCGTCGACGTGAACACTGCAGCGGGCTTGCCGGCGAGTGCACCCGAATGCCAGATCCCGCCCGTGCCGTCGAGAAAGTGCTTCAGCGGCGCGGCCATGTTGCCGAAGCGTGTCGGAGACCCGAGCGCAAGGCCGCCACATTCCTCGAGATCGCGCAGTTCGACGTACGGGCTTCCGGATGGTGGCACCGGTGCTGCCGCGACTTCGACAGCCGCGGCGACCGGTGGCACGGTCCGCAGGCGCGCATGCGCACCTGCGACCCCGTCGATGCCGGTTGCGACCAGGTCCGCCAGTCGGCGCGTGGCACCATTGCGGCTGTAGTAGAGAACGAGAATATCCATTTCGCGCGACGGTGCCTCCGGCAAAGGTGCGCGATCCCGATTGTATTGACCCGAGATGGCTGCACCGTCCGTGACCTCGAGCGAGCGCTGGTACAAGCGGTTCGGCGCACAGGCAGCGCGTTTTCGCGAGCCGCTCGAACGCATCGGCCCATGGCTTGATCACGCACGCGATGTGCTGGCTTTCGCCGGCCGCCGCGCGCGTGCGGTGCGCCTGTCGCAGGTCGCGGGCAGCCTTACGTTCACGACCGTGTTGTCGCTGGTTCCTTTGCTCGCCGTTGCGCTGGCGGTTTTCAGCGCGTTCCCATTGTTTGCGGAGTACCGAAGCGCCCTCGAGAGGACTCTCGTTACGAGCCTGCTTCCCGAGCAGATCTCGAACGTCATCCTGCGCTACCTGCAGGAATTCTCGGCGCAGGCCACCCGTGTCACCGCCTTCGGTCTGGTATTTCTCGTTGCCGCAGCGCTCCTCATGATCCTCACGGTCGACCGCGTCCTGAACGACATCTGGCAGGTGCGCCAGCGCAGGCCCCTCGCGCAGCGCGTGCTGATCTACTGGGCCCTGCTCACGATCGGCCCGCTTATTTTCGGCGGATCGCTTGCGCTCACGTCGTACCTCGCGACGCTTTCGGGACAGGTAGTGCAGAAGCTGCCGCGGATCGTGCACCAGGTGCTCGATTTCGTTCCGTTTGCCATCGGCGGATTTGCGTTCGCCGCAATGTACGTGTTCGTGCCGAACCGATCCGTGCAATGGCGCGATGCGCTGTCGGGCGGTTTCATTGCCTCCGCGCTTTCAGAGGGTGCCAAGTTGGTGTTCGCGATGTACATCGCGCGCGGCACCTATCAATCGATTTACGGGGCGTTCGCCGCGCTGCCCGTTTTCCTGCTCTGGGTCTACATCTCCTGGTGGGTTACGTTGTTTGGCGCTGCCATCGCGGCCACGCTGCCGATGCTGCGTCAGACACGCTTCGCTGACGAGTCCCGCGCGGGCAACCGGTTCGTCACGGCGGTCGCATTGCTCGCGGCGCTCTACCATGCACTGCGCGCAGGCAGGAACGGCGGGCGCATGAGCACCAAGGCGCTTGCGATGCACGTCCGCACCTATCCCGAGCATGTGGAGCGATTGCTGCTCGATCTCGAGGCGCTCGACTACGTATCCCAACTGAACGGCCGGCACAGCGGCGAATGGTTGCTGACCGCAAGCCCGGCGCAGGCCAACCTGGTGCCGCTGTTCAAGCGGCACGCCGTGGATCCGAGCAACACGCTGATAACGCGCGACGTCGAGGGCCTCGCGAACTGGATGACCGTGGGTCTCGCAGCAGACTGGATCGGACGTCCGCTGGCCGAGTTGTTCGCCGGGCGAGAGGCCTGACGCTTCCGCCTAGAACTTGATGCGACCGGTCAGGATGTCCTTGTACATAACCCAATCGCCGAGCAGCGAATAAAGCGGCTGACGGAAGGTGGCCGGGCGGTTCTTCTCGAAGAAGAAATGCCCGATCCAGGCGAAACCATAACCTGCGATCAGTGCGGAGAGAAACCAGCGTCCGTTGCCGGTGACGAGAAGAAGCACCAGGCAAAGAAGCGCCAACGTCGAGCCGACGAAATGCAGCCGGCGGCACGTCTGATTGCTGTGTTCACTCAGGTAGAACGGGTAGAACTCACGGAACGTCGTGTATCTCTTTGCGGCTGGCTTGGCGATGGTGTCCATAGGCTTCCCCGTTTACCAGGAGGCCAAATCTACGCCACGCCACGCGCCGTCTTCAAGTCGTGACGGAAATCACCAGCACCGCCGCTGCCAGGACCAGCAGTCCCGCAATGCGATCCGTCCAGCGCGCATATCGTGGATCGGTGGCGACTCCCGCTGCGCGCGACGCCAGATAGCCGTAACCCGCCAGAATGAAGAACTCCGGAATGACCGATCCCGCTGCAAGCCAGAGCATCTGCGCGCCGATCGGCAATCGCGGGTCGACGAATTGCGGCAGGATCGCCACGAAGAAGATCAACGTCTTCGGATTCGCGAGTTGCAGTGTCAGCCCCGAGAGGAAAATCGCGCGCACGGAAGTCGCCCCGTCTGACGGGCTGGAAATCGTGATCGGGGAAGGATGGCCGATCAGCGCGCGCAGGCCAAGCATCACCAAGTACGCCGCCCCGACCCATTTGACCGCTGTGAAGAACGTGCGCGACGCCACGAGTACCGCCCCGACGCTCGTTGCCGAGAGTGCGAAATAGAACGCGTTGGCTGAAAGCACGCCGAGCGTCGCAGCGATGGATCGGCGCGCCCCGTGCGTGAGTCCGCATGCGATGACGAGCATCACGGCGGGCCCCGGCGAAATGCTCAAGGCCGATTCGGCGAGGACGTAGAGCCAGAACGTGTCCCAGTTGACACTGTCGAGCATGAGCGCCGTGCTGTGAGGTCAGCCCGCGATTGCCGCGGTTACGGAGTGCGCAAACTCTGTCAGCGCGCGCCTCACGCCTTCGGGGTTTTCCGCCATCATCGCGTGACCCGTGTCGGGCAAACGCACGACGCGTCCGTCCGCAGCGGCTTCGATCAGGCCGCGCGCAAACTTCGGCAGCGTCATGCTGTCGGCCTCGCCGAGCACGAACAGCACGGGACAGGGCAGCGCCTTGATCGCCTCGATGCCGCCGCCGTACGCGTTGCACGCCGCAAAGTCGTTGGCCAGGACATGACGCCCGTTCACGCGCGCGATCCGTTGCATCAGGCGCAGGTTCTCCCACACGATCGAGAATCCTGGCCCCGGATTGCCTGGGCGTGCTGCAAAGGGCGCAATCGACGCGCGGTGTGACCACACGTTGATCATCTCCATCGCGGTGGCGGGATCGTTGCGCGTGGCGGCGAGCAACTCTTCGGACACACGCATCGGAAACGCTGTGCCGCAGAGCGCGACGCCCGCTACGCGCTCCGTCAAGTGGCGCGCCGCCTCGAGAGCAATCAGCGATCCCATGCTGTGGCCGATCAGGACGAGGCGTTGCAACTCGAGCTGTCGCATCGCTTGGGCGATGCGCGCTCCCATTTCTTCGATGGAATCAAGCACAGGCCCATCGCTGCGCCCGTGACCCGGCAGATCGAGCGCAAGCACGCCGAAGCCGTGATGTGCGAGATAACGGCTCTGCAAGATCCAGACGCTGTGATCCTGCTGAGCACCGTGCAGGAAAACTGCGCAGGGGCGCCCCGGATCCAGCGGTCTGCCGCCCGTGTACGCAAAGATCTGGTGCGGCGCGAGGCCGAGTTTCATTTGTCCGCCTTCGCGGCAGCCTTCAGAGCGCGCGCCAGATCGTCGATCAAGTCAGCTGGATCCTCCAGCCCGATCGACAGGCGGATCGTGCCCTGGGTGATTCCTGCGGCGGCAAGCTCGGCATCCGGGACGCGAAAGTGCGTCGTCGAAGCGGGGTGGATCACCAGTGACTTCGCATCGCCTACGTTCGCAAGGTGAGAAAAGACGACGAGCTGTTCGACGAAGCGGGCGCCCGCGGCACGCGTTCCCTTGAGGTTGAAACTGAACACGGCGCCACAACCGCGCGGCATGAGTTTCTCCGCAAGCGCGCGATCAGGATGCGACGGAAGCTCGGGGTATGCAATCGACTCGACCTGCGGCTGTTCGGCGAGAAACGCGACCAGCTTGCGCGTGTTCTCTACGTGCCGTTGCATGCGCAGCGGCAGCGTCTCGAGGCCTTGCAGCAGGAGGAAGGCCGTGTGCGGGCTCATGCACGCGCCGAAGTCGCGCAGGCCTTCGCGTCGCGCGCGCAGGAGGAACGGTGCCACCGTGCTCTCCTCGGCGAAGACCATTCCGTGAAATCCTGCGTACGGTGCACACAAGACATCGAACTTGCCGCTCGCCGACCAGTCGAATAACCCGCCATCGACCAGCAGGCCACCAATCGCCACGCCGTGGCCGCCGAGGAATTTGGTCGCGGAGTGATAGACGAGGTCCGCGCCGTGATCGAACGGCCGCATCAGAAACGGTGTGGTGAACGTGCTGTCGACGAGAAGAGGCAAACCGTGTTCGTGCGCAATCGCACCTACCGTGGGAATGTCGAGAACGTCGAGCCCGGGATTGCCGAGAGTCTCACCGAACAGAAGGCGGGTTTGCGGCCGGATTGCGGCGCGCCATCCGTCTGAGTCGCGGGGATTGACGAATGTCGTTTCGATGCCGAAACGTTTCAGCGTGTAGCCGAGCAGGTTGTGCGAGCCGCCGTAGAGCGCGCGACTGGCCACGATGTGACTCCCAGCACCCATCAGCGTCACAATGGCAAGGTGCAGGGCGGCCTGGCCGCTCGCGGTTGCGACCGCTCCGACACCTTGCTCGAGCGCCGCGATGCGCTCCTCGAGTACCGCGAC
>Ga0335084_10001762_pt1 | contig 20463 bp, 23 predicted proteins | sample Lox_Sample_44_FD_206721 | JGI IMG/M metagenome (GOLD analysis project Ga0335084, IMG submission 206721) | Soil microbial communities from Loxahatchee National Wildlife Refuge, Florida, United States - Lox_Sample_4.4 | ecosystem: Environmental > Terrestrial > Soil > Wetlands | place: USA...
ATCCGCCGCATGACGAACATCCAGAGGCCGCCCATGAGCGCGAGCGGCACGATCCAGCCGAAGAGGAAATCGCGCCAGAAAGTGCTCTCGATTCGCCCGGAGAACTCGACCTTGTTCTGCTCGAGCTCCTTGACGAGGGCGCTGTCCTCGATCCCGGGGATGCGCGTGGTCGTGAAGGTGGCGACCGACTGCTCGGCACCGACGAGGCTCCGCACCTTGTCTCCTGCGCCGGTCTGCTGCGCCGGGAGTGCTCCGGGCTTGAACGTGCCCCGGATCTCTCGGTCCGTGACGGACACCCGTTCGATCTTGCCCTCGCGCACCAGCGCCAGGAACTTGCTCATCGGGATCTCGACAGTCCGCGGCGCCAGGAGCCAGCTCTGGACGACCGATAGCACGAGGACGGCGATGAGCAGATAGATCAACGAGAACTGCGTCTTCTGCTTCACGGGGAATTTCATCGAGGCGCTCTCGGAACCAATCCTAACGAAGGCTTCGGGACCTGTCAAACTGCGGCGGCCGGCCTGGGGCGGCCGAGGCTAGGAGCAGACCTTTCCCTTCTCCATCTCGTAGCCGGGCACCTTGTACGTCCCCACGAAGTTGTCCTCCCACACCTCGATCGGCAGGCGCCCGACTTCCTTTTCTCCGTCGAAGAACGTGAGCCGCATCTTCTCGACATACTCCTTGCCCGGCAGCGTCCGGCCGAGGAAGGCGCGCGTGCTCGCCTGGTCGGCGAACATCGAGAGGATTTCCATCGTGGGCCTGTTGGGGTCGCTGCCCGGCTTGATCCACTCTACGGCTACCGAGAAGCCGTAGACGTCGGGGTCCGACGCGAAGCCCGGGATCGCCGCGAGCCGCTTGAGCATGGGGACGGCGTAACGGGAGAACATAGCCGACGCCTGGCGATCCAGGGTCAGCGCCGCGAAGGTCGGGTCCGGCGCCTGCTCAGCCCTGATCCACACAGCGGCGTAGCGGTTGTCCCCTGGTTCCTTGGGGACTTTCTTGAAGCCGAGGCCGTTCTTGATCTCGAGGTAGGGCAGGCAGTGATAGACATAGTCAGAGAACTCGACAAGCTGAGGCTGGTACTTGACGGCGAGGGCACGGCCCTTCGCCGACGAGTGCTTGTCGGCCGGCAGAACGTAGTCGGCCGGCCCCGCGGCGGCGAACGCCGTGACCCCCGCCACCAGAGCCGCGGCAAGGGCCGTGGCGACGCTTCGACGCGACATGAGGATGGAGCTCTGCCTCTAGTTCTGGATGACCTGACCGGGCTCGACAGAAATGTTCTTGCCCCACCAGTTCTGCGTCCGGGAGTTCTCGATGTCGAGGCGCGTGACCTTCGGGTTCGTGCCTTCCATATTGTTCGCCAACGAGAACATGCCGTGATCGCCGGACGCGAAGTGGGTGGTGTGGCCCCGCCACTCGGCCCACTGCTCGGGTGTGGCGCAAGCGCCAGCTAGGAAAGCAACCACGATGAGCGCCGCAGCCGTGACGGTCTTGGAACCCATAACCGTAACCTCCTGTGAGGACGTGGGGTAACGAGCAATCCAGCGCCAACCATGATACGGAAGGCCGGCGCGCTGAGTCAACCTATGTTTTGGGCCGGGTTTGACCCGAGACGCTTTTGCTCTTGCGGGGATGGCCCGCGTCAGGCATCCTCCCACAAGGACAGTCCCATGCCGTCGACCGATTCCCTGGTCATGTTCGAGGAGCCAGACCGGCTCCGTCAGCCCATCCTGATCATGGCGTTCTCCGGGTGGAACGACGCCGCGGAGTCTGCGACGACCGCCGCGCGCTTCCTCGGGCAGGCGTGGCCCTCGCGACCGCTGGCCAGCATCGATCCCGAGGACTTCTATCACTTCGGGCTGTCGCGACCCTACGTGCGCTACAAGCCGGAGTCACCCAGCGAGCGGGAGATCGTCTGGCCGTCCACCGATTTCTCCGTGTCTCGGGTCCCCTCCGTCGACCGCGACCTGATCGTCGGGGTGGCCATCGAGCCGCACCTGAAATGGCGCACCTACTGCGGAGCCGTGCTCGCGCTGGCGCGGCGCGCGCGCGTGTCCCTTGTCCTGACGCTGGGCGCGCTGCTGGCCGAAGTCCCGCACACCCGCCCGGTGAAGCTCGCGGGCAGCGCTCCTGACCCCGAGCTCGCCGCCGTCCTCGGCCTCCGCCCGTCGCGCTACGAGGGCCCGACCGGGATCATCGGCGTGCTCGGCACCCTCTGCCGCGAGGCGGGCATGCCGGCGGCCAGCCTGTGGGCTAACGTTCCCCACTACGTCTCCGGCGTCGAGAACCCGAAGGCAGCCCTCGCGTTGGTGCGGCGGGTGCTCGCCCTCCTGGGCACGGAGGCCGACCTCTCGGACCTCGTCGAGGCCACGCGGCAGTTCGACGCCAACCTGAGCGAGGTTGTGGGACAGAACGCGAAGATCGCCGAGTACGTGAAGACGCTCGAGCGGAAGCTGCCCGAGGACGAGGAGCCGAGCCGTAGTGCCCCGGGGTCGACCGATGAGCTCCCTCCCTCGGCGGACCTTGTCGCGGAGATCGAGCAGTTCCTTCGCCAGCAGCGGCCTGAGTCGCAGTAAAACGGCGTACGAATTACCGGGGGTGAAGGGAGCCGGGGCGCACCCGTCAGCCCCGACGGCCATGGGGGTTCGGGGTGCATCCCCGGCCCCCTTCCGCCTCGCGCATCTCGCCGGTGGTTTCTTCGGGGTGACTCTTCCTGCGCGTACAATCGCTTCATGCCGGTCCCTATGGGCGTTGTCGCTGTTCTGATAGCCGCGCTGGGGGCGGGGCCGGCGGGAGCGGCTGTGAAGGTGACGGTGACGCCGCCGACCGTGAGGCAGGGTGATGTGGCGCTGATGGTGGTAACGGGTGCGGCGAGCACGCCGGAGATGGACGGGAGCGTCGCGGGCCGGCCGCTCTTCTTCTTTCCTTACGCGGACGGGTACGCGGCGCTCATCGGCATCGACCTCGAGGCCAAGCCGGGCAAGACGCCGTGGCGTGTCGGATTCGTGGACGTCACGGGCGCTCCGCGCAAGGCCGCCGGCTCCATCACGGTCAAAGCACGCAGCGTCCCGGTCCAGCGCTTGAGCCTGCCCAAGGGCATGGTCGACCTTTCTCCGGAGGACGAACGGCGCGCCAACGCGGAATCGGCGCGGCTCCGCACGCTCATCGACTCGGTCGCGCCGGAGCGGCTCTGGCGGGGCCCCTTCACGAAGCCCGTCGCGACGGACGCCAAGGCCGAGGGTTTCGGCTCCCGCCGCGTCATCAACGGCAAGCCGCGCTCGCCCCACTCGGGCGCAGACTTCGCGGTTCCGGCGGGAACGCCCGTCGTGGCGTCGAACCGCGGGCGCGTCGCCCTCGTGGTCGAGTTCTTCTTCGGAGGGCGGCTCGTGGCGCTCGACCACGGCGAGGGGCTCTACACGCTCTACATGCACCTCGACCGCGCGGACGTGGTCGAGGGCACCATCGTCGAGCGCGGCTCGATCATCGGAGCCGTCGGGAGCACGGGGCGAGCCACGGGACCGCATCTGCACTGGGCCGCCCACGTCCAGAGCGCGCGCGTCGACCCCGACGCTCTCCTGAAGCTGCCCGTCAGGGACTGAGTGGGCCGCTCCATGGCCAAGCGCCGCCAGGTGCCGCCTCCGCGCCCGACGCTCCGTGAGCCCGACCCGCGCCCGGCCGAGTGGCTCGTCGCCATCGCGGTCGCCTCCATGGCGTGGATCGCCTTCCTCCCCGCGCTCCGCGGTGGCTTTCTCCCCTGGGACGACGAGTCCAATCTCGTCGCCAACCGCGCCTGGAGGGGCCTCGGCTGGGCTCAGGTCGGCTGGATGCTGACGACCTTTCACAAGGGGCACTGGATTCCCGTGACGTGGCTGTCCTTCGGCGCCGACTACCTCGTGTGGGGCATGGAGCCCAAGGGCTATCACCTGACGAACGTCCTGCTCCACGCCGCCAACGCGGGACTCGTCTGCCTCGTGGGCACGCGCCTCCTCGCCAGGACGGGCGCCCGCGGCGCGTCCCGACTTGCGGGCGCTGCGGCGGCGGCTCTCTGCTTCGCCCTCCACCCGCTCCGCGTCGAGTCGGTCGCCTGGGTGACCGAGCGGCGGGACGTGCTGTCGGCCTTCTTCTTCCTGCTCGCCGCGCTCGGATACCTGCGCGCCTCGCGTCAAGAGCCGGTCTGGAAGTCCCGCGCGTACTGGATTGCCCTTGGCGCCTTCGCGCTTTCGCTCGGATCCAAGTCCATGGCGGTCAGCCTGCCGCTGATCCTCCTCGTCCTGGACGTGTATCCGCTCCGACGCTGGCGGGGAGCCTGGCGCGCGCGTATCCTCGAAAAGCTCCCTTTCGCCCTCCTGAGCCTTGGCGCGAGCGTGGTCGCCGCGGTCGCCGTGCGGGCGGGAGGAAGTGTCAGCAGCCTGGCCGATCTCGGGGTGGCCCAGCGCCTCGCCATCTCAGCCTACTCGCTCGTGTTCTACCTCTGGAAGACGCTCCTGCCCATTGGCCTCTCGCCCCTGTACGAGCTGCCGGTGGGTATCGATCCCTTCGCGCCCATCTATCTGGTGAGCGCCGCGACCGCGATCGCGATCACGTCCGCCGCCATCGTCCTGCGCGCGCGCCGGCCCTGGATGCTCGCCGCGTGGACGGCTTATGTGGTGATGCTCCTTCCCGTCGTCGGCCTTGCCCACAACGGGCCCCAGATTGCCGCCGACCGGTATACCTACCTGCCGTGCCTGCCGTTCGCCCTGGTGGCGGGAGCGGGCGTGGCCCTCCTCTGGCGACGGGCGTGGGTCGTCGCGGCATCCGCCGCCGCGCTTCTCGGCCTGGCGGTCCTCACGGCTTTCCAGATCGGCGCATGGCGTGACGCGGAGTCGCTGTGGACCCGCGCGCTGGCCGTCTCGCCTTCCGCCATCGCTCACGCGAGCCTCGGCGTAGTGCTGGACGAGCGGGGCCGGCACGAGGAGGCCATTGCGCAGTTCAGGGACGCGCTCCGGACGAACCCGGGACTCGCCCACGCCCAGAACAACTGGGGCATTGCGCTCGCGCGCCAGGGCAAGTGGCAGGAGGCGGTGGAGCACTACGAAGATGCGCTCCGGCTGAGCCCCGGCTACCCGGAGGCGCATCTGAACCTGGCGGCGGCGCTGCAGCGCCTCGGACGCCACGCCGAGGCGCAGCGGCACGTGGACGCCGCGCGCGGGAGCTTGCTACCGCCGGGTCGGTAGAACCGGGGCCAGGATGTACCCGCGCCGCCACGCGTCCGGGCCTTCGGGGTAGAAGCGCATCGAGCCCGGCTCGAAGAACTCGAGGGCGGCGCCGATCGCGCAGAGCACGGCGTCCCAGCGATCCTCTATGCTCTTGAGCGCCGCGCCAGACAGGGACGCGCGGGGCGGGTCGGCGACGAGGGCCCGCCAGGCCGGATCCCGCGTGACCACGTAGCGCCCTCCGATCGCCTCGGCGCACCGCTCCACGAACGGGCGCAGCCCCCGCTCGGCCCACGCCCGCTTGCTTCCGAAGCGGCGCTGCTTGTACTTGAAGATCGCGTGGCCGGGGCGCGCGTCGAGACCGAAGAGGAGGACCTGCAGCGCGTTCGGATAGACCTCGCGGAGCGCTGGGCGGCCGCTCGCCGGCTTCCAGCCTGGCCCGAAGGAATCCAGCGCGTAGTCGGCCAGCAGCGCGCGGGCGAACGCGCTCAGGCCCGGGTAGCGCGGCGGGCTGTGGCTTGAAGCGTGGAAGCGGCCGAAGGTCCTCGAGACGTCGTTGTCGCCTCCGCGCCGGCCGCGGCCCAGGCCGAGGAGCGGCGCGTCGATACCGACCGACGCGCGGTGATGCGCCACGTGGCGGGCGATCCAGCCGAGAACGTCCGCGTGACGCGGGAGCGTGTGAGGAATCTCCCGAAGGTGGAGCGGAAAGCGTTGGCCGCCGAGGAGCGCGACACCCGACGGATTGCCGTCCTTCCAGGCGAGATCGACCCCGAGAAACCTCACGCGTCCGGGACGGCGATGCTGCCCGCCAGCACGGTCACGGCTGAGCCGCCGACGCGCACGCGGGCAATCGCGCTGTCGTGCACCTGGAGCTCCACGCTCAGCCTGCCCGGGCGGCCCAGCATGTCGCCCTGCTCGGCGGTGAAGGCCGCGAGCGCGCCTTCGGCGTGCAGGATGCCTGCCTCGAGAAGCCAGGCGCCGATCGAGGAATGGACGGAGCCGGTGACGATGTCCTCGGGTATTCCGAAATGCGGAGCGAAGAAGCGGCAGTGCGTCGCCGAGCCCTTGTCGATGGTTTCGCGCGACACGACGCACACGCCCCGGACGCCGGCGTGGGTCGCGACCTCGCCGAGGGCCGCCATGTTCGGCGTCAGCGACTTCAGAATGTCGAGCCCAGCGACGGGGATCAGGAGGTCGTGGTCGGGCGTCGTCACCACATGGGCCCAGCCTGCGGCCCCTGAAAGCCCGAGCGCCTCCCGCATATGGGTCATCTGGCCGGTGAACGGGTGGAGCGCGGGGACCTTTGGCTCGAGCCAGATGAGCCGGCGCGCCTTGCCGGCGACCACGCTCGCTCCCAACTGCCCTGATTGTGTCTCGAAGACCACGTGGTCGTTGCGGAGTCTGCCCGCCTCGATGAGGGCGTGGACTGCCGCCAGCGTCGTATGGCCCGAGTAGGCGATCTCGCGTGTCGGCGTGAACCACCGGAGGCGCCACTGGACGCCCCCGGCGGTGGCCGGGGTGAGGAAGGCTGTGCCGGCGACGCGCATCTCCGTGGCGATCGCCTGCATCTGCCGGTCGGTGAGGCCATGCGCGTCGAGGACCACGGCGGCGGGATTGCCGCCGAACGGGCGCTCGGTGAAGGCATCCACCTGCAGGATGGGGATCACAGCCGGATGCGCTCGCGGAGCTGACGGGCCTTGCGGGCGAGCGCGCGCGTGGACCAGACCGTGGCGACCGACTGCGCCATCATGCCGTAGACGCGGATGCGCGGCACCTTGAGGACGACGCCGGGGTCGAGCCAGTTGGGCGCCTGCGCGAGGAGATCGAGCGTGCGAAGCCCGATCAGGAGCGGCCACGCGCAGGCCAGCCGCATGCGCGTCTCGCGCCGGGGAATCGCGAACGTGTACTGCCAGCCCGCCTCGTAGTGGTCGAGCGCCACGTTGAGAAGCTCGACGAGGAGCGGCCGGAGGGCGGGCCCAGTCCTGGGGTCGAGGAGGTCCTTGGGCTCGAGGCCGAGGAGGGCCAGGTCGTGTCGGGGGAGGTAGCAGCGCCCCTGGCGCAGGTCGCGCGGGATGTCGCGCAGCACGTTGGTCATCTGGAGCGCCTTGCCGAAGCGGATGCCTAGCGCCGTCATCTTCTCCCGGTCCCAGTGCCTGAGGCGCGGCCGGTGGGCGATGTGCACGTCCGTCCAGAACTCGCCGACACAGCCTGCGACGAGATACGTGTAGCGGTCGAGATCGGCGCGCGTCTCGAGAGCGGCGAGGCGGCCTTCGTCCTCGCCGGGAAAGCGCGCGAGGTCCTCGGTCATGCCCTCCACGATGGTCTCGAGGACCTGTCGCACCCGCCGGCGGTCGTCGGCGAGGAGCGCCCGGTAGGCCGCGAGGCACTCGGGCAGGCGCTCGAGCAGCGCGCGCTCGGCTCGCAAGGACTGGATGCCGCGCGTGGCCTCGACGATGTCCTCGACGCGGCCGGGCTCGGGCACGTCGAGCTCCTTCCGAAGCGCCAGCAGGTGGGTGATGCGCCGGTGGCGGTCGATGAGCCCGGTGTCCGCGATGGTATCGGCGGCTCGCGCCAGGAGATAGGCGACGCCGATGGAGGGCCTGACGGCGGCGGGCAGGACCGCGAGCGAGAGATAGAAGGAGCGGCTGACGCTTTTGAGCAGGGCGGAGGTCGGGTCGCCTCCGGCCACGAAGCTAATCCATGTCCATCGGGTTCAGGGGCTTCGTGGGGTCGTCTTTCGCCTTCTTCAACGCCTGCTGGAGCTTCGCGTCGAGCACCTTCGACTTGTTCTGCTCGGCCTTCATCTGTTCCTTGAAGCGCTCCTCGCGCTTGGCCGCCTCGCCCTGGAGCGAGGTGATCGCGTCGCCCAGGCCGAGCCCCGACCTTGCGCGCGGAGGCGGCTCGTGCGCGACCACGGCCTCGAGCTTGGGGTCGATCGTCAGCCGGCCGCTGCAGCAGGGGCAGGTGATGGTGAAGGTCGCCATGGCCCCCACCCTATCAGAAAATCAGAGCGCGAGGTATTGGGCGCGGATGGACTCGTCTTGACGGAATGACGCGGCGCTGCCTTCGTAGCGGATGTGCCCCTTCTCGAGGACGTAGACGCGGTCCGCGAGGTCGAGGCAGAAGTCCACGTTCTGCTCCGCGAGGAGAATGGTCAGGCCCTCCCGCTTGAGCCGCGCGATCTGCTCCTTCAGGTGGTCAACGACGAGCGGCGCCAGGCCCTCGGAGGGCTCGTCGAGGAGCAGCAGCTCGGGGTTGCCCATGAGCGTGCGTGCGATCGTCAGCATCTGCTGCTCGCCCCCCGAGAGGAAGCCCCCCTGCCGGCCCACCAGCTCGCGAAGCTTGGGGAACAGATCGAAGACTCTCTCTAGGGTCCACCCGGGGACTCCTCCACGGCTGCGCGAGGCGACGTCGAGGTTCTCCCACACGGTGAGGTCGGCGAAGATCCGACGATCCTCGGGCACGAAGCCGATGCCGAGGTCCGCGATCTGGTACGGCTGCCTGCCGCTTACGTCGCGTCCTTTCCACAGGACTCGCCCCTGCCGCAGAGGCGTGAGCCCCATAATGCTTCGCATGGTCGTGGTCTTGCCCACCCCGTTCCGACCGAGGAGACACACGCACTCGCCCGTCCCGACGTTGAGCGACACGCCGAAGAGGACCTGCGACAGGCCGTAGGAGGTGAAGACCTCCTCGACCGCCAGGATCGGCCCCGCCGTCACCGCCGCTCCCCCAGGTAGACGCGGCGGACCTCAGGGTGCCGGCGCACCTCCTCGGGCGTGCCGTCGGCGATGACCCCGCCCTGGTGGAGCACGGTGATGCGGAGGGCGATGGTGAAGACCACTTCCATGTCGTGCTCGGTGAAGAGGAGCGTCAGGCCGCGCTCGCGCGCGATGCGCTCGATGAGGCGGATGGACTCGCGCGTCTCCTGGGCCGACATGCCCGCCGTCGGCTCATCGAGGAGGAGGATCTCGGGCTCGAGCGCCAGCGTGATGCCGAGCTCGAGCTGCTTTTGGTTGCCGTGGGAGAGAAAGCCCGCGACTTCTCCGGCCTTGTCCAGGAGGCCGACCGAGTCGAGCAGCGCCTCGGTCTCGTCGCGGTACAGGCGGTCAACCGGCGCCATGAGGTTCCAGCCGCGGCCGCGGTGGCAGAGGTACGCCGCCTGGATGTTCTGGAGCACCGTGAGCCGCGGGAAGATGTTGGTGCGCTGGAAGGAGCGCCCCATGCCCAGTCGGCAGAGGTCGTGGGGCGCGATGCCGGTGACCTCCCGGCCCTTGAAGCTGACGCTGCCCGCGTCGGGCCGGAGGTGGCCGGTGATGAGGTTGAAGAGCGTGGTCTTGCCCGCGCCGTTGGGCCCGATGATGGCGCTGATCGAGCCGCGCGGGACGCTGAAGCTGACCCCGGACACGGCCTGAAAGCCGTCGAAGCTCTTCTTGAGATCACGGACGTCAAGCATGCGCGCTTCTCCGCCGGAGCCGGCGCGCCGCCGACTCCACGGCGCCCGCGATCCCGCCGGGAAAGACGAAGAGCAGGACGATCAGGATCAGGCCCAGGACGAGCGGCCAGTACTGCGTATAGGAGACGATCTGCTGGTTGAGCCAGATGAGGACCAGGGCGCCGAGGGCCGGGCCGATGAAGGTGCCCATGCCGCCAAGCAGCGTCATGATCAGCACCTCGGAGGACTTGGTCCAGTACGCGAAGTCGGGGAAGACGCCGCGGTTGAAGATGCCGAAGAGCCCGCCCGCGAGCCCCGCGAACGCGCCCGCGACGACGAAGGCCGCCAGCTCGTAGCGCCGCACGTTGACGCCGATGAATTCCGCGCGCTCCGGGTTCTCGCGGATGGTCGTGAGCATGCGGCCGAAGGGCGAGCCGACCACGCGGCGGAGCAGCCAGAGGCACACGGCCACGAGGACGAGACTGAGGAAGTAGAAGTAGTCCGACGTCCGGTAGCCACCCACGAAGGGCAGCCACGCCGCGATCTTCTCGAGCCAGTCGAAGTTCGGGTAGGGGATCTCGGGCATACCCTGCTCGCCGCCCGTCACCTCGTTCCACTTGAAGCAGATGGCCCAGACGATCTGGGCGAAGGCGAGCGTCAGCATGGCGAAGTAGATCCGCGTGAGGCGCACGCAGAAAAAACCGAACACGAGGGCGAAGAGCCCGGCCAGGACGCCAGCCGCGGGGAAGGCCAGGAGGAAGGATATCCCCATCTTCTTCATGAGGACGCCGGTCGTGTAGGCACCGATGCCGAAGTAGGCCGCGTGGCCGAAGGAGACGAGCCCCGTGTAGCCGACCAGCAGGTTGAGGCTCGTGGCGAAGAGCGCCCAGATGACGACGTCGTTGGCGAGGAACGTGTAGTAGCGCGAACCCGCCGCGGGCACGAAGAACGCCGCCGCGAAGACGAGAAGCGTCCAGGGGATTTTCTGGATCATCTGGATTCGCCCGCCGAGGCGCCTGCGCACGGTCTCCGGCGCCCGGCGTTCGGGGGGGCAACCCGCATGGTCATTTGAGGGGCTTCCCGAGAAGGCCCCATGGTCGAATGATCAGGACGGCCGCCATGAGGGCGAAGATGGAAAAGATCGAGAAGCGCGGAAAGAAGAGAATGCCGAACGAGAGCACCTGACCGTAGATGAGCGCGCCGAGGAAGGTGCCCCAGAAGGAGCCGAGCCCGCCGATGACCACGACCACGAAGGCTTCGACGATGACCTCCGTATCCATCCCGGGGACGATGGCGCGCATCGGCGTGATCAGCGCGCCGCCCAGGCCGCCCAGGAACGACGCGAGCACGAAGACTCCCGTGTAGAGCGCATTCACGTTCACGCCGAGGGCGCCCAGCGTCTCGCGGTCGAGGGCGGCGGCGCGGATGAAGCGGCCGGCGCGCGTGCGCTGGAGCGCGAACCAGAAGCCGAGCGCGATCGCCGGGCCGAGGAGAATGATAAACAGGTTGTAGTACGGGATGGTCGCCCCGAAGAGCGAGAGCGCGCCGGTCAGTCCCGGGGGCCGGCTCAGCGACTTCTGCTGGGTGCCCCAAAAGATTTTTGCCGCGTCGCCCAGGACGAGAACGAGCGCGTACGTGAACAGCAGCTGATACAGCTCCTCCTTGCCGTAGAGGCGCTGGAAGAGGAATCGCTCGATGATCCCGCCCAGGACGGCCACGCCCAGGGCCGCGAGCAGTGCGGCCAGCCAGAAGCGCGCCCCGGTCGCGCCGAGCCACTGGACAAACTGGTAGGCGCCGTAGGCCCCGAGCATGTAGAAGGTGCCGTGGGCAAAATTGAGGACGCGGAGCACGCCGAAGATGAGCGAGAGCCCGGAGGCGATGAGAAACAGGAACATGGCGGCGGTGAGGCCGCTCAGCGACTGGGCGAAGACGAAGGAGGGGTCTGGCACGAGAAGCGGGAGGAGGGGCGCGATCCCGCCGCCCCCCTCCTCCCGGGTGCTCTAGTCCATGAACTTGGTCGGGTCGACGTAGGTCACGGGCTTCATGATCGAGAAGGGGTATTTGGCGTCCTTGACCGTCTTGCCGTAGAGCTGGCCGCGGTTGGCCTGATGGTCCTTCTCGCGGAGCGTGAGCTTGCCGACAGGCGTGTCGACGCTCAGGCCGAGAAGCGCCTTGGCGACCTTGTCCGAATCGGCGCTGTTGGCCTTCTTGATCGCCTCGACGAGGAACTGCATCCCGATGTATCCCTGGATGGCCCAGGAGGACGGGTACCCGTCTTTCAGGTACTTCGAGATGCGCGCTGTGTACTCCTTGTGCGGGCCCGGATTGTCCTCCCAGTAGAAGGCGTCGTAGGAGTTGCCCCAGATCCCGGTCGGATAGTCCGCGCCCATCGACTTGGTCGTCTCGGGCGAGCCCGCTTCACCGAGGCCGATGAAGTTGTACTTGACCGCGTCGAAGTAGCCGAGGGCCTTGGCCTGCTTGGAGAAGGTAACGAAGAAGCCGCCCCAAATGGACGAGACCACGGCCTCGGGCTTCTTGGCCATCTGGGCATTGATGAAGGGGTTGTAGTCCTGCTCGCCGAGCTTGGGCCACTGCTGGTCCACGATCTCGACGCTCGGCTTGAGCTTCTTGATGTGCTCCACGAAGGCCTTGGTCACGTCCTGCCCGTACGCGTAGTCGAAGGCGATGGTGGCGACCTTCGTCACGGGCCACTTGGCCACGATCTCCGCCGCGCTCCGGCCTTCCATGGTCGTGTTCGCGGCCACGCGGAAGACGTACGGGTGGAGCTTGTCGGCGGCGGTCAGCTGGTCCGTCTTGGGGATCGGCGCGATGAAGACGATCTTGTTCTCCTTCGCGACGACGGAGACGGCCGGCCCCTCCGCGGAGGTGAGCGTACCCACCAGGAAGTCCACGTTCTCCTTGAGAATCAGCTCGCGGGCCACGCGCACGGCCTCGTTCGCGTCGGCCTTCGAGTCACGGGTCAGCAGCTCGATCTTCCGTCCCAGCACGCCCCCCTTGGCGTTGATCTCGTCGACGTACATCTGAGCACCCTTCGTGGCGGGCTCGCCGAAGAGCGCGGGCGGCCCGGAGAGCGGCATGGGCATGCCGACCTTGATCGGCTTCTGGGCCTCGGCTGCGATCGGCAGTATCAGCAGCGCGGCCATCAGCAGGGTCAGTACGCGAATCATGGAAGGCCCCCTTTGGCTGTGATGCGGCAGCGGGGCTACAGGGCCGGGAAGCCCGGCACCTGCACCCGGATGCGGTAGACCGACGTGGACGCGGTGATGTAGAGACTCCTGTAGTCGTCATCGCCCCAGGCGAAGTTGGCCGTGTGCTCCGGCACGCGGATGACGCCGAGGCAGGCGGCCTCGGGAGTGAAGACGTGGACGCCGCCGGGGCCGCAGCAGTACACGTTGCCGGCAGAGTCGATCTTCATGCCGTCGGGGGCGCCGGGGCCATCGCCCGTCGTCTCGGCCCACACGCGTCCCCCCGCGAGCCCGCCGTGGGGTTTCACGTCAAAGACGCGGATGTGTTTCCGGGCCGTGTCGTTGACGAAGAGCCGGCGGCCGCCGAGCGAGAAGCAGAGGCCGTTGGGCCGGTCGAAGTCGTCCACGAGGAGCGTCGGGCGCTTCGGGTCGCTGCCGGCCCGGTAGACGCCCTGGAAGGGCAGCTCCTGTGGGCGCTTGACGCCGTAGAACTCCGCGCGACCGTACGGCGGGTCGCTGAAGTAGACGCCGCCGTCGGTGGCGCAGACGATGTCGTTCGGGCTGTTGAGCTGTTTGCCGTCGTAGTGCGTGGCGACTGCCGTGATGCGGCCGTCGGGCTCGGTCCGCGACACCTGGCTCGAGGCGTGCTCGCACGCGAGGAGCCGGCCCTGCCTGTCCCACGTGAGGCCGTTGGACTTGTTGCAGGGTTTGCGGAAGGTCGTGACGCCGTCCTTCGCCGACCAGCGGCGGAGGTGGTCCCCCGGCATGTCGCTCCAGAGCAAGTACTTGCCCGTTGGATGCCAGAGGGGCCCCTCGGTGAAGAGGCAGCCGCCGGCGATCTTCTCGAACTCGATTGTCGCGTCGACGACGGCCGCGAAGCGCGGATCCCGGATCTCGACCATCACGTCTTGATCGGCGCCCAGGGCTTGCCCGCCGCGTACCAGTCGTGCGGGTTGACCTCCTCGATCACGACCCACACGGCCTCCTTGGGCAGGCCGGTGACCTCCGTGATCGCGCCCGTCACGCGCCTGGCGATCTCGTCCTTGCGCTCCTTGCCCCAGCCTTCGTAGATGCGGATGTTGACGAACGGCATGCCGCCCTCCCGTGCGCGCCTCGCGCTCAGGCCTTGAGGTACCTGGCAAACCAATCGGTGCAGCGCTTCCAGCCGTCCGCGGCCGCGGCGGCGTTGAACGACGGCCGGTAGTCGGCGAAGAAGGCGTGCCCGGCGCCCGGATAGACCACGATCTCGACGTTCGGGTTGTGCATCTTGATGAGATCGCCGAGCTTCCGCGCGTCGGCCGGGGTCGGGCTCGTGTCGGTCTCGCCGTAGAGGCCGAGCAGCGGCGTCTTGATGTCCTTGGCCACGTCGAAACCGTTGATCGGGGCGGGCTGATTGGGGAACGGGCGCGCCGGCGGTCCGTACCATGCCACAGAGGCCTTGATGTCGGGGTTGGTCGCGGCGACCTGGTAGACCACTCCGCCGCCCCAGCACCAGCCGGTGACGCCCACGCGGTCGGCACGCGCGCCCGGCCGCTTCTTCGCCCAGTCGATCGTGGCCGCGACGTCGCCGAGCACCTGCTTCTGCGGCACCGCGAAGACGATCTTGAGGATGTCCTGGATGTTGGGCATCTGGCCCACGTTGCCTTCGCGCTTGAATAGCTCGGGCGCGACGGCGTAGTAGCCCGCCTTGGCGAAGCGGCGGCATACGTCGCGCACCCACTCGTGGACACCCCAGACCTCCGAGATGCAGACCACGATGGGGGCAGGGCCGCCGGAAGCGGGCCTCGCCTCGTAGACCGGCATGACGTAGTCGCCGATTTTGACCTCGAAGTCGCCGGCCGCGATCCCGCTCGTATCGGTCTTGACCACCTGCCCGAACGCCTTCTCCACGCCCGCCGCGTATCCCGCGACCGTGGCGGCCCCGCCGACCTTGATCATGTCCCGGCGCGTCAGTCCCGGCGTCTTCTGAACCATCGGAATCTCCTCGCCGCCACGGCGGCCTGTGGGAATGTGGTCGGCCCGGGATCGGGCCGCGGAGGGGAGTCTAGGTTGACCGCGGGCGGCTGTCAATGCGCCCCTGCGCGGTGCGCCACCTGATAGACTCGAACTGTGGCCGACCTCGTGAACGAGTTCTCCTGGTCCCGCTCCCGCGACAACGTCTTCAAGGAGTGCCGCCGCCGCTACTACTACCAGTACTACGGCGCCTGGGGCGGCTGGGAACCCGGCGCCGACCCGCTCGTGCGGCGGCTCTACGTCCTCAAGCAGCTCGGCACCCGCCAGATGTGGGCGGGCCGCCTCGTTCACGAGGCGATCGAGCGCGCGCTGCTGGCGATGCGGGATGGCCACGCGCTCTCCGAGGCCGCGCTGATCGAGGACACCGTGCGGCAGATGCGTCTCGAGTGGCGCGGCTCGAAGGACGGCGTGTACCGCGAGCACCCCAAGCGGACGGGCCTGTTCGAGCACGAGTACGGCGTGCCCATCCGTGACTCGGAGTGGCAGGCTCTCCGCGACCACATCGTCCGCTGCCTTCGCAACTTCCACCGGCTGCCGCTCTTGGAGGACATCAAGCGGACACCTTCCCCGCGCTGGGCCTTCATCGAGGATCTCGGCTCCTTTCGCTTCGAGGGCACGAAGCTCTTCTCGGCGCCGGACTTCGGGTACTGGAACGCCGCCGACCGCCTCCAGCTCGTGGACTGGAAGACGGGAGGCAACGGCGAGGGCGCCGGCATCCAGCTCGGCGGCTACGCGCTGTACGCCCTCGAGGTGATGCACGTGGAGCTGTCGCGCGTGGACCTGCTCGAGGTCAATCTAAGCTCAGGCAAGGTGACCGCGCACCCGTGGGACGAGGCCAGCCTCGATCGCGTCCGCGAGCACATCCGCCTCTCCGTGCGCGCCATGAAGGCCTACCTGAAGGACCCCGAGCGCAACCTCGCAGAGGAGGCCAATTTCGAAAAGTCCGAGGAGCTGCGCATCTGCCGGTGGTGCAACTTCCGCGCGGTGTGCAAGCCGGAGCTGCCGCCGTTCGTGGCGCCCGAGGAGGCGCCGGCCGGGGCATGAAGGCGCTCCTCGTGGATCTCGACGATACCCTGCTCGACTACTCGGGCGGCGTGGACGAGTGCTGGAGCGCGGCCTGCGAGACGGTCAGCGGGCCGGCGGGCGTCGAGTCGGCGGCGCTCATCGACGCCGTGCGGAAGGCGAGGCGCTGGTTCTGGGACGATCCCGAGCGACACCGTCGCGAGCGCGTGGACATGCTGGGCGCGTGGCGCAAGATCGTGGAACACGGCTTCGAGGAACTGGGCGCGCCGAGCACGCCGCTCGCCGCCGCCGCCGCCGAGGACTTCGCCGCGCGCCGCTGGGCCGTCATGCGCCTCTTCCCGGGCGTCATCGATGCGCTCGGGCGGCTTCGCGAGGCCGGCGTGGCCATGGCCCTCGTCACCAACGGCGACAAGAGCCAGCAGCGCCGCAAGATCGAGCGCTACGACCTCGCCCGCTTCTTCGACACGATCCTGATCGAGGGGGAGTTCGGCGCCGGCAAGCCGGAGGAGATCGTCTACCTCCACGTCCTGGAGCGACTGGGAGTGCCTGCCCGCGAGGCCTGGATGGTGGGCGACAACATCGAATGGGATGTGGCGGCGCCCCAGCGGCTGGGGCTGCGCGGGGTCTGGATCGACCGCGGCAGGACCGGGCTGGCGGCGTCAGGCGACGTGCGCCCCCACCGCATCATTCGGGAGTTTCCGGAGATCCTCGAGGGCTAGCGGCGGCTACTTCGGCTGGACGATGACCGTGCGGAGGACGCCCAAGTATTTTTGCGCGACGCGCTGGACATCGGCGGGCGTGACCTTCTTGACGTCGGCGGCGTAGCGGTCGAGGAACTCGTACCCCACGCCCGCGATCTCGTAGAACGCCAGGTACCAGGCCTGACGCGCGTTCGTCCTTCGGTCCATCGCCTGGCTGCCGAGGACGTATGCGCGCGCGACGGCCACTTCCTCCGCCGAGGCCTGCTGGGCCCGGATGCGCTCGAGCTGCTGCGTGAGCGCGGGCTCGGCCTTGGGCACGTTCTCGGGCGCCGTCCCGAGGATGCTGACGAAGGCGCTCGTGTCCACGCGCGCCGGGTACTGCGCCAGCGTTGTGTAGGCCAGCGCCTGCTGGTCGCGCAGCTCTGAGAAGAAGCGCGAGGCCATGCCGCCGCCGAGCAGCGCCGTCAGGACCTTGAGTGGCGGGTGGTCCGGGTGCGTGAGCGCCGGCGCGAGGGCGGCCATCAGGATCTGCGCCTGGGCGCCGGGAACGATGCTGACCTCTCGCGTGGCTGCCATTGCGGGCGGCGCCGGAATGGCCGGGCCGGTCGCCGTGCCCGGGGCCATGGAGCCGAAGATCTTCTGGATCTGCGGCATCACCTCGGCGGTCTTGACGTCGCCGACGACCGCCAGGACCAGTTGCCCCGGCAGGTAGTAGCGGCGGTAGTAGTCGATGAGCGCCTCGCGGGTGAGCTTCTCGACGCTCTCGCGGCGGCCGAGAGGATCCCACGCGTAGGGGTTGGAGCCGAAGAGGGCCGCGCGCATCGTGTCCGAGGCCACGTCGAAAGGCTTGTCGCCGCGGTTGCGGATCTGGCGAACGAGGAAATCGCGCACCGCCTGGACGGTGCCGTCGGGCAGTGTCGGCTTGAGCGCGCAGTCGCCGACCAGGTCCAGCATTTCCTGCCAGTTGCGCGAGAGGGCGGTCGCCGTAATCTCCGAGTAGTCGGCGTCCCCGTAGGCGTCGATGCTGCCGCCCATCCGGTCGGCGGCCTCGGCGATCTGCTCGCCATTCAGCTTTTCGGTCCCGCGCACGAGCATCTGCTGGAGGAGGTTGGAAATGCCCGCGATATCCGGCGTCTCGGTGCGCGTGCCCATCTTGACCATCAGCGAGTACGCAACGACGGGCGCCGTCGGGTTCTCGCGTACGAGCACAGTGAACCCGTTGGGCAGGCGCGTGCGGGTGACGCCGTCGCTTTGCGCCGAGGCGGCCGCGGGAGCGAGCAAGAGGAGCGCGGCGGCGAGAGCGACCGCGCGGCAGCGTCTCGGCTCGAACATCATATCAGCCCTCGCCTCGCCGCTCTCCTCGCCTGCGGCTCGTCGGCAGCGTCTCGGCTCGAACTTCATTTCGCTTTCTCCGGTACGAAGACGATGCGCGCGTAGTCCGTCACCGGAAGGTACTTGCGCGCAGCGTCCCTGATTTGCTCGCGCGTGACGCCGCGGACCCGCTCGATATAGCGAAGCTCGTCGTCGAGGTTGCCGGTCAGCTGGTTGAGGCCATAGGCGGAGGCGACACCGTCCGTCGTCTCGTAGGAGAACGCGTGCTCGGACTCGGCCTTGGTAACGGCGAGCTGGCGCTCCTCCTCGGTCGGGCCTTCCTTCTGGAGTCGCTCGATCTCTTCGAGGATGCGCCGCTCCACCTTCGCGACGTCGGCCGCCTCGAGCTGCGCCTGCGCGTAGACGATGCCCGAGAGCTTCATCGAGGAGTTGGTCATGTTGATGCCGGACACGATCCGCTCGCCGTCGCGAAGGCTCTTCTGCAGGCGCGCGCTCTCGCTGCCCCCGAGGATCGTCGCGGCCAGGTCGAGGGCGAAGCTGTCCGGGTCGGAGAGGCTGGGCGCCTGCCAGCCGATCGCCAGGTGTCCCTGCTGCTCGGGCCGCTCGACCGTCTTCTTGATCATGCCCTTGATCGGGGCGAGCGGCGGGACCGGCGGCGGCACGTAGCCCGTCCTGGGACGCTTGCCGAAGGTCTCGTCCACCATCGAGCGCACGGCCTTGGCCCCGAGCGGCCCGACGACCACGAGGACCATGTTCTCCGGTGTGTAGTACTGGGCGTTGAAGCCCTTGAGCTTCGCCTGGTTCGCCGCGTTCATCGTCTCGGGTGTTCCCAGCACCGGGCGGCCGTAGGGGTGGCCGGGGAAGACCATGCCGTAGAGCTGGCGGACGATGGCGGACTTCGGATTGTCCGTCTCGATGCGCGACTCCTCGAAGATGACCTGGCGCTCGGCGTCGATCTCCTTCGGGTCGAACGTCGAGCGGAACGCCATGTCGTCGAGGAGCCCGATGGCGGTCCGCGTGCCGTCGCTCGGGACGAGGATCTGGAAGGTCGTGTAGTCGAACGACGTGAACGCGTTGCTCCGCCCGCCCTGACCTTCCACGGTGCGGTCGATGTAGCCCGGGCCGAACTTGTCCGTGCCCTTGAACAGCATGTGCTCCTGGAAGTGCGCGTAGCCCAGGCCGTCGGGCGTTTCATAGCGGACCCCTGTCGCGACCCAGAGGTAGGCGGCGACGATGTCGGCAGCGCGGTGGTCCTGGGTGATCAGCGTGAGCCCGTTGGGCAGAATCTGGACCACAGGCGCCGCGGTATCGCTGGCGGGCGCAATTGCTTCGACGGGCGCGGCTGTCCGGATGGGTCCGGCCGTCTGGGCCGCCGTGGCGCATCCCGACACGACGAGCGCCAGCGCTGCGAGCGTGCCGAGAAGCCGTCGCGCGTCGATCATGCGGCGCAGTCTAGCATGCGATCGAGCTCCCGTGTCGATACGACCTTGGTCCTACGTTTCAAACGGGAACGCACGCGCCGGAGACGGCGCCCGCCTGCTCCGAGGCAAGGTAGGCGATGACGTCGGCGACCGCATCCGTGCTGACCCATCCCGAGCGGTCGGTGTCGGGCATGGCGCGGCGGTTGGCGGGCGTGTCCATGGTGCTCGGCAGCACCGCGTTGACCGTGATCCCGTGGGGCCGCTCCTCCAGCGCCAGCGCCTGGGTCAGGGCGATCACGGCGCTCTTGCCGACGGTGTAGGCGATGAAGCCTCCGGCCGGGGGCACCACGGCCCGCGAGGACACGTTGACGATGCGGCCCCGGCGCGCCGCCCGCATGACGGGCAGGACGGCGCGGCAGCCGATGACCGCCGAGGTCAGGTTGAGGTCCATCAGGCGGCGCCAGTCGTCGAGCGAGGTCGAGCTGAGATCGCCGCCCGCGAAGCCGCCGACGGTGTTGACGAGCACGTCGAGGTCCTTGTAGCGGGCGAGGACCTCGGTGACGAACGCCGCGAGCGCGCCCTCGTCGGTGGCGACGTCCACCCGCGCGCCGTGGAGACGCTCGGCCTGTTCCCTGTCCACGCGCGACTGGAGGCTCGCCCACTCTTCGGACACGATCCACGGCACCGCGACAGAGGCGCCGTCCCGAAGGAAGCGGAGCACCACGGATTGACCGAGGGCGCCCGAGCCTCCGGTGACGATCGCGACGCGTCCGGTCACGCGCGTCTGCCCGCCAGCGCTTCCATGCGCGCCGCCAGCTCGAAGTCGAGCGCGCTGATTCCGCCGGCATCGTGGGTCGTGAGGTCCACGGTGACGCGGTTCCAGACGTTCGACCACTCGGGGTGATGGCCCATCGCCTCGGCGACGAGAGCGACGGCGCTCATGAAGCCCCACGCCTCGACGAAGTCAGCGAACGTGAAGGCCCTGTGGAGCTTGCCCGCCGCGAGCGTCCAGCCAGGAAGGGTCTTCAGGCGCGCGGCGACGTCCGTGTCCGTGAGCCTGGTCGAAGCGGCCATGGGCCCGCCCTCAGCCGGCCGCGGGGGCGCTCATGATCGCGGAGCGCTGGATGTCCTCGTACCGGACCT
>Ga0335084_10001765_pt1 | contig 20450 bp, 9 predicted proteins | sample Lox_Sample_44_FD_206721 | JGI IMG/M metagenome (GOLD analysis project Ga0335084, IMG submission 206721) | Soil microbial communities from Loxahatchee National Wildlife Refuge, Florida, United States - Lox_Sample_4.4 | ecosystem: Environmental > Terrestrial > Soil > Wetlands | place: USA: Florida...
TCTTCACGGCCAGCCAGATCGTGCGCCATCACCGCGGCACGATCCGAGTCCGCAGCGCGCCGGGAGAGGGCACGGTGGTCCGGGTCAGCTTCCCGGCGGTCCGGCCCGAGCCGTGATCGCGTCGGGCACAGATCCCGGACGGATCCTCATCGTCGAGGACGATCCCTTTCTCTTGGAGCAGCTCACCTGGGCGCTCAAGGGAACCTTCTCGGTCACGGGCGCGCGCGACGCGGCCGAGGGCCGGGCGCGGCTCGACACGTGCCCGGACGTTTGCCTGTTCGACCTTCGATTGCCTCCGTCGAATACCGTGGAGGAGGGGTTCGGGCTGCTGCGGGAAGCGCGGCGCCGCGATCCCGACGCCACCGTCATCGTGATGTCGGGCGAGACGGAGCGGAGCGAGGCCTTGAAGGCGATCGAGCTCGGCGCCTTCGATTTCTTCCGCAAACCGGTCGACGCGGCCGAGCTGCAGGTGATCCTCGGCCGGGCGCTCGAGCGACGGCGCCTCCTGGCGGAGAATCGGGCCCTTCGAATCGATGCCAAACCACCCGGGCCGTTCGACCGGCTGGTGGGGCAGAGCGCACCGATGCGGCGGCTCCTCGAGGACATCCGCCGCGTCGCCCCCTCGGACGCCACGGTCCTGATCGTCGGGGAGAGCGGCACGGGCAAGGAACTCGTCGCGCACGCGATTCACGACGGCAGCCCTCGGGCCAATCGGCCCTTCGTGGCGGTCAACGCCGCGGCCCTGCCCGAATCGCTCGCCGAGTCGGAGCTCTTCGGGCACGACAAGGGCGCTTTCACCGGCGCCGTGTCGTCACGGCCGGGGCGGTTCGAGCTCGCGAGCGGCGGGACCCTGTTCCTGGACGAGATCGGGACCCTTTCGCCGGCCGTCCAGGCGAAGCTTCTTCGAGCGATCGAGTCCAAGGCGATCGAGCGCGTGGGGGGGCGCCGAACCATATCGGTCGATCTTCGGCTGATCTCCGCGACGAACGAAGATCTCGAGGCTCGTGTCGCCCAAGGCGGCTTCCGCGAGGATCTCTACTATCGCGTCAATACGATCGCTCTGCGAATCCCGCCGCTGCGCGAGAGGCTCGAGGACCTGGCGCCGTTGTGCGACCACTTCCTCGCGAAGTTCGGGGAGCGCCACCGCCGGCCTGGCCGCCGTTTGGCGCCTGCCGTTCTCGACCGATTCAAGGAGCATCCCTGGAAGGGCAACGTCCGGGAGCTCGAGCACACGATCGAGATGCTCGTCCTCTTCTCCGACCGGAGCGAGATCGGCCCCGAGGACCTGCCCCGGGTATTTCGCGGTGGTGCCTCGCCCCCGGCGGCCGCCATGGCAGGTGTTCCGTTCGCGAAGGCGGTCGAGGAATTCGAGCGCAAGCTGCTGGCAGACGCGATCGCGCAAGCGGGAGGCGTCAAGGCGGAGGCTGCCCGCAGGCTCGGCCTCGACGCAAATCAGATCAAGTACCTGTGCCGCAAGTATGCCCTCTGACATCGGGGTTGAAGATTTCAACCAAAAGGTGAAAAGTTTCTCAAGACCCGCACTTGTGCGATTACGAGCTCGACCGCAACCTCCTCGAAAACCAGTGAGTTAGGAAGGCGGCCGTGCCGGCCGGAGTTGGTCTGCTTCTTGCCCTCCTTGATGGCAACCAGAAGGAGGCCAACATGGCGAACGAAGTCAGGATCAAGCTCACGGACGAGCAGAAGGCGAAGATCAAGGAAGCCACGGGCAAGGAGATGCCGGAGATCCGGGTAGGCAGCCTCGGCGAGAACCCGGCCGTTTCGGCCAACACGGTCGCCGCGAGGACGATGCACCCGGCTCGGGCTGGCCAGGCGATCTCGGCCAGAGCGTCGGTGCATGCCGCCAAGTCGATGGTGGCGGCGAAGGCGACGCGGGCGCACAAGGTCATCGCGGCCAAGGCGACGCGGGCGCACAAGGTCGTCGCGGCCAAGGCGACGCGGGCGACCAAGATGGTGGCGGCCAAGGCGACGCGCGCGACCAAGATGGTCGCGGCCAAGGCAACGCGCGCGGCTCGGATCAACGCGGCCAGGGCAACGCGGGCGACCAGGGTCGTCGCGGCCAAGTCGACGAGGGCCACCAGGGCCACGAGGTCCAATCCCGTTGCCCAGTAGTTGGGAGAAGGTTCCGGTTGCTCGAGGCGCCCCGCCGTTGCGGCGGGGCGCTTCTCTTTTCACCAGACCACGGTCTGGATCCAGCGCCGGAGCACTCGCCAGACGTCGGCGAGAGGCGAGGCGCGCTTTCCGATGATCTTCGCCTTGCCGGCCATGCCCGGGTGGAGAGTCCCGTCCAGATTGTCGAACTCGGCTCTCGCGACGAACCGGTCGGGGCGAAAACTCGGCGCCGGCGGCTCTCCCGCGGAGGTCATCGTCGCGGGCTGCGACAGCGTGGCCGCCGAGACCGAGACCACTTGACCGCGCGCGGGACGCAGCGGCCGACCAAGCAACATCGCCGAAACGCGCTCACCTGGCTCGACCTCGTCCAGTCTTCGCTCGGAGAAATACAGGTCGGCGCGCAGCTTGCGGCAATCGCCGACCTCTGCAAGCGCCGTTCCGGCGGTCACGAACCGGCCCTTCAGGTCTTGCAGGCGCGGAGTCAGGACGGTTCCTGCAATGGGACTGCGCAGCAAGAGCCGATCCTGCCGCGCCGCGTCGCTGCGTAGCGCCGAATCGACCGAGGCGCCGCGCCGTTCCGCCGCATAGGCCTCGGCCGGCTGGCTCGACCCCCGGGCGCGGCTGGCCTGCTTCGCGAGCCGCTGCTGCTCGGCCTCCAACTCGAGCCCCAGCGTCCGGGCCGAGGGACTGGCGAGTCGGAAGACCGGCTGCCCCGCGGCGACGTTGTCGCCCTCCCGGGCGAGGACCTCGGCGACGACGGCGTCCTCTGGCGCCTCTAGGGCCACCTGCACGGCCGGGCGAAGGAGGACGTCGGTTCGGATCTTGCGGTGCGTCCAGGGCACGAGCAGGAGGACGAGTAGAAGGGCGGCGGCGGCGGCGAGCGGCTTTCGGCTTCGAGGCGACATGATCAGGTCCTTCTTGTCGAGGTAGAAGAGGCGAGCGGTCCGGGTGACCAGACGCACGCGCTTGCGAAAGAGACGCAGCATCGTGAGCACGAGGAGCAAAACGGCGAGGTTCGGAAAGTACTTCGAGTAGAAGTTGTGGAAGAGACCGCCGATCAACGTCATCAGGACGCCCAGGTAGATCATGGCGAGCGGACCGTAGATCCAGAAGATCCGCCGCTTCCGGCGCGATACCTCCGGGACTTCGACGGGGAGGCGCAGGACCTTCCTCTGGAAGAGGGCGCCGAGGTATTGGAGCGACTCCTCGCGCAGCTCGGGAATCTCGATCAGGCTCGTCAAGGCGTAGTAGCCGTCGATCTTGATCAGCGGATTGATGTTGAAGAAGACCGTGGAAATGCCCGTGAAGAGCATCGTCTTGTAGGCGAAATCGTGAAGGAAGGTGTCGGGATAGGAGATGACCCATAGCAGGGTGGCCGCCGAGCAAATGAATCCTTCGATGTAGATGCCCGCGGTCGTGACCCACAGGCGGTGCCATTTGCTTTCGAAGAGTAGGGAATCGGTCGTGTCGCAGTAGAAGGCCGGGGTAATGACGTAGAGCAGCGCAATACCGATGTCGTGCACCTCTCCGCCGTAGATCTTGGTGGCGTAGGCGTGTGAAAACTCGTGGATGCATCCGATGATCGACAGCAGCAGGAAGAACTGGATGGCGTCGAGGAGCGGCTTTGCGAGGAAGGCGTAGAGCTCGATCGTGCCAGCCCAGATCGGGTGCCAGTGGCGAACGAAAATGCTCACTGTCCAGATCGCGGCGAGACACCAGGCGGCGACGACCGGCGGCGTCCAGATCCAGCGCACGTAGCGGACGGTGCGGTTCAAGAACCGGTCGGGGTCGAGAACATGGAAGGGAATGAAGAAAATGTTGCGTCCCTCGGCCTTCTCCTCGGCGGCGCGCTGGCGAGCCGTCTTGGCCGTGGCGAGGAGAGCGAGGTTGCGCTCGGCCACGCCTTGCTCGATGAGCTCGACCTTGCGCAGCATCTCCTCGAAGTCGAGGATGAGCTGCAACTCGATGGTCTCCTTGGGGAACTGGCGGCGGTACTCCTCGAGGATTTCGGTTCGGGTGCGCGTCCCATCGAAGAGCTGGATCAAGCCCCACTCCGATTCGCCGAAGTTGTAGTACTTGATCGTCTCGGGGTTCTTGACGACCCACGTGCCCTCGCCCAGCTGGACGACCCGTCGGATGACGAGGTCCTTGCGCAGCGCGGGTCGGTCGCCCGCGACCCCATGCCGTTCCGCCAGCGCCGCCGCCGTGCCTCCGGAACGAGCGGCGAGAAAACGCCCGGGCCGAGGCGCGGCGCTCACGGCAGCAGGGGCCAGATCCTTCTCCAGAGGTACCGGACGGGTTTTCGCAGCAGGAGGGTCGCGATGCTTCGCCGGCCGGCCCACACCTTGCCCATGCCGAGCATTCCCGTCTTCAAGAGTCCATCCGGGTTCTCCGCGCGAACCTCGGCGATGAGGAATCGCTCCTCGCCGTCCTCCCGAATGCGGGCCCCCAGGTGCGCCACTTTGCCCGGAAACGTCCTCGTCGGATAGGGATTCATCTTCAGGGAAACTTCCTGCCCGGCCTTGACCAGGGAAACCTCGGCCTCGGGCACGGCCACCTCGGCCGTGACGGTGCTGACGTCGGCAACGACGCAGAGCTCCTCACCGCGCCGGAAGAACTGGCCGACGCGCTCCTCGATTCGAGGCGTGACGATGATGCCCGAGACGGGAGCCTTGAGCCGTGTGCGGGAAAGCTCTTCCTCGGCGAGCGCGATCCTCGCGCGCAACTCGTCCCGCCGCGATTGCGCCTGGAACATGGCTCCCGCATCGGCCGTCTCCCGGTTCCGGGCGATCTCGCTCTCGGCGATGGCGAGCCCCGCGCGCGCCTCCGCGACGCTCGCCTCGTACGCCTCGTCCTTGAGCGTCGCGATGACGTCCCCGGCGCCGACCCGATCCCCCTCGTGCTTGAGCACGGCCCCGACGACCCCGTCGACCCCCGCGGTCACGGACGCCCGCAGCCCGGGCAGGATTCGCGCGGGCCCGGCGATGCGCAGGCGCCAGGGGACCACGAAGAGCAGGACGAGAGTCGCGGCGAGGCCGATCACCCAGGCGCGGCGTCGGGACCTCGGAATCGCCAGCAGCTTGCGCCGCCGCTCGATCAGGGGCTTCCAGAAGCCGGCCAGGGGGACCTGCTGGTAGAGCTGAGCGTTGCGCACGGCGACCGTCGCCTGGTTGACGAGAATCTGCAGCAGATCCTGCGTTTCCTCGTCGAAGACGATCGGCTCCTTGCACTCGAAGGCCAGAGCGCCGAGCTTCCCCTCTTCGTCGGCCAGCAGCACTCCGTAGAACGAGCGAAGACCGGTTTCATGGAACACGGCCCGGAACTTCTCCTCGGTCTCGGGACGGTCGGCGACGATCTTTCCGTCCTCGCCTTGCGTGACCGAGACGTTGCTTCCGGAGAAGAAGACCCACTGGAGCAGCTCCTCGAGCCGCTTGACCTCGGGTTTCGCCCGGTCGACCTCGATCGCGCCCGAGATCGCTCCCAGCCGCATCCTGCCCTTCTCGAGGATCCCGATCCCGCATCGGTCGTAGGTAATCAGCGCTGCCGTCGCGTTGACGATCGTCTGCATCACCTTGTCCAGGTCGAGCGTCGAGGTGATCTCCCGGCTGACGGCGAGCAAGGCGTCCAGTTCCTGGACCTTCTTCTCCGCCTCGTGCTGCCTCGACGTGCGCAGCGCCCGCACGGCCTGACGCCCCAGGTCCTGGAGCAGTTCTTCGTCCTCCGGGCTGAACTCGGGATGGCGTCCCCGCTTGTTGGCGACGACCAGGCAGCCGATGGAGACGTCGTCCTCGACCAGCGGCACGCCGAGAAGCGAGCGGATCGGGTATCCGTCGGTCTCGGCGAAGCTCGGGTCGCCTTCGGGAATCCGGTTCCGCCGAATCGCGGTCTGATCCGCCAGAACGTCGCCGACAATCGTCGCACCGACCGCGTCGGGCGCGTGTTCGATCTCGTAGTTGTCGTTGACGGCCGAGGCGGCCAACGCGATCTCGTCGCCCTCGAGCAGCCAGAGAGAGGCGGTTTCCGCCGTGGCGAAGTCCGCGGCCTTTCGAACGACCAGGTCGGTCAGCTCCTTCCATTCGATCGTGGACCCGAAGGCCTTCGACAGGTCGTAGAGGTTGGTCAGGCGCTCGATCGCCCGAAGCATGCCGATCGTCTTTCGTTCCGCGCGCAGGGCGCGCCCCAGTGCCGGGGTCGCGTCTTCGAGGAAGCCGGAAAGACGCGTCAGCGTCTGCTCGGGATCGGCCCGCTTGGTGAAGAGCAGCACGAGAAGGGCGACGACCAGTCCCTCGGCCTCGAGCGGCAGCGCCACCGCCGTGACCACGTCCCGTGGGAGTCCTTGTACGAGGGGATCGTCCGCCTCCGCGAGTTCCGAGTGATCGAGCGCGATCGGCTGGCGATCCCGGACGAGCTCCCACGTCAGACCCGCATCGCGCGGGGCCGAGCGTCGCAGAAATCGCTCGGTCCCCTCCCCGTACGCGCCGATGCAAAGGAAGAGGGGGTGGACCGTGTCCGGGGCCCAGAGGAGTGCCCCGTCGGCCTGGGCGGCCTCCGCGCTCCAATGGGCCGCCCAGCCCGACGTTTGAGCGAGGTTCTCGCACAGCGCGAGCTCTGCCAGGGCCGAGATCGACTGCTCGGCCTCGAGGCCTTCCGGAATCGTTCCTTCGGGGCCGTCCTCCGGCATGAGCCTCCTCCGGTCGCCTGCGGGCCGCTTGCTAGAAGCTCAGGACCGCCCGCTCCAGGTCGTCGTGGAGTTCGAAGACGGAGTCGAGCTTCGTCATCTCCAGGAGCTTTCGGACCTGAGGGCCGGCGTTCAAGAGCTTCGTCTGGCCGCCTTCCTTCTGAGAGTTGGTCAGCGCCCGCACCAGCGCTCCCAGGCCGGAGCTGTCGAGGAAGCTCACCTCCTTCAGGTCCACCAGCAGGTAGACCCGGCCCTCTTCGAGCAACCGGGTCACGGTCTTCTTGAATGCGGACTCCGGCTCGCCGATGACGAGATCCCCGCTCACGGTCAGGATCGTGACCCGGCCATCTTCGCGCGTCGTGATTTCCATGAAGGCGGCGCCATTATGTCGAAAAGACCCGGGGGGTCCAAGCGGCGGCTCTCGGGAGCGGGGAGAGCGCCCTGCCTCAACCCCAATTGCAGTCGGTCTGCCTCACGCCTCTATGATGGCGGGGTCATGCCTCAAGAAGAGCCTCCGCCAGGCCGGCCCTCGGGCCGCCGGCGCCGGCGGCCGACGGGCATTCTCGGCCGCGACACGCTGCTCGAGCCGCGCAGCGATCCGGAGACCCTCCGGCTCTCCGAGGACGCCCGACGGGAGAAGAACTGGAAGCGCTGGGGTCCGTATCTCGCCGAGCGGGCCTGGGGGACGGTTCGCGAGGACTACAGCGCGGACGGCTCGGCCTGGACCTATTTTCCTCACGAGCACGCGCGCTCGCGTACGTTTCGCTGGGGGGAGGATGGCATCGCGGGCCTGTGCGATCGCCACCAATTCATCTGTTTCGCCCTGGCCTTCTGGAACGGCCGGGACCCGATTCTGAAAGAACGCCTCTTTGGACTCTCGGGGCCGGAGGGCAACCACGGCGAGGACGTGAAGGAGTGCTACTACTACCTGGACTCGACGCCGACGCACTCCTACCTGAAGTGCCTCTACAAGTACCCCCAGCAGGAGTTTCCCTACGTCTGGCTGGTCGAGGAGAACAGCCGCCGCGGCCGGGAGGCTCCGGAGTTCGAGCTCGTCGACACGGGGATCTTCGACGATGACCGCTACTTCGACGTCGTGGTCGAGTATGCGAAGGCGACGCCCGACGACATTCTCATCCGCGTGACGGCGTTCAACCGGGGCCCCGACGCCGCGGTGCTGCATCTGCTGCCGACGATCTGGTACCGCAATCTCTGGTCCTGGGGACTGGGTGTGCGCCGCCCGAGGCTGTGGGCGTCGGAGGAGGCCGGCCGGCGTTCGATCGACCTCGACCAGGAGTACTACGGCAAGCGGCGGTTGTACGCCGAAGGGGCGCCGGAGCTCCTGTTCACCGAAAACGAGAGCAACGCCGAGCGCCTCTGGGGCCTCCCAAACGATTCGGACTTCGTCAAAGACGCCTTCCACGAGTACATCGTGCGCGGCATGACGGGCGCGGTGAACCCCGAGCGGCGCGGGTCCAAAGGCGCTGCCCATTACCGGCTCGAGATCGCCCCGGGCGGCTCGGCGGTCGTCCGGCTCCGGTTGTCGGACGACGTCTCGATGCCCGAGGCCTTCGGCGCCGGTTTCGAGGAGGTCTTCCGACAGCGGATCGCTGAAGCCAACGAGTTCTACGCGGGGTTCGCTTCGAAGGAGGTTTCCCGCGATACCTGGCGCGTGCAGCGTCAAGCGGCGGCCGGACTGCTCTGGTCCAAGCAGTACTACCACTACGACGTGGCCCGCTGGTTGAAGGGCGACCCGGGCGAGGCGCGGCCTCCCGAAGAGCGGCTCGCCGGGCGCAACAGCGAGTGGACGCATCTCTACAACGCCGACATCATCTCGATGCCCGACAAGTGGGAATATCCGTGGTACGCGGCGTGGGACCTCGCCTTCCACTGCGTGACGCTGGCGATCATCGATCCCGATTTTGCCAAGCAACAGCTCGTGCTGCTCCTGCGGGAGTGGTACATGCACCCCAATGGCCAGCTGCCGGCCTACGAGTGGGCCTTCGGCGACGTCAACCCTCCGGTGCACGCGTGGGCGGCCTGGCGCGTGTACAAGATCGAGAAGAAGCGCCGCGGCGCGGGCGACCGGAAGTTTCTGGAGCGCGTCTTTCACAAGCTGCTCCTGAACTTCACCTGGTGGGTCAACCGCAAGGACGCGGCGGGCAAGAACATCTTTCAGGGAGGGTTCCTGGGCCTCGACAACATCGGCGTCTTCGACCGCAGCGCGCCATTGCCCACGGGCGGAGCGATCGAGCAGTCGGACGCGACGAGCTGGATGGGGATGTTCTGTCTGAACATGCTCGCCATTGCGCTGGAGCTGGCCGACGAGGACTCGGCCTACGAGGATGTCGCCTCGAAATTCTTCGAGCATTTCGTCTACATCTGCGCGGCGGTCAACGACATCGGGGGCCGGGGCATCCGGCTCTGGAACGCCGAGGACGGTTTCTTCTATGACGTGCTCTCCCTGCCCGACGGGAGGCAGTTTCCGCTGAAGGTGCGGTCGATGGTCGGTCTCATCCCGCTCTTTGCCGTGGAGACCCTCGAGTCGGACGTGGTGGACCGCCTGCCCGGGTTCAAGAGGCGGATGCAGTGGTTTCTGGAGAACCGGGCGGAATTATCCGATTACGTCGAGACCCAGACGACCGGGAATAACGAGGTGCGGCGCTTCCTCTCGCTCGTCAACCGGACTCGGCTCCGCTCGGTGCTGCGCTACATGCTGGACGAGAACGAGTTTCTTTCCCCTTACGGTGTGCGAGCGCTGTCGCGCTATCACAAGGACCATCCGTACACCCTCTCGGTCGAGGGCCGGCAGTACCGCGTGGACTACGAGCCGGCAGAGTCGCGAACCGGAACCTTCGGCGGCAACTCGAACTGGCGCGGCCCCGTGTGGTTTCCGGTCAACTACCTCATCATCGAGTCGCTGCAGAAGTTTCACTACTATCTGGGCGATTCCTTCCAGGTCGAGTTCCCGACGGGCTCGGGCCGGACACGCCACTTGTGGGACGTGGCGGGAGAGCTCTCGCGGCGGCTCTCCCACATCTTCCTGCGAGGCGCAGACGGCCGCCGGCCGGTCTTTGGCGGGGCCGAGAAGCTCCAGACCGACCCGCATTTCCGCGACTTGATCCTCTTCTACGAGTACTTCCACGGGGACACCGGGGAAGGCCTCGGCGCCTCCCACCAGACCGGCTGGACGGGGCTCGTCGCGAAGTTGATCCAGCAGAGCGGGGACTAGGGCCGCCGGGAGCTCCAGGTCGGCTGAGCGGTCTGGTCGCGCTCGCCAGGCCGTGCCTGCCTTCCTGTAGGCTGGCCGAGGCGGGGTCGGGCGCTAGAATCGAGATTCACGATCCATGGCCATTAGACCGGGAACACGTCTCGGCCCCTACGAGATCGTCTCGGCGCTGGGCGCCGGGGCGATGGGGGAGGTCTACCGGGCGAAGGACGGACGGCTGGGACGCGAGGCGGCGATCAAGGTGCTCCCGGCCGCGTACTCCTCGGATCGGGAGAGCCTCCGGCGTTTCGAGCACGAGGCCCGCGCGGCCTCTGCTCTCAATCATCCCAACATCGTGACCGTTTACGACATCGGGTCCGCGGAATCCGTTTCCTACATCGCGATGGAGCTGGTCGAGGGCCGCAGCTTGCAGGAACTGCTCGCGTCCGGCCCGATGCCATTGCGCAAGACCCTGGAGATCGGCTCGCAGATCGCCGAGGGGCTCGCGGCCGCCCACGCCAAGGGCCTCGTCCACAGGGACCTGAAGCCCCAGAACCTGATGGTCACCAAAGAGGGGCACGTCAAGATCCTGGACTTCGGCCTCGCGAAGCTCGCGAGTCCCGCGACACTCGACTCCCCGGAACAGGCGCCGGCCGGGGGAAGCAGCCTTCTCACGACCCCGGGCACGATCCTGGGCACGGTCGGCTACATGTCTCCGGAGCAGGCGAGGGGTGAGCCGGCGGACTTCCGATCGGATCAGTTCGCCTTGGGCGTGATCCTCTACGAGATGGCCGTTGGGAAGAGGGCCTTCGACCGAGGATCGGCCATCGAAACACTTTCGGCGATCCTTCGCGACGAGCCGAGCCCTCTGGAGGTGTCCGATCCCAGCCTGCCGGGCCCCTTCTGCTGGGTCGTCGAGCGATGCCTGGTCAAGGAGCCGGAGGGGCGGTACGCGTCGACTCGGGACCTCGCCTTCGACCTGAAGTCGCTCTGGGACCACATCTCTCGGCCATCGGGCTCCTCGACACCGACGCCGGCCACCGCCCCCCGTCATTCCTTGGCCCGGCGCGCGCTCGTGCCCCTGGCGGTTCTCTGTGGGCTTGCCCTCGGCGCGCTCGCGGTGACGCGCTTGAGCCCGGCGCCCGCGCCACCGAACTTCCAGCCCCTCACTTTTCGACGGGGCACGATCTGGTCGGCCCGATTCGCTCCCGACGGAAGAACCGTCGTTTACGCCGCGGCGTGGGACGGCAAGCCATTCCGCCTCTTTCGGAGAGGGCCCGGCAGCGCCGCGGAGCAGAGGCTATCCTTGCCCGACGCCAACCTCCTCGCGGTCTCGCGCTCGGGGGAGCTCGCCGCCGCGCTGCGGTACCGGATCGTTCCGCCGGGGGTGACCGTTGGAATGCTCGCGCGGGCGCCGCTCGAAGGGGGCGCGCCGCGCGAGATCGAGGGAGACGTGCTCTTTGCCGACTGGGCGCCAGACGGCAAGGACCTCGCATTGGTTCGGACGGTAGCGGAATCGGGCAAGGCGGTTCTCGAGTTTCCGATCGGGGCGAAGATCTACGAGACCAACGGACTCGTGACGTTTCCCCGCGTCTCGCCCGACGGGAGTCTGGTCGCGTTCCTCGATCATCCGTCGCGGGGCGACAACCGCGGAAGCGTCGCGGTAGTCGATCGCGCGGGCCGAAAGCGCGTGTTGACTCCGCCGTGGACCGGGGCGGAGGGGCTCGCGTGGCATCCGAGCGGCAACGAGATCTGGTTCGGCGCGGCGAAGGAACGGGAGTTCCACGCCATCCACGCCGTGACGCTATCGGGGAAGATGCGCGTGGTGGCGCGGGCACCGGGCAACCTCTCCGTCCGCGACATCTCCCCGGCAGGAAGAGTCCTGGTGACGCGCGACATCGCTCCCATCGGCATCATGGCGCGGTCGCGCGGCGAGCCCGCCGAGCGGGACTTCTCGTGGCTGGACCGGTCGCTTCTGACCGACCTCTCCGCCGATGGGGAGAGCCTCCTCTTCACGCAATTCGGGCTCGACGCGGCCTATGCGGGGTTTCTGCGGCGCGTCAACGCCGAGGGGCCGATGGCGCTCGGAGACGGGTTTGCCCTGTCGCTTTCTCCGGACGGAAGCGGTGTCCTCTCGATCGTTCCTTCGATGCCGCCGCAGCTCTATGTGCTCCCGACCGGCGCCGGCCAGCCCAGAAAGATCGTTCCGCGCGGCCTGGAGATCATCCAGCGAGCGAGCTGGTTTCCCGATGGGAAACACATCGCCATCGGCGGTGCAGAGCCTGGACGCGGCATGCGCGTCTATTCGTGCAACGTCGAGAGCGGGCAAACGCGCGCGCTGACGCCGGAGGGAATTCTTCTGGACGATTACGAAGGCATCCCGGTCTCTCCCGACGGAAAGCGGCTGGCGGCGATGCGGTCCGACGGGAGGCTGGCTGTCTTCCCGTCCGAGGGAGGCGAGGGACGGCCCATTCCGGAATTGCCGGAGGGCATGTCTCCCATTGGCTGGACCGCGGATTCTCGCTCGCTGTTCGTGGTTCGGCTCGGGGAAGCCCCTGCCCGGGTGTTCCGTGTGGATTCTGAGACGGGCGAGAAGACACTCTGGCGGGAGCTCGCACTCGCGGATCCGGCGGGCGTTCAGGGCTTCCCGTCGGTCCGCGTCAGTCCCGATGGAAGCGCGTACGCCTACTCCTTCATGCGGTTCCTGTCGGAGCTCTACGCGGTCGACGGCCTGAAGTAGCTTCCCGTCAAGACCACGCCCCCGGAGCCAGCATCGCTGCCATTCGCTCCGGGTTCTGGATGCCCTGGCCCGCCATCCAGTCGTCGGCGGCGGCCACCAGTGAGCGGCCGGTCTCTCCGCCCAGCAGCTCCCCCTTGCGCCGGCGGGCCACCGTGGCGTGGAGAGTCATGTCTGCCCCCAGGAGATCGCTTTCGGCCGCATCGAGCAAAGTGAGCGCGGCCTGCCGGTCGCCGCCGACCGACTCGACGCCGGCGCGAACGAGGCAGGCGAGGGCGTCCCCCCACGGCATCTTCTCGCGCTCGATTCGCCGGGCGTCCTTCCGAGCGATGTCGAGAAGGCCCGCCAATCCTTCGTCCGCGCCGGCCGCCGCGACTGCGCTGCGGGCGCGCAGGTAGAGCGAGTGAATCATGACGCTCTGCACGCGCAGGATCAGCGACTTCTTGAGCGCCGGCCAACGGCTGTCCAGGTGTCGCCATGCTTGCCCGGCCTCCCCCGCGTAGAGCGAGCATTCCACCTGGCCGAAGAACTCATACCAGTGCTGGAGACGAAATGCGCTCCCCGACCAGATCGCAATGGCCTCCTGCAGCTCCTGGCGCGCCTGGTCGGGACGATCCTGCGCCAGCCGCGTCAAGTAGGAAATGCGCGTGCGGACGTTGGTCGCGGCGTAGAGGTCGCCTCGGTCCTCCGCTTCCTTGAGCAAGCCCGGGAGAGTCTCCTGGAGCTTCTTGAGCTCGCCCAGAAGGTAGAGGACCAGCAGCGAGTAGTAGTTCGTGTTGTCGAGCTCCCACCAGACCCCGAGGCAGTTGTCCCGCAGAAAGCCTCCCGCCCGTTCCGTGAGGTCGCGCGCGACCCTCCAGCGCCCCTCGAGGTATGCGGCCACACCGGCCACCGACATCGTGAACCCGATCGCGTAGGGATGCTCGATGCGGTTGGCGAGCGCCGTCGCGGATTCGATGAGCTTCTTCGTCCGGTGCTGCGAGCGGCCTCCGGACATCGCCGAGTGCGCAATCTCCATCGCGAGGGACCGCGCGACCCGAAAGCGTTCGCCCGCCTTGAGCGCCAGGAGCAACTGCCGCGCCAGGAAGTCGTCGCCCCGGATCGGTTCGGAGAGGATCAGGCCCTTCGCGGCGGACCAGCAAATGTCGATCCGCGTGAGCTTTTCCGGCGAAACCTGTGTGGCGTCCCGCTCCCGAAACCGTGTTCCCCGAATTTTCAGGAGGAACCGGTGCCAGACGAGAGAAAAAAGCGCTTCTCGCGGTGTCTCGGGCATGCTCATGCCGACCGTCTCGAGCACATGACGCAGCGTCGCGAGCCCCTCCTCGATGTGTCCGCCGATCAAGAACTGCTCGGCGGCGCGGCGGCGAAGCTCCAGGGCGTCGGCCTTGGCGGCGCCCGGCACGGCCTCGAGATAGGCGTGGGCCGCTTCGGCGCCGTGGCCGGCGTTGGAGAGGGCTTCGCCGAGCTTGAGGCAGAGGGCGCGGCGCGCCGACGCGTCGTCCGCCGGCCGCAACTCCAGGGCGAGCCGGTAGAGCCGGGCGGCGCGGTCGAAGGCGAGGGCCTCGGAGGCGCGCGCCGCGGCGGCGGCCGAGTATTCTGCCGCCCGCTCGGGCTCGCCCGCTTCCTGGAAGTGCAGGGCGAGAGCCTCCGGGTCGGTCGTGCCGGAGCCTTCGAGAGCCCTCGCCAGACTGCGGTGATGCGCCTTGAGCTGCTCTCGGGAAAGCTGCGCCACCACGGTCTCGCGGATGCGGTCGTGGTAGGGCTCGATCTCGTCCCGGTCCTGCGAGGAGCGAGTTCGAATCAGGTGGCTCGCGCGGAGCAGGTCGATCGTGTCCTCTTTGCCTTCGAGTCCCGCGACGTGGCGGGCCAGGGCGGGGCGCAGGGGATGGCCTGCCACCGCCACGATCTCGAGCAGTCGGCGGGCCGCATCCGAAAGGCGCAGGACGCGTGAGCGGATCACCTCCTCGAGTGTCGTTGCGCGGCCCGGCGCGCCGGGGGAGCCCGTCCGGGCTGCCAGACCCGCTTCCGACGGCTCGACGCCCGCCTGGGAGTAACGAACCAGCTCGGAGAGGAAGAATGGATTTCCGCCGGACTCGCGGGCAATCTCCTCGACGAGCGCCTCTGACACTTCTGGCTGGCCTCCGAGAAGGGCGAGCGCCAGGTCTCTGGCTTCCCGCTCGGTCAGCTCGCCGACGGGCAGCTCCCGCAGCTCGGCCGCGTCCCCCGTCGCTCCCGGCGCGAGGAATTTGCTCAGGAAGGGGCTCGACGCCGCCTCCTCGCTGCGGTAGCAGGCGATCAGGAGAAGGGAAGGGGGGCGAGGCGGCCGCAGCAGATCGGTGAGGAGCGCCGCGCTGTCGACATCCCCCCATTGCAGGTCGTCGATGAAGAGAACGAGGTCGTGCTGTTCGGCCAGCCGCGCCAGGAGCTCGCGCAGCGCCGCGAAGGCTCGCCGGCGCAGCTCCTGGGAATCCGGGATGTCGAGGACGCGGCGCTTGGCCCCGGCGATCGACTCGACTCGTCGAAGCACCGGGAAGAGGCGCGCGAGCGCCAGAACGTCGCGCGGCAGGATCTCGTGGGCTTCGGTCGAAGGCAGCTTCTTCAGGAACTGGCTCAGGGCGTCCACCAGGCTGTCCAGGGCCTTGTAGGGGACCGATTCGCGCTCGTAGCACCGACCCGACAGGACGACGGCGCCCGACCGCCGCACCTCCTCGAGGAAGCGCCGGGCGAGAGCGGTCTTGCCGGCGCCGGACGGGCCGTGGAGGCGGACGACGACGGGGCGCCCGGCTCGAGACGCTTCGAAGGCCGATTGCAGCGCCGCGAGGTGCGGTGCGCGCCCGACGAAGGGCGGCACCTGAGACGACGGGCCCGCCGCGGCCTGGTACGTGGCGGCTTGTACCGCGCCGAGGCGGGCCAGGATCTGATCACCGGTCGGCCTCATCTCGGGGTCGGTCCGGAGGAGATCCCGGCACAGCGCGTTCAAGTCTTCCGGAGTCCCCGGCGCGAGCTCACGCGGCGCTGGCGGTTCGGTATGCCGCTTGTCCCACATCATCTCGACGAAGCTCCCCGTGAAGGGCCACCGGCCCGTCAGCGCCTCGAACAGCATGACCCCGACGCTGTACCAATCGGTTGCCGGCGAGAGAGGCTTCGCCGAGCCTTGCTCGGGCGACATGTAGGCCGGCGTGCCGACGATCGAGCTCGTGCGCTTGGACCCCGTGAGAGACAGGTCCGTGGCCAGGCCGAAGTCGAGCAGGACCAGCCGCCCTTCGCCGGTGATGAGAACGTTCGAGGGCTTGATGTCCCGGTGAAGCTGCCCCGCGCGGTGAAGGGCCTGGAGTCCCGCCACCACTTGCCGGAGGGCGGAACGGATCCGTTCGGGACGCCCGGGATGGCGCGAGGTCGCCTCGTCTCGCGCGGGAGTCTGCTCCGGGGCGGCAGGGCTGGTCGGCTCATCCGGGAGGGCCGGCGTGATGGGCAGCTCGCCGCGCACGAACTGAAGGAAGTTGACGCCTTCGACGAGCTCCATGGTGAAGAACCACTGTTCCCCGTGGGTGAGGAGCTCGTGGAGCGTGATGAGGTTGGGGTGGACGATGTCGGCGAGCGCCCGGAACTCCCGCTTCAAGCGGTAGAGCGCCTCGACGTTGCTCTCGCGCAGAGTCTTCAAGGCCACGACGCCATTTCGTTCGCGATCGAAGGCCTGGTAGACGACGCCGAAGGCCCCGGCGCCGAGCCGGCGCTGGATCTGAAACCGCTCGGTTCCGCGGAACTCTTCTTCTTTGACGAGGGCCATGGACTCCGGGCCTCCCCTCGAGCGGCACGTTCTCGTGGCGCCTGTCGCGCGGGGAGAAGTGGTGCGATTCTATTCTCCCCGCGCGTTCCGGCCGGATCCGATCGGTGGGGGTACGCATTCGGTACTCGCGCTGGTGCGATACGCCCGGGCGGTCGCTTCTGGGCGAGTCGACGGTAATTAGCCGCCATTGACGTCCGGAAGGTTTTGGTTGAAACGCATCAAGACAAGAGCCGCATGGGGGCAACAGGCTTGCGTTCTGGGAGCCGCCAACAATGGAAATCGAGAGGCTCGCCCCCGCGACGGTACCGTTCCTAAGTCTTGCTCTGGGGTTGCTTGCAGTAGCCTCGGTCCTCGCTGCGACGCCCGCCCCCGACCGAGGGCAGCTCGATCGGCTCGCCAGGGTGCGGGTTCCGTTCGTCGAGAACCAGGGGCAAATGGACCGGCGTGTCGCCTTTTCCGCGCAAACGTTCTTTGGCGCGGTCTTCGTCACGCGCGACGGGAAGCTCGTCTATTCGCTTCCGAAAGAAGGTGCAACCGGTTGGACGCTGACAGAGACATTGCTTTCGGGTAAGCCGAGGCCTACCGTCGGAGCCCGGTCGGCGACGGGAGTCAGCTACTTCCACGGCAACGACCCCCGGCGCTGGCGGAGCGACCTGCCGACATACGAAGAAGTCCGCTTGGGCGAGGTATGGAGCGGCGTGTGGATCTCGCTTCGGGCCGAAGGTGGCAATGTCGAGAAGATCTTCACGGTCATGCCCGGCGCCCGGGTGGACAAGATCCGGCTGCGGCTCGACGGGGCAGTGTCGCTTCGAATCGGTCGGGACGGGTCGCTCGTTGCGGAAACGGGAAATGGCGAGATTCGCATGACGCCTCCGACGGCATACCAGGAACGAAATGGCATCCGCTCGCCGGTGGCCGCGACCTATGTTCTTCGGGGCCGGGGCTACGGTTTTCGACTGAGTGACTACGACGGCTCGCTGCCGCTCGTGATCGACCCTTTTTTTCAGGTGACCTACCTTGGCGGCTCTTTGGAGGACCGTGCCTTCGGAATCGTTGTTCGCTCGACGAGCGGAGAGGTGCTCGTCGCTGGGTATACATGTTCCTCCGACTTTCCCGGAGTGATCGCCGGCGCGCAGGCGGCGCTGAGCGGAACGTCCGACGCTTTTGTCGGCCGGCTCAACCCGACTCTTACGTCGCTCCTCCAGGCAACCTACCTCGGTGGCGGGAAGGACGAAGCGATCATTGCCGTTGCGCTTCATCCGTCAAGCGGGGAGGTGCTCGTCGCTGGGGTGACGACGTCGACCGACTTTCCTGGTACAAGCGGCGGCGCGCAACCGGCCTATGGGGGCGGGACAGAGAGGGACGGCTTTGTGGCCCGTCTGGATCCGACGCTCACTACGCTTCTTCAGGCGACCTATGTTGGCGGCAGTAACGATGACATCATCAACGCGCTTGCGATCCATCCGTCGAGTGGAGAGGTGGTCGTCGCGGGGGCCACCGGGTCGACCGACCTGCTCGGAACGAGTGCCGGGGCACAGCCTGAACACGGTGGCGGCTTTGATGACGGCTTTGTGGCCCGTCTCGACTCTCAACTTACGACACTCCTCCGAGCCACCTATCTTGGCGGGACGGGGAACGACCTCATCTACGGAATCGGTGTCCATCCATCCACAGGAGAGGTTATCGTCGCGGGGTACACGTCCTCGAAAGATTTTCCAGCCACGAGCGGCGGGGCGCAGCCTGGGCCCGGGGACAACTTCTACGACGACGGCTTTGTGGCCCGTTTCGATTCGACGCTCGCAACCCTTTTTCAGGCAACCTATCTAGGAGGGGGCAACGAGGACATTATTGGTGCCGTTGCGATTAATCCGTCGAGTCAAGAGGTACTCGTTGCGGGCTATACGTCATCGACCGATTTTCCCGGCACGGCGGGCGGAGCGCAGCCTGGGCACGCCGGCGGATCCTATGACGGAATTGTTGCCCGGCTCAGTCCGACGCTCGGAACGCTCCTCCAGACGACGTACCTCGGAGGCGGTCAGGTTGACGCGATCGGCTTCATTGCAGTTCATCCATCGACAGGGGAGGTGCTCGTCGCCGGCAGCACGTCGTCGTTAGACTTTCCCGGGACCTCTCACGGGTTGCAACCGGAATTCGGAGGAGGCCCTCAGGATGGCTTTGTGGCTCGGCTTAGCCCAACCCTTGCGGCACTTCACGGGGCGACCTATGTTGGCGGCACTGGGGCCGACATCGTCTACGCAGTTGCGTTCCAATCACCGACCGGAGAGGTATTTGCTTCGGGGGCTACGACGTCGACCGACTTACCCAGGACGTCCGGCGGAGCGCAGCCTGCGCTTGGTGGCGGCATGGACGGCTTCGTCGCGCGCATGACGACGGATCTGGCGGCGCCGCCCAACCTCTCCTTCTACACGCTGACGCCGTGCCGGCTGGCGGACACCCGCACCACCGATCCGCCCGCTCTGGCCGCGGCGGCCGAGAGGGTCTTCACGCCAGGCGGCAAATGCGGCATTCCCGTGACCGCCCAGGCGCTCTCGGTCAACGTCACGATTACCCAGGCGACGGCGGCCGGCCACGTCCGCCTTTATCCGGCGGGCGCCACCCGGCCGCTCGTTTCGACGGTGAACTACTCGCTGGGCCAGACTCGAGCGGGCAACGCGATCTTGAAGCTCGGCGACGGCGGAGCCTTCACGGCCTTCTGTGGCCAGGCGTCCGGCACCGTCCAGTTCATCGTCGACGTCAACGGCTACTTCCAGTGAGGCGGCGAGATGAGAGCCCATTACTTGCTCCGTTCCGGGCTTCCGGCGATTCTCTGTCTGCTCGGGGCGGTCCAGGTCTCCGCTGAGGGGACCGCCGCCCCCGACCGAGGGCAGCTCGATCGCCTGGCGCGAGTGCGGGTTCCCTTCGTCGAGAACCGAGGCCAGCTCGACCGCCGGGTCGCCTTCTCCGCACCGGCCTTCTTCGGGGCGGTGTTCGTCACGCGCGACGGTAAGCTCGTCTACTCGCTGCCGGCAGCGCGCGAGAGTAAGGACCCCCGAACGCGACACACCCGGACCAAGGGCTGGACGCTGACGGAGACACTCGTTTCGGGAAGGCCGCGGCCGGTCGCTGGACCCCGCGCGGCCGCCGGTGTCAGTTACTTCCACGGCAACGACCCCCGGCGCTGGCAGAGCGATCTGCCGACCTACGAAGAAGTGCGTCTCGGCGAAGTCTGGCGCGGCATCGCGGTAACGCTTCGCGCCCTCGGGGGCAACATCGAGAAGCTGTTTACCGTGCAGCCCGCCGCCCGAGTCGAGAGGATCCGGCTGCGCGTGGACGGGGCGAAGTCGTTGCGGGTCGATTCGGACGGGGGGCTCGTTGCCGGAACGAGCAACGGCGAGGTCCGTTTCACCTCGCCACTGGCCTACCAAGAGCAGAAGGGCGTGCGCCGTCCAGTTGATGCGGCCTATGTTCTTCACGGAACTCGGTACGGCTTCCGTCTGGGGCGCTACGACCACGCGCTGCCGGTTGTGATCGATCCCCTCCTCCAGTCGACTTATCTCGGTGGCTCCGGTGACGACTGGATCAACGCTATTGCAGTTCATCCGATAACAGGTGAGGTGCTGGTCGCAGGGGGGACATGGTCGCCTGACTTCCCCGGAACCGTCGGTGGCGCGCAGCCTGCGTTCGGGGGTCCGAGTGGGTGGGCCATCTTGCCCGGCGACGGCTTTGTGGCCCGACTCAACCCGGCGCTCACGACACTCCTTCAGGCAACGTACCTCGGTGGCAACAGCCTAGACGGGGTGAGCGCCCTAGCGGTTGATTCGACGACTGGCGAAGTGCTCGTCGCGGGGTTCACGGATTCCGACAACTTCCCCGGGACAGCGGGCGGCGCCCAGCCCGTGTCGGGGGCCTC
>Ga0335084_10001766_pt1 | contig 20444 bp, 15 predicted proteins | sample Lox_Sample_44_FD_206721 | JGI IMG/M metagenome (GOLD analysis project Ga0335084, IMG submission 206721) | Soil microbial communities from Loxahatchee National Wildlife Refuge, Florida, United States - Lox_Sample_4.4 | ecosystem: Environmental > Terrestrial > Soil > Wetlands | place: USA...
CGGGGACAAACGCCGTCGCTGCGATCGCAGCCTCCCAGTCGCGGGCGTGGGAAAGATCGGGATAGATCTGGTGTACGGCGTCGGGCACCTCGATCTCGGGAAGCTCGAGTCCCGCCGGCTCCAGCCAGTAGCCACCCCAGCGCAGCACTCCCCAATGCACAGCGGTCGGCCGCGCGTAACGGCGGGCCGCCTCAGTGGTGGCCGCAGTCCCGACCCGCACCGCCCAGATGATCTCGAGGTCATCGAGCCGCCGGCCCGCGCGCCTGGCGCCGCGCTCGAGATGGTCGAGCGCGCGCTCGATGATGCCGCGGTTGAAACCGACCAGCAGCAGCACGCCGTCAGCGATCTCCCCCGCGAGCTCGATCGCCTTCGGCCTCGAGGCGGCCATGATCACCGGGATGTGCCGGCCCGCGGCATATGCGAGCCGGCCGGGCGTGCTGTCGAAATCCACGGACTGGCCAGCGAGCAATCCCTTCACGGTCAAGATGCATGCGCGCATCTGGGCGAGCGTCGCCGGCTCGCGGCCGATGGTGCTCGCCGAGGTGTAGCCGGTGCCGATCACGAACTTCACCCGCCCCGGTGCCATCTCCTCGACGGTCTGAATGGCGCTGGCAAGGACAGAGGCGTGGCGCGTGAACGGGTTGGTGACAGCCGGGAACAACGTCAGCCGGGACGTGTGGCTGGCGGCCTGTCCCAGGACGACGAACGCGTCGCGCGACAGCAGCTGGCTGTCGAGGATCCCGGCGCCGTCGAAGCCGGCGGCCTCGACGTCTTGGATGAGCCGCGCGAGCTGGGACATCGGGGCTGTGCCGGGAATGCGCAAGTGAACGCGGATGGATTGGCTCATACCACTGCGATGGTTGTTTTTGCCGACAGCGATGTCAAGCCGGGTATCTGGTACCTCTTTTCAGCCGCGCCTTCAAGGTGCGCTCCCGCGTCGCGGGTGTCTGGTAATTGAACCGACACCCGTTTCATTCAATTCAAAGTTAGCCGGTTCCACAGGACAACTTCATTATCCCACTTGGCTGCGAAGGCTGAAGGTGTAGGGATAAGTCTCGTGATCTTCGACCCTCCGTTTCTGCCCAAACTGCTGGCCACGGCGCGCGGCCCGTATTTGGAGCAGAATCTTCCTGATGTCAGATCACAGCGTAGGTCGGGGTCGTCAGATCAGTCTTTGGTGAGAATGGGAATGGACAGGAGAATCACATGAGGCCGATACCCTTTCCTCCCCTCCAATCCTCCGTTCGCTTGGCGCTCGAGTGCCTCAGTCTGGCTTGTGCTCTGGCTGGCTGTTCCGCGAGCGCCGCTCCACTGACCTCAGAGAGGATCGAGAACGCCGGTAACGAGCCGCACAACTGGTTGAGTTACTACGGCAACTCAAGAGGCTGGGCGTACAGCGCGCTCGACCAGATCAACGCGGGGAACGCAAAGAACCTTGTCGTCAAGTGGGCTTTCCAGCTTGGGTCACAAGACCTTCAGGTGACTCCCGTAGTTGTTGACGGAGTGATGTATGTGTCCAACAAAGACCAACAGGTATTCGCCCTGGACGCGAGAACTGGCGAGATGTTGTGGCGCTACAACTACGCGTTCGCCGATGCTGACAAAATGGCGCTCAGGACCCAGTGGAGAGGAACTCAAATCAATCGCGGTGTCACGGTTGTCGATGACAAAGTATTGCTCGCTACGTGGGATGCGTTCCTTGTCGCGCTCGATGCTAAGTCAGGAAAGGAGGTGTGGAAGCGACAACTCGGAAACTATGAGACCGGTAACGCGTTTTCGGCTCCCCCACTGATCGCGAAGGACAAGGCGATCCTTGGGGTCATGACGGGCGAGATGCCTAATCGGGGTTATATCGTGGCAGTCGATGTCAAGACCGGCGCGGAACGATGGCGGTTCTGGACAGTGCCAGCACCAGATGAACCTGGTAACGAAACTTGGGCCGGCGACTCGTGGAAACATGGATGCGGTGCAGCCTGGATGACGGGCACCTTCGATGCGCACCTGAATCTGGTCTACTTCGGAACGGGCAATCCCTGCGCGTACTGGGACGGAGAGCCGCGAGCAGGCGACAATCTATACACTAGCTCCACCGTCGCGCTCGATGCTGACAGTGGCATGCTGAAGTGGCACTTCCAAGCTGTTCCGCACGATGTGTGGGACCTGGACAACCATGCGGAGCTAGTCCTCGTCGATATACCAATCGAGGGTACGCCGGCAAAAGTGGGACTACAAGCAGGGAAGAACGGCTTCTTTTATGTTCTAGATCGAACGACTGGGGAGTTCATTCTCGCCAAACCATTCGTCGACCGGATCAATTGGACAAGCGGGCTGGACGAGCGAGGGCGTCCCGTTCCACATGTCGTTCCAACTGCTGAGGGAGCTGTGCTTTGTCCGGGCGCAAACGGCGCTAGAGGACCAGGCCATACCGCGTACTCGCCAAGGACCGGCTACGTCTACATTCCAGTACGCGATATGTGCACTTTCACGAAGGTGGTACATAAGGATCCGGAAGTAGGAAAGCTCTTCCTGGGCGGAGAAGGTAGTCCCTCCCCCGAGGGCTCGCAGGGCTATATAGCTGCAGTGGACGCCGCAAGCGGCGAAACCAAATGGCGTTATCGCTCCAGGTACCCTATGTCAGCCTCCGTTTTGGTTACGGGAAGCGATCTGCTGTTTACGGGTGATATCGAAGGTTATGCGCTTGCTCTAGATGCGCGGAGCGGCCGACTATTGTGGCGATTCAATACGGGCTCCGGGGTCAAGGGCTCGCCAATCAGCTATGCCGTTGACGGCCGTCAATATGTTGCAATCCCGTCTGGACAAGGTGGTCTGTCAGCCTTCTTCTGGCCCAGGACATACCCTGAGCTCGCGAATGCGACGCGTGGCAGCACCTTATTCGTCTTTGGGCTGCCCGAAGAATGAGCGCACCGACCTGACGCTATCAGCAGGAAAGGTCGCGCCCCTGCTTGACGGTCCGACTTGTGCGTTCAGCGGGCGCCCGTGGTGTGCCTCATGCGTGAGCGTTGGGACGCTCAGGCTCACCATCCCGGGCAGAAGGATCGTCAGCTCGGTCTCGCTCTCGTCCTCATCGACCACGACCTCGGGTCGCAACCTTGCATGGGTTTCATGTCGAGCCGCCAGTCATGTCCTCAAAGACCCGAGAATCTCCTGGCGAACGTCGGTGATGTCGCGTGCGCGGGTGGCATGCACGCCTTCGCAATTTCCCAGCCGGGGGCAACGTGTGCTGCGCGGACAGATGATGCGTGCGTTGTTGCTCAATGACTCTTCCACCCAGGCAATATTGAGAACGTTGGCGACCGCGCGAATCGCTTCGATTTCCGGTCCACGAACTTTCGCACTTCCCCCGCGGCGCCGGCACTCGTCGGCAATATTCTCTACGATCTGGGTGGCGTCCATGCCATTCGCCTCGAGCGCCGGCGCCAGATCGATTCCGACCGAAAGCACATGGGGATTGCCCGCCATGTCTCGAGCTCGAACTGAGTGGCAGCAATACAGCAGCCAGCGCTCGCCCTCGCGGAGTACCGAGATCTGAGAACCGCCTTCGGTGCGGGTGTCGCCGATGAGTCGGAACACGGCCCAGTTGGGACACGGGTCAGAAACCTGCGTCATATTGCCCCAGGGGAGCGGAATGCCATTGCCGCGGTAGACGGCACGCAGAAGGCCGGGAGGATAGGCATCGAAGAAATGCCAATAGGGGTAGGGTGATACCTTCGTCATTCGCCGCATGACGACCGCCGGAGTGAGCTCGATCTTTCTCCCGACTTCGATGCGATAGCGCTCGCGTGTGAGCAACCGCCGGAAGGGCAGCTTCGGGCATAGCAGCGCGCCGGCGAAGAAGCTGCACTCGAAATCGCGCCACGCGTGCAGCACATCCCTAGGGTCCATGCCGGCGACGCCCGCCCCGCTTTCTGGGCTGCCGCCCATCTCGCCTCCGGTCGCGTGAGCCGACTTCATGCCATCGCCGCCGTGCAAGACTTTGTGCGCAATGTGCGAAGCCAGGTCGAATTTGAGGCGTGCGGGATCCGCCTGCAGAGCCTTGTTCAGGAACACCGTGCCCGGAGGTTCGAAGAACGAGCGCACCATGCTGCGCAGCTCGCGGTCCTGGTTGCGGGTGAGGACCGGCTTTCTCTCGAACCAGCGCAGCTCCAGGCCATTTGTTTTGCACAGGCGGGTCACGTCGTCAACGGTCAGCGGAAACGCGCGCTTGCCGACATCCTCCGCAGCCCGCTCCAGGTCCGGGAATTCGTTTCGCGAGCTCTCCTGATAGGAGCGGATCAGCAAATGGGCGAACTGCCGCCCGGAGGTACCGGTCTGCGACAGCAGCTCGGGGATCGCGGCCTGCAGAAGTTCCCTTGAGAACAGGAATGAGGGCTCCAGCGGAACCCGGGTCGCGCCACCGGCGCCCGGCGTCGCTCGCACCGGAGCGATCTCCGAGTTCTGGTCGAAGAACCACGCGACATCGCGCTGGAACACCTTCGCGACAAGCAGTAGCACGTCCTCCGAGGGGACGCGGCGTCCGCTTTCGATCATGCTCAGGTAGGAGACCGAGGGCGCCGCCTGCGCGTCCACCTGGATGCAGCGCATCGACAGCTCCTCGAGAGTCATGTGGTTCTGCCTGCGCAGGGCGCGCAGCTTCGCGCCCAGGAAGTGGCTGTTCCTGACTATCCGTGCCATGGGCGCCCCGGTGAAACGCCGCTTGTTAAAACCCGCCGGACCATGTCTGTCAAATTCACGTTGTGAAATTTCTATTTGTGAAGTTCGCAGGTTTTCGCGGCTAGGATAGCCTTACAACGTTTCGCGATCAATGGGTTTCACCATCCAATGGGGCTATCGATGACGACCGACTCAGGCAAGATGTCCGCGGCCGCGGAAGCACTACGCAACGAATGGAACAACAACCGGCGCTGGGCCGGGATCAGACGCGGGTACAGCGCCGAGGATGTGATCCGGCTGCGCGGCAGCGTGCACGTCGAGCACACGCTCGCGCGTCTGGGCGCGGAAAAGCTCTGGAAGCTGCTGCACGAACGCCCGTTTGTCAATTCGCTGGGCGCGTTGACCGGAAACCAGGCCCTACAACAGGTCAAGGCCGGTCTGCCTGCGATCTACCTGTCCGGCTGGCAGGTGGCGGCGGACGCCAACGACAGCCTGTCGATGTATCCCGATCAGTCGCTCTATGCGGTCTCCAGCGTGCCCACGGTGGTCAGGCGCATCAACAACACGCTGCTGCGCGCCGACCAGATCCAGCACATGGAGGCGCACCAGAGCGGGAAGACGGGCGGGATCGACTACCTCGCGCCCATCGTGGCGGATGCCGAAGCGGGATTCGGCGGCATCCTCAACGCGTACGAGCTGATGCGCGCCATGATCGAGGCCGGCGCGGCGGGCGTGCACTTCGAGGATCAGCTCGCATCCGCGAAGAAATGCGGCCACATGGGCGGCAAGGTGCTCGTGTCCACGCAGGAAGCCGTGCAGAAACTCGTCTCCGCCCGACTCGCAGCAGATGTGCTGGGGGTGCCGACGGTGCTGCTCGCGCGTACCGATGCGGAAGCGGCCACTCTCATCACCTCGGACATCGATGAGAATGACAAGCCGTTCCTTTCCGGCGAACGTACCGCGGAAGGGTTCTTCCGAGTCAGGAACGGCTTTGAGCAGGCGCTTTCACGCGGCCTGGCTTACGCCGAGTACGCAGACCTCGTGTGGTGTGAAACGGGCACGCCCGATCTTGGCTTCGCGCGGCGATTCGCCGAAGGCATCCACCGGAAATTTCCCGACAAACTGCTCGCGTACAACTGCTCTCCCTCGTTTAACTGGAAGCGCAACCTCGACGATGCCACCATCTCTCGGTTCCAGAGCGAGCTGGGCGCCATGGGATACAAATTCCAGTTCATCACATTGGCGGGATTCCATGCGCTCAACTACTCCATGTTCGATCTCGCACACGGCTATGCGCGGAAGAACATGACGGCTTTCGTCGACCTCCAGGAGCGGGAATTTGCGGCCGCGGAACGTGGATTCACCGCCGTTAAGCACCAACGCGAGGTCGGAACCAGCTACTTCGATGAGATCACCCAGGTGGTGCAGGCCGGCCGTTCTTCTCTGACTGCACTGGAGGGCTCAACCGAGGATGAGCAATTCTTCGGCAACGTGAAGCGCCTGGAGCTGCGCGCTGCGACTTAGGGAAAGCGTTCTGTGGCGAAGCGTTCGTGGTGGTGATGCCCACCACGGACGCAAACTGGACCGCCGACCAAGAGTAAGGACCAGGCGCTCATTCTTGAACGTTGAACGTCGGCTTCGCAATCACCGGAACGACGGCTTGGGTTCGGGTACTGCCTGCCAATCGTGCTAGGCTGAGTTCCAGAAATGCCAACTCGTAGTGTTCACAGGCGCGAGACGCCAAAGGAGGAGGCATGAAACGGCTATTGATCACTCTCCTGTGTTGTCTCTTCGTAGGGGCGTCCGCTGCACAAACCGCCGGCGCGCAAGGACCAAGGACCACGAAGACGCTCGTCGTCTACTACTCGTTGACTGGAAAGACGGATGTTGTGGCGCAGGCGCTGGCCAAGGAGCTCGACGCGGACGTGCGGCGTGTGGAAGACGTCGAGAAGCCTTCGGTCACCTGGTGGTTCATCATCACCGGCGCGATTTCGGCGATACGCGGCGCAGAATCCGAAATCAAGCCCATCGACACTGGCTTTCGGGGATACGACCGGGTCTTCGTCGGCTCTCCCATATGGGGAGGGAGTCCTTCGACACCGATAAATGCCTTCATCGCGAAGGCCGACTTCAGCGGAATGGAAGTGATTCCATTCATGACGATGGGAGGCGACGACGCTTCCGGCGCGCTCAAGAAGATGAGCCAGCGCATCGAAAAGAAGGGTGGAAAGATCGTCGGCGCGTTCGCCCTTTCCTCCAAAAATGCGACAAACGAAGCGCTGGCCGCAAAAACGCGCGAGATGGCGCAGCGTTTCCGGTAGAGCCGTCCAGAATCCTCTGTCCTCCGCAACAATTGGATCGACGGCCGGGTTGCATCATTCGCCGAAGTCTCAGTTCGGCCACAGACGTTTGCTGCTGGCGGGCAACAATTCCGCAATTAGAATTTTAGCGCCATGAGGCGCTGTCTAACGGGCGCCGAGCTTCCAACAGCGGCCTCGCAACGCGATTCAACTCACCTGGTGATTCGCTTTGCGCTAGATCAAATCGCGTCGAGAGGCTTAAGGACATCATGATGTTCGGCACGCTATCGAGGAGGAAGGTATGAGCAGAATTGGCTTGACTGGATTGCTCGGCGCGTTCGTCGGTGCAAGCTTATTATGCGCCACACCCGAGGCCGCGGCACAGCAGAAGTACACGATATCCCAAGCCCCTACTTCCAATAGTCAGTACTTACAGGAGCACACCGTTGAGGTGGATGACGTGCCGGGGCACCGACTGCGCGTCTATGAGATTCGCCAGGAATATCCGCAAAAAGACCTCGCTTTCGCGGGAGTCATCGTGAAGGAGGGCCTGTCGAGGAATATGAGCGATGCCATCAATGGAAATGGCTCGTTCACGTACTACATGGTCTATACGCTAGAAGACGGCAACAAAGTGTTCTGCCGTGGTACTGGCACCACTCAGGCCGATCCAACGGTAGGGTATCGGTTCGTCATCGTCGAGAACTTCGTAGGCGGTACGGGCAAGTTCAAGGGCATGCGCGGTCAGGTGCGTGGCAGTGGTGTGCGTGCACCAGGGGCAGAGTCTCTGAGCGTGGAGTGGAAGGGCGAGTACTGGATAGAGGACTAAAGCGGCGCAGTATGGCGTACTGACAGACGTTCGGCGCCGGGTAGCGGCGCGCGGGCGCGTCTGCTGCTGAGGTACGGCCGGAACGACGAAAGAGGGAAAGGGGTCTCTTACGCCGCGAGTAGTCCCGGCAGCACTACTGAATTAGCCAGTCTGCGCGTACGAGCACCGACTGTGGGATTGTCAGGCCAATAGCTTCGGCGGTCTTTAGGTTGATGGCTAGTTCGAACTGTCTCGCTTGCTCAACCGGAAGCTCGCTGGGCTTGGCACCCCTGAGGATTTTGTCCACGAAGGCCGCAGCCTGGCGGAACGTTTCCGCGTAGCTCGCCCCAAATGACATCAGGAAGCCGGCCTCGGTCAGCTCCCTTGCCACGCCGATAGCCGGGATTTTTCGTTGCAGCTGAAAGGCTACGATTCGTGCCCTATAGGGTGCAGACTCAACCAGGACGTCTCCGAACACCAAGACCGCGTTGGCCCGCCACGCGGCCACCTTTGGCAGCGTGCTGTCCAGGTCAGTGGCGGTCCGGATATTAAAGGATCGTAGGGTGAGACCAAGCTTCCCTGCGGCGCCCTGTGCCTCACTCCAGAAGATGCCGTGAACCGGATTGTCCTGGCGCAAGATCACGGCAACTCGTTTCACATCTGGGACGATCTCCTTGAGTAGCTCCAACCGTTTCCCACTCAGTTCGGGAGACATGAGCGACATCCCTGTGACGTTGCCGCCCGGCCGCGAGAGGCTCACCACCAATCCCGCGCGTACGGGGTCGCCGGCCAGGCCAAGGACGATGGGTATCGTCTGCGTCGCTCGCTTCGCTGCTAACGCTGACGGAGTACTGTCGGTGACGATTGCGTCAACACCGAGCCGAACAAGCTCGGCCGTGAGGTTGTCGAGTTGATCGTAGTGCCCATCTGCCCATCTGGGCTCGAGAACCAGGTTCCGCCCCTCTTCCCAGCCTCGCTCACGCAGTCCTTCCCGCAATGCATCGAGCCAGCGCATCGAGCCAGCGGTCTTCGGATTGGAGCTCAGAAAACCGACCCTCGCCGCCTTCGACGCTGGTTGGGCGGCCGCAGGGACGGCGGCGAGGAGGACAAGCAGCGAGAAAGCGAGCGCTAAGCAGCCCCCCTTGCGCATAGGACGACGCAACGCCCCTTGCCAAGCTGGTGGTCTATCCACGGCCCAGCGCATGACCAAGCCTCTGGAGCGCAGCATTGTATGGACGCAAGCACGATAGGTCTAAGGTATGACAAAGTCAACCGACGCGCCAAATGGCTAGAGTTGGCGAGAGGCTCGGTCCGAGTGCGAAAGAGACGGCTACGACCATTCGGCAATCCCTCTCGACCGCACGCTTTGGGCCGATCCCGGCCGAGTGACTCTCTACTTGCTTGAATGTCGGGCTTGCGCCGGTTGATGTCCAGTTCGGGGAGCAGTCTACGTGGGCTTGGGGTCGACAGCGGGCATCGACCGATCGCTAGAAACGCAAGGGTTTCGAGAGGGGCTTGAGCTAGCGCGCCGGCGGGACACCCCTAACCGAGGGATAGTCGCTTTGAAGTCGTTGCGCACGCGCTACGCGCTCGACCGCAGTTGTGGGAACACGACATCGCGGAACGCGGCGATCTCCGCCTCCGGCGGCGCGAAGGTCTCCAACGGCATCAGGTAAAGATTTCGCACGCCGAACTTTGCCATCTCGAGGATACGGGCGGCGCAGTCGGCCGCCGTTCCGATGAGCCCAATCGCGTCACAGAGTTGCGCGACAACCTCGTCGGGGACAAACGCCGTCGCTGCGATCGCAGCCTCCCAGTCGCGGGCGTGGGAAAGATCGGGATAGATCTGGTGTACGGCGTCGGGCACCTCGATCTCGGGAAGCTCGAGTCCCAACACGCCATCTGTGCGCTGCTCATACCGCTTCACCTGTGCGCGTAATCCGTGAAAACGTAATCTCTTGTCTTCACGACCGTGTGGCACGCGAACCCACACTTGACGTCGTTCCCCTGCGGCGGCATGTCAGCCAAGGTGCCGGGCGTGAACGTATCGGATGCAGCGTCATACTTGAACACGGCCCATCCCCACCCGCCGCTGTCCGCGAACCTCTTGCTGTCCTTCACCATGAAGTCGACGTCATGCTGGGTGCCTGGCACCGTCGCTGCGGGGAACGTCTCCATCTTTTTCGGGTCCCAATGGATCTTCGCCATCTTGGCGCCGTCGGGGAAAGGCTTGCCGTTGCCGGGAACACCGGCCAGGTAGGCGTCGATCATCACAGGATTAGCGAGGATCGCAGCAATCAGCTCTCCGTCCTGACTGATGGAGACAACCTGCCAGGCCTCATATCCTCTGAACTCAGAGAACGCGAGCCCATCCGGCACTTTCACGGTGTACTTGTCCTGCGCGGAAATGGCCCTGCCGCCCAAGATGGCGAGCACTAGCGTTAAGGTGGCGCCTGATGCAAGCAAAGCCCTCTTTGTCATAGACATCTTGCAGCTCCTTTGATCGATAGCGACGAAGCTTGAAGAGACTCGCGGACCAGTCTTCAGGTTATGAAGACGTCGTGAGTGTTTCTTGCGTCGGGTTGCGGAACGTATGGGATTCTTGCGTCAAGTTCGTTGAGCCTACGCCGGCATCAGGATCAGATCACCGGCATTGAGTTGCCAGAACTGCCTTAGCGGGATTCTCGCAACCCGCTTAATCGCTTCCACAGTGGGGAGCCGTCGTCTACTTCGGGTCGCCCGGCGCCCAGTTGGTTCGGCCAAAGGACGGGCTCGAATGTCTGCTTTTCTCGTTTGCGAATGTCTGGTATTGGAACGCGCTGATGGCAGCTCAGGGTCGGAACTGAGACCGTCAGCGATCAGGCCGTTCGCGGGCAAGAACCGACGTTCGTGGAATCCCGCCCATTTCGCCGCTAAGCAGACAGTCGAATGCAGCGAGGAAGTGATGGGCGATGTTCTCGGGTGACTTGTGATCGGTCAAGGAACCCGCAGGCCCATGACATAACGACAGAAGCGGCGCCTGTGTGGCCGATGATTCCAGCCAGCTTGCGTCTTGGCTGAACGGTGGTCATGCGGCATCCCTTCGGTTGGGTTGCCACGCTGTTAAAGTATTGCTGGCCCGCGTGGTGGCAGCCGCCTCTCGCATCGTCGTGGCCAGCACGTCATAGACCGTTGCCCAGGCGTCTTTCGCCTCCGGCGTGAACTCGGCGCCTAGGCTCTTGCCGAGCGTCCAAAGTAGCGCAGCACCTACCGTGGCGTAGTGATGGTCTTTGACACCGTAGTCGGCGTGACGCCTCCCCAACTCTTGGATCACGGCGATAATGCGTTCCAGACGGCTGAGCCCGTTCACTGCGGCATCGATCACCTGCATGAGCTTCTCGCCTTGTTGGCGCATGTCGCTTTGGAACAGGGCCCTAAGCGACGGATCTGTTTCAAATAGCCTTTCGTAGAAGAGCTGCGCCGCGGAGTCTTTGATGGGCAGCAGTTTGACCCAAGTGGATTGGACGGTACGAATGTGTCCGGGTGTCATGGCATTGCTCCGCGGTGTGGATTCCCATGAAGCAGGGACTGCTCTCCAGTCTAGTGAGCAGGCGCATTAGGGGAATTTCACCGTGAGGCCCCTTTTGTTTCGTTTGTTTCAGCCGCTGGCGCGTGCTGACACGTCTCCGGGCCGCGCGATGACGACCACGTCGCTGCCGCCGAACTGCACGGTCACTTCGCCGCTATAGACGCCGAGCGCCTCGTGCGCATTTCGGTGAAAGCGGTGACTACGTCATTCGCCGAAGTCTCACTTCGGCCAAGAGCTGCCGGTCGAGGTGCCGATTCAAATTTCCCTATAGCAGACCGTCAGAACAGCCAGCACGCTCGCGCAAGCGACGCGATTAGCCCGGAACTGACGTTTCCCGCGGCCTTGCTCAAACCTCATACGTCGGAGCGCTTCCCTGGTGCGCGGGATCGATGCCATGGATGCAAGAGCTTTCTCTCAACCGGCGTAACCCGGAGGCGGCACGAAGCCGCCGAACTCGCGCGCGATGAGCTTGGCAAAGGTAATCGTCGTGCGATCCTCCAGATAGGGTCCGACGATCTGGACCCCGATCGGCAGACCAACATCCGAACGATCGATCGGCGCTGCTGTCGCTGGAAGGCCCGGCGTCGTGGCAATTTCCGGCCAGACCAGTTGATCGAAATACGGATACTCTCTGCCGTCGATCTCGATACGTCGCGCCGAATAGGGCAACGAGTGGTCGTGGGGAAAAGCGGGAGTCGGCATCGGTGGGCAGAGCACGACATCCCATTCACGGAAGAGCTCGCTCCACTGCTGCTGAAGGCTGGCGCGTGCCGCGTCGGCTCCGATCCAGTCACGATGGCTCAATACCGAGCCGCGGGTGCGCTCGGCCGCAAGGCTCTTATCCTCCGACTTGAGCGCCGCCGCGGCGCTTTCCATCTGCCTGTAGTGATCCGCCGGCCAGCGCGCGGCCAAAAACGCCTGCAACAGCCGCATGTAAAGTCGTGCTGACTCCGCGAGATCGGGAAGTAGCGGGCTCTCGTGCGAGACCTTGGCACCCGCCTTGACCAGCCGCTGCGACAAGCCATCGAGTGCGGTACGCACTTCTGTTGCCGTCGGCAGTAGCGGATGTGTGTCGACAACAAGCACGCGGTAGCTCTTGAGTTCGTCGTGCCGAGCGGCGGGCAATGCTAACCGATATGCGATGCCGCCACGCGCCTCGTCTGGACCGGCGATCATGTCGAGCGCCAACGCGAGGTCGGCCGCGTCCCGTGCCATCGGCCCAGCAACGGCGAGATCGTTCTCGAGCGGCAGCGGCGGGATGCCAGGGGGTGTGTGGCCGCGAAGAGGCACCAGACCAAGCGTCGGCTTGTGAGCGTAGACGCCGCAATAGTGCGCCGGCACACGCAGGGAGCCACCGATGTCCGAGCCCAGCGACAGAGACCCAAAGCCGGCGGCAAGCGACGCGGCGGAGCCACCCGAGGAGCCGCCCGGCGTGCGGCCGGCATCCCAGGGATTGTTGGTCGTTCCGTAAATGTCGTTGTAGCTCTGCCAGTCACCCAGAACGAGCGGCACATTGGTCTTGCCGAGGATCACAGCGCCCGCCGCCTTGAGCCGAGCGACTGTGACCGCGTCCTCCTTCGGCCGCCAGCCCCTGAACGTTGGTATACCCCAGGTCGTTGGCAACCCGGCGACGTTGAAGGATTCTTTGACCACCATCGGGATCCCGAGTAGCGGCGGCCGCTCACCGCGGGCTAGGGCGGCATCGGCAGCCTTGGCCGCGTCGCGGCCCCGGTCGAAGTCACGCACTACGACGGCGTTGAGCCGTGGATCGAGTGCCTCGATGCGCGCGATTGTGTGCTCAGTTAGCTCGACCGCAGAGATCTTGCGCCCCTGCAGCGCTTCGACCAGTTCTTTGGTGGTGCGATAGTCCCACTCTGATCCGTCCATAGCATTCGCCTTCTGAGCCAAAGCCCGGCGAGGCAATCCATCCAGTGAGATAGCACCAATCACCGCCGCTGCGCCGGTCGAAATCAAAAAATCGCGTCGACTTTGGCTAATCATGACTGCGGCGTTATACAGTTTCGCCCCTGCAGGTGGTCGCCAAAAAGGCGATTCTTCGCAAAATTCAAGTCAAGGGGTGGGAACGCCCGCAGGTTTGACTAGCGCATATGAGGACGCGCCACCCGTCGATGGAGCTGTCGAATCTCCTGTTGAGAGTGACCCGTGTCGAATAGCCTCGATGTCGCGTCCCGCGAACGTCTGAGGAATTACTAATCTAGCACGGCAATACCCAAGACGCGGCAAGTAGTCGGTCGAGTGTATGACGGGGCTCCGTCAATAACGCTCGTCCGGAATGCTGAAGCACGAGTGCTCGGCGTGGATACCGTCTGTCCTCCAATCGACCGGCGCTTCGCGGCCAGGAGCGGCCGGTCGATTGCGTCGCCCAATTCGGTCAAGACCGGACATTGGCGTGCGTTTCACTCACATCCGGTCCACTATGTCTAGCACATGAGCACGCAGCGTCGGCCAGCGAATCTAGGTGGCCGGCAAAGCGGCCATCGACGATTTGCGAACCAGCGGTCTCATGCCAAACAAGAACCGAAGAACATTGTTCGGTCGAATCAAGAAGTGATACGCGAGCAAGACGATAGCGAGCGAGGCCGAGGCGATGATCGCCCACTTAAGAGGGTCGGGAATCGCCATTTGCACCACGAAGTAGCCAATGGCCAGGAGCACCGTCTGGTGCAGTATGTAAAAGGGCAATACTGCCTCGCTGGCATACAGAAGAAACGGCGTGGCGGCCTTGAGATGCCTGCGCCCGAAGCCCCAGATCGCCAAGATCCAGCACCAGGCATTGAACCCAAAGAGTGCGAAGAAAAGCGGATCGCGCGCCGTGCCGAAATCGAATCTGCCGGCACGCCTTATCATCAAAATCAGCGTGGCCATAGTGATTGCTCCCAGCGCCAATGAGAACCATCGCTGTTGCTCGACGCGCGCCTGTAGAGTCTCGTCTGAAGCGAGTACGAAACCGTTTAGGAAGAACAACCCATGCGCTACGAGGCTCCAGGCTGCCCACCCTCGGCTGCCCAAGAACGTGCTCGGATCGAGCGTGGTGACGCTAAGCATGACGGGCAGCGCGAGCGCGTAAACCACCGCCGGGACGGTGAGCCGTGCCGTGGCTTTGGCGAGCCAGCGCGCGCCACGGCCCCGCTTCAACCAAGCCATAAGGGGCAGCAAGACCACGCTGAAGACAAACAGCACCTCGAGATACCAAAGGTGCATTCCCTGCCAAGCGAAGTTGCCGCCGAAACCCCACAGACCATCGAAGTAATGCGGCAGGAAAGCCCAGAAGGAGCCTCGAAATACGCCGTGCGTGATTCGGTCGAGGTACACCTGCAATGCGCAATGGGTGAAAACCCCGACTACGAGCGGGATGACAAGGCGCAGCGCGCGTTCCTTTACAAACTCGATTGGGCTACGCTTGTTCAGTGCGAAGAAGGAACTTGCCCCGGAGATCGCAAAAATGAAGGGCATACCCCAACTTACGAGAAAGCCTGACCAGACCTCGACTGCCAAGTAAGTGCGCGCGTTCTTGACGTGCCAATCCCCTAGGTCGAAGAATCGCGTGCTGTGAAACAGGAAGATCGCAAGAATTGCCAGAACACGCAGCCAATCGAGATACACGCGGCGCACGGTGGTTGTCCTGTTTTCCTGCCCTCGCCCTCAGTTGCGGCGTTCAGACCGGCAAATTCTACAGCCAGGCGCTATATGATGGCGACTGTCCGCTTTCTGCTGACCCAAAGGTCTGGAACGGGTCGTGTTGCGCCGTTCGTTTGCCGGTCGCTGGGTGGCCAGTAGCAGCATTCTGCTTATCCGATCAACTTGGCGCGCAACGCATACGATTGTCCCGAACCAGGTGATGGGCCCCTCGGAGCTGCGAGACAATCAGAGCAGCCCCCCGTCACGGCCTGCCGAGGTCCGCGCGTCGCAGCCAACGGAACCGCCTCGCTGCAACAAGGTAGCGCCAGTCGACCCGTGCAAACACCAATACGACACCCAGGAGAAGGAGCTGCGAGATTACAAAGTAGATGCCGAAATAAGGCTGCGCTTCGGTGGCTTCGAGTGCAAGACGCTGCGAAACCTTCGAGGCGGTTAACACGAAAAAGCTGTAGCTCACGCAGCGGCCGATGAAAAACGGGGCCGCGACCAGCCAAAACGGAAGTGAGGTCAACCCGTATGCGATAAACAAATAGTTGGACGGAAACGGGCTGAACGCATAAAGCAGGAAGGCGCCGAATGTCAGTGTGCGGTGTCGCTTGAGCCCGTCTTTGATGACGTCGATGTTGGCGCGCATCGTGTCGCTCATGAATCTCTGACGAATGATGACGCGAGAGAGCTTGGCGAGCACCAGCCTTCCGGCTGTGGCGGCAAGGGCGCCGATCAGCGCCACCACGAACGGGTTGTCGAGCGGGCGGGTGAAGCCCACCCACGACAGCGCCATCCAGGTCGGCGGTGCGAATGCCGGGACGACATTCAGCACAAATACGACCGCAAACAAGGTTGCCAGTTCAGCCACGCCACCCAAGGGTCACCACGGAATTGAAGTATGGCTCCAATTGTCCACGACGATATCGCGAGCGCCGTCCCGAGCGTCTGCTTTGGCCTTACTCGAACGCCGGCTCGGGTCGATAGCACCGTCCAGTCACCGACCCGAAACGATAGACTGTCGCCCTCATGCGTCTTCTGGCATCCATTGTAGGTTTGGTGACGGCATTGATTGGGCCCGTCCCGCATCACGCTCTCGGCGCCGAGACACCTCCCTTGCCCGGTAGTGTGCATTTTCCCGGGCTAATCAGCACACCCATGCCGTTGCATATCACACTCGAAGACGGGTCGCAGTACACGCTCGACGGCATGGTAGTTCGACCGGACCGGCCGGGGCGTTTCCCGCTGGCCTTGCTCACCCACGGCGAGCCGTACGATTTCTCGGAGACCACGGCGTGGATGCCTACGATCCTGCTGCGCCCAGCTGTCGCCTTCGCGCAGCGCGGCTACGCCGCGGTTATATTCCTGCGCCGTGGGTTTGGGAGCTCACAGGGCCCGTACGCTGAAGGCCACGGGCCCTGTGGGGCCCGTCAGTATCTTCGGGCCGCGCAGGCTTCGGCAGACGATGTGCTCGGCGCGCTGTCCGCGCTGCGTGGCGAGGAGTGGGTCGACCCGCAGCGAGTGTTACTGGTTGGGCAGTCGAGCGGTGCAGTGGCGGTGACCGCTGCTGCGGCGCAAAATCCACTCGGGATCGTCGGCATCCTGAACTTTGCTGGTGGGCGCGGGTCGGTGACCACCAATGCCTTGTGTCAACCAGAGCTGGTGTTCGAAATGTGGCGCACGTTAGGTCGGTCGGTGCGTGTGCCCAGTTTGTGGATCTTTGCCGAGAACGACCAGTATTTCGCCCCGACCATTGCGCGCGAAATGTTCGACGCCTACAGGTCAGCCGGTGCACCTGCGGAGTTCGTCGCTGCGCCGCCGTTCGGTGCCGACGGACATCTGCTGCTGTACCTGGCTTCGCCTCCGATTTGGTTGCCCCTGGTAAGCCCCTTCCTCGAAGCCGTACACCTCCCGACCCGCATCGTGGTCGACCTTCCGCCGATGAGGGAACAGCCTCGGCGCGAATAGGGTGCAGAAACTCCCTAGCGCTCCCGCTGACCCCGTGACTTCATGCGATCAAAGAGGCGATCACTCCGAAGTTAGTTCGCCAGCGAGGTCACCGGCCTCCGCATGACGCTTACGACGCGACCAGTTCAGTTGCGCGGATAGAGCCGTCGCAACCTACAGATGATAGGCGCTTCGCGGCCACTTTGCGACATTGAGTGGTCCGAACTCCACGCCCGAAAGCTGTCATCCGGTGCCAGCTTGAAGAGGTCCGACGCCGTTCAGCGGGGGACGGTCGCGCTGGCGCATGCTTCGTCGGGACAGGCTTGCTCATAGCAACAAAATCCCCCTTATACTTTCCTATAGCCTGAGATACGGCAAACTGTCTAGCTCAGAGAAACTGGCAAACGCCGTCGGCTCGCGGCGCATAAATTGTCACGGCAGCAGCGGGCCTGAGGATGGGGACATGAGACGTCGCACGTTCATCACGTTACTGGCAGCGAGCTCTGTGGCAGCATGCGCTCGGCCGGCTCATGCAACGATTCGCGGTCTTACCATGGGCACGAGCTACACCGTGGAGTTGGCGGCGCCGATCGACGATGCCGTGCGGACAAGGCTCGCGGAGCTTATCGAGGTCGAGCTGGCCGCGATCAATCGGGCGATGTCCACCTACGACCCTCGGTCGGAGCTGTCGGAATTCAACAGGCGGCAGGATCTCCGTTGGGCGCCTGCGTCACGGGGCCTGCTCGAGGTGCTCGATCGCGCATCGCAGATCAGCACTGCGAGTCAGGGTGCGTTCGATGTAACCGTCGGACCATTGGTCGATCTCTGGGGATTCGGCCCGGAGATCCGCACCCGACGAGTTCCGGATGACGCCGTGATCGAGCGGGTTCGGCAAAGCGTCGGCTACCAGCACGTGCAAGCCGATCTATCCGCCGGTGCGATCCGAAAGAGAGACAGTCGCATCCAAGTCGACGTGTGCGCCATTGCCAAGGGGTACGGTGTCGATCGCGTGGCCATGGTCCTGGAACGCCAGGGTGTTCGCGACTACCTGGTGGAAATCGGTGGAGAGCTCCGGGCCCGGGGCACCACGGCGGCGGGAAGACCCTGGCGGGTCGGCATCGAGCGCCCGGTGGAGGGTCGCCACGTCGTTGGAGAGATCGTCGCCCTCGAGAACCGGGCGATCGCGACCTCCGGCACCACCGAAGATTTCTTCGAGCAGGATGGACGGCACTATTCGCACATTATCGATCCCAAGACGGCGCGGCCGGTCGAACATCCGCCGATCGCAGTGAGCGTGGTCGCTGATACGACCATGGAATCCGACGCGTGGGCAACGGCCCTGGTGGTCCACGGACCGGAGCGAGGGTACTCGTTGGCGCAGGCGCGTGGTCTCGCGGTAATGTTCGTGACGGCCTCCGGCCCGACATTTGATGTCCGTGTCACCGACGCGTTCCGTGCCCACCTCGTTGGCTAGCATTCAATTGTCATTAGACCGGGACGAATAGTGCGTATCAGGTCAAGCAACGAGACGAGGCGCCCACAGTCCGTGCGCCCTGTGAGTCTCACCATCGCGGCGCTCGTCCTCCTGGTATGTCTCGCGCTCTTCGGTATCCCCGGATCCGTGCATGCGGGGGAGCAGCCTGACTGGTTGAAGAAAGACACGATTGATCGCCTGTTCCCGGAGGCGGCCTACACGCGCCCACTGTCTGGAAAGCCGCCAGCCGTGCCTGTTTACGCCGCCGGGGGCCGCCCCATCGGCTATCTGTTCTCTACCGCTGAATTGACAGATGTAGTCGGCTTCTCCGGTGCGCCGTTCAACTTCGTGGTCGGACTGGATCTGCACGGGAAGATCGTTGGCGTCGTAGTTGTGAAGCACGCTGAGCCGATAATCATGGAGTACAGCGCCATCGGTGCGCGGTTCACGCGTTTCATCGCGCAGTACGCCGGTCTTGACCCGGGCGGCTCGATTTCGCTCTCCGGCCGGGGCACGCCGGGCGGTATCGACGGCATCAGCTCGGCGACCGTGAGTGCACGGGCGTTTAATAATGCCATTATTCAGAGCGCCCGCTTGGTCGCACGGTCTCGTGGACTTACGGCTGGCGGCGCGTCGACCGCCATGGTCGATATCGCGAACTTCCAACCCTTGACCTGGTCGGAGCTCATCGCGGCTGGTGCAGTAGAGCGAATGCAGATTCACGATGGCGGCAAGGCGCGCACAGGTAGCCAAGATGTCGCGCTCGATCTCTATGCGGCCGTGGTCAATCCCGCCTCGATCGGTCGTAATCTTCTCGGCGCCATGCGCTACGGCGAGCAGGTGACACCGTATAGCCCGCAGGACTTGACCGTGCTGCTCATGGGGAAGGGTCCCTACTCCTTCGTCGGCACCAAGGTGTTCGAGACGGGTACGTTCGATCGGATCCGGATCGAGCAGGGTGCTCGCACATTCGTGCTGCAGCGAGAGCCAAAACAGTATCTGTATCTGCCGTTCGTCTCAGCCGCAGGGGCACCGAAGTTCGACGAGATCGGCCTTTTCCGAATACCGGCTCAGAGCGGGATCGATGTTCTCGCGCCGTGGCAGCTGGTAATAGTAGTGGGCGACGGCTCGGGTTCTGGCGCGCAAAAGCGAGAGTTCAAGCTTAGCTATAAGTTGCCCTCGCGGTTCGTGCTGCCACCGGCCGAGCCGTCTGCCCAGGAATCGCTCGAGGCGCCTTGGCGAGAAAGCTGGCGCGCACAGGCGCGCAACATTGTCGTGCTTGGGCTTGGTCTACTGGTGCTCACAGTGCTGCTCATCGCCCTGGACAGGTTGACGCGCCATGCTCGTCTCTATCAAGCTTTGCGCATCGGCTTTCTACTCTTCACGCTGGTGTGGATAGGCTGGATCGCGGGAGCCCAGCTAAGCATCATCAACGTCTTTGCGTGGTTGGGCGGGCTCATCCATGGCAACGGCGTGGCCCTGCTCCTTGCCGACCCGTTGCTGTGCGTGTTGCCGGCGTTCGTGGTCGTAAGCTTCTTCGTTTGGGGCCGTGGCGTGTTCTGCGGCTGGTTATGCCCGTTCGGCGCCCTGCAGGAGCTCCTGGCCAAACTCGGCCGCGTCGTCAAGTTCCCCCAGTGGTCGCCGTCGTACCGGGCTCATCGTATGCTCTGGCGCTTGAAGTACGTGTCGCTCGCAGTGCTGGCCCTCGCCGCCCTGCATGGACTGCAGACCATGGCGGTCGCAGCCGAGATCGAGCCGTTCAAGACCGTCATCTCGATGAGAATGGATCGAACTTGGCCATTCGTGGCGTTCGCGTTGGTGGTTCTCGCCGCCGGCCTGTTCGTCGAACGGGCGTTTTGTCGGTTTCTCTGTCCGCTTGGCGCGGTGATGGCGATCGGCGGCCGGCTGCGGCTGCGCCGGTTCACGACGTTGAAGCGCCGCCCGGAATGCGGCAGCCCCTGCCAGCTGTGCGCAAGGCGTTGCCCGATACAGGCCATCGAGCCGCGCGGGGCAATCAACATGGACGAATGC
>Ga0335084_10001767_pt1 | contig 20442 bp, 16 predicted proteins | sample Lox_Sample_44_FD_206721 | JGI IMG/M metagenome (GOLD analysis project Ga0335084, IMG submission 206721) | Soil microbial communities from Loxahatchee National Wildlife Refuge, Florida, United States - Lox_Sample_4.4 | ecosystem: Environmental > Terrestrial > Soil > Wetlands | place: USA...
GCGGCGTCGACCGGTAGTTCACGGTGAGGTCGAACCGGCGCGCGTCCGGGTAGCGGGTGCCGAACTCGAGGATGTTGGCGAAGTGGGCGCCGCGGAAGGCGTAGATGCTCTGGGCGTCGTCGCCCACGACGCAGAGGTTCCGGTGGTCCGCGGCGAGGAGGTCCACGACGTCCCCCTGGAGGCGGTTCGTGTCCTGGTACTCGTCGACGAGCACGTGGCCGAAGCGCGCCGAGAGCGCCCGGCGCACCGGCTCGTGCTCGGCGAGCAGGATCTTCCAGTTGAGGAGGAGGTCGTCGAAATCCATCGCGTTCATCGCCCGCTTCCGCTCGGCGTAGCGGCGGGCGACGCGGAGGACCTCGTCGCCGAGAGGCGAGAACTGCGGGCGCCTGCTGGCGAGCACGTCGGCGAGCGGCGTCTGGGTGTTGACCGCCATCGAGACGAGGTCGAGGACGACGTCGGCGCGGGGGAACCGGCGGGCGCCCACGGCGAGGCCGCAGTCCGCGATGGCCGCGCTCATGAGGTCGCGGGCGTCCTCGCGATCGAGGATGGAGTAGCCGCGCTCGTAGCCCAGGGCGGCGCCGTGCTCGCGCAGGAGCTGGTGGGCCACGTGGTGGAACGTGCCCCCGGTCACCCGGCGCACGTCGATGCGGCACACCTCCTCGACGCGGCGGAGCATCTCCCGGGCCGCCTTGTTGGTGAAGGTGAGGAGGAGGATCGACTCCGGCTGGACGCCGTCGGCGACGAGGCGGGCCACGCGCCAGGTGAGCGTGCGGGTCTTGCCCGAGCCGGCGCCGGCGACGACGAGGATGGGGCCGTCGCCCGCCTCGACCACCGCGACCTGCTGGTCGTTGAGGAGCCCCTCGTAGTTGAGCGCACGGGCCGGGACCGCCGCGGGCTTCATCTGGTAGCGTCGGGACATGTGAGTGGCCGCCTGGCACCCTAGCAAGGGCCTCCGACACGGCCCCCGGCTGGCCGGACGGACGCGAGGCCTGCCGGCAGCGCTCCCGAGCCATCGCACCACCCGAAAACTGGACGGCGCCGTCCGCTCGCCTACCATCCGCCTCCAGCCGCGGCGGGGAGTTCACCGAGCGGCAACCCCTGTCCCGCCCGCCCCCGTGCGCCGGTCCGGCATCCCCTCCCCGGGATGCCGGGCCGGAGCCCGGACCGCCCTCGTCACCTCGCCTCGAAGACGACCCGTCCGGCCACCACAGTCGCCTTCACCGGGAGCGACGGGAGCCCGGCGGCGGGCACGGCCATGACGTCCCCGTCGAACGCGGTGAGGTCGGCGTCGAGGCCCTCGCGGACGATCCCGCGCCGCCCCTCCGCGAACGAGGCGTAGGCGGCGCCCGAGGTGAACGCCCGCACCGCCTCCTCGCGCGTCAGCCGCTCCTCCGGGAGGAACGGCGCGGAGGCGCCCACGGGAAGCCGGGTCTCCGCGGCCGCGAGGCCCGCGCGCGGATCGGGCTCCTCCACGGGGAAGTCCGACCCGAACGCGAGGGGGAGGCCGGTGCGCAGGGCCGTCCGCCAGGCGTACGCACCGCGGATGCGATCCGACCCGGCGCCGAGGCGCGCCGGGACCCACGGCGCGTCGCTCGTGCAGTGCACGGGCTGCATGGAGGCGACGACCCCGGAGGCGGCGAGTCCCGGCCAGTCCTTGCCGGAGACGATCTGCAGGTGCTCGATGCGCGGGCGCAGCGCGCGCACGCGGTCGGCGGCCCCTGCGGCCGTGATGGCCGCGAGCGTCTCCGTCACGCCCCGGTCGCCGATGGCGTGGATGCAGGGCTGAAGCCCGGCGGCCACGACCGCCTTCACCTTCGCGCGCAGGTCGTCCGGCGCCGTCAGGAACAGGCCACGGTTGCCGGGATCGTCGGAGTACGGCTCGTGGAGCGCCGCGCCGCGGCTTCCCAGGGCGCCGTCGGCGTACATCTTCACGGCGCGCACGGTGAGCAGGCCGACCTCGACACCGGCCTTCTTCTGCCGGGCCATCTCCCGCTCCAGGTCGGCGAGCGGCACCCCTCCGTCGATCATCGCGTAGACGCGCACGGGGAGCCGGCCCTCGCGGGCGAGCTTCCGGTAGACGTCGAGCGCCTCCGGCTTCACGCCGGCGTCGTGCGCCCCGGTGAGCCCCACGCTCGCGAGCTCGCCGAGCGCGGCGAGGATTCCGGCCTCGAGCTCGGCGGCCGTCGGCGCCGGGATCCGCCTCGCGACGAGGTCCACGGCGCCGTCCACGAGGACGCCGCTCGGCTTGCCCGCCGCGTCCCGGAGGATCTTGCCGCCCGGTGGATCCGGCGTGCCCGCGCCGATGCCCGCGGCCGCCAGCGCGGCTCCGTTCGCCCAGGCGGCGTGGCCGTCGACACGCATCAGGAAGGTGGGGTGGTCCGGCACCGCCCTCGTGAGCGTCGCCTCGAGGGGGAACGCGCCGCCCGGCCACCGGTTCTGGTCCCAGCCGCGGCCGAGGATCCAGGCACCCCTCGGCGCGTCCCTCGCCCGCTCGGCCGCGCGCGCCGCGCAGGCCTCCGCGCTCTGCGACCCCCCGCAGCTCACCTCCCGGCGAGCCTTCGAGAGCCCGAACACGTGGCCGTGAGCGTCGACGAGCCCCGGCACGGCGCTCCCCACCACGAGCCGCCTCGCGCCGGGGCCGGCCCGCGCGGCGCACGCGTCCTCGGTGCCCACGCACGCGAAGCGGCCTTCGCGGACGAGCGCCGCCTGCGCCACGGGATGCGCAGGGTCGAAGGTGTGGATGATTCCGAGGACCAGGAGCTCCGGCGTGGACGGCATCCCACCCGATTAGCGCGCGACCGCGTGAATGTCACGCGCGGTCACCGCCTTCGGGTTCGGTTCTTCACTGGCCTCCGCCGCCCGAGGGCGGCATGGCAGGCGCCGGCGGCTGGGACGCCCCGTCTTGCGGAGCGTCGCCCGGGGATGCCGGCGGGGAGGCCGGCTCCTTCGGGCGTGCCCGGTCCGGCTCGAGCCGATCGGTGAGCGGCGAGAGCTCCTTCACGGGCGACGGCAGGACCTCGGGCGCGACCGGCGCGAGCATGTCCTCCCTGGGGCGTCGCTTCGGAGGCGGCGGCGTCGGGGCGGCGGCGCCCCCGTCCGCCGGGGCGGCGCTCCCGGTCTGGGGAGGCGGGGGCATGGTGAGGGCCGCCCGCAGGCGCCGTGCGCCGTCGTGGCGGGCGTTCGCGGCGATCACGCCCTCGAGTGCGGCGAGCGCCTCGTGAGTCCGGCCGAGGCTCGCCTGCCCCCGCGCGAGCAGCCAGCGGGCCCGCACGATCTCGGGATGGCCTGCCACGAGCGCCCCGAGCCGGACCACCGCCCGCTCGCGGTGCTCGGCATTGCCGTCGAGGTCGAGCGTCGCCTCCGACACGTCGAGCCACGGGTCGGCCTCCCCGTGGATGCGCGCCGCGGAGAGGAGCGGAGAGAGATGGGCGCGGTCGCGCCGCTGCGCGTAGCCGAACGCCTGCGCGCGCAGGGTGGAGCCCCCGGCGGCGTCCTGGCCCAGCGCCTCGAGGGCCGCCCAGGCCGCGGCGGACAGCTCCCGCGATCTCACCATCCGCGGATCCTGCGAGGTCGTCGCCCCGTCGCCCTCCCCCGCGGCTCCCCGGGGCTTGCCGTCCTCCCACTCCTCGCGGAGCACCTCGGCGCGCAGCAGGCGGGCCAGGGCGCCGTCGGCGATCGCGGCGGTGAGCGACGGCTCGCGGCGCACCGCCTCGTCCAGCTTGGCGATGGCCGCGTCGAGGCTCGCCGCGTCGTCGAGGGTCAGCAGGGCGAGCCCCTCGCTGCGCGCCCGCGTGGCCTCGGGGTCGGTCCGGCCGGCCAGCAGCAGCCACGCGATGCCGGCCGATACCGCGACCGCCGCGGCGATGGTCGGGGCGAGCCACCTCCATCGCGCGCTCCAGCGGAGGCGCGACTCGAACGCTCCCACCTGGTCCTTGCGCAGCACCGGTGCCGGACGGGACGGGGCCGAGGAGGGTCCGGGCTTGTACACCTGGGGTGTGGAGCCCCGGGCGCGCGCGTCCGAGGCAGGCGCGCGCGGCCCTGCCGATGGCTTCGGCGGCATGCCCGGCTTCGTGGGAGCGGGCGTCGGAGCGGGCACCGGCGCCGGGGTCGCGGCGGGCGCCTGGGCCGCCGGCATGCCCACGAGCGTCCGGCCCGCCGCGCGCGGCGGGAACGCCACGAAGACGTTGTCGCAGCGCGTGCACTGGACCGGAGCTCCCTCCGGCGCGAGCAACGTCTCGTCGAGCTCGTACACCGTCGAGCAGCGTTCGCAGCGGATGAGCAAGCCGGACCTCCCAGTCCGGCCGAGAAGCTACCTCAGGACGGACTGAGCGGGAACGGCCAGGTGCGGCCGCGCCCTGGCGAGCCGCGTGGGCCCGATACCGCGCACGCGGAGGAGGTCCTCGGGCGAGGCGTAGGGTCCGTTCCGCGTCCGGTCGGCCACGATGGCGCGCGCCAGGGCGGCCGAGAGCCCGGGCACGTGAGCCAGCTCGGCGGTACCGGCCCGGTTCGGATCGATCGGGAGCCCGAGAACGAGCCGTTCGCCCTCGCTGGCGGGCCGGGCGGGACCCGGGTCGCCGGCGCACCCGAGCCACCCGCGCGGAGGAACGCCCCGGCCCTCCGGGTTCGCGCAGGTCGAGGGCGGCGGCGGGCGCTCGAGCCGGGCCCGGAGCGGGCCGGCGGCGATGACGGCGAGGAGGACGAGCGCGAGGGCGAGGCGGGAGGCCACGGGCCCGGCGGGAGCAAGCGGCGGGCCACCGGGGTGGCGGCCGGGCGCTGCCCTCGGTCAGGCCGGCGCGTCGAGGCCGAACGCGGTGTGCAGCTCGCGGACGGCGAGCTCCATGAACTTCTGCTGGATCACCATCGACACCTTGATCTCGGAGGTCGAGATCATCTCGATGTTGATGCCCGCCTCCGCCAGCACCTCGAACGCCCGGGAGGCCACGCCGGCGTGGTTGCGCATGCCGACGCCGACGATGGAGACCTTGGCGATGTGGTCGTCGGTCTCGATGCCCTCGGCGCCCACCTCCGCCTGGAAGCGCTTCACCTGCTCGAGCGCCTTCGCGAGGTCGGGCTTCCCCACCGTGAACGTCATGTCGGTGTGGCCCTTCACGCCGACGTTCTGGACGATGAGGTCCACGACGATGTTGGCGTCGGCGAGCGGCTTGAACAGGCGCGCCGCCACACCCGGCCTGTCGGGGACCCCGCGCACCGCGATCTTGGCCTCGTTCCTGTCGTATGCGATGCCGCTGACGACGACGTGCTCCATGGCCGCGTCCTCCGGACAGACCAGCGTCCCGGGATCCTGGGAGAACGACGACTTCACCCAGAGCGGGACCGAGTACTTCATGGCGAACTCGACCGATCGGATCTGCAGCACCTTCGCGCCGGCGCCGGCGAGCTCGAGCATCTCCTCGTAGCTGATGCGCTCGAGCTTCCGGGCGGCGGGCACGACGTTCGGGTCCGTCGTGTAGACCCCGTCGACGTCCGTGTAGATCTCGCAGGCGTCCGCGCCGATGGCGGCCGCCACCGCCACCGCGGTCGTGTCCGAGCCGCCGCGCCCGAGCGTGGTGATGTTGCCCTCGGCGTCCTCGCCCTGGAACCCGGCCACGACCGCGATCTCGCCGCGATCGAGGGCCTTCATCAGGGCCTCCCTGTCGATCGACTGGATGCGGGCCTTGGAGAACGCGCTGTCGGTGAGGATGCGGACCTGCGACCCGGTGAAGCTGCGGGCCTTCCCGCCGCCCGCCTGGATGGCGAGGGCGGTGAGGCCGATGGTCACCTGCTCGCCGGTGGCGGCGACGACGTCCTGCTCGCGCTCGTCCGGCCTCGGGCTGGCGTCGTTCACGAGCTTGAGGAGCCGGTTCGTCTCCCCCGCCATCGCCGAGACGACCACCACCACGCGGTGGCCCTCACGCTGGGCGGCGAGGGCTCGGCGGGCGACGTTCCGGATGCGGTCCACGTCGGCGACCGACGTTCCGCCGTACTTCTGGACGACGAGTGCCACCTCTGGGAGCTCCTCCCGCAGAGCCTCGGGACGCGAAAGGCGGCGAGTCTAGGGAAACCCGGGCGGGGCTGTCAACGCGTCGCGGCGTCGCCAGGGAGCGCGATCCGCGCTAAAACGTGCGCCCCGGCCGGGCACCCTCCCCGACAACGCACGTACCACCGGAGAAGCCATGCGCCACGTCCTGCTCGACGGAGAGACCCTGAAGCTCGAGGAGGTCGCCGCGATCTCGCGCGGCGAGGCCCGCGCCGAGCTCTCGCCCGAGGCCAGGGAGCGCGTGCGTCGGTCGCGCGCGCTGGTCGAGGCGCGCCTCGAGGACGGCGAGGCCCACTACGGCATCAACACCGGCTTCGGGACGCTCGCCGAGGTCCGCATCGGGCGCGCCGACCTGAAGAAGCTCCAGCGCAACCTCATCCTCTCCCATGCGGCCGGCGTGGGACGGCCGCTCCCGCCGCACGAAGCACGGGCGCTCATGGTCCTCCGGGCGAACGTGCTCGCGAAGGGCGTCTCGGGCGTGCGCGAGCAGACGCTCGACCTCCTCGTGGCCATGCTGGGCCGCGGCATCGTCCCGCTCGTGCCCGAGCGCGGCTCGGTGGGCGCCTCCGGCGACCTCGCCCCGCTGGCGCACCTCGCGCTCGCGATCATCGGCGAGGGCGACGTGTTCTGGGCACCGCCGGAATCGCACCCGGTGCGCATGCCGGCGCGCGAGGCGCTCGAGAAGGCCGGGCTCCGCCCCGCCGTCCTCGAGCCGAAGGAGGGGCTCGCGCTCGTCAACGGTACGCAGGCGATGACGGCGGTGGGGACCCACGCCCAGCTCGAGGCGGAGCGGCTCGCCTCGCTCGCGGACCTCGCCGGCGCCATGACGCTCGAGGGCCTGCTCGGATCGCATCGCCCCTTCGAGCCCGCCATCCAGGAGGTGCGCGGCCAGCCCGGGCAGATCGCCGTGGCGGCGCACCTGCGCGACCTCCTCGCCGGCTCCGAGATCAACGCCTCGCACCAGGGCCCGGAGTGCCACCGCGTCCAGGATCCCTACTCGCTCCGCTGCATGCCCCAGGTGCACGGCGCAGCCCGGGACGGCCTCGCGTTCGCGCGGGGCGTCCTCGCACGCGAGGTGAACGCCGCCACCGACAACCCGCTGGTCTTCCCCGACACGAACGACATCGTGTCGGGCGGCAACTTCCACGGCCAGCCGGTCGCGCTCGCCCTCGACGTGCTCGCCATCGCCGCCTCCCACCTCGCCGCCATCTCCGAGCGGCGCGTGGAGCAGCTGGTGAACCCGTCGCTGTCGGGGCTCCCGCCCTTCCTGGCCCCCGACCCCGGCCTCAACTCGGGGTACATGATCGCCCAGGTCACGTCGGCCGCGCTGGTCTCCGAGAACAAGGTGCTCGCCCACCCCGCCTCGGTCGACTCCATCCCGTCCTCGGCCGGCCGGGAGGACCACGTCTCGATGGGCATGACCGCGGCGCTGAAGGCCCGCCAGGTCGTGGAGAACGTCCGCACCTGCCTGGCCATCGAGCTGCTCGTGGCGGCCCAGGCCATCGACCTGCGCAGGCCGCTCAGGCCCGCCGCCAAGGTGGGTGAGGCCCACGCCCGCATCCGTGCGGTGGCGCCCCGGCTGGAGGAGGACCGCATCCTCCATCGCGACATCGAGGCGGTGATCGCGCTCGTGGAGGCCGGGAAGCTCGAGCTGTAGCTGCCCGCTCCGGCGTCGGAGGGAATCGCCCGGGGGCCCCATCGCCCGCTGCGCGAGGCGGGCCTCCCGTCCGCTGCCCTGGCGTATGATTCCCGGATGCGCCAGACCGCCGCCGCCGCCGCGCTGCTCGTCGCAGCGCTGTCGGCCTGCAACCGCGATCTCTCCGTGCCCTCCCGCGAGGGCCCGTCGCTCTCCGGCATCAAGCCCACGCACGCCTTCGCCGGCGAGGAGATGACCATCTTCGGCGTGCCGTTCGACGCCAACCCCACCGCGAACCTGGTCCAGTTCGCGAGCGCCACGTCGCGCGGGGACCGCTTCAACGGGGACGGCAGCCTGGTGGTGAAGGTCCCGCCCGACGCCGGCACCGGCCTCGTCACCGTGAGCACCCCGCTCGGCTCATCGGCGCCGATCGGGCCGTTCACGTACGACGGCCTCGGACAGCTGCGCCTCAACTCCATCGGGAGCGACATCCAGCTCCTCCACAAGCCGTACAAGGTCATCGCCTCGGGCGGCGACACCTTCATGTCCTCCGACCTCGTGGTCGGGCTCGTCCGGTACAGCGACGACCTCATCGTCTCCCGCTACGAGCGATCGACCGTGGGCCTCCCCTGGGCCAACGGGGGCACGGGCGCCGTGGTCTTCTACCAGGATCCCTCGGGCTCCCAGCTCGTGCGCCTCGACGTCGGCAGCCCGGCGCACGCGCCCGTGGACGTGGCCGACTCCCCGAACGGCGCCCAGATCGCGGTCATGCGCGCGTTCTCGACGACCCCCGACCGCATCGCCATGCTACGCCACGGCCAGGGCTCCGCGCCCACCTCGGCTGCGACGCTCACGGTCTACGACGCCAGCACGTTCGCCCAGACGTTCAGCGGGACGTACCCCGCCGAGTTCGTGCATGCCCACGGCTGCGACGACGCCGGCAACGCCGGGACCGCGGCGCGGCTCGTGTGCGTGTGCCACCCGTCGACGAGCAACGACGACCCGGCGGAGCTCGCCGTGACCACGATCGCCGCTTCGGCGACCGTGACCTTCTATCCGAGGACGAGCTGGGACGGCACGCTCATCCACCACCAGAAGTTCAGCCTGGAGCAGGACGACCCGATGTGCGTCGCGCTCGGGACGGGCGGGCACCGCATCGCCGCGGTCGGCCTCGAGGACGGCAGGCTCCTGCTCGCCGACCTCGACGCTGGCACGTTCTCCTACGCCGACACGGGCTCCCGGACGGTCGCCCAGAGCCTCACCTGCCCCGGCCCGGCGAGCGGGCCCACGTTCCAGAGCATGGTCCTCGTCGCGAAGACCGACGACAGCCTCCTCACGGCCGTCGACATCGTGACCAACAAGATCCGCTGGGCCGTGCCCATCGCCCGGGCCGCGCGCGCCAGCGTCGACGGCACCGTGGTCCACGTCGCCGGCGATTCCGACAACGTCGTGTCCCTGCTCGATCTCACCACCGGCCAGCTGCTCGCCCGGCGCTCGTTCGATCCGCTGCCCGGGAAGTTCGACGGCACCTTCGCGAGCGGCGTGCAGGGCGGGGCCTGGAGCAGCACGGGCGTGCTGGGCGTGCCCGTGGTGGTCGCGCCGATCGACTTCCCGCGCGGCCTCCTGGAGGTGCCGGTCGAGCTCACCGGAGGCCAGAACCGCGTCTACCCGTGGTACGTGCGCGACGACGTGGGCGTCGGGGTCACGACCGGCTTCGTCTCGGGTTCCTATCTCACGCTCGAGGAGACGGGCATCCACGTCGAGCTCGGCAACTACAGCGGGCACGGCGACCCGTACACGCAGAGCGGGGGCGGGTTCGTCGACGTCGGCCACGACGTGCAGCTCGCCTCGGACGGGCCCTCCGACTACCACCTCGGCACGTGGGACGGGCTCGCGACGGTGCTCTACGACGGCTCGGGCTCGGTGCTCTCGCCCCTCACGGAGGCGAACTTCGTCTCCATGGGCGTCTTCTGGGGGGGAGCGCCGCTGGACTACTCCAACCCGGACAACCGGATCTTCGCCGCGGTGAACCAGTGGAACGGCGGGTGGTACGGAGTCCAGGCGTGGTCCGCGGGCGACGCGCACGACGGCGCAGCAGCCACCTCGACCTGGGACGCCCCCGGCGCGATGGACGGCGCGGCCGTCCTGCAGGGCTCGCTCTGGGCCTTCTACTGGGACGGCACCACCGACCACGCGGTCGAGCTGACGCGCGACCTCCACGAGCTCCGCGACGTCCCGATCAACGACTTCATCAACCAGATCGTCACCGTGTCACCCAACGGTCGCACGTTCGTCTCCTGGGAGAACCAGCCGTTCTCCGAGAACACGAGCATCGTGGTCTGGTCCTACGATCCGGACGCCTCGTTCCCGCGCGCCGCCACCATCCCCATCGACGGGCAGGTGACCGGGGCCGTGTTCGACCCCACCGGAGAGCGACTCTTCGTCCTCATGCGCAACCCTGGCCGCATCGTCGTGCTGAATTGATGGCTCGGCCGGGGTCGCCCGCCCCCTTCGCGGGTTCCCCCGCGGCCGGCCCGCTGCGATAAAGGAGGCCCATGGTCGACAAGCGAAAGCAGTCGCTCTACTTCCCCGAGGAGATGCTCCGCGAGATCCAAGCCGAGGCCATGCGCCAGGATCGGTCGCTCTCCTGGGTCGTGCAGCAGGCCTGGCGGCTCGCGCGCGGGCGGGTGACGTCCATCCCGGGCGTGAACGACGGCAACAACGCGTCCCCGCCGCAGCCGCACTAGGGTCCCGGCCGAGGAGTCGACCGATGTGCCGCAACATCCGGGTCCTCTACCACTTCGATCCTCCCACCACCGCCGCCGAGATCCGCGACGCCGCGCTCCAGTTCGTCCGCAAGGTGAGCGGCCTCGGGCACCCGTCCGCGGCCGACGAGGCCGTCTTCGAGCGCGCGGTCGACGAGGTCGCCGCCAGCACCTCCCGCCTCCTCGACGGTCTGCGCGCGAAGAGCGCCGTCCGCACGCGCGAGGGCGAGCGCGAGAAGGCCCGTGCCCGGTGGCAGGCCCGTTCGACTTCGGCACCGCGGAGCGGGAGCCTGCGCCCACGATGATGGTTCGTCGGCGCCTCGCGCCCACGCTTCGCCTACGCGCACCATGACCGGGGCTCGCCCCGTCCGAGGGGTTTCGGCCCGCGAGACGCGGCCGCAGCCCGGACGGGTCGGCCAGTTGACGGTCCGGCTCGCCGCGAAGGGCCCAGATGTGGTGTACGGGGACAGCGGGGTGCCCGTCCCGTTCCCGTCCAGCTAGATGTGCGGGTGCCCTGGTTCCGGGAGGCCTCCGTGAGCCGATCGCATCTGTCCGCACTCGCAGTCATGGCCACCGCCCTGGCGCCGCAGGGCGCGCTCGCCGCGGCGGACCGCTTCGCTCTCGACGACGACGAGCCGACGTCGGTGAGCGGTGTGCGTGCCGGCGCCGGCGGGGTCCACATGAACGGCGTGCAGGGCACCGCGCCCTCGTTCGAGGTCGGCGCCGACGTCGCGCCCTGGGGCGACAAGCTCGGCCTTCGCCTCACCTTCGGGACCGCGATGCGGTCCGGCTGGGGGGCCGTCGGCTACTTCGCGCCGGACCTCGTCTACTACCCGCTGGGCGGCCGGCCCGGCACCTGGTCGCCGTTCCTGGCCACGGGCGTCCAGCTCGGCTTCGTGAGCATCACGTCCTGGGCCGCCCAGAGCACCTCCGTGCCCGCCGCGATGTCCGCGGCGCTCGGCTCGGAGGCGATCCCGCCCGAAACCCCGTCCCTGCAGCCGGGACCGTCGCCGCTGCACGTCACGATCGGACCCCAGGCGACGGCGGGCATCCGGTTCGCGCTCGGCCGCGCCGGCCTCGAGGTCGGCGGACGGTTCGCGTACATCCACTTCGACGGCGACTTCTTCCCGAGCTTCAGCCTGATCGTGACGCTCGTGGGCCCGCCCACGTTCTGATCGGCTCCACGGGCGGCTCCTGGAGGGCGCGCCGCGCGGCCAGCGTCACCGCGCGTCGCAGCCCCGGGAACGGCAGGCGCTCCATCGCCTCGCCGGGCGGCAGCCACGCCTGATCGTCGTGCTCGTCCGAGAGCCGGGCCGCGCCGGCCCGGACGCGAGCCAGGAAGGCGGTCTCCTCGACGGTGCGCACGCCGGGCGGCGGCGCCTGCGCATGCCGCGGGTCGACCGCGAAGCCGTGCACGTACTCGAGCGGCGCGACCTCGGCGTCGATCCCCGTCTCCTCGCGCAGCTCCCGGCGGGCGGCCTCGGCGGGCGTCTCGCCCGGCTCGATGCGGCCGGTGACCGGCTGCCAGAAGCCACCCCGGTGCGCGGCCCTCCGGAGGACGAGCACCCGCCCCTCGGGATCGACCGCGACCACCGCCACCGTGCGGAGCGAGAGCGGCACGTCCACCCGCTCGCGCCCGAGAGCCTCGGCGAGGTGGCCGGCCAGCCGGGACTCGACCTCGGCGACGGGCGGCACCGCGCGACCGCGCGCCGCGAGCTCCCCGGCGAGGCTCGTCACGCCGAGGCGCGGATCGGCGATGCCGCAGGGGACGATCACCTGGTAGTGGGTCATGTCCGGCGCGAGGTTGAAGGCCAGGCCGTGCGACGTCACCCAGCGAGACAGGTGCACGCCCACCGCGCCGATCTTCCGCGTCCCCACCCAGGCGCCCCGGTGTTCCTCGTGCCTGCCGGCCTCGATGCCGTCGTCGGCGCAGGTCCGGATCATCGCCTCCTCGAGGGCGGCCACGTACTTCCGGACGTCCGGCCGGTCGGAGAGGTCCAGCACGGGGTACCCGACGATCTGGCCCGGCCCGTGGTAGGTGACGTCGCCGCCGCGGTCGGTCTCGTGGATCTCGAAGCCTTGCTTCTCGAGCCAGGCCGGCGCGGCGAGGATGTTGGCCCTGCCCGCCGAGCGGCCCAGCGTGACCACCGGCGGGTGCTCGAGCAGGAAGAGGTGGTCGGCGCCGGCCGGCGCACCCGCGCGCACGGCGTCACCGGCGAGGCGCATCAGGGAGAGCCCGTCCTCGTACTCGACGCGGCCCAGGCGATGGACGAGCAGCGTTCTCACATCAGGCCCGCGCCTCCGCGCCGTCCTTCTTCGGCCGTTCGGGCCGGTTGAGCATGTGGATGGCCTCGCCCAGGGCGGCCTTGCAGGCCTCCATGAACGCCTCGGGAAGCGTGGGGTGCGCGTGCACGGTCAGGGCCACGTCCTCGAGGTAGGCGCCCATCTCGAGGGCGAGCGCGGCCTCCGCCACGAGGTCGGCCGCCTCGGGCCCGCACATCGTGACGCCGAGGAGGAGCTTCGTGCCCCGATCGCCGATCACCTTCACGAAGCCCTCGGGGTGGTCGATGGCGAGGGCGCGGCCCAGCGCGCCGAAGGCGAACTTGCCCACGATGGGATCGTGGCCGGCCTTGCGGGCCTCCTCCTCGGACATGCCCACGGTCCCGATCTCCGGGTCGGTGAAGATGCCGCCGGGCATCGCCTGCCATTCGCGGGCGGACTTCATGCCGGCGATCACCTCGGCGGCGATCTCGCCCTCCTTGGAGGCCTTGTGGGCGAGGAACGGCCCGCCGGTGACGTCGCCGATGGCGAAGATGCCGGGGACGCTGGTCCGGTACTGAGCGTCCACCTCCACGAAGCCGCGCTGCGAGATGCGAACGCCCAGCTTCTCGAGGCCGAGCCCCTCGGAGCTGGGCCGGAAGCCCACGCCGACGAGGATCTTGTCGGTGGCGATCTCCTGCTCCTTGCCGTCGACCTCGACCTTGACGCGCAGCTCGCCACCCTTCTTCTCGAATCCCTTGGCCTTCGCGTTCACGTGGACGGTGACGTCGCGCTGGCGCAGGCCCTTCTGGACGAGCCGCACCGCCTCGGGATCGACTCCGGTGAGGATCTGCGGCAGCGCCTCGATGAAGGTGACCTTCGAGCCGAGCTTCGCGTAGACCGTGCCGAGCTCCATGCCGATGATCCCGCCGCCCACCACGAGCAGGCGCTTCGGGAGCTCGGGGAGATCCACGGCCTGCTCCGCCGTCCAGACGTCCTTCCCGTCGTGCTTGAAGCCGGGGATCTCGATGGGCCGCGCGCCGGTGGCGACGATGAAGGCCTTCGCCTCGACGCGGGTGACCTGCCCGCTCTCCACCACCTCGATCGCGTCCGGTGCCACGAACGTCGCGGTGCCCTTCAGCACCTCGACGCCATTCCCCTTCTCGAGCGTGCCGACGCCGCCGACGAGCTTCTTCACCACCTTGTTCTTGAACTCGCGCAGCTTCGCGATGTCCACCTTCGGCGGCTCGACGAGGATCCCGCGCTCGGAGGCGCGCTTCATCTCCTCGACCAGGTTCGCGGCGGCGATGAGCGCCTTCGAGGGGACGCAGCCCCAGTTCAGGCACACGCCGCCCAGGCTGCCCTTGTCGACGAGTGCCGCCTTCTTGCCCAGCTGGCCGAGGCGGATGGCGGCGACGTAGCCGCCGGGGCCGCCTCCGATGACGACGGCGTCGAAGGTCTTGGTGGTCATGGCTCGGGTCTCTCCGGGGCGCCGGATATAACCGAACCCGGGGCGCCGCGGGTAGTTTTCGGGAATCCGTACGGCCCGCGCCAGACCCCATTCCGTCAGCGCGCCCGCGAGCGCTCGGCCTCGACCCAGGCCTCGACGCGCGCGCGGAGCGCGTCGAGCGGCAGCGAGCCACCGAGCAGCACCACGTCGTGGAACGCGCGCACGTCGAACCGCTCGCCGAGGGCCTGCTCGGCCCGCCGGCGCATCGCCCGGATCTCCATCTCCCCGACCTTGTACGCGAGGGCCTGCCCGGGCACCGCGATGTAGCGATCGATCTCGTTCGTGGCGTCGAGCTCCTGCCGCGGCGAGTTCTCGAGGAAGTAGGCGAGGGCCCGGGCCCGGGTCCAGCGCCTCACGTGCAGGCCGGTGTCGACCACCAGCCGCACCGCCCGCCACATCTCGTAGGCGAGCTGGCCGAAGCGATCGTACGGGTCGTCGAGGAGGCCGAGCTCGCCCCCCAGCGTCTCGGCGTACAGCGCCCAGCCCTCGCCGTAGGCCGTGTGGTACCCGAAGCGCCGGAACGCCGGAAGGCCGGTCTGCTCGGCGGCGAGCGAGACCTGCAGGTGGTGGCCGGGCACGGCCTCGTGCAGCGTGAGCGGAACCATCTCCCAGCGGGGCCGCGTCTCCGGACGATGGAGGTTCACGAGGTAGGTTCCGGGCCGGAGCCCGTCGCCCGAGCCGGGCACGTAGAAGCCAGTGGTGACGTCGGGGGCCATCTCGGAAGGTGTGGGCTCGACGCCGTACGGGGCCCGCGGCAGCGTGCGGAAGAGCCGCGGCAAGGTCGGGTCGATGCGCTTCGCGAGGTCGCGGTAATGGAGGAGGAGCGCCTCGGGCGTGGGGTGGTAGAAGCGCGGGTCCTTGCGGAGGAGCTCGAAGAAGTCGGCGAGCGAGCCCAGGAACCCGGTGGCCTCCTTGGCCTTCTCCATCTCGCCGCGGATGCGGGCCACCTCGGAGAGGCCGAGCGCGTGGAGCTCGTCCGGAGTGCGATCGGTGGTGGTGGAGCGGCGCGCCCAGTACGCGTAGATCTCCGCCCCTCGCGGCCACTGCCAGGCTCCCACCTGCTCCGGCGCCGCCGCGAGGTACTCGCCGGCCACGAAGGCGCGGAAGCGGGCGAGCGCCGGCAGCACGGAGGACCGGATGGCGGCCGCCCCGGCGGCGGACAGCCGGGCCCGATCGGCCTCCGCCACCGAGGCGGGGAACGCGCGGAACGGAGCGTAGAACCCGCTCCCCTCGGGCGCGGCCACGAGGAGCCGGTCGATCTGCGGCGGGATGCGCTGGACGAGGATGCGGGGGTGGACGAGCTTCTTCCGGATCCCCTCGCGCATGAGCGCCACGACCTGGTCGACGTAGGTCCCGAAGCGCTCCAGCCTTCGGACCCACGCCTCGTACTCGGCCGCCGAGGCGAACGGCAGCTGGCCGCCCAGCTCCCATGCGGTCTGCACGCCGGGCAGCTCGCGCAGGCCCTCGGGCAGGCCGCCCATGTGGTTCGTGGTCAGGAACTGCCACCCGAGGTCGTGGGCCTCCGCCCGCCAGGCGTGGTCCTTCCTGAGCAGCCCGGCGTTCAGCCGATCCTCCGCGGAGAGCTTCCCGCCGAGGAGCGCGTCCAGGGCCGCGACGGTCTCGACGTCGTGGCGATGCCGAGCCTCGATGCCCTCCGGCGAGAGATCGTCCCATCGATCGTCGAAGCGCCGATCGCCGAGGATGGACGCCCAGGTGGGCGAGGCGGAGAGCTCGTACTGCCAGTCGTCCTCGACGAGCTTCGCGAGCATGGCGGACGGGCTCCGGGCCGACGTGGGCGCCGAGTGGGTGAGCGCGGCGAGCAGTGCCAGCGTGACGGGGTGCATGAGGCGAGGCGGGGCGGTCAGGCCGCGCGGCGGTACTCGATGTAATGCGCGGTCTCGTCGGCCACGGCCTTCCCGCAGAGCCGCTCCACCACCGCGAACGCCATGTCGATGCCCGCCGAGACGCCGGCCGACGAGACGACCCCGTCGTCCACGAAGCGCTCGCCGCGCTCGACGCGGATGCCCTTCCCCAGCGTGGCGAGGAGGTCGAGCGAGGCCCAGTGCGTGGTCGCCCGGCGCCCGTCGAGGATGCCCGCCTTCGCGAGCAGGAGCGCTCCCGTGCAGACCGACGTGACGAGCCGCGCCGCGGATGCCGTGCGGCGGATCCAGTCGAGCGTGGGCGCGTCGGCGAGGAGGGGCCGGGTGCCGAACCCGCCGGGCACGACCAGGAGATCGATCGCCGGGGCGTCCGCGAACCCGTGCGCCGGGGTCACCTCCAGGCCGCCCGTCGTGCGGAGGGGCGCACGCGTCGCCGCGACGGTGAAGACGCGAAACGGCGCCGAGTCCTCGGAGCGCCGCGACTCCGACCCGGGGACGAGCCGTGCGCGGGAGAACACCTCGAACGGGCCCGCGAGGTCGAGGACCTCGACGTTCTCGAAGACGAGGATGCCGACGCTCCACCGGTCCATGCCCGCTCCGGACCCGACCGCGCCGCGTCAGGCCATGTTCATGAAGAGGAGGCTGGGGTCCTCGAGGTGCTTGATGACCTCGTAGCAGAAGGCGGCCGCCTCGTGGCCGTCCACCACCCGGTGGTCGCTCGTGACGGAGACGTGCATGACGTCCCGCACCACCACCTGACCGTCGCGCACGACGGGAGTCGGCCGGATCCGGTGCAGGCCGAGGATGCCGACCTCCGGGTAGTTGAGCACGGGCGTCGCGAACATCCCGCCCAGAGCGCCGAGGCTGGTGATGGTGAAGGTCGACCGGCCCATGTCCTCGGGTCGCATCCTGCCGGCCTTCGAGTCCGCGGAGAGACGCTCCACCTCGCTCGCCAGCTCGAGGAGCGTGCGCCTATCGGCCCCGCGCACCACCGGCACGACGAGGCCCGCGTCCGTCGCCGAGGCGAGGCCGAGGTCCCAGCGCCGGTGCATGACGAGCTCGTTCCGCTCGTCGTCCATGGTGGCGTTCAGCTTCGGGAACCTGCGCAGGGCCGCCACGGCCGCCTTCATCACGAAGGGCAGGAACGTCACCTTCACGCCCTCGGCCTTCGCGGCGGCGGCGATGCGATCCTTCACCTTCACGAGCTCGGTCACGTCGCACTGCTCGACGAAGGTGAAGTGCGCGGCCGTCCGCTTCGAACGCGCCATGTTCTCGGCGATGCGCTTCCGCACGCCCCGGAGCGGAACGCGCTCGTCGGGCCCGGCGGCCACGGGCGGGAGCGGACGCGGCGCCGGCGCGGCGCGGAGCTCGCCGGCCGCCTCGACGGACGAGGACCCGGCCGATCGCCGGCCGTGGCCGTTCGTGCCCTGGCGGAAGGCGTGCAGGTCGTCCTTCGTCACCCGCCCACCGTCACCCGAGCCCATCACCGCCTGGAGATCCACGCCCATCTCGCGCGCGAGCGCGCGGACGGCCGGCGTCGCGAGCGCCTTCTGTCCCGCGGGGCGCATCGCCACCACCCGGGAGGCCTCCGCGGCGGCCTCCGGCCCGACCGCGACGGTCCGCTCCGCGGGCGGGGGGCGTGCGGGCTCGGGCGAGGCCACTCCCTCCACCTCGAGCTCGACGAGCGGCGAGTGGACCTTCGCGATGTCGCCCACCTTCCAGAAGAGCGTCACTACCTTGCCGCGTTTCGGCGAGGGGATGGTCACCGTCGCCTTGTCGGTCATCACCTCGACGAGCGGCTGGTCCTCGACCACCGTGTCGCCGGGCTTCACGAACCACTGCTGGACCTCGGCCTCGACCACGCCCTCGCCGATGTCCGGGAGCTCGAGCTTGTAACCCATGGCCTCGTTCACCTCGGCTAGTAGCTTACGGTCTCGCGCAGGGCCCGGAGGATGCGCGGCGCGCGTGGCAGGTACTCCATCTCGAGCGTGAACGGGAACGGCGTGTCGAAGCCGGTGACCCGGGCGATGGGCGCCTCGAGGTGGAGGAAGCAGGCCTCCTGGAGGAGCGCCGTGATCTCGGCGCCGAACCCGCAGGTCCGCGGCGCCTCGTGCACCACCACGACCCGTCCGGTCTTCCTGACCGAGGTGGTCAGGGTGTCGAGGTCGAGCGGCTGCAGCGAGCGGAGGTCGATCACCTCGCAGTCGATACCCTCGGCCTCCGCCTCCTTCGCCGCCTGGTCGGCCTCGTGCCACATGGCGCCCCAGGCGACGAGCGTGACCTGCGAGCCCTGGCGGGTGACGTGGGCCTTGCCGAGCGGTACCTCGTAGTCGCCCTCGGGGACCTCTCCCTTCGCGGCCCGGTAGACCCGCTTCGGCTCGAAGAACATCACCGGGTCGGGGTCGCGGATGGCGGAGAGCAGCATGCCCTTCGCGTCGTACGGGTTCGACGGCACCACCACCTTGAGGCCGGCGGTGTGGATGAAGTGCGTCTCCGGCGACTGGGAGTGGTAGTGGCCGCCCTTGATGCCGCCGCCGTACGGGGTGCGGATCACCATCGGCACGGCGTACTGGCCGCCGGAGCGGTAGCGGTACTTCGCCACCTCGCTCACGATCTGGTCGAAGGCCGGGAAGATGAAGTCGGCGAACTGGATCTCGGGGACCGGCTTCATGCCGTAGAGGGCCATGCCCACCGCGGTGCCGATGATGCCGCTCTCGGCGAGCGGCGTGTCGATCACCCGGTCGGCCCCGAACTCCTCGAAGAGGCCCTGGGTGGCGCGGAAGACGCCGCCGAACCTGCCCACGTCCTCGCCCAGGACGACCACGTCGCGATCGCGCCTCATCTCGATGCGCAGCGCGTCGTTCACCGCCTGGATGATGTTCATCGTCGGCACGGTCGCTCCGTCTCACTCGCCGTGGCGCGGGTTGGCGACCCGGGGGTCGTCGGCGATGGCGGCCTCCAGGTCGGCCTGCTCCCTGCGCAGCGCCTCGGGCACGGCCGCGTAGACGTCCTCGAAGAGCGTGGCGAGTGGCGGCTTGGCGGGGAACGCCTCCGCCTCGCGGAGCGAGACCTGCAGGGCCTCGCGGACCTCGCCGCGGATCTTCGCGTCGGCGGCATCGTCGAGCGCGCCCTTCCGCGCGAGATAGCGGCGCATCCGCAGGATGGGGTCCTTGCGCTTCCAGGGCTCCACCTGATCGGGCGGGCGGTAGGCTCGCGGGTCGTCGGAGGTGGAGTGGCCCTCGACGCGGTACGTGACGCACTCGAGCAGGGTCGGCCCCTCCCCCCGCGCGGCGCGCTCCCGGGCTCGGCGCGCGGCGGTGTGCACGGCGAGGAGGTCGTTGCCGTCCACGCGCTCCCCGTGGATGCCGTAGGCGATGGCCTTCTGGGCGATGGTCTCGGAGCCGGTCTGCTTCTCGCTCGGCATCGAGATGGCCCAGCCGTTGTTGCGGCACACGAAGACCACGGGCGCCTTGCGGACCGAGGCGAAGTTGAGGCCGGTGTGGAAGTCGTTCGCGCTCGTGGCGCCTTCGCCGAAGTAGGTGAGCGCCACCATGTCGTCGCCGCGCAGCCGGGCGGCCCAGGCCGCGCCGACCGCCTGCGGGACCTGCGTGGCGATGGGCGAGCTGATGGAGGTGTAGTTCCCCGCCCGGAACGACTCGTGGCACGGCATCTGCCGGCCCTTGCCGACGTCGCCGGCGTTCCGGAAGAGGTCGCACATGAAGGTGGTGAGGCTCATGCCGCGCAGGAGCGCGGCGCCGTGCTCGCGGTAGCACGGGAAGATCCAGTCCTGGCTGGCCATCGCCCCGGCGGTGCCGAGGACGGTGGCCTCCTCGCCGATGGAGCCGATGTAGAAGCCGATGCGGCCCTGGCGCTGGAGCGTGATCATCCGCTCGTCGAGCGCGCGGTTGAGCACCATGAAGCGGTAGAGCCGGAGCACCTCGGCGTCGGAGAGCGTCACCTCGGAGGCGTCCACCACGAGCGCGCCCTCGTCGTCGACCACCCGCTGCAGCGGGAACTCCTCGAGCCACCGGCCCGGCCGCTCCCTCGCCTCGGCGTTGCCCGCGACCGCGGCCCGGCCGGTCCCGGCGCGTTCCTCCGCCCGGTGCCGCGTCGATACGGGACCCACCTCGTGCTCACGTCGCATGCGATTCTCCGCTCAGCGAACGGGCGTCCTCGACTCGATCTCGCCCCTGAGGAACAGCTCGGCGGCGCGGTAGCTCGACCGCACCAGGGGACCGCTCGCGACGTACCGGAAACCGAGCGCCAGCCCGGCCTCGCGCCACGCCGCGAACCGCTCCGGCTTCACGTACTCGACTACGGGCAGGTGCCAGTCGCTCGGCCGGAGGTACTGGCCG
>Ga0335084_10001768_pt1 | contig 20438 bp, 10 predicted proteins | sample Lox_Sample_44_FD_206721 | JGI IMG/M metagenome (GOLD analysis project Ga0335084, IMG submission 206721) | Soil microbial communities from Loxahatchee National Wildlife Refuge, Florida, United States - Lox_Sample_4.4 | ecosystem: Environmental > Terrestrial > Soil > Wetlands | place: USA...
GCCTTGCTGGCCGTTTCGTCCGTTGCCCTGTTGCTGGCCGTTGCCTTGCTGCTGGCCTTGGGCCATGTCCTGGCGAAGACGTTCGATTTGATTCAGCGCGCGCTCGACTTGTTCCCTACCCTGGGGTGAGGCGCCGAGGGCCTTCTGCGCTTCCTGCACCTGGTCGCGGAGACGTTCGAGTCCTTGCGTGACGGTCTGCTCGCGATCGGCGAGCATCGGTCCGTAACCGCGGCGGAGATAGTCGGACCCTAACTGCATGCGAACCTTGAGTTCCTTCTGCTGCATCTCCCCGAGAGCTTCGCGGAGCTTCGACGAGGTGCCGCGCTGCGTGCCTTCGAGGCTTCGCGCGGCCGACTTCATGTTCTCTTCGAGCCGTTCAAGATCGCGCTTCATGCCGGCCTTTTCCTGGGCAAAGCGTTCGTTCTGCTCCTTCGTGCCACGCTCGCCGCCGCCGTAGGTCTTCTTCATGCGGTCGGCGAAATCCTTCTGATGTTGCGCCAGATCCTGGGCCTGGCGGCCGATCTGATCCATCTGCGATCCGGCTTCCTGGCGGCGCAGGCTGCCGAGCTGGCTGGATGCTTCCTTCAGCCGGTCGGCCGCGCGGCGGGCGTCGCTCGAATCGGACTGACCTTGCGATTGCGATGCGGCGCGGCGCATGTCGTCGGTTGCCTGCTCGAGCTGGCGCATCGCCCGCTGCAGGCGTTCTTCCTGCGTGCCCTGCCCGGCCATGCCGCTCAGCGAGCGCTGGTCGTTCTGCTGCTGGCTCGATGAACCCTGGCCCTGGCCTTGTCCCTGGCTTTGCGACATCTCCTCCATGCGGCGCTTCAGCTCTTCGGCCTCGCGGCGGAGCATCTCCTGGGCCCAGCGCTGCTCGAAACTCTGGCGGCGCTTCGGATCCTGCTGCTGGGCGAGTTCCTGTTGGCGGCGGGCGAGTTCTTCCAGCTTCTTGAGCGCTTCGTCCATCGCGCGGTCGCGATCCATCTCGCCCTGCGCGGTGGCGCTGGTCTCGTATTGGTTCTTTTCGGTGTCGAGTTCGAGGTCGAAGAGGTTCTCAAGATCGCGGCCGGAACCGCCTCCACCGCCGCCGCCCTGACGGCCGAAGGCCACCTGAATCTGGCGGAACAACGCCTCGGCGCGCAGCAGGTGCTGTAATGCGCGCTGCTCGGGCGGCAGGGCGTCACGCAGCTTCTGCGTGCGAAGCTGCGTGGTGGCGTCCTTCATGTCCTGTGCCGCGGCTTCCATGTCCTTCGCGAAGGTCTGGAATTCCTGGTTCGCGGCGGCAAGTTCGCGGCTCTTCATTCTCTGGGCGAGTGAGAGGGCCTGCGCGGCGAGCTTTTCCTGTTGGCCGGCGAGGAAGGTGCTGTCGCGCTCGACTTCCGCACGCGGCTTGTTGCCGCGCAAAACGTTCCAGGTGGCGGCGATGATTTCTTTCTGGCGCTGGCTGATATTCGCGCCCTGCATGCCGCCTCCATCGCCCCCGCCTCCGCCGGTTTGCGCCTGCTGATACTCCTTCTCGAAGGGCTGCGCTTCCAGGAAGTACATGTCGGTGCGCGTGGTGGAACGGCCATCGCGGGCGACGGCGTACATCGAGACCATGTCGCCGGGGACCAGCTTGTAATCCTCCAGCGCCAGAACTTTGCTGCCGCGGGCTTCCGTAACGCCTTTTCGGGCGAGCAGCGGGACGGATTGCTCGGGACCGCCGTTCACCGAGTAATGCAGTTCGAGTTGTTCGAGCGAGAAATCGTCGCTGCCTTCGACTTCAACCGTGACTTCCTCGATGGGGCTGACCTTGGCATCGCGGCCGGGGCGCACGATGCGCGCGACAGGCGGACGCTCCTTGCGGGCCTCGATGAAGTAGTCGTCGCTAAGGCGGACGGCCTCGCCTTCATCCATCGCGGCAACGTGATAGACGCCGTCCTGACGAATGGTCACGCGGCCTTTCAACCGGTTGCCGCCCGCGGACTCGAGCGCGATAGTGGAGCCGTCATCCAGGGCAAGAATGCCATGTTCGAGCGGGCGGTCCGTCTCGACGACGACATCGGCCTCGGTTCCTTCCACGGCGCGAAGGTCACCGCCGGGGTCCTCGGTTGCGTCGCGAAGTCCGGCCCAGCCGGGGTAGTGATAGGTAACGCGAATCCGCTTCACAGAGGGCAGATCAACCACCGTGAGGGAGTGAGGACTTGATTTAACGTTTCCGGCTTCGGCGTAATACTCGACCGATTCGCCGAGACCCGCGAACAGGAATTCGTAGGCGGGCGCTCCCGCCTGGCGCTGCATCGGGACCGGTTCCCATTTCGTCGCGCTTTTGTACCGGGCCCAGAGCCGCACCGCGGGCGCTTCAAAACCGATCAGGCGCGCAGTGACGAGCTGGTCGAGGCCGCGGCGCACCTTGTGGTCGCCGGGTGTGACCTCAATGCGATAGAAGCTGACATTGCCGGAACGGGGTGTTCCGGCCCACAGAAGCGAGGCACCGTAACCGACGTAGCCGGGCGCGCCCAGGACGAGCCAAACGAGCGCGGCGATGCCGAGCATGGCGACCGCCGCCGATCCCCAAATGACCCGGGGTTGGACGATGTCGGATGGCGTGGCACGCTCGGCGAGCTGCATGACATCGCGAGCGAGTAGCTCACCAAAGGGATTGCCGTCGTTTTCGCGGTCGGTAAGAGTGATGACACGGTGGTCAAAATCGGGCAGAGTCGTTTCGGCAGCGGCGGCGGCGCGACGGCGGCTCAGGCGCATAAGAGGTACGGCGAGGGCAAGGCTGACCGAGATGCTCAGCGAAAGAAAGAGCAGGAAGCGCGCCCAGAAGAGGCTTTCGCCGGAGAAGGCCTGGCGGTTGGTCCACCAAACGAGCAGGAGCGTCACGGCGACAGCGACCAGAGCAACCGACGCAGCACCCTGCGAAAGAGCCTTGCGGCGGAGGCGTTGCTGGCAAGCGTTGAGATAGTTGCGGAATTGCTCCAAGCTGCTCATGCGGTCTCCTTTCCCAGTGAAAGATGCCGGCTGGCCAGCAGCGACTCGGCCAGTGCAAATAAGAGCGCGAGCCACAGCAGGCTCGTCCCCAGGTTCTTCTTCTGTTCTACCGTGGATTCAGTGCCGGCGGCAGATGCGGATGCACCGCCGCCGGTCCAGAGAGCGAGCGTGTCGTCGGGGACAGGGGTCAAGTCGGACTCACGGCGGTCGATGTTGACCGGGACAAGTTCCGTGCGGCCGGCGCTGCGGCGGACCTCATAGAAGCCTTTTTTCTCGAGCGTGACAACTTGCGCGCGGGCGGATTCGGCGAGGCTCAGAATGCGCTCGCCGGAAGGCCCGAGGACTTCCACCGATGAGGTCTTCGACTGGCCGGAGCGAAGATCGAGAGCGGAGCCGGCGGAGATCAGAGGCGCCCGTTCCTCTTCGCCGGCCAGGTAACGCGCGGTTTGCTCGACAAAGGGAACGAAGGACGGGTGCAAAGGGAAATCGTTCGAGACATTGTCGAAGCCGGAGCCGAAGACGATGACTTTACCTTCGCCGAGGGTGCGTTCCCACAGAATGGGGGCGCCGTCGGAGAGGCGGACGATGGGGCGGGATGCGTCGCCCTCGATGGCGGCCGCCGCGAAAAAGCGGACACCGTCCCAGCGGTTGGTCTGCCGGAGGGAGGGGTGCGTCTCGTCGCCGGAGGCGAAGGCGAAGAAGCGGGCGCCGCCGCGTGCGGCGTAGCGGGCGGGGGCAAGTTTTTCACCGGTAACAGGAATGGTGGTTCGAGAAGCGGAGCCCGGGCCGAGCGCGATCCATAGCGAACCGCCCGATTCCACGTAGCGGCGAAGAGCGTCTTCGGCGCCGGAGGGCAGATCGGCAGGGTCGTCAAGCACGACAAAGGCGAGATTTGCAGCCGTAAGCACGGGGACCTGCGCGGCAGGCTGGGGGTCCAGGACAAAGGCGGTCTGGGCCGAGGACTCCAGGGCGCTGCGGAAGTAGAGTGGCGAGCGTCCGGCGCGGGGACCGGTCAGGAAAAGGATGCGGCGCGGGTCGGAACGCTCGACGGAAAAGAGCATAGCGTTGTCCGCGGGGAGCGCGTCATTGGCATCCACGCGCACTTCGCAGCGGTTCCAGCCATAGGCGGCGTCGAGGCCCGTGAATTCGACGTGGGCCTTGCCGCCGGCCGGAACTGTAACAGTCTTTGTGGATGCGACCTTGCCGTTGATGACGAGAGAGACGGGCACCGGCGATTCGGGGTTGCCGTATCCGGCCACAATCGCTTCGACGCGGGCTTTGGCGGGCTCCTGCAGGCGGCGGGGCGTATCCACGCGCTCGACGGTGAAGTTGCCGCCCGAGGGGCTTGGGGTTTTGTGGAGCACCAGGTGCGAGCCTTCGTCGAGACGAAGCTCGGAAAAGCCGTCGGGCATGCCGGATTTTTGCAGGTCGCTGAAGAGATGGATCTCCAGCCCCTGATGGGACGTGGCGGCCTGTCCGCGCAGGGCCTTGGCGAGTTCACCGAACGAAGTGCGTCCATCGCCGGCTTGCGCGCTTTGGACTGCCGAGCGAAGGACATCCGCGTCATTTACAGGCTGGGTGGCGAGATGAAGCTGGTCGTCGAAGAGCGCGACCTGTCCGCGTTCGCCGGGCTTGAGCTTTGCGATTTCCGAGAGAACGTCGCGGCGGGCCTGGTCGAGGGCGCCGGCTGCAGACATGCTCGCGGAGATGTCGAGGACATAGAGTTTGATTGGACCTTGCGCGGCGGCACCAGACGTCCGCAAGAAGGGCTGCGCGAAGGCCAGCGCAAGAAGGATGAGGACGGCCAGGCGGAGAGCCAGAAGCAGGAGAAAATCGAGCCGGCGGCTTTTCACGGAGCTGATGATGTGCCGGTCGAAGAACATGAGCGAGCTGAACTCCATCGGCGTCGTTCTGTGACGCCGCAGGAGGTGAAGCCACAACGGCAGGCCGATGAGTCCTACCGCTGCTAGGAAGCCGGGGACCAGGAAGCCCATCTAGAGCCTCCCCTGGCGAAGGATGAAGTATTCGCGGAGCGCTTTGTCGAGCGGCTCGCTGGTGTTGAGTAGCTGGTAGCTGAGGCCAGCGCCCTGCGCTTCGCTGCGGAGCGAGTCAATGTGCGCGGCGATACGCTCGCGGTATTCTCCGAGGACGTATTCGGGAGAGACTTCGAGCTGCTCGCCGGTCTCCATGTCGACCAGGAGCTTTGGCTCGCCCAGTTTCGGCTCGATCTCCTCGGGGTCGAGGACATGGAAGAGAAGCACGTCGTTGCCGCGATGGCGCAGCGGGGCGGCGGTGTTCACGATCTCCTTGGGCGGGGCGTAGAAGTCGGAGACGAGGACGACAACGCCGCGCCAGCGGAGAACTTCTTGAAAGTGATGGAAGGGGCGGGCGAAGTCGGTGCGCGCGCCGGGTTCGGCGCGTTCAAGCGCATGGAGCACGCGCTGAAGCTGCCCGTGGCGGGAGCTGGGGGCAACGTAATCCCGCACTTCGTCGTCGAAGGAGATGACGCCGATCGCATCGCGCTGGTGATGGGCGAGATACGCGACTGAGGCCGCCAGCATGCGGGCATAGTCGATCTTTCTGAGGCCGCCGCGAGCGAAGCCCATCGACCGGCTGCGGTCGAGCAAGATCGTGAGTCGCGTGTTGGTTTCGCCGCGATAGCGCTTCAGGTACACGCGTTCGGTGCGGGCGTAGACGTTCCAGTCGACGTAGCGCAGGTCGTCGCCCGGGGTGTACATGCGGTACTCGGCGAACTCCTGGCTGAAGCCGAAGTCCGGCGAGCGGTGCAGGCCCGCGATAAAGCCGTCGACCACGGTCTTCGCCATAAGTTCGAGGTTGGCGAGGCCGGCCAGGACCTGGGGGTCGAGGAAGCGCTGCGTCGTGCTGGTCATCAGGCTCCCTTCGGTGCGGGCATGGCTTCGAGAAGGCGGGCAAGGACCGTGTCGGAGCTGACGCGATCGGACTCGGCCTGGAAGTTGAGAAGGATTCGATGGCGCAGGACCGGCGTGGCGAGGGCCCGGATGTCGTCGAATGTGACATGGTAACGGCCGCGCAACAGGGCGCGGGCTTTCGAAGCCAGCACGAGGAACTGCGTTCCGCGGACGCTGCCGCCGAAGCTGACGTATTTCTTGACCGCGTCGGGCGCGGTCGAGTCAGTCGGGCGTGTGGCGCGTACGAGGGCCACGGCGTAACGGGCGATGTCGTCCGAGATTGGCACCATGCGGACGAGTTGCTGGAAGCCGATGATTTCCTCGGCGTTGGTCACTACCTGGATGTCGGGTTTCGCGGTGGTGGTGGTGAGGTGGATGACTCTCAACTCCTGGTCGGCGGGAAGGTAATCAAGGAGCGTGTTAAAGAGGAAGCGATCGAGCTGGGCTTCCGGGAGCGGATAGGTGCCCTCGAGTTCGATCGGGTTTTGGGTGGCAAGGACGAAGAAGGGCGCGGGGAGCTTGTAATGGTTGCCGCGGACGGTGCAGGAGAGTTCCTGCATGGCTTCGAGCAGCGCCGACTGGGTCTTCGGGGGCGTGCGGTTGATTTCGTCGGCCAGAAGGACGTTGCCGAAAATGGGGCCCTGGACGAAAGTCCAGAGGCGGCGGCCGGTGCCGGGCTCTTCTTCGATGATGTCGGTGCCCGTGATGTCGGAGGGCATCAGGTCGGGCGTAAACTGTATGCGCTTGAAGAGAAGGCCGAGGGTTTGCGCCATGGTGCGCACCAGCAAAGTTTTAGCCGTGCCGGGCAGGCCTGTAATGAGGCAGTGACCGCCCACGAAGAGCGCAATCATGAGCTGTTCGAGGACTTCGTCCTGGCCAACGATCGCTTTGCGGACCTCCTGCACGATGGCCGCGTGGATGCCTGCGAAGCGTTCCAGGCGGGCTTTCAAAGTGTCGGCATCGAGTTCGATCATGGGTCAGTTCTTGCCTTTCGCTTGATTGAGTTCGAGCAGGAGTTTTTGAGCCGGGCGGTAACTGGGCGCCGCTTCGAGGGCAAGCAGGACATGATCGCTGGCTTCCTCGATGCGCCCGGCTTCTTTCAGAGCCCGGGCGAGGTTGGTTTGCGCGGGCGCGACAGCGGCTTCCACGGGGTGACTGTTCACCACGGAGCCGTATTCGAGCACGGCGGCACGCCAGTTCTTCGATTTCGAATAAAGGTCGGCGAGACGCTGATGCAGTTCGTCGTCACCCACGGGGTCGATATTGTTAATGCGCTCGAGTGCGGCGATCGCGCCGTTGGTGTCGCCGGACTCCTCGAGATAAGTGGCGAGTTTCTTGAGCGCCTTCGGGCTGCGGCCGCCGTTCTTTGCGTATCGGTCTAGCTCGGCTCGCGCCGCGTTCTTGTCGCCCTTCTCGGCGTACGCTTCGGCCAGCAATTCGTAGGCGCTGCCGCTGTCGACGTATTCCGGGTAGAAGTCGCGGACGGTGCGTCCTTTCGCGATGACGTCATCCCAGTCTTTGGCTTTGTAGGATTTGTAGAGTTCGGGCAGGGCCTTTGTCCATGCGTCCAGGTTCTTCAGTGGGACTTCGTGCTGCTTCTTCAGCCAGGCATTGAACTCGCGATCGAAGTCGGCACATTTGACGCCCAGGACTCGCGGGAAGATCGTGCTGGTTGTTTCCTGGCGGGCGTAGCCGCGCATTAGATCCATCACTTTGTCCCAGCCATAGCGGGACGTAATGTAATCGATAATTCGTCCGCCCTGGAAGTAACTAATGATGACCTGACCGTGAAACTCCGGCCGGATGAATCCACGGTCAAGCGATTCGACGGGCAGCAGCTTGTCGTCGCGAACCGCCTTCACGATTTCGGGGCTGAGGCGATCGCCCCATTCGGGATTGGCTTGGGTCTCTTCGTGCACCGCCACGCCTTCGGTGAACCAGCGTGGCACGCGGTGGTTCGTGGCGTTGAGAATATAGACGTGACTCAGTTCATGCCACATAGTGCTGGCCCAGTGGTAGCTGCCCGGAGGTTTGCCGGAGGGGCTGTCCATGGCCACCGTCGAGACGAAGGTCACTCCCAATGCGCCGAGTCCTGGGAGTCCCATCGTGCGCACCGCGAAATCTTCGTGGAGCGGGTATAGCTCGACTTGGACCGGATGCTGCAACTTGAGGGCGTATTTCTTCTCGTAGGTTGCCGTGGCGCGGCTGAGCTCGCGCTCGACATAAGGCTTCAGTAAGTCAGATTCCTTTTTGTTCAGTTTCAGGACGCCATACGGCGTCTTGATGTCGACGAAGTTCTTGTAACTGTCGAGCAGGCGGAGTGAGTTCGAAGTGGCGAAATCCCGGAAGCCGGCCTGAAAGGCCTGCTCGAGCTGCCGGCGGGCCTCGGCTTCCTGGCCGACGCGCATCAGTTGGATACCCAGTTCGGAATGGGCCTGCCAGAGGTCGGGTTCGAATTCAATCGACTTGCGGTAATACGCAATCGCGTCATCATAGCGGCGGTTGAGAACGAACTGGCGGGCGATGAACATATAGGGTTCGCCGGGGCGAGGATTCACCTTGGCGATGCGATCGAGCCACGGCGACGAACGGTCGGCCAACAAGTCGACGGTCGCAAGAACCGCCATCGAGTCGGTTGAGTCCGGCGCGTCTTTCAGAGTCGCGTTGGCAAACTCACTCGCCTTTTCGAAGTTGATGTCCTCGAGGTAGAGGCGAGCGAGGAGTTCACGCGCTTCGAGGAGCTTCGGGTTCTCGTCGAGCGCCTTTTGGGTGAGGTCGATGGCCTTGCGGTCGAAGTTCTCAGTGGCCATCCAGGCGATACCAAGAATGGCCGCGGGGTTCTTTGGCTCGATCGCGAGCGCTTCATCGAAAAGCTTTGCGGCGTCCTGCGGATTGAACCGTTCGAGCAACAGCCGGCCATAGCGGACGCGGACGTTCGCGTCCTTCGGAGCGCGCTTGAGAGCGACTTCAAATGCTTCGCCGGCCTCCTTGTAGCGCCGCAGTCCCCAGAGGCCCTCGGCCCGCTGAGCCGGCTCGGCCGAGCGGGCGAACCTTTCCCAGCAGGGCGCAGCTTCCGCCCGGCGGCCATGCTGCTCGAGTGCGCGGCAGTCGTCGCCGGCCGTAACGGCCAGGAGGAGGAGAGCCAACATCATTGCTTGTCGAGCACCTCCTGCACGGTTGCCAACTCGGTGAGCAGGACTTGCAGCCGCTTCTTGTATTCGTCGATAGGCATGGAGGCCTTCTGGTACTTCAACCGGTCGATCTGCTCTTCGAGCTCCTCCTTGCGTTTGAGCAGAGCCTGCTTGGACGGGTCTCGAAACGCCTGTTGCGCGGCGCCGACGCGAAGCAGCGGAAAGCGTCCGGCGAGCAGGCCTTCGCCATTATCGGGACCGGGCGTGCGCACGCCTTCGGCTTTGCCGGTGTCCTCGAGCAGCGGATGTTCCGTGGCGAGCCGGTCGGCCGACTCATAGAACTTCACCGTCTTCTGTTCGGCGAACTTGAAAGCTTCGAGCGCCGTGACCAGGTCGTTACGGTCGGCGTCGGCAGAGGCATCGCGCATTCCGTCAACCCAGTAGCGGGAGAAGACGACGGCGTTCTTTTCGGTACCACTCTTGGTGGCCGTAATGACAACGCGGTTCGAAGCTCGCAGGGCGGCTAGCGCGGCGCCGCTCGAGCTGGTAGCGACAACGATGAGCTGGCGCGCTGGGATTTTGTCGAGCCAGGCTCGAAGTTCATCCGCGGCAACGTCGGGACCGGGGATGTTGAACTTGTAAGCGGTTCCGTCCCATGTTCCATGTCCGATCAGCGTGAGGGTGAAGGTATCGTCCGGTTTTGCGGCTGCGGCGATGCGGCCTAGCGCAGCCTGGATGTTTTGCTTCGTCGCTTGAACGCCTGTCAGCGATTCGGTCTTCCCCGTGGGCGCGGTGAGCGTGGACAGGTCCATCGCGAGTTGGGTGAAACGCTTTTCGTAGTCGGGCTCGCCGCCAAGTCCGGCGACGTGCAGGTAGTAGTTCTCGCCGAACAGCGGCGACACGGCGACCAAGAGGAGCAGGGCTTTCATACGGCCCCCCAACGCCGCCGCAGCAGCCATTCCCCGCCCCGCAGCAAAGCAAAGAGAATCAGCGCGGCTGGCATGTCCCAAATCTGGCGGTTCTCTTTGACGGAGATACCCGCTTCCGAAAGGCTCACCGCATCGAGTAAGTCGTTGGTCTGGGATGGCGTGAAGTAGCGGCCGCCGGTTTCGGATGCGATCTTTTCGAGCAGCTCGCGGTTTTGCTCGGTGCGGAAGTCCTCCGCCACGCCGTCCTCACGCCGGAAGGTCACGACATCGCGGCCAATTTCGTTCTCACCCTGGCGGGCGGTGACTTCGACGCCATATGACCCGGGGGCGTTTGCGGTCCACGCAGCGGTATAGACACCGGCGGTCACGGGGTCCGGGTGCAGCTCGACGTGGTCGGCGATGCCTCCAGGACCGTTGATCTTGGCCTCGACCTTGGCATCGGCAGCGGGCAGGTAGTTGCGATCGCGCACTTCGACACGCAGTGGAATCGAAGTCTCATCGGCAAAGACCGACTTCGGCATCGAGGAGACGACGCGCTCGGGGACGTCGGCAACAAGCCAGCGTAGGAACTGCTGCCAGATGGTCTCGTGGGTTTTGTCCTTCGAATCGAGCCGCATGCGCCAACGCCATGTTCCGCCGGTGGCGAGCACGGCCGTATGACCGCGGCCATAATTCTCGACCGTCAGCAGCGGGAAGCGGCCACGGCTGGTGGGCGCCATCTCGAGCAGCGTCACGGCGCCGGGCTTGGGCTCGCCTGTTTCCTGATAGTCGGCGAGCTGCGGAAGGCCCTGCCACTTGGCGGCGTTGCGGTCGGGGTTTTCGTCAAGGCGCGTGAGCAGGCTGTCGCGGCCCGCTCCCGTAAGAAGAACGCTGGCCGGATCGCGGTGGAAGGTGCCTTTGCGGTCGGGTAGTGACACGGGAATCAGCTCCGCCAGTGGACTTCGCTGCCAGGCACCTTCGGAAAGGCCATTGCGTCCGCCCAGGAAGAGCAAACCGCCTCCGCGGCGATCGACAAAGGCCTTGAGCAGATCGATCTGCGAAGGCGTAAAGCTGGCAGCTTCGACGCTTCCAAGAATGATTCCCTGGAACGCGAAAAGCTCATCGACCTCGGCGGGAAAGCCCTGTGCCAGCTCGTTCGGCGAGTTGCGGCCCTGGACATAGATCTTGTTCTGCGTTGTGCGGACGATGGAGGCGAGCGAAACGGCCTTGTCTTCTTCCGACGCGCGCCGGATGAACTTGTACTCCCAACGAGGCTCGCCCTCGAAGTAGAGGATGCGAGGCTTGCGGTCCTCGACATTCACAACGCGTGTGAGTTCGTTGTTGCGCGGGTTCTGCTCGCCTTCGAGAACGGTCAGCGCCACGCGGTAGCTTTGGGCCCCGGCCGTGCCGGTCTGGAACACCAGATTCTCGGTAACCGAGCCGGCGTCGCCTTTCATCGAGATCTCGCGTGAGGCGACAACCTTCATGCCGTCACTGATCTGAAGCCGGGCCTTGGCGCCATTGAAGCCGCTCTGTCGATAGGTGATGGCGGCGCTGACCCGTGCGCCAGGTAGCGTGCGGGCCGGCAGTTGAGCGTCGACGATCTCAACATCGCGCTCCATGCGCTCCCGCCCGAAGCCGACGGTGTGGATCGGAATGCGGGAGCGGCGCAATTCCGTCGTCGTCTGCAGGTCAATACCGCCGGAGTTGTCGGCGCCGTCGGAAAGCAGTACCACGGCCCCCACCGGCAGCGTGGCGGCTTCCCCTATGGCCTCGTGCAGGGCATCGCCGATGCGAGTGGAGGGCGACTTCGCCTCGAGCGAGGTTTTCGGATCGAGCCGTTCGAGGTGGCCTGCCATGCGGTAGACGCGGACCTGGAACTTCTTCTTCAAGCCTTCTAACAGGCCACCGTCCAGCATCGTTTTGGCCTGCTCCGAACGGCTACGTCCGGTATCAGCTAGCGCCATGCTGCGCGAATCGTCTACCACCACTGCAACGACATTTTGCTGTGGCTTGAGCGTAGAGAGGCTGAGGGCTGGCTGCCAGAGCAAAGTGAGCAGCAGGATCATCGACAACGTTTGGAGCAGCCAAAGAACGGCCGCGCGGCTGAGCGCCATACCGTCCCGTCGATGACGCCACAAAGACAGCCCGGCGAAGGCGGCGCCGGCGGCGGCAAGCACTAACAGCAGCCACCACGGCCATCCGCTTTCAAACACAAGTCTCCCCTTTTGATAGGCTGCCCAGGGATACTTGAAGAAAAACGTGAACATAGCCGGAGTTAGTGAGTCATCGAGTAGATGATGTAATTGATGCCGACACGGTAGGCAAGGGATGCATAACGCTCGGGATATTCTGGCGCGTCAGCCCATTCCCAAGCGTCACCGAGGTCCATGTTGTGGCAGATGCCGGCTACGATGCGCCCCTTCTTGTCCCGGACGGCCCGCCACTTCGGCTCGTAGCCGTCGTACTCATAGGTGACGCCGGTCATGAAGTGGACGATGCCGGGCACTTGAAAGCGCTGGTCAAGATCGTAGAGAACGTGGAAAATGGGGTCCTGGTTGTCGATGTCAATGATGTCGCGGTCAGGAAAGACTCGCCGCAAGCTGGCGGTAAAGATGGCCCATTCGTAGGTGCCGTGAAAGTCGTCGGTCATGAGGAAGCCGCCGCGGTCGATGAACTCGCGCAGCTTGCGGGCTTGCGACTCGGGCAGGTCCCAGTGGCCCGCCTCAACGGCGTAGACGAACGGATAGTCGAAAATGTCGTCGGAGACCAGATCCACCACCTGTTCCATGCTGCGGGCGTGTATGCGCGTCAGGCGGCGGACGCCCTGCAGGAACTGGCGGTCAGCTTTGGGGTAGTCGACGGTCCAGCGGCCACGGACGGCCCAGGCGTAATTACTGCTCTGGTAGTTCGGGTACCGCAGCCGGGCAAAGTAGTATTCCGTCTTCTCGTTGGCATCGGGGGGAATAGGCGGCTCTTCTTCGCGCAGGAATCGCGGTGGGATTCTCTCATATTGAAACGCCGCCGCCCCGCCGAGTAACGACACCATCAGCACTCCGAGCCAGACGCCCTTTCGATGCAACCACTTCCCCCTAAAGGATCGGCCTCAGTATAACGCACCGGGCTTGTTGAATAGACGCACGGTAAACCGGGTCCGTTATGCAGAATCAGGCGGCGAGAAGCCCGCGCAGGTTCCAGCCGCAAATTACGCTGCCTTGCAGCTTGTTGTTGTCCGGCCCGGCCCAGTGCGTTTCCAGGCTAACCGCGCCGTGATAGCCATCCACCAGAAGAGCCCGGATCTGCCCATGCCAGTCCACATGCCGGGTGCCGAGCGGGCCCCAGACGGGCTTGAGACCATCCATGTGGCAATCCTTGGCATGAACGTGGCCGATGCGGTCTTTCGGCAGCAGCGAGTACCCGTGAGGAAAGGGGTTTTCGCCGGCGACCATGGCATTCGCGGGGTCCCAAACGAGCTTCACGTTTGGATGCTGGCAGTGTTGAAGGATGTAACTGGACTCCGAACCCGTGGCGACGTTACAGGCATGTTCGTTCTCGAGACCGATGGTGACCTCGGCGGTCTTGGCTTTGTCGCCGAGTTCGTTGAGCGCCTTCAATACCGCATCGAAGGTTTTGAGAGGCTCGACGGTTCGCCAATAGGAAAAGACGCGGATGATCTTCGCGCCGGTTAGCTGGCAAATGCGGAAGGCGCGATCGGCGAGGCGCGGCTGGTCTTCGAAGGTGTGCTTGGAGGCAAAAACGTCCTGCTGCCAGCGGGCATCGACGTCCGGTCCTCCGGGCAAAACGCACTTCAGGAGCGGCGAGGCGATGGAAAGGACGTGCATGCCCCGGGCGTTGATCAACTCCATGGCGCGCTTAATCTCGCCATCCGAGAGATCGATGATGTTCTTTCCCCAGAGGACGCGCAGTTCGACGCCGGTCATGCCAATGCCGGACATGGCGTCGAGCGCAGTCTGGAGGTCGGGAGAGAACTCGTCGGTTATCGCGGCTAGTTCGAGCTTGGGTGTCATGTGAGTCTTTATTTTACTTGGACTCTTCCACCAGGAGCAGTTGATTTGGTTTGACGTTACTCAGTCGTTGCTTTGTTCCGCCCGGCCACTCGACCTCCATCGAGGCGACCGTGGAGTCTTTGCCAAGGCCGAAGGTGAGGGCGAGGTCGCTCGACGACGCGTAGCTGGATCCGCTGCGAACCATTTGCCACTGTTTGCCGGCGGGGGATTCGATACGTACGACGGCTCCGATGCCATTGCGGTTCGACTTGGTTCCCTTGAGCTTCACGCATAACCAATTGTTCTTCGCCGCATTCGAGTCGTTGTGGAAGAGGCGAGCCGGGCCATGATTGGCTGAGACGAGCAGGTCGGGGGCGCCGTCGTGGTCGAAGTCGCCATACGCGGCGCCGCGGGCGACGACGGGCTTGTTGAACGCTGCGCCCATTTTCGCGGTAACGTCTTCGAACTTACCTTTGCCGAGATTCCGGAACAGAAGCGGAGGCTCGGCGAAACGGATCTTGGGCTGAACCCGGCCGATTTCTTCTTCGATATGGCCGTTGGCTGCATAGATGTCGGGAAGCCCGTCAAGATCGTAGTCGAAGAAGAAGACACCGAACGCGAGATAGAGCAACGACGAGCGGCCCACCGTGGAACGCGGCGCTTCGTCGACGAAGAGGCCGTTGCCCTCGTTGCGGTACAGTCCGAGCATCTGGTTCGAAAAGTTGCCCACCAGAAGATGCGGGCGGCCGGAGCGGTCATAGTCGCAAGCGTCCGCGCCCATGGCCCCGCGCGCGACGCCGTCTTCACCAAACGCGACACCGGCTGAAACGCCTTCCTCGACGAACGTTCCATTCCTCTGATTGCGGTAGAGCTTGTTGGGCTGCGTATCGTTGGCGACGAAGATATCGGGCCAGCCGTCGTTGTTGTAGTCCAGAATAGCGATGCCGAGCGACTTCGACTTGCTGTCGCCGACGCCGGCCTTTTGCGACACGTCCTCGAACTTGCCGTTGCCCAGGTTGTGGAAGAGGCGGCTCGACGTGCCGGGGTAGCTTTCCGGTGTGCAGTATGATTTCGACACACCGTCGAGCGAGCACCAAAGATCCTTTTCCCTGGTCCACTGGACATAGTTGGCGACAAAGAGATCGAGCTTGCCGTCGCGGTCGTAGTCGAGCCACGCGGCGCTGGCGCCGAAATTCGCATTTTGGATTCCGGCGGCCGCGGTGACGTCCTTGAACTTGAAGTTGCCCTCGTTGTGGAACAGGCGGTCGCCTTCGAGCGCAGTGATGTAGACATCATCGCGGCCGTCGTTGTCGTAATCGCCAACCGCCACGCCGATGGCGTACATTTCGACATCGAGGCCGCTCGCGGCCGTGACATCGGTGAACGTGCCGTTGTGGTTGTTGCGGTACAAGGCGCTCAGCGACCGGCGGCCTTTCGGCGTCCAATCCTTGGAATTGACCAAGAGGATGTCGAGCCAGCCGTCGCCATCCACGTCGATGAAGGCGCAGCCCGAACCCATCGTTTCCGGAAGCCACTTCTTCCCTGCCCGGCCGCTGTTGTGGGTGAACTTGATGCCCGCCTGGGCGGTCACGTCGGTGAATTGCGCGAAAGCGGGCAACAGGCAGCCCGCGGCGATCCAGGAAAAGACCGTCTTCATTTAATGATCAAACCCTCGTGTTCGTGAATCTGCTGGCGCTCATTGTTGTCTTCCGGACTGAACATGCGCCGCTTGGCGGTGATGGTCTGCGAAGACTCGTCGGCCTTGAAGCGCCGGAAGAGCGCCTCTTCGCGAGCCGCTTTTTCCGTTTCGCCAAGGCCGCGGTAGCAGAGCATCAGGCTGTAGTGGGCCTGGACGTCTTCGGGGTCGACGTCGAGAACCCGCAGGAAGGCGTCCACCGAGCCCTTGTAGTCGCGCTTGAGGAAGAGCAGGCGGCCGATCTGGTTCAGCACCACGCGGTCGCGCGGGTAAAGGGCGGCTGTTTTTTGCAGAGAGGCGAGCGCTGCATCGTAGTCTCCATCCGATTTCTCGACCATTGCCTTGAAGAAATGAACCCGGCCGAGGTTGGGGCCGAGTTCTACCGCTTTCGCAATGAAAGGCTTCGCGGCCTCGGTTTCGCCTTCCTGCACGAGCGCGCGGGCGACGTTGAGCCATCCGTCGGCGTAGGCCGGGTCAGCTTCGGTGACGCGGGTGAAGGCGTATTCGGCGCCTTTCAGATCGCCCTGCAGCAACAGCCCGATGCCCCAATCGTTCCAGCGTTCGCGGTCCTGCTTGCGAACCACGGGTTTCCAGTCGGGCTGCGTTTTCGCATCGCCGAGTTCGAGTTTCGTCTGCGCCTGGGCAAGTGTGACGACCGGCAAATCGGGGATGCGGTCCTTGATTTGGCCCGCCACGTTAGCCGGGATATTGTTCGGATCGAACTCGAACTCGCGGCTGTCCTGGTGGATGTTGACGAGGTTCGCGTCCTGGCCGGATTTGGGCTTCCCGGCATAGGAGAACTGCGTGTAATACCAGGAGAACTTGCGGTAGTTCAGCTTGGCTGTCAGAGTGATGGGGCCTTTGGCATCCGGCGGGATGCGCACGCGGAAGTGGGCGACGTCCGCGGCACCTGGCGGAATCAAACGGACATACAGCACGCTGCGCGCCTGCCAGGCGTTGCGCTTGTTGATAGGGTTGCCTTCGGCGTCGAGCATGTAGGAGCGGTAGAAGTGCGCGCCGGGCTCGACGGGACCCTTGCCATTTTCCTGGACGTAGCCGCTCCAATAGACGGTCTTACCGTTTGCGTCTTTGCCCTGCAGCTCGAGCCAGACGTCGAATGCATCGACGGTACCTCCGGGGAAGAAGTGGCCGATCTTGCGGGTGCGGACCACGACGTCGACGCGCGCGGTTCCACCGGGACTCAGCTTGGCGCCGGAGACATCCAGCGGAGCGGCTACCTTTCCGACCTCGCGGAGGAAGAACTGGCCGTTCGATTCCGCTTCTTCACCGACGGCGAACGTGGACATCGCCTGCTGCTGCGTGTCACCCGCGCGGCGGCGCATCTGCACTCCGGGAGCATCCTCCGCGGGAGCGGCGGAAAAGATGTCCACGGAGATGAACCCGGACTTCAGGAAGCCTTCCACGGCTTTCAACTGCGTCTCATCGCCGTTGGCAAACGGCACGGCAGTGTTGGCTGCCGCAAACCTGTGGCTGTGGATCATGCCGTCGCGCCGGCCAGGGTCGTTCGACGGGACCTTGGGCATGTGGCAGTCGGCGCAGGCCATCGACTTTTCGGGGTAGTAGAAACTACGAGCGCCTTGTCCGGAAACACCGCTTGCCTGCCAGTTGTCGTAGTCGTTGAAGCCGCGCAGCCACCGGTAGTTGTTCACGGGCACATCGAGGTGGACTTTATGGCAACTGGAGCAGAACTCGGCGGAGTCGCCGCGCATGAATGGCTTGATGAAGGTCCGGCGGTGGGGTTCGGGTGCGGTGAAGGTGAGCAGGCGGTCAATCTGGCGGATCCAGGGATTGTGGCTCGAGGCAAGGTCGTGCAGCGGCGGATATTCGATCGTGAAGCCGCCGTTGCCCATCGAGCCGTTCACGTGAACGATGGAGTGACAGGAAACGCAGCCCAGCCCGTTCTGCGCTTCGGGCGTGTCCATCTGTTCTTTCATCGGTTGGTCGAATCGCCCGTTAAAGAAGACGGCGTGATCGTGGCATCCGGCGCACCACTTCGAGCCTTGCGTCGAGCCCTGCACGTCCTGCATGTGCTCAATCGATTTCCGGTAGAACTGGTTGTTGAACGACGAGAAGCGGTGCATCGAGGACTTCCATTGCTCGTAGATGTCTTTGTGACATTCGCCGCAGAGCTTGGAGTCCATGAAGAAGTTCGAGGGGATGGTGTGGCCGACGTTCGTGTTGGCCGATGACGGCCAGAAGGGCGAAGTTTTCCCCGCTCCTTCCTCATACATGGATGCGGGCACCAGCACTGGATTGCGGATTTTGTGATTGGGGTCGGGGAAGATGCGGGATTTCGCCGCCACCATCAACAGGAGGACCACGCCGGTGGCGAGCGTGAGAGCCAGCGCGCGCGACCGGAAAGCAAAGAGCACCAGGACGCAGCCAATGAACGCGGTCACGATGTGCCCGACGAGAACGGGGCGGTGCTCCAGCAGGTTGTTTTTGATGAGCCACCATCCGAGCCCTGCACTCGCCAGGAGGGGCAGCGCCGCCCATTTCATGCGGCTGCGAAAATCGGGCCAGCGGACGAGCCCCCACAGCAGGATGCCGGTTAGTGCAAGGCCGAGCCCGGCGTGGAGTAGCACATTGGACATGTAGAAAATGGTCGGGTCGGCGAACGCTGCGAGATAGAGGCTGTTGGCGACCAGCACCAGGAAGGCAATACCGGACCAGCGGGCGAGCCGGCTATGCGTCATTTGAACCTCCTTGCCGTCAGCGGGCGCAACAGGCGCAGCGCCGGCCGCGCGTTGTACTCGCTCCGGTACTGTTGGTGCGACTCATCGTTGGGATAGTTCTCGCTCGATGGGTAGGGGTAGGAAGACATGGCGTGGAAGGGGAGCGGCTCCACGGTTTGCGAGTAAGCCGTGTTGGCATCGCGATCCTTGGCCCAACCGTCCACCTTCAGCAGGAAGTCGCGCTGCCAGCCGCGCGAAAGCGGCAGGAAGGCCGATGAGTCAAACTGAAGCGCGGCTTCGTCGCCCGACCCCATGATGACGAAGCGGTCGTCGACGTCTTTGAGAAGCGGCGTCACCTCGCCGTAGCGCGTGTACAGGCCAGGTGTCGGGTTCCAGAGTGACGTGGCGGAGGTGGGGAGATAGAAGAACTGCTCCGGCTGGCGGCGCTGGGGGTGAATCTCCGCCCGGGAGAAGCCGCGGAAGTGGAGGTCGGAGTGGACCAGCACGATTTCCGTGAGGCGAGCTTCGGGGGCCGCCGAGTCTTCGATCAGCGAGATCTCGTCCCAGAAGATGCACAGGTTCGTGACGATGCGGACCTCGCGCGATCGCGAAAGGAACTTGCCGGTGAGATCGACCGCGATCGTCTTCGGTTTGCCCGCTGGCATGCCCATGTCTTCGAGGACCGTGACCCATCGGCCTTGTGCGTCCTTTACTTGAAGCTGCGGTGGCGTGAGGGGTGAAACCGCTCGCTCACGCTCGCGGCTCTGTAACGCATCGCGTCTATCAACCGTAACTGAGCCGCGACCGTCAGGGAGCGCTTTCGTTTCGGACTGTTGGGCCTGATTCAGGAACGTGCTGCCGTCCGCCCAATCCACCCAGCCGTTGAGGACGAGCACCGCCCGATTTGCGGCCGCTGCCTGGCCGAAATCGAGTGTAAGCGTATGACGGCGCGCGACCCCGTTCAGATCGCGCGTAAATCCCTCCGGGTAGCGGCGGTCGCGGCGTGCCACCAGCTCAGTGACATCCGCCCCGTTGTCGTCCGTCGCCTTCGGGTGAATGCGCCGGCTCGCGCCGAACAGTCGGAACTCGGGGAACGGCGGCGATTTCCATTTGTCGTTCGTGTAGATCTCGACTCCCGCCGGATGGTCAACCGCGATCAGCTTCACCTGATCGAGATAGCTGACCTCGCTGAGCTCTTCAGTAATGCGGACCTCGTACTTGCCGTCGCGAGCCACAAGCTGATCGCCGCGGATCTGAATGTACTCGTCGTGATCAACGGGAAAGTACTTGCCGTCACCCGACGATGCGCCCAGCGGCGCTACGCCCAGCACATCGGTGATGTATTCGAACTCGCGGCCGTTCCAGGTCCAGATGACCGGGCACGATCCGGAAAGCCGCTGGGCTTCCTCGAATACGTAGGGCTTGCCGGCAGCCTTTTTGATCTCGTTCTGGATCAGGCCATTCGGCCACGTAATGCGGATCGTCTCGGCCTGTGAATACGAGCGGAGGCCAAACAGAAGCGGATAGCCCGCGTAAATCTTCTTCTGATACAGTGCGCCGGCCTTCACTTCGACTTCCGAGCCCGGAGCGATCTTGAGGTTCTTGATGCCTGTCAACTGAACCCGAAGCCAGCCGGCCTTGGCGGGAGACTGATTCGAGAAGCGGACCAGCGTGCCATCCTTCTTCACCGCGAAGAGGTCGGTGCGGCCATCATTGTCAAAGTCGGCGGCGGCCCAGGCGGCGACCGCGTCCAGGCCCGCGTTAGCAGGCAGCGCCCACTGCCCGGAACCGCGGTTGAGAAGGACCTCACGGCCGAGGACAAGATCCAGCAACCCGCGGTTGCCGAGATCCGCAAACGTCCAAGCTTCGGGCGAACTTGCGACCTGCTTGCCCGCATCCAGCTTCCCTTCCCGGTTCCACGCGACGCCCGGCCCTTCGGCGCGGAAGGCGAGATCGAGGTAGCCGTCGTTGTTCAGATCGGCGGCGACCAGTTGACGGGCGCCTGCGGGAACGGGTGTCGTTTCCACAACGTATTTCCCGCCGAGCTTGTCTCGATACAGGACCGCCGGTCTGTTGGCGTAGCTCACGACGAGATCG
>Ga0335084_10001769_pt1 | contig 20436 bp, 19 predicted proteins | sample Lox_Sample_44_FD_206721 | JGI IMG/M metagenome (GOLD analysis project Ga0335084, IMG submission 206721) | Soil microbial communities from Loxahatchee National Wildlife Refuge, Florida, United States - Lox_Sample_4.4 | ecosystem: Environmental > Terrestrial > Soil > Wetlands | place: USA...
CCCAGCCCTGGCTTGGTTGTTGCGATTCGCTAGGCATCGCCCTACAACCTCCTGCCACGGTAGACGGTGACCGCCGAACCCTCTGCGAGAAAGGCTGACGCCGGCGGGCCATTCAGCAGTGCATTCAGCTCTTTTCCGTAGAGTTCCTGCATGTCGCCGCTAAACCCTGCGTCGCTTGTGGCCCACACTCGCCACGGCGGGTGCTGAACCTGGTATTCGATGCATCCACCATCCCGTTGGGCGGCATAACCCCAATAGTGTTCAGTAATGAATTGTTCCTGTGACCCGCTTTCCGGCAGCACCGAAGGCCCCTTTGCCGATATCTTTATTGTGTTCCTTGACGTCCCGTACCTCCAAAGATATTCGACGGCCAGCCCCGAACTGTCCCGCCTGATTTCGTGGGACATGGGCAGAGCGACGTAGCGCTCGTTGTAGAAGCTTCGGGCCACTGCGGCAATTAACCAGCGGGGCACGATCTCCCGGATAAATACCACACCGCGCGGGGCCTGGTTGCCCTCCGAACGTCGCACATAGAAGCGTAAATTGACCTCTTCGAAATTGCGGCAAAATGGCAGAGATAGTCCCCACACCTTGGCCTTCAGAAAGCGGAATCCCACCAGGCTGAGGAACGTCCTCCCGTTCCACGAGTCCAATTCCGTTCCGCTTGGAACGAACCTACGTAGCAGGCCGGGGTCGACCTCATAATTCAGCATCGCGAGCTCCCGCCATTCCGCGGTGAGGAATATGCCGGACGTCTGCTGGTCGACCATCTTGCTCTGTGCCATTCAGGCCCAATATAGCTCCTTCCCCGAGTTGTTCCCCGAATTTCCGCTGTGTTAGCATCGGTGGTTTCGGCAGGCTGCTCGACGTCGGCCTATCGACGGTCCTCTTATTGTCGTTTCTTTATGGGCCCGCCGTAGTAATTATCCGTAGCTCAGAGGTGTGTCGAGCGGCGCTCGACCGGACGGGCGAGGCGCCCGTCCCCACATGATCTTGAAGGAGTCATCCCGTGAAGGTTTATGAAGGCGCAAACATTAGGAATGTAGCCGTGATCGGCCATGGAAGGGCGGGCAAGACCTCGCTGGTTTCCGCCATGCTGCAGACTGCGGGATCGACCCAGCGGCTGGGCCGGGTGGACGACGGCACCTCGACCACCGACTACGACGAAGAAGAGATTGCGCGCAAGATGTCGATTTCAACCGGCTTGGCCTACGTGGAGTGGGGCAAGACCAAGATCAATATTCTCGATACGCCCGGGTTCAACATGTTTGTCCACGAAGCCAAGATGGTGCTTCCGGTCGTGGACGCGGCGGTGGTTGTGGTGGACGGTGTGGCTGGGGTGGAAGTCGTGACCGAGCGGGTGTGGAATTACTGCGAAGAATTCAAGACGCCGCGGCTGATCGTGGCCAGCCGCATGGACCGCGAGCGCGCTGACGCCGGGCGCGTGCTGGAGTCGCTGACTAAAGCCTTTGGACGGACCGTCATCCCCCTGGAGCTTCCCATCGGCAGCGAAAAGAACTTCACCGGGGTGGTGGATCTGGTCAACATGAAGGCCTACACCTACGAACTGGGGGGAAGCGGCAAGAGCAAGGAAGGCGAGATCCCGGCCAACCTGAAAGAGCAGGCGCAGGCGGCGCACGAAAAGCTGGTGGAGATGGTGGCTGAAGGAAACGATGCGCTGATGGAGGAGTTCTTCGAGAAAGGGACGATTCCAGAAGAGCACCTGGTTCCCGCGCTGCATGAGGCGATCCGCGAAGACAAGATCTTCCCGGTGATCTTCGGTTCGGGGCTGGGCAATGTCGGGGCGGACCGCATCATGGACTTTATCGTGGCCTATACCCCAGCACCGTCCGAGCACGAGTGGGTCCAGGGAGAAGCGGCCGCATCGGGGAATGGCGAGCCGCCAAAACGACATGAGACGGACTCCGAGCCGGCGTCGCTCTATGTGTTCAAAACCGTCTCGGACGCGTTTGCCGGGAGGATTTCCTATTTCAAGGTCTTTTCCGGAGTAGTGAAGAACGACGCCACGGTACAGAACTTCACCAAGAACTCCGCTGAGAAGCTGGCCCATATTTCTATCATGCAAGGAAAGACTGCCGTGCCGGTCACGGAGCTGCATGCCGGGGACATCGGCGCGGTGGCCAAGCTGCGGGACACGCTGACCGGCGACACCCTCGGGGACAAGAGCGCGCCAATTCAGTATCCCAAGGTCCACTTGCCGGAGCCAGCCATTACGTTTGCCATTGAGCCCAAGAGCAGGGCGGATGAAGACAAGCTGGGACCGAGCATCCACAAGCTGATGGAAGAAGACGCCATGCTGCGGTTCTTCCGCGATCCGCAGACCAAGGAGTTCCTGATCGCCGGGACCGGGCAGCAGCACATCGAAGTGGTGGTGGCGAAGATGAAGAAGCGCTACCACGCGGAAGTGAATTTGAAGGCGCCGAAGGTGCCTTATCGCGAAACCATCCGCGGCAAGGCCGACGTGCAGGGACGCCACAAGAAGCAGACTGGCGGCCACGGCCAGTACGGCGACTGCAAGATCAAGATGGAGCCACTGCCGCGGGGCGGCGATTTCGAGTTTGTGAATGACATCTTCGGGGGCGCGATTCCCAAGAACTTCATCCCCGCCGTGGAAAAAGGAATCAAGACAGCCGCGGCGCGCGGCTACCTGGCAGGATATCCGGTGGTGGACTTCAGAGTGATCCTGTACGACGGTTCATATCACGACGTGGATTCCAACGATCTGTCCTTCCAGATGGCGGGGCGCATCGCCTTCAAGAAGGCCATGGAAGTGGCCAAGCCCACGCTGCTCGAGCCGATCATGATCGTCGAAATTACGGTACCGGATGAGTTCGCCGGATCGATCATGGGCGACCTGAACAGCCGCCGCGGTCGCATTCAAGGTATGGACAACAAGGGCGGCAACACGATTGTCAAAGCTGAGGTGCCGATGTCCGAGATGCTGACCTACGGCGTCGACCTCACCGCCATGACCCAGGGCCGCGGCAGCTTCAACATGGAGATGCATCACTACGACGTGGTGCCGGGGCAGCTGCAGGAGAAGATCATCGAGAAGGCCAAGGCAGAACGGGGCGAGGTAAAGGAAGAGGAAGAGTAGGGCTAGATGGCGTGGAACTGAGAGTGACCAGATCATGAGCGTCTCCCGCAACGCGCTCCTGTCCCTTGTTCTGCCAGCGATTGCCGCGATCCTCATCTCGTGTCAGAAGCACCCTGCGCAGACCGAAACGCCGGTTGAACCTTACATCGAGACTGCCGGAGCAGCAGGATTCGACATCATTCCCCTGGCAAGTTCTGAGGGCGCTCCCCGCTGGATGGGCGTTTATACGGATGAAGGGCGAACCACCAAGTTCTCCTTTGAACTGAACGCGCTCCCCACTTCGGACGCCGCCAGCGCCGCTCCGTCGATGGGAAAAGGAAGATTTGTCGCCGAAGAGCAATCGGATCCGCTGCCGCTTCTGAACTTGTTGAAGAAGGCCCTGCAGGCGAAACACGTTCCCACTCATACCGAGAAGGCAGAGGTCTTGCCGTTCAGCTACTTGTTGCTCGGCGAGAGCCAGAGCCGGGCGCCCGATGGCAGCTTCAGTTCCAACCCCAAGGGCAACTGGACGACGACGAAGATCTTTCTGGCTAACGACACCGCCGAGGTCTATTTCAACTTCAACCCGGTCAACCATAAAGCGGAATTTGGCATAAAAGACGCCAAGTTCGGCGACCGGGTGCTGGCCGAGCTGGCAAAGGTGTTCTGAGGTAGCGATGCTGCGCAGACGAGGGCATCTACCTCTGCGCCCTTCGTGCTAATATCGCGCCAGTGGCCACGCTCAGGAACATTCCCAAACTTTCGCAAGACCGTGAGCGGATCGTCTCAGCGGCTCCGGTCGAGGACGATTCGTCGTTTGAACTGAAACTGCGGCCGCAGCGTCTGGCGGAATTCATCGGGCAGAACAAGGTCAAGGAAAATCTGGCGGTGGCGATTGAGGCGACGCGCTCGCGTGGCGAGGCGCTCGATCACGTGCTGCTATATGGGCCACCCGGTTTGGGCAAGACGACGCTGGCCAACATTATTGCCAACGAACTCGGAGTTTACTTCCAGCCAACCGCCGCGCCCCTGCTGCAGATCAAGGGCGACCTGACTGCCATCCTGACCAACATCCGCGACAAGCAGGTGCTGTTCGTGGATGAGGCCCACCGCCTGCAGCCGGCGCTGGAGGAGATTCTCTATCCCGCGCTCGAGGACTACAAGCTTGACATCATCATTGGGCAAGGACCGGCGGCGCGTACGCATACGCTGGACATCAAGCCGTTCACTTTCATCGGCGCGACCACGCGGGCGGGGCTGATTTCTGCGCCTCTGCGCTCACGGTTCGGGATCGTGTTGCGGCTGGAGTTCTACACCCACGAGGATTTGCGAGTCATCGTGGAGCGGTCAGCAGAGATTTTAGGGGTGGAAGTGGACAAGCCCGGTGCCATGGAAATTGCCAGCCGTTCGCGGGGCACGCCCAGAATCGCCAACCGCCTCCTGCGGCGGGTGCGAGATTATGCGCAGGTGCGTGGTGCCGGGAAAATCGACCTCCCGACGGCACAGGCCGCGCTGCAGATGCTGGAAGTCGATCGGCACGGATTCGACGAAGTGGACCGCAAGCTGCTGTTGACCATCATCGAGAAGTACCAAGGCGGGCCAGTGGGGGTGAACACGCTGGCGGCGGCGCTGGCGGAAGAGTCGGATGCGATCGAAGAAATCTACGAGCCTTTTTTGATTCAGATCGGTTTTCTCAATCGCACCCCGCGCGGGAGAGTAGCGACGCAGCTGGCGTACGAGCACTTCGGGATCAGCCCGAACCGGCGGCAGAGTTCGTTGTTCTGAAGCTGTCAGCGGTCAGCTTTCAGCTCTCAGCCCATAAAGCTACAATGTTGGTATCGTGATTGCCCATCTCCGCGGAAAGCTACTCGACAAACATCCCAACCAAGCCGTGATCGAGACGGGTGGCGTGGGTTACGACGTCACTATTTCCGTGCCCACGTTCACTGAACTTTCCCAGGTTGGCACAGAGGTTTCGCTGCACGTCCATACGCACGTTCGCGAAGATGCGCTGGCGCTTTACGGATTCGGGCGACCGGAGGAGAAGCAACTCTTTGAGAAGCTGCTGACCGTCAGTGGGATTGGCCCAAAGTTGGCCATCACCATCCTGAGCGGGATGGCGGCGGACGATCTGGCGAGTGCGATTCGCGGGAACGATGTTGTCCGTCTGACGCGTATCCCGGGAATCGGGAAGAAAACCGCCGAGCGCATGGTGCTGGAGCTGCGCGACAAGCTACCTCCCCAGGGAGCCGAGGCGGTAAAGGAGATCCCATCTCTCACCGCGGTCGAGGAGGATGTGCTGTCGGCGCTCACTAATCTGGGATATCAGCGCTCGATGGCGGAGAAGGCGCTCTCAGCCGTGGCACAGCGCAACAAAGGTGGGACGTTTGAGGCGATGTTCCGCGAAGCGATGGGCATTCTGGCGAAGTAAGACTTCTCTCTGCGAACTCAGCCTCCGTCTGCGTTGCAAGCGTTTCACTTCCCGATGCAAAACGTGCTGAAGATCAGGTTCAGGATGTCGTCCGTCGTGGTGGCGCCGGTGATTTCATCCAGCGGCCGTAATGTGTTGTAGAGGTCGAGCAACAGCATTTCGTGAGGAACGCGGGTGTCCACTGCGGTTTTCGCCGCGGCGAGCGCGCTCAGGGATTCGCGGATGAGTTTTTCGTGGCGCAGGTTGGTGAGAAACCCGGTTTCGGCCTGGGCTCCGGCTTCTCCACCGACGTGCCGAAGAATTTCGTGGCGAAGCTGGGGAATTCCAGCCCCGGTTATGGCCGAAGTTCGGACCGATTTCATTTTAAGAACAGCAGATTCCTCGGGGGTTGAAACCCCTTCGGAATGACAATTGAAAACTTGGGATCCGGTGTCCGTGTCCACGCATTCCGGGGTCAGGTCACACTTGTTCTCCACCACGATGGCCGGGCGTCCTTCAACTTGTTGCAGCAGGTCTGCATCCTCGGTGGCGGCCGGCTGGGAGGCATCGAGTACGACCAGCACAAGGTCCGCATCGGCCAAGGCCTCCATCGATTTGCGGATGCCGATGCTCTCGGCTTCGTCCAGCGCGCGGCGGATGCCGGCGGTATCCACCAGTTTCACCGGGATTCCACCGATGGCCACGGTCTCGCTGACCAGGTCGCGGGTGGTGCCGGGTGTGGCGGTGACAATGGCCCGCTCGCGCTCCACCAAACAATTAAAGAGGCTGGACTTGCCCACATTGGGGCGACCGACGATGGCAAGGGTCAGGCCTTCGTGAACGATCTTTCCGTAGGCGAATGAACTGGCAAGCTGTTCCAGCGGCGCGCGGATCGTGGCGATGCGCTCAAGAATTTGGCCACCTGGCAGGACCGAAACGTCGTCCTCGGCGAAATCAATCCCAGCTTCGAGGACCGCGATCAGCTCAACCAGCTTCTGCTTGATGGGCTGCAGGCGCTTGGACAACGCGCCTTCGAGCTGCTGCGCAGCCACCTTTGCCTGGTAGAGGGTCTGCGAGTCGATGAGGTCGCGGACCGCTTCCGCCTGAATGAGATCGATGCGTCCATTGAGAAAAGCGCGCATAGTGAACTCGCCGGGCTCAGCGAGTCGCGCGCCACTGGCAAGGGCGAGTTCGACAATGTGGCGGAGGACGACTGGCGAACCATGGGCAGAGATTTCGATGATGTCGTCAGTGGTGTAGGAATGAGGTTTGGCGAAGTAGGTGACGACCACTTCGTCGATTCTTTGAGCGGGCGAGTCCGCTTCCAGATTTTCAGCTGCGGAGCCGCGCTCCGCCGGACAGCCGAGGGCGGCTGTCCCCACCTGTTCCGTGCTGGGTTCGATCAGTTCACAGAACATGGCAAGCCCGGGTTCAAGGTCGTGCTTGAGGCGCAGCATGGGGAGAGCTATTTTCCTGGCGTCCGGGCCGGCCAGACGCACCACGCCGATGCCGCCGCGCCCCAGCGGAGTGGCGATGGCAACGATGGTGTCGTCGAGGTTCATGAAGAGATTGTAGTGGGTGGCCAGGCAAAAGCTTAACCGCTAAGGAACGCAAAGGGTCCGCGGAGGGCGCAGAGACAGGCACAACAACCGAATCAGGGAATCGTCTTGCGTGCCGGTTTGGCCGCCGGCTTGTAATTCTTAGGATAGACCACCAAGCAACGGCGCGGGCCTTCCCCCTGGCTCTCGGTGTGCAGATCGGCGTGGTCGCGCAGGGCCAGGTGCACCATGCGACGCTCGCGCGAGGACATGGGAGCGAACTCGTAAGGCATTCCCGTCTTGCGCACTCTCTCCGCTGCCACGCCTGCAGCCATTTGCAGCTCCTGTAGGCGCAGTTTGCGCTGATTCATGCAGTCGAAGCAGATCTTTTCGTGCTCGTTGCCGGGAAGACGTAGCATCTCAATGGCGAGCAGTTCGATGGCACGCAGCAATTCGCCGCCACGTTCCAGGAGCAGAGTTGAATCGGGACCCGAGAGCTCGACCAGAATTTCCGGCCGCTCCCAGTCACGTTCTTCGGGCAAGGGTGGATCAACAGTGATGCGGTACTTGAGACGCAGGCCTCCGTTGACGACGACACCGCGGAGAAGGTCGTTGATCTTGTTGGCGGCGGCGACTTTGTCGGGAATCGGCATAAACGGCTCTTGGCTTTTAGCTCTTGGCTTTTGGCTTTTGGCTCACACCCTACAAGCTTCAGGTCCAAGCCAAGAGCCAAAAGCCAATGGCCAAAAGCTACTTCTTCTCCTTCTTTCTCGCTCGCTTCAGCGCTATCTCGCGCATCTCGCGGCCCAGACTGGTACGGTTCATGACTGCCTGCTGCACAATCGCAATCAGGCTGCCCTCGCACCAATATAGGCACAAACCGGCAGCCAAGTTGAAGCTGATAACACCGAACATGACCGGCATCATCACATTCATCATCTTCTGCTGCGAGGGGTCCATGCCCGCCTGCGGCGTCATGCGCTGGGTCACCAGCCCCGTAATAATAATCGCGATGGGAAGAATGTAGTAGGGGTCGTGGGACGAAAGATCGTGGATCCAGAGCCAGGGTGCTTGGCGCAGATCGAGGGCCGAGGCCAGCATGCTGTAGTAGGCAAACAGAAACGGCATCTGGATCACCATGGGCAGGCAGCCGCCCACCGGGCTCACGCCCTCGCGCTTCATGAGCTCGCCAATTTCGGTGTTCATCTCCTGGCGGCGCGGATCGCGCATGGTGTACTTCTTGTATTTTTCCTTGATGGCGTTCATCTGCGGCTGGATCCGTTGCATCTTCAGCGCGGACTTCATGCTGGAGATGCGCAGCGGCAGCAGGGCCAGATTGATGATGAGAGTTTGAATGACAATTGCCCATCCCCAGTTGTGGACGTAGCTGTAGGTCCACCGCAGCCAGATGAACAGCGGCCGGGCAATAATGCCAAAGAAACCAAAATTGACCAGAGATCGCAGGTCCTGATCGGTGCCCGTGATGGTCGGCACCGCGACCGATTCCAGCGTACGCAGTTCCTTGGGACCGACGTACATGCGCTCGACGGTCGGGCCTTTGGGGTTTCCAACCGCCACTCCCAGGACCTCCGCCTTCACCGTGTCCTGCGGGTTCTTGGCATCTTTGGGTACGTCGATCGAATTGCGGAGCGTGACTGCGGCTACGTTCTGAGGATCCTCGGGAAGGAAGACTGCGGCGAAGTACTGGTCCGTTACTCCCACCCAATCGAAGGGGCCATGCAGGGTGTTTCCACCGCTGATCTTCTTGATGTCCAGCCGCTCAATGGTGCTGTTGAACTGATGCTCGATGCGGCCGGACCCGTAGCCTGCGGGTGTGATTTGATCTCCCAACCCCGCCGGCCACAAGGGATACGCCGCGATCTGGTTCCCCGCCAACGAAACCGCGGTTTCGACACGGACAACGTAAGTGTGGTCGAAACGGAAAACCTTGCGGACGGCCAGGTCCTGGTCGGCATATTCGAACGTGACATCGGCGGGAGCGCTAAGCATTCCCGAGCCGGAAGCCACGTACAGCACCGAGTTCAGCTTGTTGCGCTGGCCCTCATCGTAAGTCCACAGAGAAAGGGGATAGCCGTACTTCGCCGCGGTGGCATTGTTGACCAATTCCAGGGGACGCGCTTGATCATCCTTGAACTTCTTGAGGATCCAGGACTTGACCTGCGCCCCGCGGTTGGTGAACGTGATGCGGTAGAGATCGTTCTCCACGACGGTTTCGGATTCTGAATTCGCCTGCTTCACGGCCGCCGCGTGAGTAGCAGCTTCCTTTGCTCGTCGCACCTCCGGCGGATTGCTGGCCGGAGCAGGTGGCGGCACTGGTGGTGCCGGGGCCTGGGTCTGGGTCTGTGAAGGCGGTGCTGCCGGTTGGGGCAGATATCGCTTCAGAATCGGCTGGAACAGCACGATAACCAGAAAAGTGAGCGCAAAGACTAGAAGCAGACGGCGCTCCATGCCGGGTTCTTGCTGGGGATTGTGAAATTCTGCCAATGTGGTTTTCTCAGTGACTGCACAGCCCGGTGGCGCTTGTACGCGCAACCGACTCGTGGGACCGCTTCACTACGGGGTCCAGGCCGCCTTTTGCAAACGGATGGCACCGGAGCAGGCGCCAAGCCCCGATCGCGCCACCGCGCACGACACCGTAGCGCTCCACTGCTTCCATCGCATATTCGGAACAAGTCGGCACATAACGACATGCCGGCTGGAGCATGGGGGAGACCGCCCACTTGTAGGCCCGTAGCAGGAACAGCACGGCGCTCTGGATCGGATTCCTGGTCATTTAAGGTTTGCCTGGCGTACTTAAACGCCTCGTCTCTACAAACTTCTGAACCACTTCAAAGGCACGGCTGATCTCATCGCTCAGATCGGCGAAGTCGGCCTTCAGCACTGACTTCTTCGGGTTAATGACGATGTCCACCGGCGCCTGAAACTCCGGCCAATGCAAGCGTACGGCTTCCCGCAAACGCCGCTTCATCCGATTGCGGTCCACTGCGCCACCCAGGGTCTTGCCCACGGTGAAGCCGATGCGCGGGCCGTGGCCCGCCGCGCGCGGCAGATAAAAGACCGTCATGCGGCTGGCAAAGTGCCGCCGGCCGGCTTTGTAGACCCTTTCGAAATCACTATGTCGCAGCAAGCGCAGGTCCCGTGGGAACTTGGCATGCCTGCCGGGGCCGAATGCCGTCGGACGGTTTTCCGGAGTGGCAGCGCTCACGTCCTTCACCATCCCTGTTTGTAGAACTCCCGTCAAATCCAGAAAAGGGGAAAGGCTACTCGCGGAAGCCGGGCTTCACCGACACCCGTTTGCGCCCTTTGGCGCGCCGGCGCGAGATCACCGCCCGGCCGCTCTTGGTCTTCATACGCGTGCGAAATCCGTGCGCCTTCGAGCGATGACGCCGGTTGGGTTGGAACGTGCGCTTGGGCATGAAACTTGGCTGCTCCTCACATTCGATTGATAGATCGCAATTACGGCCGCAGAGCGGAATGAAAAGTATAAATGAGGCGGCGCAGGGCGGCAAACCGCGCGGGGTAGGATGGCGCCCTAATCTCCGACCAGCTGCGCTTGAGGATTTTCTTCGCGCCCTCTGCAGTTCAGAGCCCTTGACCGCAAGCTGAGCAAAGTGTTCGGCGAAAACCGCAAAGAAAACCCGGCCTGAAATTGGACGCTATCCGATTTGGGATGACAGCGACCAGAGGTGGGTGAGTGAAGTCACAGCATTCAAGCTGCGCCCGTGAGAGACTTGCACGAAACGCGAGGCAGGATCCAATTCCCGCGAAAACCGGGCGATCTGCACTACTCGTGCGGCAGTTATAAAGTCGCTACTTGACAGAATTTTTTTTTAGCGTGTTGAATCGGGAGTTCGCGAAAAATCTTTGCCGAAGATTTCCGCAAACTCAAATTTTTTGTGCTAGTATGCCGGACTGTCCCTGCTCATTGATATATTTTTTCGCTCCAGCAAAACCGCCCGCCGCGCGGAATTTGGTCTGGGGGACGAACGGCACTTATTTTTCGATTCTTATTAGCAGGCGCTGAAAGCGGCGGCAGCCCGACGAAGATCTTTTATGGCGGCTCCAGGCTCAACCATCATTCCCAACCCGTGGGTTCGCGTGCTCGACGCGCTGGAAAAGAAGATCAACCGGCACTCCTATGACACCTGGTTGAAGCCCACGCGCTACAGTCACTCGAGCGGGGGCACGTTGTTCGTGCGCGTGCCGACGGCGGAGTTCCGCCACGTGGGTGACAAGTACGCCGACCTGATCCAGGAAGCGCTGGACAATCTGGGCCTGGAGTACCAGGACGTCCAATTCGTCACTCCCGAAGACGACCCCGCGGCCACTCCGGTACGTCATGATGGCGGCCTCACGGCGCACGGGCCGGTGCAGGCCATCCATCCGTCCCAGGCGCGCTTCGATTGGGACGGCGCAGCGCAGCTGAATCCCCGCTACACCTTCGACGCATTTGTGATCGGCAGCGGCAACCAGTTCGCCCACGCGGCCTGCCAGGCGGTCGCCGAGCGTCCCTCCAAGGCCTACAACCCGCTCTTTCTATATGGTGGCGTGGGAATGGGCAAGACCCACCTCATGCAGGCCATCGGGCATGAGATCGCCAAACGGCAGCCGCAGTCGGCCATCTGCTACGTCTCCAGCGAGAAGTTCACCAACGATATGATCAACTCGCTGCGTTACGACAAGATGACCAGCTTCCGCGACAAGTTCCGCAACGTGGACGTGCTGTTGGTGGACGATATCCAGTTTCTGGCCCAGAAGGAGCGCACCCAGGAGGAGTTTTTCCATACCTTCAACGCCCTGCACGAGTCGATGAAACAGATCGTCATTGCCAGCGACCGTCCCCCCAAGGAGCTGGCGGAGATTGAGGACCGGTTACGCAGCCGTTTTGAGTGGGGCTTGATCGCGGACATCCAGCCGCCCGACCTCGAGACCAAGGTCGCCATCCTGCAGAAGAAGGCCGAGCAGGAAAAGGTCACGCTGCCCACGGATGTGGCGCTCTATATTGCTTCCAATATCCGCTCCAACGTCCGGGAGTTGGAAGGGGCACTGATCCGCCTGGTAGCCCACTCTTCTCTGATCGGCGCAGAAATTACCCTCCCCTATACCCAGCAGGTACTCAAGAACTTCATTGATTCCCAGGCCCGCAAGGTCACGATTGAGTCGATCCAGAAGGCGGTCGCCGAGCAGTTTGGGCTGCGTTTGGTCGAGATCAAGGCGAAGAACAATTCCCGCGCCATTGTGTATCCGCGGCAGATCGCCATGTATCTCGCCAAGCACCTGACGGAGGCTTCTCTGCCGGAGATCGGACGTCAATTCGGTGGCAAGCACCACACCACCGTGCTGCACTCCGTAGAGAAGATCGATGAGGTCCGGAAAACGGACAAGGATTTGAACAGGCTGCTGAACAAACTGACCGAGCAGTTGGGCGGATAGGACGCGGCCTTCGCACGAATTTCCACTCATCAGGAGAGACTTCCTTGCTGGATCCTGTGGAGTCGATGTGGAAGCTGTGCATGAGTTGGAACCAGCCTGGAAGTACGCCGAAATCACCTCTGCTCTGCGGGCAATCCGGTCCTGATTTTGGACACGAGGGGAATGGGTGGAAGGTGGTGGTAGCCCGGCAGTTGGGCGGGATTTCCACTTTTCCCATGACCCTGCTGTTACTGCTGGTTTTATAGGTTTTTGTTTTGATATAAGTGAAGTATTCAAAGTCGCACCAGGTGCCGGGGGGTCTTTAGTTTATGCCGGTAGAAGCGATTGCGTCCGCTACAGGAACGACCACCATGGAAATCACTGTCAGTAAGTTCGAACTGCTGCGAGAGCTTACAGCGACCCAAGGGGTGGTCGAGCGCAAGACCACAATTCCAATTCTGTCGAATTATTTATTTGAAGCGTCCGGCGACAAGCTCTCGCTCACGGCCACTGATTTGGATCTGAGCCTGCGTACTTCGTGCAACGCCAAAGTGAAGAAAGAAGGCGCCTGCACCATCCCTGCCCGCAAACTGCATGACTACGTGAAGTTGCTGCCCGATGCGGATATCACCATCAAGCTGCTGGAAAACCACTGGGTGAGTATTCGCTGTGGACGGTCGAACACTAAGATGGTGGGCATGGCGCGATCCAACTTCCCCAGTCTGCCTACGTTCCCTACTGCCGGAGTCGTGAAAATTCCCGCCCAGGTACTGCGGGGGATGATTGCGAAGACTGGATTTGCGATTGCCAGCGAGGAGTCGCGCTATACGCTGAATGGCGCGCTGATGGTGCTGAAGCCGGAGTCGATGACCATGGTTGCGACTGATGGGCACCGGCTGTCACACATTGAGCGTGCGGGGACGAAGTTTGAGGGCGTCTCGGGCGAGATGAAGACGCTGGTCCCGAAGAAGGCTATGGACGAATTGAAGTCGCTGCTGGATTCGACCGATGCCGAGGAAATCGATTTTGCCAAAGACGAATCGACGCTGTACTTCCGCATTGGCTCGCGGCTGCTGACCTCAAGACAACTGACTGGCCAGTTCCCCAACTACGAGGCAGTGTTGCCCAAGGACACGACCAAGTCGATCACGGTGCACGGGGGCGACCTGGCGGCGGCAATTTCGCGCGTGGCCCAATTTGCCGATGAGCGCTCCCGTGCGGTCCGCATGCGCCTGGAAAAGGGCGAACTGAAGCTTTCGGCGTCATCCACGGAAATGGGCGAGTCGGAAGACTCGATCGAGATCGACTACAACGGTGAAACGCTGGCCATCGGCTTCAACGCGCAGTATCTGCTGGACTTCCTCAAAGCCACCGGAAGCGGCGACGTAAAGCTGGAGTTCAAGGACGCCCAGTCCGCCGGCCAGATGCGCCCGGCCGAGGGCGAGGAGTACAAGTACCGGTATATCGTGATGCCGATGAGGATTTGAGGCGTTGAGGAATGCTTGCCGAGCCACGACGGTATTTTTCCTTCTTGTCATCTCGTATCACACGGACGCCCAAGAGAAGCCCACACCTGGGATCCCGACGTCTGTAACAGTTGAGTTCTTCTTTAGTGCCAGTCCGAAGAATGCTGGCTCTTCCGCACAAATAACTGCAGGCGACATCAGTGTTCTTGATGAAGGGAGCCAAATACCTTCCATCGAGTTGAAAGGTCTCGGCAATTCGCCGGTTGCGTTGGGAATCCTTCTAGATGGCAGCCCGCAGGGTCGCACTGTCTATGCGGGGGGGCCAACTGTGGCGGAGGAGGAAAAGGTTATTTCCAACTTTGCAAAGACTGCGGTCGGCGATCGGGATAAAATCCTGCCGATTAGGTTTGCTGTCGGGGCGCCAAGCCTAGCAGGAGTAATCAATCTATCGGAACAAGCTGAAATGCGGCACGTGGTGGATGCCGGCCAAAACCCTCACGCAGGGGCCGACCTTTTCCAAGCGGTCGCCGCTTACCAAGGAGAGCTTGGCAATGATCGCGGAGTGCGAAAGGCTGTCTTGATCATTGCAAATGGAGGAACTTTCCTCGGTCCAGAGCTTTACAAACAAATCGTAGAAACCGCCCTCCGCGACAAAATCGTCTTGAGCGTGTGTGATGCCTACCCCGGTCCCGGACGCTATGGTCCGAGAGGACCCACTGATGCAATGATGCCGCGAACGGATTTGCCAGAGCAGGTTATTCGGCTGGCCAACTCGGTCAAACAAAGCCTCAGAGATCTAGCGACAGATACCGGGGGCTTCTACCAAGAAGGCGGATTACGAAACGCGCTCTTATTGCTACAACAGCAGATGAATAGCCAATACATGGTGACCTATTCTTCTTCCGCTTCCGCTGGCCAACAAACACGAAAGTTTCATTCTGTTCGGATTCGCTCAACGAACGGCAGCTTTGCAATCCAAGCGCCCAAGGGATATTACCCGTCGAATTGAGGTGAGGATGTTTGTGACCCAAGGCGGTTCAGACATTCACGTCATGCGCTACGACCGAACTGTTGCATAAGCTTGGATTATCCCGAATCGTCCTTGACCTGCCTCCCCTCCCCGCCGTAAAGTGGCGTCCAACTTCAGGAGGGGCCTATGCTCAGCGGATTCAAGCAGTTCATTCTGCGCGGTAACGTCGTGGACATGGCAGTGGGCGTGGTAGTGGGAGCGGCGTTTGCCACCGTGGTCGCGGCTTTCACTAAAGACCTTCTGACTCCGCTCATTGCCGCCATCGTGGGCAAGCCGGATTTCTCCGCCATCCAGTTCACCGTCAACGGCAGCGTGTTTGCTCTGGGCGACTTCATCAACGCGGCGATTTCGTTCCTGCTGGTCGCGGCGGCGGTGTACTTCTTCGTGGTGACCCCGGTCAACATGCTGGTGGCGCGCATGCGCAAAGCCCCGGCGCCGGCCGATCCGACAACTAAGAAATGTCCCGAGTGTCTGAGCGAGATTCCGCTCGACGCCAAGCGCTGCATGCACTGCACCCAGCCAGTGATGGGCCGGGCGGCGTAGCCAGATTGTGCGGGCCCGCATCTACAACTACAGATCCCTCGACTTTCGCATGAAGTTTCGCCAGCGAAACTTCATGCTCCGCTCGGGATGACAATCCTTGTGGGGTGAATGATGAGTTGCCGAGCCTACCTGGCCTGTTTCTTCGCATGTGTCTTTTCGGCCGCGATTCTACCCGCGCAACAGGCGTCGAGTCGGACTTTATCCCACGCAGAAGCGACCGCTCCCGACCCCGGCCAAATCACCAACAGCGTCTATCGCAATGGGTTCTTCGGATTCACCTATAAGTTGCCTTTCGGTTGGGTCGATCGCACCCAGGACATGCGCGAGGATTCAGGCGATGAGGAAAAACCTGGGGATCGCAGCCAGTCTCTGGTGCTGCTGGCGGTGTTCGAGCGGCCTCCTGAGGCGCGAGGTGAGACCGTCAATTCCTCTGTAGTGATCGCAGCCGAAAGTGTCGCATCCTATCCGGGGTTGAAGTCGGCCGCTCAATACTTCGGACCACTGAATGAGGTGGCCGCCAAGCAGGGCCTGAAAGCTCTCAACGAACCTTACGAGTTCCCCGTCGATGCGCGACCTGTCGTGCGCTGTGACTACGCAGGCCCCCGGGGCAGCATGACCCTCCATCAGAGCACTTTGGCCCTGCTGGTGAAGGGCTACGTCGTGTCGTTTACGTTCATCGGTGGAAGCGATGACGAAGTCACCGCGCTCCTAGAAGGCCTGAAATTTGCGAAAATCAAGCGCCCGGCGCGGCCCTAGAGTCTTCCTATTTTGGTCCCTCCTAACCCTCACCAAAATCAGGGGTTACCGGCTCGGTTCCCGGTCGAAAAAGGGCTTGCAGTGTGGTAAAATAAGAGTCAACTTTCAGTGCCCTAAGTATTAATAATTTCAGTAAGTTGACCCAATTTCAGGGCACTGGAAAAGGGTACCGGCCAAAGCTCGGAATTCTGACAATTTTCCACGGAGTGGAATGGCGACAAAAGGGATCAGCGCAGCTATCGTCGAGAAAGAAAAAAACGGCAAGCCGACCGCCGTCAACAACGGAGGCAACGGCGACTACACCGCCGACTCGATCAAAGTTCTGGGTGGCATGGAAGCGGTCCGCAAACGCCCGGCGATGTACATCGGCTCGACCGGCGAGATGGGGCTGCATCACCTGGTTTATGAAGTCGTCGACAACTCGGTCGACGAAGCGCTCGCGGGATTCGCCGACAAGATCGAAGTCACCATTCATATCGACAACTCGATCACCGTCGTCGATAACGGCCGCGGCATTCCCGTGGACGCGATGGACATCGATGGCGAAAAGGTTCCCGCCGCGGAAGTTGTGATGACCAAGCTGCACGCCGGCGGCAAGTTCGATACCTCATCCTACAAAGTCTCCGGCGGACTGCACGGCGTGGGCGTCTCCGTAGTCAACGCGCTGAGCCACGAACTGGAACTGGAAATCTGGCGCGACGGCTTCACCTGGGAGCAGACCTACTCCAAGGGCGAGCCCACCAGCAAGCTGAAGAAGGCTGGCGCCGTCAAGCAGAAGACGGGAACCAAGGTCCACTTTCTGCCCGACAAAGAGATCTTCACGGTCACGGAATACAACTACGACACCCTGGCGCAGCGCTTGCGGGAACTGGCTTTCCTGAACAAGGGGCTGGAGATCAAGCTCGTTGACGAACGTACTACCGACGCCAAAACTGGCGATCCGAAGAAAACAGAGTTCAAGTACAACGGCGGCATCGCCGAATTCATCAAGCATCTGAACCGCGGCAAGTCGGTGTTGCACGACCGTCCCATCTACATGGAAGCCGAACGCGACGGCGTGGCCATGGAGATCGGTCTGCAGTACAACGACGGATATTCAGAAACCGTCTTCAGTTTTGCCAACAACATCAACACGGTCGATGGCGGTTCGCATCTCTCCGGATTTCGCACTTCGCTGACCCGTACCATCAACTATGCTGGCCAGCAAATGGGCCTGTTCAAAGACGTAAAGGAAAACCTGACCGGCGACGATGTGCGCGAAGGCTTGGTGGCGGTGATCAGCGTGAAGCTGCCGCAACCGCAGTTCGAAGGCCAGACCAAAGGCAAGCTGAATTCCGACATCGCGGGCATCGTGCAGGCGTTCGTGAACGAGCGTTTGGGCGCATTTCTCGAGCAGAATCCCACTGTCGGTCGAAAGGTCATCAACAAGGCGATCGAGGCAGCCCGTGCGCGTGAAGCCGCCCGCAAAGCCCGCGATCTGACGCGGCGCAAGGGAGCGCTCGACGGCGGCGGTTTGCCGGGCAAGCTGGCCGATTGCTCCGAGCGCCAACCGGAGCGCTGTGAACTGTTTCTGGTCGAGGGCGAATCGGCCGGTGGCACCGCCAAGCAGGGCCGCGACCGGCGGTTCCAGGCGATTCTCCCGCTGAAGGGCAAGATTCTCAACGTAGAAAAAGCCCGCTACGACAAGATGCTGGCGCACGAAGAAATCCGCGCCATGATTACCGCTCTGGGCACGGGAATCTCGAAGGAGGATTTTGAGGCGTCCAAGCTGCGCTACGGCAAGATCATCCTGATGACCGACGCTGATGTGGACGGAAGCCACATCCGCACGTTGCTGCTGACGTTCTTCTTCCGCCACATGCAGGAACTGATCAAGCGCGGCAACGTGTTCATCGCGCAGCCGCCGTTGTTTTCCATCAAGAAAGGCAAGTCGCAGCAGTACATCAAAGACGAAAAAGAATACGTGAAGGTGATGGTGAAGCGCGCTGCGGAAGGGCTGATCGTGCGCTACGGCGAGGGCGCGGCCAAGCTGGAAGGCGCGGCCCTGGCCAAGTTCATCACTGTGCTCAACGAATATCTGGCGCTGTTTGACAAGGTAGACAAGCGGTTGCGCGATGAGAGCGTGACGGAACTCTTGCCCAAGCTGGACCTGGCGAAGCGGGTGGATTTTGAAGGCGACAAGAAAGCCGCGCCCAAGAAGATCGAGAAGCTGGAGAAGGACCTCAAGAAGCTGCAGAAGGAGCGCAGCTTCAAAGAGGTGGGCAGCCGCTTCGACGAGGAGCACAACCTGTGGGAAGTCCGCTACGTAAATTCGCAGGGCGCCGAACACCTGATCAACTGGGAGCTGGCCTCGACCGCCGAGTACCGCCAGTTGCTCTCCAAGTTCAAGCAGATCGAGCCGTACCTCGAGCCGCCATTTGTAGTGGAAACGCTAGCGAAAAATGCGCCGAAGAACGGCGATGCGGAAGAAGCCGGCGCCGAGGGCGAGGAAAAACCAGCCGCGGGCAAGGCCGCAGCCAAGAAGAAAGCGGAGCCGGTGTCAGTGGAGAAGGCTACGGCACGCGACCTGTTCGACTACGTGCTGGCGGAGGGCCGCAAGGACTACGTCGTGCAGCGTTACAAAGGCTTGGGCGAGATGACGGCGCCCCAGTTGTGGGAAACGACCATGGACCCGGAGCGGCGCACGCTGCTGTCGGTGAAGCTGGAAGACATCGCGGAGTGCGAGACCATTTTCAGCACGCTGATGGGTGAGGACGTGGAAGCACGGCGCAAGTTCATCGAAGACAATGCGCTGGATGTGAAGAATCTGGACATCTGAAGACTTGTCGCCGCAGATTTGCGCGGATGACGCAGATTTTCTTGGAGAGGCTCCCGGGGCAGCTACGCGCTGCCCTTTTTATTTCCTACCAGCTATATTATAATGCGTATTGTAATACGGAGGAGGAGATGAAACTCAAGCTCCGTGCCGTGGGCACATCCACCGGCGTCCTGCTGCCCAAGGAGATGCTGATCCGGCTGAAGCTCAAGAAGAACGACACGCTGTTTGCGGTGGAAACGCCGGAAGGGTATTTGCTTACTCCGTACGACCCTGAGGTCGAACGGCAGCTCAAGAAGGGCCGTGAGTTCCTGACCCAGTACCGCGATACCTTCCGCGCGCTGGCGAAATGAAGCGGCCGCGGTGGATTGACCGGCTGGCTCTGCTGCTGCTGCACGAGGAAACTTTGGCGGAGCATGGCGGTTTGACGGGGTTGCGCGACGAAGCTGCCTTAGACGCCGCGTTGGCCCGCCCGCAGCATGTTCACGCCTACGAGCCTGCAGCGGACCTGGCAAGGCTGGCCGCGGCGTACTGCTTTGGACTGGTCCGCGACCATCCCTTCAATGACGGCAACAAGCGAGCCGGGTTTCTTGCACTCGGCTTGTTCCTGTCGCTGAATGGCCAGCGGCTGCAGGTTGACCAGGCCGAGGCGGCAGAAGCTATTCTGCGTCTGGCTGCCGGGCAGCTTTCCGAAAAGGACCTCGCCGAGTGGATCCGCAAGAACACGATTCGGTCCCACTAGATTATGACGCTGATTCTCTGCGCTACGAGCCAAGCCATACCGAAACTCACCGACGACGATCAGGCACTGCTTGGGCCGCTGGCGAACCGGGGGATTCAGGCACGGGCGGCGGTGTGGAGCGATCCCAGTGTTGAGTGGTCTTCGGCCGACGCGGTCCTTATCCGTTCCTGCTGGGACTATCACCTGCGGCTGGAGGAGTTTCTGCGCTGGATTGCGGTGCTCGAACAGGCAGGTGTCCGGGTGTGGAATCTGCCGTCCGCGCTGCGCTGGAATGCAGACAAGATCTACCTGCGCGATCTCGAGCGCAAAGGCGTGGCGATCGTTCCGACGGTGTGGCCCGAGGCGGGGTTCTGGCTCGCCGACAAGATGCGTGACCTGGGATGGGAAAAGGCCGTGGTGAAACCGCGAGTATCGGCAACGGCGTACCGCACCCAGCTGACCAGCACCGGGCAGGTGGACGGCAGCCAAAGGCTGCTGGACGAGCTGCTGCGCGGGCCTGGCGCCATGGTCCAGCAGTTCATGGACACGGTGCTCACGCGCGGGGAGTGGTCTCTGGTCTTCTTTGCCGGTCAATTCAGTCACGCGGTGATCAAGCAGCCCAAGGAC
>Ga0335084_10001772_pt1 | contig 20422 bp, 13 predicted proteins | sample Lox_Sample_44_FD_206721 | JGI IMG/M metagenome (GOLD analysis project Ga0335084, IMG submission 206721) | Soil microbial communities from Loxahatchee National Wildlife Refuge, Florida, United States - Lox_Sample_4.4 | ecosystem: Environmental > Terrestrial > Soil > Wetlands | place: USA...
CCCGGCGACGTTCGAGACAGTACAGCAGGGCAAGGTTGACTTGCTGTGTGCCGCCGACGTGCCCACCGCGGCGCGACGGCAGGTCGTGTCCTTCTCCATCCCAATCTTCCCCAATGGGATCGGCGCGCTGGTGCGCACGGACGCCTCCCCCGACCTGCGCAACGCGTTGAGCGGCATCAAGCGGACCGATCCGACCTGGCGGGCGTCGGCGAGCGCGCTGCTGTCGAGGCAGACGTTCTCTTTCGTCGCGAACACTGCCGCCGAGCAATGGCTGCGTTCGAAGGCGGGTGAGTTTCGGCTCACCTCCCAGCTTGTGCCCGCGGACGGCTATGAGACGGGCGCCCGGCGGGTGCTCGACCACGCGGCCGGCGTCATGTTCGGAGACCGGGCCATGCTTCTCGACGCCGCGGCCCGCAGCGCGGAGCCGGCCAAGTTGATGGTCCTCGACCGCCGCTTTACGCAGGAGCCGCTAGCGCTGGCGCTCGGACGCGGCGACGAGGACTTCCGCCTGTTCGTGGATCGCGCGCTCAGCAAGCTCTACCGTTCGCTGGAGCTCAACGCCCTCTACGGGAAGTGGTTCAGAGCGCCTGATGCCAACGCACTCATATTCTACCAGTGGATGGCGGTGCCGGAATGACCGCGGCGCTCATCGCCCCTTGGGGGCATCGGACTCGGCTCGCGGTCTGGGCCATCGCCGTCCTCGCCAGCGCTGCGCCGGCGTTCGCCCAGCAGCCCGCGGGCACCACGATCGATCGTATCAAGAAGAGCGGGAAGATACGCCTCGGCTACCGCGAGGACGCGCGGCCGTTTTCCTTCCGCGATGCGGCGGGGAGCGCGGCCGGTTATTCAGTCATGCTGTGCCAGAAGGTGGCGGACGCGGTCAAGGCCGAGCTGGCGATGCCGGCGCTCGCCACGGAGTGGGTGACGGTTCCCGTCGCCGATCGGTTTGCCGCGGTACAACAGGGCCGGGTCGACCTGTTCTGCGGAGCCGACGCGCAGACCATCACCCGACGCAAAGACGTGTCGTTCTCGATTCCCATCTTCGCGAGCGGGATCGGCGCCGTCCTTCGCAAGGACGCCGCGGCGCGTCTCAAGGATGTGCTGAGCGGGAAGCCGCAGTCGAGCCCCACCTGGCGGGCGCAAGCGGGCCAGCTGCTCCAGGCGCAGGTCTTCACGGTGGTTACCGGGACGACAGCCGAGTCGTGGCTCAACGGGAAGATGAAGGAATTCAATCTGTCGGCCGGAATCCGGCCCGTGGATGACTACCAAACGGGGCTGCAGCGGGTGGTGGATCGTCAGGCCCAGGTGTTCTTCGGGGACCGCGCGATCCTGTTGGGCGCTCTCGCGGCCAGCAAGGCCGGGACCCAGCTCATGGTGCTGGACCGGTACTTCACGAACGAGAACGTGTCCCTGACGCTCGCGCGCGGCGACGACGCTTTCCGGCTCGTCGTCGATCGCACGTTGAGCCGGCTCTACGTCACTCCCGAATTCCGCACGCTTTACGTCCAATGGTTCAGTGAGCCGACGGAGAATGCGCTGACCTTTTACCGCTTGAACGCGCTGCCGGAGTAACCGACGCCTGATATGAGGGTGACATGATCGAAAGAAGCATCAAGCGCATCAGCATGCGGGCGCTCGTCGTGGACGACGAGCTCCCGACCCCCACCGCGGAGGGGCGCGCCGCCCGGGCGCTGGTGCAGGAGCTGCAGGGGCGCGGGATCGGCGTGGTGGAGTCCGTGTCCGCCGAGGACGGCATGTCGGTCGTGGTGTCGGACTCGGCGATCCACGCCCTGCTCCTGGACTGGACGCTGGGAGACGACCCCTCGCACAAGAAGGCGCGAGCGCTGATCGAGTTCGTCCGGTCGCGTAACGCCAAGATGCCCATCTTTCTGCTCGCCGAGCGGGGCGAGGCGTCCGCGATCCCCATCGACGTGATGGAGATGGTGGACGAGTACATCTGGACCCTCGAGGACACGGCGGCCTTCGTCGGCGGACGGGTGGTGGCGGCGATCGACCGCTATCTGGAGGTCATGCTGCCTCCGCTCGCGGCAGCCACCATGAAGTTCAGCCAGGAGTACGAGTACTCCTGGCACACGCCGGGGCACGCCGGCGGTACCGCCTTCCTCAAGTCACCCGTGGGCCGGATCTTCTTCGACTACTACGGCGAGAACCTGCTTCGCTCCGATCTGTCGATCAGCGTGGGGGCGCTGGGCTCGCTGCTCGACCATACCGGCCCGATGGGCGAGCACGAGAGATACGCCGCCCGGGTGTTCGGCGCGCACCGCTCCTACAGCGTGACCAACGGGACGTCGATGTCGAACCGCGTGATCTTCATGGCCGCCGTGGCCCGCGACCAGATCGCGCTGTGCGACCGCAATTGCCACAAGTCGATCGAGCACAGCCTCGTGATGACCGGGGCCATCCCGACCTACCTGGTGCCGGTCCGCAACCGGTACGGCATCATCGGGCCCATCCCGCCCGAGCGGCTCAACCAGCAAGCGATCGCCGCCGCGATCAAGGCGAACCCTCTCGTCACCAAGGGCATCGAGACGCGGCCCGTGCACTCGATCGTCACCAACTCCACGTATGACGGGCTCTGCTACAACGCCCGACGGGTGCAGGAGCTCCTCGATCCGAGCGTAGACCGGATCCATTTCGACGAGGCGTGGTACGCCTACGCGCGCTTCAACCCGCTCTACCGGGACCGCCATGCCATGCACGGGGACCCCAAGGACCACAAGGGCCCCACGATATTCGCGACCCACTCGACCCACAAGCTGCTCGCGGCGCTGTCGCAGGCATCGCTCCTGCACATCCGGGACGGGCGCAGCCCCATCCCCCACTCGCGCTTCAACGAGTCGTACATGATGCACGCCTCGACCTCGCCGTTCTACCCAATCATCGTGTCGAACGACGTGACGGCGGCCATGATGGACGGCCCGGGGGGCATCGCGCTCACCGCCGAGTCCATCCAGGAAGCGGTGGCGTTCCGGCAGGTGATGGGTCGTGTGCACCGAGAGTTCGGCAAGAGGAAGGACTGGTTCTTCAATACCTGGAACGCGGAGCGGGTGAAGGCCAAGCCGGGGAAGAGCAAGGGCGGCAAGGAAGTGGCGTTCGCGGACGCTCCGCCGGAGCTCCTCGCGAGCGAGCCGGATGCCTGGGTGCTGCACCCGGGAGACGCCTGGCACGGCTTCGGGAAGCTCGAAGATGATTACTGCATGCTCGACCCGATCAAAGTGTCGATCGTGACGCCCGGGGTGGCCCAGGACGGCAGCCTCGACACGCGCGGGATCCCGGCCACGCTGGTGACGTCCTACCTGCACCACCGCGGCGTGGAAGTGGAAAAGACCACGGACTTCACCATCCTCTTTCTCTTCTCGATCGGCATCACCAAGGGAAAATGGGGGACCCTGCTCAACGCGCTGCTCGACTTCAAGCGCGACTATGACAAGAACACGTCCCTCGCGGAAGTGCTGCCGGAGCTGGTCAGCGGACGGTCCGCAGTCTACGGCGGCATCGGGTTGCGGGACCTGGCCGACCAGATGTTCGCGATGCTCAAGGAGACACGGCAAACCCATTGGCTCGCCGAGGCATTCTCGACGCTGCCGAAGCCCGTGATGACCCCGAACGCCGCCTATCAGTACCTCGTGCGGGACCAGATCGAGCACGTGCCTCTGGACAAGCTGGCCGATCGCGTGCTCGCGACGAGCGTCGTGCCATATCCGCCCGGGATCCCGATGCTCATGCCCGGCGAGGTGACGGGCGCCGCCAACGGTCCCTACCTCAGTTACCTGCGCGCACTCGCCGCGTGGGACGAGCGCTTCCCCGGCTTCGGCCACGATACGCACGGGGTCGAGAACCGGGACGGCGTCTACTACGTGCAGTGTCTGAAGAAGGGCGCTGCCTGACGGCCAGGTGAGCGACCCTGGCCGGAAGATGTCGCTGCTCCAGGCCACGATGCTCGTGGCCGGCAACATGATAGGTACCGGGCTGTTCCTCCTCCCGTCGAGCATGGCGGCGGTGGGCGGCATCGCCATCTTCGGGTGGCTCGTGGCCACGGCCGGCGCCGTGGCGCTGGGGCTCGCGTTCGCCAAGCTGGGCGAGCTCGAGCCCAAGGAAGGCGGTCCCTACGCCTACGCACGCGACTTCCTCGGCCCCTACGTCGGCTTCCAGACCAACTACGTCTACTGGTTCGGCAACTGGATCGGCAACATCGCGATCGCGGTGGCGGCGGTGGGCTACCTGGCGGAGTTCATTCCAGGGATCAACGGGCCGCCCGGGAGCGTGGTCGCCACGGCTGCCGTGATCTGGCTGCTCACCTTCGCCAACATCCTCGGGCCCCGGGTCGTCGGCGCGCTCGAGACCTGGACCATGGCGCTGGCGCTGATCCCCATTCTTGCAATCGCGATCTTCGGCTGGTTCTGGTTCGACAAGGCCACCTTCCTGTCCGGCTGGAACGTGAGCGGCGGCTCGAACATCAGCGCCGTCGGCCGCGCCGCCTCGATCGCCCTGTGGGCGTTCATGGGGGTGGAAAGCGCGGCCGTTTCCGCCGGGGTGATCGAGAACCCCAAACGCAACATTCCCCTCGCCACGCTCATCGGGCTCGGGCTGTCGGCCGTGGTCTACATCCTCAGCTCGACCGTGATCATGGGCATCATTCCCAACGCCGAGCTGCAGACCGCGCACGCGCCCTTCGCGGAGGCGGCGCGGCTCGCAGTCGGGAACGTGGGCATGACCATCATCGCCGTGTGCGCGATCCTCAAGTCAGTCGGCTCGCTCGGCGGGTGGATGCTGCTCGTGGGCCAGAGCGCCAAGGCGGCGGCAGATGACGGCATGTTCCCGACGGGGTTCGCGCGCCTCAATCGCAACGGCGTGCCCGGCCGCGGGCTCGTGATCGTAGCCATCCTGATGACGGTTATGCTGTTCGCGACGATGTCGCCCACGATCGCCGGCCAGTTCAGCCGCCTCATCGATATCGCGGTCATCCTCGCGGTCGTGCCCTACGTCTACTCGTCGGTGGCGGTTGTCAAGGTCGTCTACGACCATCAGCAGCCGCGACGGACGGTCCGCACGTTCATGTGGATCGCGATTGCCGCGGTCGCCTACTGCGTCTGGGCGGTGCTGGGAGGCTCCCCCGGAACCGTGGTGGCGGCGTTCGTGGCGTTGCTGGTGAGCGTGCCGCTATACCCGTTTTTCCTGCGCTCCATGGAAGCGGCGGCGCAGCGGAAATCGGCCGCGTGACGAAGGAATCCTCACGATGCCTTCATCGGGTTCGCTTGCAGCTGGCGAGAAATTGGCCCAATGGCGGTGTCGAGGTTGTGGAGGGTGAAGGTTGTGGAGGAATGTGAAGGTGTGGAGGATAACGGAGGAAGGGAGACTGCGGCATGAACGCGGAACAGGCTCGCCTCGACGAGGCGCGGGAACAGAAGACTCCTTGGAAGAAGTGGGGACCCTACCTGAGTGAGCGCCAGTGGGGCACGGTGCGGGAGGACTACAGCGATTCCGGCGACGCCTGGAACTACTTCACCCACGACGACGCCCGCTCGCGCGCGTATCGCTGGGGTGAGGACGGGCTCGCGGGGATCTCGGACGACCGCCAGCTGCTCTGCTTCGCCCTGGCCCTGTGGAACGGTCGGGACCCGATCCTCAAGGAGCGCCTGTTCGGCCTGACCAATAGCGAGGGGAATCACGGCGAAGACGTGAAGGAGTACTACTTCTATCTCGATTCGACGCCGACCCACTCCTACATGAAGTACCTGTACAAATATCCCCAGGCCGCCTATCCCTACGACCAGCTGGTGGCAACCAATCGGGCGCGCGGGAAGGACGCGCAGGAGTACGAGCTCATCGATACCGGCGTCTTCGACAAAGACCGCTATTTCGACGTGTTCGTCGAGTACGCCAAGGCCACGCCGGACGATATCCTGATTCAGATCACCGTCCACAACCGCGGATCGGAGCCTGCGACGCTGCACCTCGCACCGACGCTCTGGTTTCGGAACACCTGGTCATGGGGCGGCACCCCCACCCCCCCTCCCGCCCGCCCCCTGCTCCGCCAGACTGCGCCCGGCGTCATCGCGGCATCGCATCCTGACCTGGGCGAACGGTTCCTCCACGCCGACGGCGCCGTCGAGTTGCTGTTCACCGAGAACGAAACCAACACCGAGCGGCTGGTCCACGTTCCCAACCGGACCCCGTACGTCAAGGATGCGATTCACAACTACCTGGTCCATGGCGTCAAGGCGGCCGTGAACCCTGACCGGACCGGCACCAAGGCGGCGGCGCACTACACACTGTCGGTCCCGGGGAACGCCTCGGCCACCGTGCGGCTGCGCTTGAGCGACGCGGCGCCAGCCGCGTCAGGACCGTTCGGCAGCGCGTTCGACGCCGTGTTCGCATCGCGCCGGAAAGAAGCGGATGAATTCTACGCGAACGTGATCCCGTCATCCCTTGGCGCCGATAAGGCGAACGTGATGCGTCAGGCGCTCGCGGGGATGCTCTGGTCCAAGCAGTTCTACTATTACGACGTCGACCGGTGGCTCGACGAGCGGGGCGCCGGTGCCTTCGGTGGGAAGCAGGCGCCTCGCAACGGCCATTGGCACCACATGTACAACGCCGACATCATCTCGATGCCGGACAAGTGGGAGTACCCATGGTACGCGGCGTGGGACCTGGCCTTCCACACCCTGGCGCTGACCCTCGTGGACCTGGACTTCGGCAAGGAGCAACTGGATCTGATGCTGGGGTCGCAATACCTGCACCCCAACGGCCAGCTCCCCGCCTACGAGTGGAACTTCGGTGACGTCAATCCCCCGGTTCACGCCTGGGCCACGATGTTCACCTATCGCCTCGAGAAGGCCAAGCGCGGCAAGGGTGATCTCGACTGGCTGGAACGGTCGTTCCTCAAGCTCCTGCTCAACTTCACCTGGTGGGTGAACCGCAAGGACCGCTCCGGCAGCAACGTATTCGAAGGCGGCTTCCTGGGGCTGGACAACATCGGCGTGTTCGACCGCAGTGCCCCGCTGCCCACCGGTGGATACCTCGACCAGGCCGATGGCACCGCCTGGATGGCGTTGTTCTGTCAGAACATGCTCGAGATCGCCGCGGAGCTGGCGCTCGAGCGGCCGGCCTACGTGGAGCTGGTGGAGAAGTTCGTCGAGCACGTGCTGTGGATCACCTCCTCGATGCTGCATGCCGGCGACGGAACGGGCATGTGGGACGAGGAAGACGGGTTCTTCTACGATGTGCTGCGGTTGCCGGACGGCAAGGCGCGACGCCTCAAGGTCCGGTCGATGGTCGGGTTGCTTCCCCTGTGCGCGGTCACCGTGTTCGAGGGCGAGTTGAAACGCAAAGTGCCGCACCTCGTGGATCGCCTGCGTCGGTTCCTGCTTGCTCGCCCGGAGCTGCGGGAATTCATCCATGATCCGGTGACGCCCGGAGTGGCGGGACGCCAGATGAGCGCGCCGCTCAACGAGGACAAGTTGCGCCGGGTGCTGGCGCGAATGCTGGACGAGAAGGAGTTCCTGAGCCCCTATGGGATCCGGTCCATCTCGCGGTACCATGCCGACCACCCGTATACGGTGCGAGTGGCGGGCCAGGAGTATCAGGTCGCCTATCTCCCGGCCGAGTCCGACAGCGGCATGTTCGGCGGGAATTCGAACTGGCGTGGGCCGATCTGGATGCCCGTGAACGCCCTGATCGTGCGCGCGCTGCTCCAGTACTACCTGTACTACGGCGACGATTTCACCGTCGAGTGCCCGACCGGCTCCGGACGGATGATGAACCTCTACCAGGTGTCCGAGGAGATTGGCGGACGGCTGGGCAACATCTTCGTGCGGGACAAACAGGGCCGCCGCGCCGTGTATGGCGACACGGAGAAGTTCCAGCAGGATCCGCACTGGCGCGACCTGCTGCTCTTCTACGAGTACTTCCACGGCGACAACGGCGCCGGGATTGGCGCCAGTCATCAGACCGGGTGGACCGGCGTGATCGCCCGGATCATGCAGCTGTTCGCGACGACGACGCCCGAGCAAGCGCTCGAGCTGGGCAAGGCAGCCGCCGCGCACGAAGTGAAGAAGGCACCCGCGCCTGAGAAGACGCCCCGCGTCCGGCGAGCGAGGACGACCTGACATGCGCGCCCCACTCTATCCCTCGCTCTTCCAGATCAACACGCGGGTCTGGTTGACGGAGCGCGCGCGCGCCCTGGGCCGCGCCGCTACGCTCGACGACATCCCCGATAGCGCGCTCGACCGGATCGCCGAGCTCGGCTTCGACTGGGTGTGGCTCCTTTCCGTGTGGCAAACCGGTCCCGCGGGTCGGCAGGTGTCCCGCACCAAGCCGGAGTGGCGCAAGGAATTCCAGGAAACCCTGCCCGACCTGACCGACGACGACATCGCCGGCTCCGGGTTCGCGATCACCGGATACGACGTCGATCCAGGCATGGGAGGCGATGCGGCGCTCGCGCGAGTGCGAGAGCGCTTGCGGAAGCGTGGCCTGCGGCTGATGCTCGACTTCGTGCCGAACCACACGGGCATGGACCACCCGTGGGTCGAAGTGCATCCGGAGTATTACGTCCCCGGCAGCGAGATCGACCTGACCAGGGCCCCCAAGAACTACGTCTGGGTGAAGCGTGCGGCCGGAGACCTGCTGCTCGCCCATGGCCGGGACCCCTACTTCCCCGGCTGGCCCGACACGCTCCAGCTCAACTACGGCAAGCCCGCCACCCAGCAGGCGATGATCGACACGCTCATCAAGATCGCCGGGCAATGCGACGGGGTCCGCTGCGACATGGCGATGCTCGTGCTCCCGGACGTCTTCGAGAAGACCTGGGGGATCCACGCGCAGCCGTTCTGGCCTGAGGCGACGCGCCGCGTGCGAGAGCGCGTCCCGGGCTTCTGCTTCATGGCCGAGGTCTACTGGGATCTCGAGTGGACGATGCAGCAGCAGGGGTTTGACTACGCCTACGACAAGCGGCTGTACGACCGCCTGGTGGAAGGACACCCGGGGCCGGTGCGGGATCATTTCAGGGCCGGGCTCGACTATCAGAACAAGCTGGCGCGCTTCCTCGAGAACCACGACGAGCCGCGCGCGGCGACGACCTTCACCCCCGACGTTCACAAGGCGGCGGCCGTCATCACCTTCCTGTCGCCTGGGCTGCGCTTTTTCCATCAGGGGCAATTCGAGGGCCGGAAGAAACGGATCTCGCCGCATCTGGTTCGGGCCCCCGAGGAAGGCGTCGACGAGGCCCTCGGCCAGTTTTACCAGCGCCTCCTCGCCACGCTGCGCCGTCCCGTGGTCCGGGAGGGGCAGTGGCAGCTGCTCGAGGCCGCGCGCGCGTGGGAAGGCAACTGGACCGCGGACTGTCTCGTTGCCTTTGCGTGGCAAGGTCCGGGACCAGAGCGCCTGATCGTGGCGGTCAACTACGCGCCGAACCAGAGCCAGGGCTCTTTCCGGCTGCCGTTTGCGGACCTCGCCGCGCGCGACTGGCACCTCGTGGACCTGCTCGGCGGTGAGTCCTACCAGCGCGCAGGCGACGACTTGAATTCCCACGGGCTCTATGTGGACTTGAAGCCGTGGCAGTACCACGTTTTCTCGCTCGAGGCGCGGAGCGAGGCTCGCGTCTCACCCGAGCGGGAGGGCACGAGGCGGGGTAGACGCGTCCGCATCGAGGCTGGATGACGAACGCAGACACGAGCGCACTCGAGGCGCGACCCACCGTTCCGGAAGTGCTCCACCTGCCTTGGCAAATCTTTCTCTCGGAGATGATCGGCACGGCCGCCCTGCTCCTCGGCGGCCTTTCCATCGTGATCCTGGTGTTCGGCGCCGGCAGTCCCATCGCGCCGCTCCTGCCCAGCCTCACCGTACGAAGGATCCTGACGGGTTTCCTGTTCGGGTCCATTGGGGCGGCGATCGCGCTGTCCCCGGTGGGCGACGTGAGCGGGGCGCACATCAACCCGGCCGTAACCCTGGGATTCCTGCTGTTCGGGAAACTCAAACCCCGGGTGGCATTCGGCTACGTGGTGGCGCAATTGGGCGGCGCGGTATTGGGGTCCGTGCCGCTGCTCGCGTGGGGGGACATGGGTCGGAGCATCAGTTTCGCCGCGACCCTGCCGGGCCAGGGCTACTCCACCTGGACTGTCTTGCTGGGCGAGGTTGTCACGACCTTCGGCCTGGTCGCCAGCCTGTGCGTGTTCTTGAGCCTGCGCGAGCTGCGCCGGTTCACCCCGTTCATGATTCCGTTTCTCTACGCGATCATGTCACCGCTGGAAGCGTCCATTTCCGGCACCAGCACCAATCCGGCTCGCACCCTCGGCCCGGCGATCATCTCGAGCAACTTCGACGGATGGTGGATCTACTGGGTCGGCCCGTTCCTGGGTACCGTCGTTGCCGTCCTGGCCTGCAGCTTCCTGGCGAGCCGGATCGCGGTCGCCAAGGTGTACTACTTCGATCACGATCCGAGCGGCGTGTTCAAGGCCATGAGCCAGCACCGCTGACAGCCGTCACCGGCTCGGTGCTTACGCCGGCCGTGCTGTAGGGAAGAAATCCGCCACCCGCTTGAGCGACAACGCCAGCGGCACGGCGAGGATCGTGCCCGGGGCGCCCAGCACCCAGCTCCAGAACACGATCGCGAAGACCATCGTCGTGAACGACAGATCGAGCCCCTTCACGAAGAAGCGCGGCTTGATGACGTTGTCGCCGATCAGGTTGACGATCCAGTAGCCTCCGACCACGATCAACGCCCGCTGCCAGCCATGCTCGAGCAGCGCGATCACGGCGGGCGGCACGAGCGCTGCAAGGAATCCGACCGCCGGCACGAAGTTCAGAAAGAAGAAGAGGACCGCCCAGGTCAGCGGCGCGTCGACGCCCGCCGCCAGCAGAATGACGAGGTTCACCGCCGCCTGGATCAGACCGGCGAGGCCCGTGAGCGCCACGTACTGGCGTGACTGGCCGGTGACCTCGTCGAAACGCGCCGCCAGCGTGCCCGGCCGCTCACCCTTGGCGTGCAGCGCCCGCACCGCGGCCACTTCGTAGAGCGCCACCGCAGCAATCAGAATGACGAGGACCGATGTGCCCAGTGCGGAGGCCAGCCCTGACAGGGCGACCTTCGCCGCCGCGAGGGCCCGGTTCGGGTCGAGCGGCTGGAAGGCGCCGATCCGCGAGACATCGACGCCCCGGGCCGTGAGGAAAGCGGTGAGGTTGTCCTTGAGCGTCGCTAGGCCCGCCTGATAGGTGGGAAACTGGTCCACCAGCCGCGCCGTCGAGAGCGTGAACAGACCGACCAGGACCAGCCCGCCCAGGACGACGATCAGGATCGAGATCGCCACGCTCACGCCCGGCGCGCGCCCCCTTTTCATGAGCCACATGGGCAGCGGCGTGAGGCTTTGCGCGACGAGCAGGCCCAAGAGCATGACATTCACGATCGGCGCCGCGGCCTTCAGGCCCGTCACGATGATCACGAGGCACGCCCCCGCGAGCAGGACCCGCAGGAGGCCCGCCTCCCGGTCGTTGAGCGCCCGCGTGATCCGTTCCATGTCCTCAGCCTCCCAGCGCGATGGTCACGACCACTAACGCGCTGCCGAGCACGACCATCGCGACGCCGCTGAGCCACGGGTGGTATTCCGTGATGCGGCCGAACGCATAGCCGGCGAAGAACAGGAGCGCGACCGCGATGGCGTTCGAGACCCGCATGGCGTGCCCGACGTCGCTCATGACGATGAAGGGGATGGTCACCGGGAACGTGGTCACGAACACCCACAGGAACACCGCGAGTCCCCCCAGCCACTCCGCCTTGGACAGCCATGGCCACCGCGGCGGCTCGGGCTCCTGAGCCAGCTTCCGCCGCACGGACTCGTACTCGGCGGGACCGAGTGCCGCTGCCACCATCGGCGGCAGCGCGCCGGCAATAGCCTCGCGCGCCTCCTCGGGAGCTGTGGCCGCGCGCACGGCCCGCAACGCCCGAATCCCGCGTCCCCGCTCACTCAGGCAATCCATCAGATACAGGATTCCGTCGATGATGCCCCACGCGATGTTGCACCCCAGCGCGCCGATCAGCATCGTGCGCACGTCCTCATGTCCGGCCTCCGCCACGCTCAGCGAGCCGGTGAACGTGAGCACCATGATCAGGCCGAACAACACTTCCGCGATGCGCTCGCTCGGCTCGAGCACGCGACGAGATTCGATGGCTTCGATCATTTCTCCACGTCCGGCACGAAGTAGAACATCAGGGCGATAGCGGTATACACGACGATCAGCTGGGTGCCTTTGTACCAGTTGCCGCGTCCGTCGCTCGAGACGACGGTTCCGATCAGCACGGTGAGGAAGAGTGCGCCCAGCTCGGCGCGATGGAACGCGAGGCTCAGCGGCTGCGGCGCAATCACGCGAGAGAGCAGGACCAGGAGGGGCGCGACGAACAACGCGATCTGGATCGAGCTGCCCAAAGCGATCCCCATGGTGAGATCCGCCTTGTTCTTCCAGGCCGCCGCGATCGCCGACAGGCTCTCCGCCGATCCGCCCACGACGGCCACGAGCACGAGGCCGATGAACGCCTGCGACATCCCGAGCGCCTTGCCGGTGCCCTCGGCCGCCCCCACGAGTATTTCGCTCATCCAGGCCGCGAGTACGGAGGCCGCGACCAGCGCCCCCACCGCGCGCGGAATGCTCCAGGCGGGGCCCTCCGCATGCTCGGGCTTCGACCCCTTCGCGCTTCGGAACAACTGCGGATGGGTTCGCAGCATGAAGACGAGGTACAAGCCGTAGGTGACGAGCAGCAGCAGCGCCATGGCGACGTTCAGGCTCTCGACGTGCACGGAGAACTCGGCCGCCGAGAAGTAGTTCTCGAACGCACCCGGCACGATGAGGCTGATGACGGCGAGGAGCATCATCGAGCTGTAGATGCGCGCGGCGTCTGGGTTGTAGACCTGGTCGCGATGGCGCAGGCCGCCGAGCAGCAGCGAGACACCGAGCGCGAGCAGCAGGTTGCCGAGGATCGCGCCGATGATCGAGGCGCGCACGAGATCGAGCAGGCCCGCGCGGAGTGCGACGATCGCGATAATCAGCTCGGGCGCATTGCCGAACGTGGCGTTCAGGAGCCCGCCGACGGCGTCCCCGGTGCGGGTCGCGATCTGCTCGGTAGAGTGGACGATCATGCTTGCGGCGGGGACGATGGCGAGCGCTGCCGAGAAGAAGACGAGGGGCGGCGCGGCGTGTGCGTGCTCGAGCCAGAGCGTGACCGGGACGAAGGCGACGAGCCAGTTGATGGATGGCTTCACCGTCACGCGTGCAGGCCCACCGTGCGAGGACGGTCAATTGTGCCACCCGCCGCGTTGGATGACAAGGAGTCGTCTCCTCTCATCCCTCGCCTCATCCCTTTGCTCGATCGCTGCCGCACTGCCTCCGGTGTCCAGCATCGAGACCGTGTTGCTCGGGGCGAGCCAGACGTCGAACGGCCACGCTTGAAGACGGCCCAGCCTCCTCAATACCCCGTGGCGTGCAGCGCCTTCACCCGTGCCGCCAGGTCAGCGGGCTCGGTCCACACCACGCGCCCCGTGGGCGACACATAGATCCGCACGCTGGGGGCCCCGGGGATCAGGGTCGGAGCATAGGCAAAGCACCACAGGCGCGGGCTTCCCGCCGGCCCATCCCAGGGGAACGTCGTCGTTTGGGTCCCCATCTGCGGGGGTGGGTCGCCGAGCAGGTTGGCGACGCCATTATAGGCGAGCGCCCAGGAGGCGCCCACGGCCAGCGCGGCGACCAGGGCGACGAACAAGGACAGGCGGAAGAGTCGGCCCATGCCACGCAAGATGGGCACCCGGCGTCGAAAAAGCGAAGGGCGGTCCGGCGTTGCCCGGGCACGGTACGCGAGGAATTGATCACAGTAGTCCGCCGAGCGTAGCTTACGGTGCGCCGGGACCAACCTGGAGCTTTCTCCATGCCCGTCACGGCGAAGCTGTCCCGCAGGTTCTATGAGACCTTCGGCGACGAGCTCACCAACGAGCTCGTGGAGTGGCTGAATCAGGTGGATGCGAGCTACCGCAGTGAGCTGCGAGAATTGAACGACCTGAATTTCGGGCGGTTCGAGGCCAGGCTCGAGCGGCAGCTCGCCGAATTGCGGGCCGAGGTCCGGACGGGAGCCGCCGAGCTTCGGGCGGAGATGCACGGGAGCCTCGCGAGGCTTGAGGGTGGTCTCCTCGCCCGCATCGGCATGGCGGAGGGCCGACTGGCTCGACTCACGCTGCTCCTCTGGATCGCGACCTTCGGCGCCATCACCGCTCTGCTCAAGCTCTGACGTCGTGCCTTCGCAAGCTGAAGGCAGACGTCGCGGACTACAGCTCGAGGGACTCCCACTCCCGTTTCACATCATCCAGCAATCGCGTGAACCGCGGCTCTCCCCGCAGGCGCTTCAGGAAGGGATCGTACTCGGCCAGCATGGGATAGTTGATGAACCCCTTCTTGGCAGCCTGTTCCAGCCACTCCACCGCTTGATCCTTGGCGTCGATCATTGCACAGAAGCCCGCCATATACCAACACGTGACCTCGAAGGAGCGCGCCGCCGCCGCCAGCTCTGGCGTCAGTGCCGCAAGTGCGTTGTCCCTGTCTCCATTCAACGCATATGAGAAGAACGCGTTGTACCAGGTCCACGGACTTGCGGGCGCGGTCGTGACGAGAGAGTTAAGCAAGGCGCGAGCTTCCCCAAACTGCTCATTCCAGATGAGGCACATAGCGGTCGTGTGAACGGTGGCGGGGTTGTTGGGCTCGTGTTCCATCCACCGCCGATACCACGGCAGCGCCGCTTGGAAGCGGCCGCTCAACCACTCGACCCAGCCGGGCATGCAGAGATTCATGGACGTTAGCGGGTCTGTGTCGAGCAGCCGCTGCACCAACGGCCTCGCGATCTCAACCTTCCCCAAGGAACCAAGCCATCCACTACACCAGAACAGCGCATCGGTATGGTGAGGGTCGATGGCGAGCCCCCGCAACATCTCGCGTACCCCGTCCTTCATGTTGCCGCGCCGACATTGAACCAACCCGGCGAGGAAACGAGCCTCCGCAGACTCGGAGTCGAGTGCGAGCGCTTTCCTCGCGCAGGCTTCGATGCGTCGCACCGACCGCTGGTTCTCGAACATCAGCAAGCCGTACTGGGCATACACCGCGCCGAGGGTGGCGTAGAGAAGCGCATTGTCCCCACCAGCCCGCAACCCGGATCGCAGCAGCGCCTTGGCGCGTTGCAAGCGCTCCCCAGTCAGATCGTGAGACATGACTTCCCGCGCCCGCAGGTAGCATTCGTACGCACGACCGTCCGGAATGGCTCGGCGTCGCACGCGTCGGTCCTCCCTGGGGCTCAACTTCACGAGCAACGACGCGGCGATCGCCTGCGCGAACTCTGGAGCCACGGCAGCGACCTGTTCCCGGGCCCCACGCCAAGACGTTCCCCAAACGGGGGTCCCGTTGACCGCTTCGGTGAGCTGCCCGGCCACCTGAAGTTGGGAGGCCTCCGCTCCCACGCTCCCATGCAGCACGTAGCGTGCGTTCAACTCATTTGCGAGCGTCAACGCATCCCGGTCCGCTCCTTTGAGCTTCCGTGCGGAAGGCCAAGAGACCACGCGGAGCGACTCCACGCGGGACAATGCTGCGATGAGGTCCTCCGTCAGACCATCGCTGAAGGGTTGTATCTCCTCCGAGTCCGGCGCCGTAAACGGGAGCACGAGAATCGAGCGCGGATGCGACTCGATTGGTTGGATTCGGGTGCCGCGTAGCGCCTCCAGGTCGGCCAGGATGGTCTCGGGGTCACGACAGCTCCAACCCGCCGGCCCAAGCGCGAGTACGCCCTCATCGATGGCCCTTTCGACCAGGTCCAGCATGACGAGGGGCGACCCTCCCGCAATTGACCTGAGGTAGCCTGGGATGTTGCCAGCCCATCCGGCCTCGGGTAGAGCGCCAAGATCAGCGACCAAGGTGCGCACCTCGTCGAGGCCCAGGGGCGGCAGTTGAAGGCTCACAGATGTCGGGGCTGTCGAGTGTGTTGTCACGCCTGGACGCGCTGCGGTGACCATCATCGCTCGGAAGCCCTCAAGTCGCGAGAGCAGTTCCTCCAGCATCTGCCGCGAGCCGCTGTCGGCCCAGTGCACATCGTCGAGGAGCAGTGCGAACGGCTGCTCATCGGAGACCGCCTGCACAAGATCCAGGAGGGCGAACAGGCGTCGCCGGATCGCCTCCTCGCCCGCGGCGGGATCTCCCGGCACGGGGAAGCGTGAGGAAAGCGACGGGTTCAAAGCGACGAGCGTCTCGGCCGCCGCCGGGGAGATCCCCACCGCACCGGGGAGGCCTGCCAGCGCCGTCACGACTTCGGAGACGAACACATGCGACACCTCGCGCGCCGCCGGGCTGGCGCCGACATAGATGGCAGTCGCGCCCACACTTCCCAGGCGATCCCGCACCTCAAGGAGAAGCCGCGTCTTCCCAAAGCCAGCAAGTGAGATCACGTCCACATGGGACCCCCGACCCCGAACAACCGCGTCCCAGGCCTGGAGGATGGTTGCGAGCTGTCGATCACGGCCCACGAGTCGCGTCGCCGGGAGCCCAGGCGGCGATGCCGTCCCCCGCTCCACCGTGCGGCGGCGCACGCGCCGCAGTAGCTCCCGCGTGGACGGCTCCGGCTCGCGTCCCCGGACGGCGAGCTGCCACTCGAGGGTGTCCGCTTCGGTCGCCGCCATCGTCCGGTCACCCGCGACCATCAAGGTCTCTAACAGCAACCGCCAGCCGGTTTCCTCTTCCGGGTCGGCGTCACGCACGCGGCGCGCGAGCTGCTGCGCATCCTGGAACCGGGCCGCGAGCAAGCGGGCCCGCACAACCAACTCGGCGGCGCGCCTGAACAGCTGCCGCAGCCGGTAACGCTCCAGGCCGGCCCAATCCTCCAGCCCGCTTGCTCCCGCGCCGGCGCCGGCGGGCAGGAAGTCCCCACTGTACAGTGCGACGCCGCGCTCGAGGTCCTCGTTCTCGATTGCCGCGAGAAACGCATCGCGGTCGCAGGTGACGTCGGCCAGCAGCGTCACTGTCCCGCGTTGCGCCGCGACAGTCCTGTCGCCGAGGTGCTGGCGGATGTACCACACGGTTTGCCGGAGGTTGTGCTGCCCGGCCTCAGGCGTGCCGTCGGACCATAACAAGTCCACGAGCCGGTCGCGCGAGGCGGTGCGGTGAGGCGCGCAATGGAGGTACGTCAACAACGCGAGCGGTTTGCCGGGCCCGAAAACGATTGTTTCAGGGGACCGCCCCGGTCCCCCTGACAGCGAGGCCGCACCCAGGGTTCTCAGGGTCGGGGCACGGCTCCGCCCGCCGGCCGTGGGGAGCGCGGTCCCGGGTATCTGACGCCCGTCTGACACCGGTTCCTTCACTCTTGCTGCACGCTGTTCGACCCTAGGAATGCGCCCTAGATCGGCGTTGCGGAGTTGAACGTACGCCTGCGCCCGACCCTTGCAAGGCGCGCGTCTCGATTTGGGACGCGTTGGCGACCAATTGAAAGGAGCTTGGAATGACTTCAAGGAAAGCGATGTGGAGCGTGTGGGCGGTCGCGCTCGTGGCGGCCGCCTGCAACGATCCGACGCTCGCTCCGGACGCCCAGCTCACGCCGAGTTTTCACCGCGACGGCGAGAGGCACCGGACCGTTGTGGTAGACCCCGATGGCAGGCACGACGCGATCACGATTCAAGCCGGCATCGATCTCGTGGCCCCAGGAGGTCGCGTGCAGGTAAAGGCGGGCACGTACACCGAGGCGGTCGTCATCAGCAAAGGTCTGACTCTTGAAGGAATCGATCGCGGCAGTGGCGCGGCGGTGATTACACCCCCAGGGAGCTTCCCGGGCCCCACGATCCAGGTCACCGCCGCCGAGCCGGTAGCGATCCGCCGCTTCACTATCAATGGAGCCCAGCGTGGCATCCAAGGTGTCGGACGGAATGACCTCACGATCGAAGACAACATCCTGCTCGGCAATACGCTGAGTAACGCCCCACTGATCGGCACGAGCAATTCCGCGCTGACAACGGGCGGGCGCGCACACGTCGTGATTGCACGGAATTTCCTCGATGGGCTTGGTCTGCCGATCCAAAACTTTGGGATTATCACGTCGGGCGACGTGGACGCCCTGATCGCCCATAACAGGGTTCGTCGGACCGGCGCCTCCTGCATCTGGGCGCGACAGGACGCCAGTCTCACCGGAATCACTAACGTCGACATCATCGACAATGACCTCGATCTATGTCACCGCACGATCCAGGGCTCCCCCATTGTCGTCGGCTCCTCCGCCAACGCCAGCGTTCCGTCACCCCAGCTGCCGCTCTCCGCTACCGGGGTCGTGAACATCGTCGGGAATCTCATTCGCAACAGCGATGGCTCGTGTTTCGTGACCAACGCAATCAGATGGGAATACCTCTCCGGGCGTATCGAGCACAACCGGATCCTCGGCGCGGTCGCGGCCTGCGCGGCTGCGACGACCACGAGCAGCCCGGCAGCGGTCTGGGTAGGGAGCCTGCGCGGATTCTTCGCGGTTGCCCCTGTAATCCGCTTCAACGATATCGTCGGGAATGCGCAGGCCGGACTCCGCGTGGCGCCAAACATCACGTCGCCACTGGACGCGCGCTGCAACTACTGGGGCTCGGCGAGTGGGCCGTCGGGTGTGGGGGCCGGCACGGGGGACGCGGTGCTCGTCGAGACCGGAGGCGCCGCGCCGATCGTGACGCCCTTCGCGACAGGTCCCATCGCCGCGCGGCATGAAGGTGAGCACGGCGACGGTCATGGACACGACGCGTGCCGCTTGGAGTTCTCGCTCTGGTCTGCCCCCGTGAACCTCGGTGACCCGATCAACACGTCGGCCAACGAGAGCAACCCCGCACTGTCACCAGACGAACTCAGTCTCTACTTCCAGTCGAACCGCCCGGGTGGGCTGGGCGGTTTTGATCTCTGGCGGTCACGACGCGCCTGCCGTGCTTGCGCCTGGGACGTACCCGTGAACCTGGGACCGGTGGTGAATGGGCCGGGCAACGAATACGCGCCGAACCTATCGACCGACGGGCATCTGCTGTTCTTCGCGAGCGACCGCCCGGGAGGGAGTGGACTGACGGACATCTACGTCTCTCATCGCTCGGATCCCGATGACGACTTTGGCTGGAACGCGCCAGTGGCGCTGGGATCGGGTGTGAATACCGCCTTGGCCGATCAGGCTCCGGCGTCCTTGGGAGCACCCGAGCCGGGAGCCAATCTCTACTTCAGCCGTGGACCGACCATCGGTACGCTCCAGGACATCTACAAGGTGTTCATCACGCCCGAGGGAGAAACGCCCGCGCCGGCCGTGCTTGTGACGGAGCTCAGTCTGGCGTCGGCCAACGATGCTCGCCCGACGGTCCGAAGCGACGGACGCGAAGTCCTGTTCTTTTCCGATCGCGCCGGCGGGTTCGGTGGCCTCGACATCTGGGTCTCGAACCGTCGCAGCGTCCGCGATCCCTGGTCGGCACCTGTGAACGTAGGTGCGCCCATCAATTCAACTGCGGCCGACCAACATCCGAACCTGTCGCGCGACGGTCGAACCTTGGTCTTCAGCTCGAATCGAGCGGGGAGTGTGGCGGGCAGCGCAGATATCTGGATGGCCACGCGGACGCGGATCGAGGACCGCGATTGGGACCGGAGGTGGCGATGAGCGGCTAGCTGCTCCTCCTCCCTAACAACGAAGCCCGCCTGGGTCGCTCCGGGCGGGCTTCTGATATCCGCGATCGGTGCCGCGCACCGACTGGCATCCAGCGCAAGGAATTGAGATCTGCGTCAAGGAGCTCCGAGAGACGCGCGCTTGGTTGAAGTTCGCAGGCGAAATGGATCTGTGCCCGGCGGCCGCGATGCGGACGTGGAGCGCAAGTGCGACCGATTGCTGGCAATCCTGGCGAGCAGCAGTCAAACGGCGCGACGGAACGGGCGAAATCGAATGTAGAAAGCAGAATGTCCAATGCTCGATGATCATTGAACACTGATCATTGAACATTGGACATTCGGTTTGGAAAGCTGGCAACGGCCTACTCTCCCACCCCCTCGCAGGGGCAGTACCATCGGCGCTGACAGGCTTAACGACCGTGTTCGGGATGGGAACGGGTGTGGCCCTGTCGCGCTAGTCGCCAGCAGTTAGGGTTCGGGATTCGGGGATCGGGGCTCGGTCTTGCGACCGAATCCCGAACCCCGCGCCCCAAGTCCCGACGAGAGTGTGTTGTGTGCCAGAGGCTCGCCACTCGAGACCAACCGAGAAGAGATCAAGCCTCACGGGCGATTAGTACGGCTCGGCTGAAGCGCTCGCGCGCCTTACACCTGCCGCCTATCAACCTGGTAGTCTCCCAGGGCCCTTCAGGAGCCTTGCGGCTCGGGAGTGTTCATCTTGGGGAGGGTTTCCCACTTA
>Ga0335084_10001773_pt1 | contig 20422 bp, 19 predicted proteins | sample Lox_Sample_44_FD_206721 | JGI IMG/M metagenome (GOLD analysis project Ga0335084, IMG submission 206721) | Soil microbial communities from Loxahatchee National Wildlife Refuge, Florida, United States - Lox_Sample_4.4 | ecosystem: Environmental > Terrestrial > Soil > Wetlands | place: USA...
GGTAGTAGGCGGGTTCGAGCGCGGCGCGCCGGATGGTGCGCGCGAGCGAGCGTTCATCCCCCAGGGGGTAATAGCCGGGGTAGCCGCGACCGAGCATTCCGACATTTCCCGGGATCCGGGAAGCGATCACGGGCACGCCCGCTGCGGCAGCTTCGCAGATGACATTGGCGCCGCCTTCCATGCGCGAGCTCAGGACGAGGAGCCGGCTCCCGGCGAGCCATCGGAGTGCGGTGGCGTGCGGCACGTCCCCCAGCCAGCGATAGCGGGCGTCGATCCGCATCCGGTGCCGTGCCTCGCGCTCCATATCGGGGGAAAGCACTTTGCCCAGATGGACCAGCTCCAGATCGGGCAGGTCTTTCAGGTGCGCCAGCGCGAGCGCAGCACGGAAGGGATCTTTTTCCTCGCGCAGATGGCCGAGCACTGCGACGCGGAAGCGGCGCGAACGCTTCGGAGCCGACGAAGGGGTCTGTGCCGACTGGTAGATGACCCGGGTCTTGCGTCGCAGCTGCGGCGCGAGCTCAGTCTTTCCCATGTCCTGCAGCACGACCAGGCGATCGGCCAGCCCCAGGGACGCCCGCGCGCCGCGATCGGTGCGGATATCGCGGTACAGGTCGGTGCCGGTGAGAACGACGACCAGGGGTGCCTCGGGATGCCTCTCTCGGAAGGCGGCGACCGAGGCGCGGCTGCGCCGGGCGTGCAGCGCGATCATGGCGTCGGCGGTCCGGCCGTCCCAGACGCGCGAGATCCGCACCGCATGGCCGAGGGACCTCAGCATTGCTGCCCAGCGCGTGGCGGTTTGCCGGTTGCCGCTTCGCGAGCGCGCTCCCGCCGGCGTGATCAGCGCAATTTTCATGTTATGTTTGGCTCTCGCATCATGTCATCCTTCTACGGGGATCCCCGCACGCTCTCGCTGCAGCTGCGCGACGCCAGGCAGCGCACCCTCGCGCTCACCGGAGATCTCGAAGGCCAGCAATTGTTCGGCCCCAGGCGTGCGATCGTCAACCCGGTGCTGTGGGAGCTGGGGCACGTCGCCTGGTTCCAGGAACGCTGGTGCCTGAGGCTGCGCCCGGACGAGTCGCAGGCGGCCAGCCTGTTCGCGGGATCCGATGCGCTGTACGACTCGGCCAAGATCCCCCACGACGCGCGCTGGGATCTGCCGCTCCCGAGCCTGCGCGAAACGATCGACTACCAGGATCGGGTCCTCGATCGCGTGCTGGCCCGGCTCGACCGGGCGCAGGACGACCCCTGGCTTCACTATTTCGTCCAGCTCGCCGTCTTTCACGAAGACATGCACGCCGAAGCGTTTCACTATACCCGCCAGACCCTCGGCTACGCGGACCCGCTGCGCAGCGGGTCCGCGTCGGCCGGAACAGAGACCGAAACGCCGCGCGGCGACGCGGAGGTCTCCGGCGGAACCTATCTCGTGGGCGCTTCGCGCAACTCCGGTTTTCACTTCGACAACGAGAAATGGGCGCACCCCGTAACAGTCGCGCCGTTCCGGATCGCGCGGATCCCCGTCACGAACCGGGAGTTCCTGGAGTTCGTTCGCGAAGGCGGCTACCGCCGCCGGGAATGGTGGTCCGCGGAGGGCTGGGAATGCAAAGGCGAGGCGGGCGCCCCGCGCTACTGGAGCGAGCGCGACGGCCAATGGCTCGAGCGCCGCTTCTCGGAGTGGGTGCCCCTCCAGCCCGATCTCCCGGTCATGCACGTCGATTGGCACGAGGCCGGCGCCTACTGCCGCTACGCCGGCAGGCGCCTGCCCAGCGAGGCCGAATGGGAGATCGCCGCCTCGCTCGAAGGAAGAGGCGGCGCGCGGCGCCGCTTTCCCTGGGGCAACGCCGGCGAGGTCGGCCGCGCAAACCTGACCGGCGCAGGCCGCGTCCCGGTGGAGCGGTTCGCTTCCGGCGACAGCTTCGGCGGATGCCGCCAGATGATCGGCAACGTCTGGGAGTGGACTTCGAGCGCCTTCGCGCCTTATCCGGACTTCGTGCCCGATCCCTATGTCGAGTACTCCGAGCCCTGGTTCGGGACGCACAAAGTCCTGCGCGGGGGCAGCTTTGCGACGCCTCTGCGCCTGATCGCAAACAGCTGGCGGAATTTCTACCAGCCGAACCGGGGAGACATCTTCGCCGGGTTCAGAACCTGCGCGGCCCAATGAAGACGATCCGCTCGAGAAGCAATCCGGCGGTCAAGGCGCTCGTCAAACTTGCCGGGTCCTCGCGGGAGCGCCGCAGGACCGGAACCACCCTGCTCGAGGGCGAGCGGCTGGTGCGCGCGTTTCGCGACAGCGGGGCGACCGCGGAGACCATCTTCGCGGCCGAAAACGCCATGGCGAATCCGGCAGTTCGCGAGCTCGTCGAGACCGCGCCGGCCCGCGCGCGGCTGGTCCTCGGCGACCCTCTGGTGGCCCAGATCTCCCAGCTGGTCAGCGCCTCGGGGATAGCGGCCGTGGTGCGGGCGCCGGAGCCTGGCCCTATCCCCGGCACCCTGTCGAGCTGCCTGCTGCTGGAGGACGTTCAGGATCCGGGAAACCTCGGTTCGATCCTGAGGACCGCCGTGGCGGCGGGCCTGGCGCACGTCTTCCTTTCGCCGGGCTCGGTATTCGCCTGGGCGCCGAAAGTGATCCGCGCCGGAATGGGAGCCCATTTCCATCTGTCCATCTTCGAGGACGCGGACCTGGAGAAAGTTGCCCGCGCGTGTTCGGGGCGCATCGTCGCACTCGAGCCGCGCGCCCCGGAATCGGTCTACGACCTGGACCTGAAGGGGCCCGTCGCCTGGATCCTGGGCAACGAGGGGGCGGGTCTGTCGGAGAGCGCACGGCGCATTGCGACCGATCGTGCGAGCATTCCCATGCCCGGAACGGCAGAGTCGCTGAATATCGCCGCTGCTGCGGCGATATGCCTCTTCGAGCAGATTCGCCAGCGAGCTAGTACACGCGCCGCTCGAGCCTGAATTCCTGCATGATGGTCGTGGCGATTTCCTCTATCGACTTGGTGGTCGAGTTGGCCCAGCGTATGCCCTCGCGCTGCATCAGCTTCTCGGCCTGCTGCACCTCGTAGCGGCAATTCTCCAGCTCGGCGTACTTGCTGTTGGGGCGGCGCTCGTTGCGGATCTCGCGCAGGCGCTCCGGCGAGATCGACAGGCCGAAGAGCTTGTGGCGGTAGCCGTCCAGGGCCTTGGGCAGGCTCATGCGGTCGAAATCCTCGGGGATGAGGGGGCAGTTCGCCGCACGGATACCGAACTGCAGGGAGAGGTAGAGGCTGGTGGGGGTCTTGCCGCTGCGTGACACGCCGACGAGGATGACATCGGCCTTGTCGAGGTCCCGGGAGGAGGCCCCGTCGTCGTGTGCGAGCGCAAAATTGATCGCGTCGATGCGGTGCGTGTACCCCTTCGCGTCGCGGGCGCTGTGCGAGCGTCCGATGGTGTGGGTCGATTTCGAGCCGAACTCCGCCTCCAGCGGATCCAAGAAGTTCTGGAAAAAATCAAGCACGAAGGCGTCCGCCTTGCGCACGGTGTCACGTATCTCCGCGTTCACCAGTGTCGTGAAGACCACCGGACGGAAGCCGGCGGGCCGAGGCGCCCCGTTGACGCGGCCGACGCAGGCCTCGGCCTTCGCGAGCGAATCCACGAAGGGGATGGTCTCGTGGTTGAACTCGATGCCGTCGAACTGCGTGAGCAGGCTGTTGCCGAGCATCTCGACCGTGATTCCGGTGCCGTCCGAGACGAAGAACACGGTGCGGCGGCGGTCGGGCATGACTTGGGCTCGGGAGTGTGGAAAGCGGCTGCGCCGGGAGGACGCTATCTGTAAAATAGCGGTTTCAACAAGATCCTTCAACCTCGACGAAGGACAAGTCAATGGCCGGGCTCAAGTACGTGTTGAATTTCGATCGGCTCGGCATGTCCGACGTCGAGCGAGTCGGAGGCAAGAACGCCTCGCTGGGGGAGATGATCTCCGGGCTTTCACAAGCCGGCATCCGCGTGCCCAGCGGCTTCGCCACTACCGCGGAGGCGTTCCGCGAATTCCTGGCGCAGGGTGGCCTCGCCGGCCGCATCGAGGCGCGCCTCGAGAAGCTCGATCCGGAAGACGTCGACGCGCTAGCCCGCTGCGGAAAGGAGATTCGCGGCTGGATCGAGGCCGCGGAATTCCCGAAGCAGCTCCAGGCCGAGATCGCGGAGGCCTATCGGGGGCTCACCGATGGCGACGAAAGCGTGTCGGTGGCGGTGCGCTCGAGCGCAACGGCGGAAGATCTGCCCGACGCCTCCTTCGCCGGCCAGCAGGAGACTTTCCTCAACATCCGCGGACTGCCCGGCGTGATGACCGCGCTCAAGAGCGTGTTCGCGTCGCTGTACAACGACCGGGCGATTTCCTACCGTTGCCACAGAGGATACGAGCACGCGGCCGTGGCGCTCTCGGCCGGCGTGCAGCGCATGGCGCGCAGCGATCTCGCCGCGAGCGGCGTGCTGTTCACCATGGACACCGAATCGGGCTTTCGCGGCGTCGTATTCATTACCGCGTCCTGGGGTCTGGGCGAAATGGTGGTGCAGGGAGCGGTCAACCCGGACGAGTTCTACGTCCACAAGCCGATGCTGCGCGCCGGCAAATTTCCCATCGTCCGCCGCAGCCTCGGCTCGAAGGTGCAGAAGATGGTTTTCGGCGATCAGGCCACGGTCGGCCGCTCGGTCAAGACCGTGGAGGTTTCGGAGGCCGACCGCCACCGCTTCTGCCTGAGCGACGACGACGTGATCGAGCTGGCGCGCTTCGCCGTGAAGATCGAGGAGCACTACGGCCGGCCCATGGACATCGAGTGGGCGAAAGACGGTTCGGACGGGAAGCTCTATATCCTCCAGGCGCGGCCCGAGACGGTGAAATCGCGCAAGACCGCGGAAGGCCAGGAGCGCTTCCTGCTCCGGCAGAGGTCCGAAGTCCTGGCCTCGGGCCGGGCCATCGGGCACAAGATCGGCGCAGGCGTGGCGCGCGTCGTGAAGGACGCCTCCGAGATGGGGCGCATCAAGGCCGGGGAAATCATCGTCACCGACATGACCGATCCGAACTGGGAGCCGGTGATGAAGCGCGCCGCGGCCATCGTGACCAACCGGGGAGGGCGCACCTGCCATGCGGCGATCATCGCGCGCGAACTCGGTATCCCCGCGGTGGTGGGTTGCGGCGACGCCACCGCGAAGCTCAAGGATGGCGAGGTCTGTACCGTCTCGTGTGCCGAAGGCGACACCGGCAACATCTACCGCGGCAAGCTCGAGTTCGAAGTGACCTCGCGCGACCACGGCGAAATGCCGGACTGCCCGGTCAAGATCACCATGAACATCGGCAATCCGCAGCTTGCCTTCGACTTCCAGGCCCTGCCGAACGCGGGCGTCGGCCTCGCGCGCCTGGAGTTCGTCATCAACAACATGATCGGCGTTCACCCCAAGGCCGTTCTCGACTATCCCAATCTGCCGGAGAGCCTGAAGGGCGAGGTCGAGCGCGCCGCCCGCGGCTACGCAAGCCCTCGCGAGTTCTTCGTCGAGAAGCTGACCGAGGGGGTCGCGACCATCGGCGCGGCCTTCTGGCCCAAGCCGGTGATCGTGCGCCTGTCCGATTTCAAGTCGAACGAGTACAAGAAGCTGATCGGCGGAGGCCGCTACGAGCCCGACGAGGAAAACCCGATGCTCGGTTTTCGCGGTGCCTCGCGCTACATCGCCAAATCGTTCCGCGAGTGCTTCGAGATGGAATGCGAGGCCATGCGCCGGGTGAGGAACGAGATCGGTCTGAGCAACGTCGAGATCATGGTGCCTTTCGTGCGCACCCTGAAGGAGTGCCGCGACGTCATCGACTTGCTGTCCGCGAACGGCCTGAAGCGGGCCGAAAACGGGTTGCGCCTGATCATGATGTGCGAAGTCCCGTCGAACGCCGTGCTCGCCGAGCAGTTCCTCGAGTATTTCGACGGCTTTTCGATCGGCTCGAACGATCTGACGCAGCTCACGCTCGGCCTTGACCGCGACTCCGGGCTGGTGGCCGACGCTTTCGACGAACGCGACCCCGCGGTAAAGGTGATGCTGCGGCAGGCGATCCAGGCCTGCCGCAAGGCCGGGAAGTATGTCGGCATCTGCGGCCAGGGGCCCTCCGACCATCTCGATTTCGCCAAATGGCTGGTGGAGGAGGGGATCGAGAGTCTCTCGCTGAATCCCGATACCGTGGTCGACACATGGCTGCAGCTCGCGCGGGAAACCGGCGCGCCGCCCAAGGCAAAGGTTACGGCGGACTGAGGATCAGAGGCCGCGCCCGATCGACGCGGCATGAGGGACTCCTTGCGGCGCCGTCGTACAGCTTTGGACGTCGGGACTCGTCAAGGGAAAGCGCCGAGGGGAAGATGCCGCGTCGAACGGGCGCCGGGCTACCGGGCACGGAGCAAGCGCTGCTGCTCGCGCTTCCATTCCTTCTCCCTCTCCGCGGCGCGCTTGTCGTGCTGCTTCTTGCCCTTCGCAAGGCCGATGTTGATCTTGACGCGCCCGCGCACGTAATGCAGGTCGAGCGGTACCAGCGTGTAGCCCGCCCGATCGACCTTGCCGATGAGGCGGCGGATCTCCTCCGCGTGAAGCAGGAGCTTGCGGGTGCGCACCGGATCGGCCTGGATATGCGTGGAGGCGGCGGGCAGCGGGCTGATGTGCGCGCCGATGAGGAAGATCTCCTCGTTCCCGACCATCACGTAGGCTTCCTTCAGCTGCGCCCGTCCTGCCCGGATGGCCTTGACCTCCCACCCCTGCAGCGCGAGGCCGGCCTCGTAGCGCTCCTCTATGAAGTAGTCGTGCAGCGCTTTGCGATTCTCGACGATCGTCACGGCAATCCGCTTCCGGTGGAATTTTCGATTCTACAACGATGAGCAAGGTCTCCCGCTCGGCCCTGGTGAGTCACAGCCCGCAGCAGATGTTCGCGCTGGTCTCGGAAATCGAGTCCTACCCGACGTTTCTGCCCTGGTGCGACAGGGCGCGTGTCTCCGAGCGCACCGGGAATCGGACGGTTGCGACGCTGCGCATCAACTTTCGCGGACTGAAGGAGGAGTTCACCACGGAAAACCGGGACCGGCCCGGCGAGCGCATCGACATGAAGCTGGTCTCGGGGCCTTTTCGCAGCCTGGAGGGAAGCTGGCGGTTCATCCCGCTGTCGGACAAGGCCTGCAAGGTCGAATTGAATCTGAGCTACGAGTTCGCGAGCAGGCTGCTCGACAGGGTGGTCGGGGCCGTCTTCGACGGAATTGCCAACAGCCTGGTCGATGCCTTTGCGCGCCAGGCCGATCGGCGGTTCGGCTCTTCATGAAGGTCCCGCAAGTCACGGTCGAGGTGGTGTTCGCCCGCCCCGGGCGGCAGAGCGTGCACCGCGTGCCCTTGCCGGCGGGGAGCACGGTGCAAGACGCGCTAGAGGCGAGCGGGCTCGCGGGAGAGCTCGGGAAGCTCGACACGGGTACCGTGGGGATCTACGGGAAGGTGGTCCCCGCCGGGACGATCCTTCGGGACGGCGACAGGGTGGAAATCTACCGGCCTTTGCTGGCCGATCCGAAGGACCTCAGGCGAGCTCGCGCGGCGAGGAAGCGCGCGAAGACCTGACTGTCAATTGCAGTACTGCGAGACGTCTGCGCGCGCCTGTGTCTTCGCTGCTTCGATCTGCGCGTCTTCCATGTAGTAGCGCTCGCCCTTGTCGTTGATCTGAGAGATGCGGCCGCCGATCTCGAACTGCGTCAGGCGCTGCCTGGCGCTGCGGCAGTTCGCTTCCTTCGCCTGAGCTTCGGCGGTCTTCTGCTCGGCGATTTTCGCGGCCTTCGCTTCGTCCTGCTGGCGCTTGCGGAAGGCCTGCTCCTGCTCCGCCGGAGTCTTCGGCCCGCCCTTGGCGGCGCCGCTCTTTACCGCCTTGTCGGCAGCCCCCGCGGCGGGAGCGACGGCCGTCGCCGGCGGGATGCCGCCCTGCGACATCGTCTCGCGCTTCATGCTCGGAGGGCAGGGATTCTGCGAGTAGACAGTTCTGCCGTTCGGATCGAGGCATTTGTAGACCTGGGCTTGCGCGGCCGCCGTCCCCAGCGCTGCGATGGTGAAAAGCGCGATGCGAATCATGGAAATTCCCCTCGAGGGGTGAGGGGCACCATAGCGAGTTTTGGCGCACCAGTCAATCGAGGGGTGGACTGAAAAGTGCAGGATTTACCGGGAGTTGCGGCCCGCGTATAATGCGCGCTTTTGGGTGTGGTCATGCGTCTGGTTCAGAAGGCTCTCACCTTTGACGACGTCCTACTCGTCCCCGCCCACTCCCGCGTCCTGCCCCGTGAAGTCAGCCTAAAGACTCGTCTCACCCGCAAGATCCAGCTCAATATCCCGCTCGTTTCGGCGGCGATGGACACCGTCACCGAGGCGCGCCTTGCGATCGCCATTGCGCAGGAAGGCGGCATCGGTATCGTCCACAAGAATCTCCCGCCGAAGAAGCAGGCGGCGGAAGTCGCCAAGGTGAAGCGCTACGAGTCGGGCGTGCTGCGCGATCCGGTGACCGTGTCGCCCGACATCACGGTACGCGAGCTGCTCGCGCTCACGCAGCAGTACCGCGTGTCGGGATTTCCGGTCGTCGAGAAAGGGAAAGTCGTGGGCATGGTCACCAACCGCGACTACCGCTTCGAGACCAACCTCGACCAGCCGGTGCGCGCCATCATGACTCCGCGCGACCGGCTCATCTACGTGAAGGAGGGCGCGAGCCCCGAGGAGGCGCGCGCGCTGTTGCACAAGCACCGGCTCGAGCGTGTACTCGTGGTGCGCGACGGCTTCGAGTTGCGCGGCCTGATCACCGTCAAGGACATCCTCAAGTCGAGCGAGCACCCGGACGCCGCCAAGGACCAGCAGGGCAAACTTCGCGTCGGCGCCGCGGTCGGCGTGGGCGAAGGGACCGAGGAGCGCGTCGCCGCGCTGGTCGAGGCGGGAGTGGACGCCATCGTGGTCGACACCGCGCACGGTCACTCGCAGGGCGTGCTCGACCGGCTGCGCTGGATCAAGAAGAACGCCGGCTCGGCCGAGGTAATCGGCGGAAACATCGCCACAGCGGACGGCGCCAGGGCGCTTGTCGATGCAGGCGCGGACGGCGTGAAGGTGGGCATCGGGCCGGGATCGATTTGCACCACGCGCATCGTCGCCGGCGTCGGGATTCCCCAGATCACCGCGATCCAGAACGTCGCTGCGGCTCTGGAGAAGAGCGGCGTGCCGCTCATCGCCGACGGCGGGGTGCGGTTCTCGGGCGATGTCGCCAAGGCGATCGCCTCGGGCGCCGACGTGGTCATGCTCGGGAGCCTCTTCGCGGGAACCGAGGAATCACCCGGCGAGATCGAGCTGTTCCAGGGACGATCGTACAAATCCTACCGCGGCATGGGCTCGCTCTCGGCGATGCAGCAGGGCGCGGCCGACCGCTACTTCCAGGACTCCTCGGTGCACGCCGACAAGCTCGTTCCCGAAGGCGTCGAGGGCCGAGTGCCCTACAAAGGGCCGATCGTGCGGGTGATCGAGCAGCTCATGGGCGGCGTGCGCGCGAGCATGGGCTACTGCGGCTGCGAGGACATCGAGGCGATGCGTACCCGGGTGCAGTTCGTGGAGATCACCTCGGCCGGGATGCGCGAGTCCCACGTGCACGACGTGCAGATCGTCAAGGAAGCCCCGAACTACAACGTCGAGTAGGGCGAGTGCACGACAAGATCCTCATCCTCGATTTCGGCGCGCAGTACTCGCAGCTGATCGCGCGCCGGGTCCGGGAAGCGAAGGTGTATTGCGAGCTGCATCCCTTCGATGTCAGCGAAGACTTCATTCGCGACTTCGCGCCCCGCGGGGTAATCCTCTCGGGAGGCCCGGCCTCGGTCTACGAAGAGGCCACGCCGAAGGCTCCCGACGAGGTATTCAGGCTGAATGTCCCCGTCCTCGGCATCTGCTACGGGATGCAGACGATGGCGGCGCAGCTCGGCGGCCAGGTCGAGAATTCCAAGGTGCGCGAATTCGGATACGCCGAGGTGCGGGCGAGGGGGCACTCGAAGCTTCTGGACGGAATCCAGGACCGGATCAACGGCGAGCGCCACGGCCTGCTCGACGTGTGGATGAGCCACGGCGACAAAGTCACGGCGCTGCCCGCGGGATTCAAGATCATCGCGAGCAACGAATCGACGCCCATCGCGGGAATGGCCGATGAATCGCGCGGATTCTACGGCGTGCAGTTCCACCCGGAAGTGACGCACACCCGCCAGGGCGGTGCGATCCTGGAGCGCTTCGTTCACCAGATATGCGGTTGTGGCAGCGACTGGAACATGCCCGACTACGTCGCCGAGGCTGTGGAGAAAATCCGGCGAGAGGTCGACGGGGAGGAAGTCCTGCTGGGACTTTCCGGCGGCGTCGATTCCGCGGTCGCCGCGGCGCTGATTCACCGCGCGATCGGCGCGCAGCTCACTTGTGTCTTCGTCGATACCGGGCTGCTCCGTCTGAACGAGGCCGGCCAGGTGATGGACACCTTCTCGAAGCACCTCGGCGTGAAGGTGGATCTCGTCGACGCCTCCGGTCGCTTCCTGGCGGCGCTCGCGGGCGTCGCCGATCCCGAGGCCAAGCGCAAGATCATCGGCCGCGAGTTCGTCGAGGTGTTCCAGTCGGAAGCGGCGAAGTTCCCGAAGGTGAAGTGGCTCGCCCAGGGCACGATCTATCCCGACGTGATCGAATCGGCAGGCGCGAAGACCAAGAAGGCGCATACCATCAAGTCGCACCACAACGTCGGCGGCCTGCCCGAGACTCTGCATCTGAAGCTTCTCGAACCGCTGCGCGAGCTCTTCAAGGACGAAGTGCGCGAGCTGGGGCTCGCGCTCGGCCTGCCGCGGGAGATGGTGTTCCGGCATCCCTTCCCCGGACCGGGGCTGGGGGTGCGCATACTCGGCGAGGTGAAGAAGGAATACGCGGATCTCTTGCGCCGCGCCGATGCGATCTTCATCGAGGAGCTGCGCGCGGCGGGCTGGTACGACAAGGTTGCCCAGGCGTTCGCGGTATTCCTTCCGGTGAAATCGGTCGGGGTGATGGGCGACGGACGCACCTACGAGTACGTGGCCGCCCTCAGGGCGGTGCAGACGACCGACTTCATGACCGCTCACTGGGCGCCGCTGCCGCACGAGCTGATCGGGAAGGTGTCGAACCGGATTATCAACGAGGTGCGCGGCATCAACCGCGTGGTGTACGACGTCTCCAGCAAGCCTCCTGCGACCATCGAATGGGAATGAGCGCCGAAATTGACGCGGCGATGATGCGCGAAGCCCTGCAGCTCGCGCTTCGGGCCGCGGTGCAAGGCGAGGTGCCGGTGGGCGCGGTGGTGGTGAAGGACGGCAGGATCGTGGGCCGCGGCTACAACGCGCCGATCCTTTCGACCGATCCCAGCGCGCATGCGGAAATCCGCGCGCTCCGCGAGGCAGCCAGAACGCTCGAGAACTACCGTCTCGGGGACTGCACCCTGTACGTGACTCTGGAGCCCTGCGCCATGTGCGCCGGGGCCATCATGCACGCCCGCATCGCCAGGCTGGTGTACGGTGCCGCCGATCCCAAGACCGGCGCCTGCGGCAGCGTGGTCGATCTCTTTGCGGAAAATCGGCTGAATCACCACGCCGAAGTCACGGGCGGCGTGCTCGCCGCCGAAGCCGCCAGGCAGCTCTCGGATTTTTTCGCCGCCCGGCGCAAGCGCAATGCCGAGGATTGAGATCTCGATTCCGGACCAGAGCCTGAGGCTTCTTTCCGACGACGGCAGGGAGCTCGGGCGCTATTCCGTTTCCACCTCGCGCAACGGTGCCGGAGAGCTCGAAGGAAGCTTTTGCACGCCACGCGGAGCGCATATCGTCCGCGCGAAGATCGGTGCGGGGCAGCCGTTCAACACGGTTTTCAGGGGGCGCCGGCCGACCGGGGAGGTCTGGAGCCCCGAGCTCGGCGAGCGATTCCCCGGGCGCGACTGGATTCTCACGCGGATCCTGTGGCTGTCGGGACGCGAGGTGGGGAGGAACCGCCTCGGCAGCGTCGATACGATGAGGCGGTACATCTACATCCATGGCAGCCCCGACTCCGTGCCGATGGGCAAGCCCGGCTCGATCGGCTGCGTCCGCATGCGCAACCAAGACATCGTGGAACTGTTCGACCGGGTACCGGCCGGAACCCCCGTCGACATAGCCGGATAGCCGGAGTCCATGAGGGATCGCGTCGTCGCCGTCGTTCTATCGGGCCTGATCGGCTGGCTGGGGGGCGCTGCGGGCCTTGCGCTGCTCGCAATCGCCAACAGCCCGGCCTGGTTTCTGAGCCATCCCCTCGAGGCCATAGAGGGAGGAGCGGTCGGCTCCCTGACCTACGTGTTGGCGCCGGTCCTGATCATGAGCTGCGCCGCCCTGGCGGCGCCCGCGCGCATTTCGACCGGCATCACGGCTGCAATCGGCGTCGCCTGGCTCGCGCTTATTTTCGCCGGGTGGGCCCGCGGTTCGATGGCCCATGGCGGCGATTTCCCCTGGTGGGGCTTTGAGCGTTATTTTCTTTCGGTGCTCCCCGTGCCTTTCTGCTGCGCGCTGGCGTTCGCGCTTTCGTTTCGCAGAATGCGGCGCGGGCCGCCGCCATCCGGCGCGTCCGGGCGATGAAGATCTCCATCGTCGTCCCGGCGTTCAACGAGGAGCGCCTCCTGGCGGACACGCTCCTCAGCATCCGCGCGGCGCGGGCCGCGTTCGACGCGCGCGGCTGGGCCTCGGAGCTGATCGTCTGCGACAACAATTCCACCGACAGCACGGCGGAGATCGCCCGGGCAGAGGGCGCGGCGGTCGTCTTCGAGCCCATCAACCAGATCGCCCGTGCGCGAAACGCCGGCGCGGCGCGCGCGCGCGGCGATTGGCTGGTGTTCGTCGACGCGGACTCCCAGCCGAGCCTGCCGCTCTTCGACGACGTCGCCGCGCAGATCGAAGCCGGACGCTGCCTCGCGGGCGGGAGCACGGTAGCGCTCGAATCCGACCGCGCCTATGCCTGGCTATTCGTCCGTCTGTGGAATGCGCTCAGCCGGCTGTGCAAGTGGGGGGCGGGCTCCTTCGTCTTTTGCGACACCGGTGCGTTTCGGGAAATCGGCGGCTTCAGCCAGACCCTCTACGCGGCGGAGGAGATCGATCTATTCGCGCGGCTCAAGCGCCTGGCCCGCTCCCGGAGGCGCACCGTGGTGATACTGCACCGTAACCCGCTCGTGACCAGCGGGCGCAAGCTGCGGCTCTACAGCGTCGGCGAGCAACTGGCGTTTCTCTTGAAGATGGCGCTCTCTGCGGGTCGCTCGCTGCGCAACCGCGACGCGTGCTTCCCGTGGTACGACGGCCGCAGATAGCTACCGTCTGTTACACTTGCCCCGGCATGCTTCCACTATAGTTCCGCGCATCGTTTCCAGCCGGGCTTTCTACAAGTGCGTCTCCTGATATTAGCGTTTGCGGCGCCGTTCGCTCTCTCGGCTTGCCAAGGCAAGACCGATCCGCCTGGCGAAGCGCCGTCCAACGTACGCGCCGTGCCTGGAGACGGCCTGGCCGTCGTCTCCTGGGACATGCTTCCCGACCTGACCTATTGGATCTTCTACCAGCCCGGCAGCACGGTCGACGTCGCCACGCCCAATTCGATCGCCATCCGCCGCACTTTCTCGCCCCGGGTGGTCGCCAATCTCGCCAACGATACCCAATACGCGTTCGTGATGAACGCAACCCACGACGATAGCTCGGCCGGCCCGAACTCTCTTCCGGTCCTTGCCACCCCCAAACTTGCGGGACCCAGCTGGTCGCCGGGCACGGCGCTCGGCACGCCGCCCCAGAACCTGAAGTCGCTGGTGCTGGGCGGCGGCCGGTTCGTCGCGGTCGGTGACGCCGCGACCATCTTCGCCGGTGACTTCAACTACACCAGCAACAGTCCCAACCCGGGGGTGACCCAGTGGACTCAGATCCCGGCCGCCCAGCTTCCCCAGGGATTCACGGCGGACCTGAGTTGCGTGATATTCAACGGCACCTTCATCGCGCTGGGCACGGATGGCTCCATCATCGCGAGTACCGACGGGCTCAACTGGAGCAAGGGCGGCACGTCGGTTCCGGGGTCCGGCATGAATGGCCTCGCGTTCGGAGTCGTGTTCGGGACGTCGACCTTCGTTGCGGTCGGCAACGGCGGCCAGATCTTCACCACCACTGACTTGAATCAGTGGCATCAGGCGGGGGTAGGAATCACCACAAGCGATTTGACCAGTGTCTCCGTCCTCAACCAAGGTTTCGTCGCGACAGGTACGAACGGCACGCTGCTGACCAGCCCGACCGGCGGCGTAAACGATTGGACACAGATACCGTTGAATCCGAACACGACCAACACGCTCCGCAGCGCGGTCTATACTCCGTTCACGCCCAATGTCCACTACGTTGCCGTTGGCGATGCGGGAACGATCGTCGTAAGTACTGTGTTCACCGATTGGACCGTGATCACCTCGCCCCTGACCCAGGATCTGCGTAGCGTCACGGTGGGCGGTGCGTCCGCCTCGCGCATCCTCGCCGTCGGACAGGGCGGCGCGGTAGTCTACAGCGACGACGGGGTTGCCGGCACCTGGCAGACGGCACCGCCGCCGGGATCTTCAAACAATCTGGCGAGCGTCCTGTTTTCCTCGGGTTTGTACCTCGGAGTGGGCGACGCCGGCGCCAACGTGGTTTCCAGATGAGTCGGGACGGCTGCGCTAGCGCGCGTCGAGCACCCGGATGCGGGTGTTGCCTACCCAATCGACGAGCGGTGTGAGGTCGGTGAGCGTCTCGCCGCGCACCAGCGCAATGTGCGTCGCGTCGGCCGGATTCTGGTTGAAGGTCGGGTCGACCGCGCGCCAGCCGGAGTCGACCAGGCTCTCCGCCCAGGTGTGGTAGAGAAATCCCTGGTTCTCGGGCGAGTAGACCAGGCCATTGACCACGCGCGTCGGCACCTCCAGCGCGCGCATCAGCGCGGCGTACAGATAGGCGTGGCCCTGGCATTCGCCGCGTTTCGCGTCGAGCACATCCAGCGCCGAAAAAGTGTCGACCGCCTCCTTCGCGATGTTCCGATCGAGCCAGGCGAGAACCGCCTCGACCTTGTCGGCCGCGGAAGCGCGCTGCCCGGCGATCGATTGGGCGAGTTTCCGGATCATCGGGTCGCGGCTCTGCACGGTGCTCGAGGGCAGCAGCGCCGTCGCGCTCGTGCCGTCCTCCGCGGCGGCGCGCGCCGCATCGATTTCGCAGACCAGGTCGCCCGCGGAGCCCGCGCAGCGCTGGCGTGAATCGGACAGAGGGACCCGCGCAGGGCTCGGCGCAAGCAGCGTGAACTTCAGGTACTTCGCCCGGCGCGGATCCGGCAGGCTCAGCGGCGACTTGACCAGACTCCAGCTGACGAGCACTTCATCTTTGTTCAGTGCCGCGCTCGTCAGATAGCTCTTCGCCGTGCGCTCATCCTCGAGCGCCGAGACGATGATGCCGTTCAGCCCCAGCTCCAGCACCGGCAAGCCGCGCTCGTCGATCCACGTAGTGCTGTGCAATCCGAGCATGTCGGTCTGGACCTTGAACGCATTTCCGGAAAACAGGTCGCTCGCCTCGTACGCCACGATGCGTTGCGTCGCGGGGTCGATGCCCCGCGTCTCCCCGTTGAACACCAGCCACTGGAATTCCCGGCCCACGCGCAGGCCCTCGAGCACAGGAAGCAGGCCGAGCGCCCCGGAAGGATAGAGCGGGCCCGAAAGCGTTTCCTCCTTCTGCTCCGGAGGCCGGCCCGCAGTCGCGACCCGGTAGCGTAGCCTTTCCTCGCGCACCTCGCCGCTCACCTCCTGCTCGGTGCCGTCGAGCAGGTAGCGATAGCTGAAGCGCACGAGACGCGCGTTCTCGTCGACGGTGTCGATCGAATGCACCTGGACCCGCTTCTCGTAGCCCAGCAGGCGGAACCTGAGGACGGCTTCTCCCTGCAACTCATACGTGCCGCCGCCGGCAGGCGTGACGCGGGTATGGGAGAACCCGATCTTGGCCCCGTTGAAGACGATTCCGGTCCAGTACTCCGGCTGCGGAAGGTTGGCGAGCGAGTAGCGCGGCGGCTGTGGCGGCGCTCCGGCGTCGCGAAAATACTGGCCCGCACAGCCCGAAAGAAAAATCAGGAGCGCCGAGACCAGCGCCGAAGCTGCGGTCCGCGCCTTCATCGGCCGAAGAGCGCGCGGACCTTCGCGGCATCGGGGCGCTCGACCACGCCTTTTTCCGTGATCAGTGCACTGACCAGCGAAGCGGGCGTAACGTCGAACGCGGGATTGGCAACGGCAACACCTTCGGGCGCCCAGCGCACGCCTGCGAAACCCGTGACTTCGGCTGCGCCGCGCTCCTCGATGGGGATTGCGGAGCCGTCGGCGATCGCGGTATCGATGGTGGAGACCGGAGCGGCCACATAGAATGGAACGCCGTGCCGCTGCGCCAGGACCGCGAGAGTGTAAGTCCCGATCTTGTTCGCGACGTCGCCGTTGGCCGCGATCCGGTCCGCGCCTACGATCACCAGGTCCACCTCGCGCCGGCTCATGAGATGCCCGGCGGTGCTGTCGGTGATAAGGGTGACCGGAATGCGTTCCTGGATCAGCTCCCACGCGGTGAGGCGCGCGCCCTGGAGGTAGGGCCGTGTCTCGCTCGCGATGACCGAGATGCGTTTGCCGGCATCGCGCGCCGAACGCACCACGCCAAGCGCCGTTCCGTGACCGGCCGTCGCCAAGGCGCCCGTGTTGCAGTGGGTCAGGATGCGCGCGCCGTCGGGTATCAGGGCGGCGCCGGCCCGGCCCATGGCGCGGTTGGCCTCGAGGTCGGCGTGAAACAGGGCAAGGGCCGCCTGGGTGAGCTTCAGCGCCGCGGCTTCGGGATCCGCGGCTTGCGCGCCGAGCACCGAGCGCATGCGCTCGAGGGCCCAGAAAAGATTGACCGCGGTCGGCCGGCTCTCGGCGAGGGTCTTGAAGGCGTCGTCCATCGCCTCGGCGAATTGCGCGGGGGCGCGATGCTTCTCGCGCTGCGCCTCGAGGGCGACGCCGAATGCCGCGGCGCAGCCGATCGCGGGAGCGCCGCGCACCACCATGGCGCGGATGGCCACGGCCACCTCGGCGGCGCTGCCGCAGCTCACGTACTCGAACCGCCCCGGCAGCAGGCGCTGGTCGATCAGCTCCAGGCGCCCGTCGCGCCAGCGCAGCGTCTCGACCGCCGTCGCCTCAGATGACGCGCTCATTGCCGCCGTCGACCGGCACCTGGGCGCCAGTGGTCTTGGCGAACAACGGCCCGCACATCTCGGCCGCGAGCTCGGCGACGTCGCGGCTGGTGACTTCGGTGCGCAGGATGTTGTTGGTCTTGTACGCCTCGACCGTCATGCCGTACTGCTCAGCGCGTTGCGAGAGGACTTCCTCGGTCCACAGGCCGGTGTCGAACACCGCGTTGGGATGCAGCGTGTTGATACGTATTCCGTCCGCGCCCCATTCGAGAGCGGCGACACGCGCGAGCTGATTCAGCGCAGCTTTCGACGCCGAATAGGCGGACGCGCCCGGGCCGGGAGCCGGGACGTTCTTGGAGCCGATCACCACCACCCGGCCGCCGCGCGGTGCGAGCTTGAGGAAAGGATGGCAGAGGCGCATCAGGAGCAGGTTGGCGTCGAGATTCACGCTCATCGCCTTGCGCCATTCGTCCGCAGGAAGATCGGCGATCCTGCGGCTCGCGGGAAAGATGCCGGCGTTCAGCACCAGCATGTCGATGCCGCCAAATGCCGCGACTGCGCGGGCGAGGGCGGCGTCGACCTGCTTCTCGTCGGTGATATCGCAGCGCCACCCGACAAAGTCTGCGCGCGCATGGAGCGACTCGATCTTCGCGTCCCGATCGAGGCCGATCACCGCCGCCCCGCGCGCGAGGAATGCGGCCACCGCCGCCTTGCCGATCCCCGAGGCCGCGCCGGTAATCAGCGCGACCTCGCCTGAAAATGCCAGGGGCTTGCCGCCCTTCTTGAGCTTGGCCTGCTCGAGGTCCCAATACTCCACGTCGAAGATATCCTGGGAGGGCAGGGCTTCAAAGCCGCCGAGCGACTCGGCGCGCAGGATCACGTCAATGGTGTGGTCGTAGATCTCGGCGACGATGGCCGCTTCCTTGGCCGTGCGGCCGGCCGCGGCGAGACCGAATCCCGGGTCGAGCACGACTCTCGGCGCTGGATCGAGCATGGTCTTGGGCTCTCTCGCCTTAGGCGCGTGCTCGTTGAAGTACCGCTTGTACTCCGCGGCATACCGGTCGAGGCCCGTGCCGAGCATGGGCGTGCGCTTGGTGCGGATCACGTGATCCGGCGTTGCCGGACCTCGCTGAGTTATCGTCGACACTTGGGGATGCCGCGCAAAGGCAAGGGTGTGGTGGTCGGTTACGGTGCGCACTATGAAAGGAGCACCGGCCAGATCTGAGAGCTTGCGTCGAAGCTCAGCCTGTGCATGGAGGTCGATCTTGCCCGCGCTAGCCCACTCGTGGACGACCACCCAGGCTTCCTTCGATTCGAGATACTTTTCGGCGAGCGTCACCAGCTCGATCATGCGCTCGTACGACTCGCGGGCCGTGTCGCCGAAGGAAAAAATGCCGTGGTTGAGAAGGACCATCCCCACCGTCTCAGCGGTTCCCTGCCGCTTGAACTCCCTGGCGCAGAACTGCGCGAGATCGAATCCCGGCATGAGATAGGGGATCACCACGCAACGCTTGCCGTAGATCTCGCGGATGCGCTTTTCCCCGTCTTTGGTGTTCGTCACCGAGAGCACCGCGTCGGCGTGGGTGTGGTCGACGAACTTCTGCGGCATCAGCCCATGCAGGATGGTCTCGATCGAAGGCGCGGGGGCCGAAGCCCTGAGCATGTGGGTGACGAGCTGGTTGACCATCTCGGGATCGGACAATGAAGGAAGTTCGGCAAGCCGCAGCACGTGGGCGAGCCGCACCGGAGAAAAGCCCTGAGGCTCGATCGTCTCCAGGTCCCAGCCGCTGCCCTTCACGTAGAGGATGGTTTCTTCCTCGCCGAAGAGGTTCTGCTCCCGGACCTTGACCGAGGTATTGCCTCCGCCGTGCAGCACCAGGGACTTGTCGCGGCCGAGCAGCCGCGAAGTGTAGACACGCAGCCCCAGGTCGCCTTTGAACTGCCTCGCCTCTTCCTCGTTCCAAGCGCTTCGCATTGCCGTCCTGTCGTACTATTGACCCACGCGGATTATAAGGCGCTCATGCCCCCACAGTTCACCGTTCGCATAATGAATTGGCGCGATGCGCTGCCGCTCGCGCGACCGGTGCGCGAGAAGGTGTTCATCGAGGAGCAGAATGTGCCGCGCGAGCTCGAATGGGATGAATGGGACGAGCGCTGCGATCATGCTCTCGCCTGCGACTCGGCCGGCAATCCGATCGGCACGGCGCGTCTGCTCCCCGACGGGCGCATCGGGCGCATGGCGGTATCGAAGGAGTGGCGGCGAAAGGGAGTGGGCAGTGCGCTGCTCGCCGCCCTGCTGGACCGTGCTCGCGGACGCGGCACCACACGCTCGCTGCTCCACGCCCAGACTCAGGCGGCGGGGTTCTATCGGCGTTTCGGCTTCAGCGAGCGGGGAGAGGAGTTCCTAGAAGCCGGGATCCCGCACGTCGAGATGACGCTCGACCTTGTCCCTCGGACAGGGTCAGCCGGTAGCTGACCGTTCCGCTAGCGCCGCCGTCTTCGCGGTAGCTGCGCTCGTGAAATTCGACGCGTCCGTCGTTCGTGAAGCACAAGACCGTAGAGCACCGCGTTCCGTAACCACCGGCAGCGAGGATCCGGATTGCCGAGAGCCTCTCCTCCAGCTCGACGCTCACCCCGGTGCTCGGAAGCTCGGCGCTCGGGGCACGCTCGGTGTCGCTCAGGAGCTCGAACGCCGCAGCGGAATCGAAAGGCCGCCCCAGTTGCTTGGCGAGCTTCGCCCTGGCTCGCTCGACCTTGGGCCAAGGAGTATCCAGGAGATGGTTCGACAAGCCGTGGATGCCTCGCGCCACGCGCCGCGCATCGCCGCCGCGATTGGAGAGAAACCAAAGCGATTCGGTGTTCCCCACGAGAAGGCTGAAGCCGTTGTAGCTCATCGCCTTCTTCTGGACCTGCTTGATGTACCCGGAGGGGCCGGTCTTTCCGCTTAGAAAGTCGGACACCAGGGCGCCCCGCGAGGGTGCTGCCGTCATTTTGTCGGAGGGATTCCGGTAGTTGGTCAACGCGGCGAACCGTCCCCCGAGCGTGATCCCGAGCCAAGTGCCCCCCGCCTCGAGATCCCGCCCCGCGAGAACCCCTCGGTGATCATCCCAGAAGTCCGCAGGCGCCGACGGCCGCCGGAAATACTCGTCACGGTTGGCGGCAACGATCAGGCGGTAGGCCGGGT
>Ga0335084_10001774_pt1 | contig 20406 bp, 19 predicted proteins | sample Lox_Sample_44_FD_206721 | JGI IMG/M metagenome (GOLD analysis project Ga0335084, IMG submission 206721) | Soil microbial communities from Loxahatchee National Wildlife Refuge, Florida, United States - Lox_Sample_4.4 | ecosystem: Environmental > Terrestrial > Soil > Wetlands | place: USA...
ACTTCGTGTCGCGGCCGAGTGAGCCGACTTGAGCGGCCAGCGCGACGAGGAGCCGCTCGAGCTCGACCCGACCCCCGCGGAGGACGACGCGTTCGACGACCCCGAGTCACTCGAGCGCCTGCGCGCCAACGCCTTCGAGAGCGTGGGCGCGCCCTACGCCGAGGGCATCCTGTACGGGATCGGCCTGGCCGAGGGACTGAGCGACGCGCTGCGCGTCGCCGGCCGCTTCGCCGGCGCGCACGGCGGCACGCCGGGTCACGCCGGGCCGGGACTCGACCTCCTGTTCCGCCCCGCCGGGCTGGACCGCCAACGCCGCTTCGGCGGCACACTGGCCGGCTCGGTCGAGGCCACCGTCCACCGCCGCCGCTACGGCGGCGCGGCGGAGCCGATCTGCCACGTGAGCGCGGGCTACTGCTCGGGCTGGTACTCGGCGCTGTTCGGCGAGTTCGTGCTGGTGCGCGAGCGCGCCTGCGCCGCCGCGGGCGCGCCGATGTGCGAGTTCGAAGCGCGGCCCGTCGAGCACTGGACGGGCCCGGGCGATGCCTGGGCCCAGCGGCTGCTCAAGTATCTCGACTTCGAGGCCATGCGCGAGGCCGCGGCCAAACGCCTCGCCGCCGACCTCGACGGCCCCGAAGGCGACATGATGGGCGCCTTCGACCCGCTCTCGCCCGCGGTGCACGTGTGGGGCCCCGTGATGATCCTGCCCTACTCGGGCGCCGGTGACTCGCTGGCCGCGCTCGAGACCATCACCGCCGATCTCGGCGAGCAGGCCATCCGCGTGGTCGTCCTCGACGTGACCGGCGCGCGCGTCGACGGCGTCGAGGCGCTGGGCCTCGTGCGCACGCTCGACGACCTGGCCCGCCGCGGCATCGAGAGCGTGATCGTGGGCGTTCGCGATGACGCCGCCGCCAGGTGGCTCGGCGAGAGACTCGCCCTGCCCCTGCGCGCGCGCGACATCTCGGAAGGCATCCGCCTCGCGTTCCAACTGGCTACGTTCGCCTGACGGCTCACTGCGCGGCCCTGCGGGCCTTGCCGGCTCGCTCAGGGCGGCCTTCGCCTCGCCTTCCAATTGGCTACGTTCGCCTGACGGCTCACTGCGCGGCCCTGCGGGCCTTGCTGGCTCGGCTCAGGGCGGCCTTCGCCTCGCCACGGTTACGTGAGCTGACGCACCTTCACGCCCGCTTCGCGGAACAGCGAGACGGAGACTTCGCCCAGCGGGAAGTCGGCGGCGTAGACGACCTCGGACAGGCCCGCGTTGATGATCATCTTGGTGCAGATGAGGCACGGGCAGAACGTGGTGTAGACGGTGCCGCCGCGCACGCTCACGCCGTGGTACGCGGACTGCGTGATCGCGTTCTCCTCGGCGTGACTGCACAGACACTCGTCGAGGCGGGTGCCGGACTCGGCGGCGCCCGCGCAGCGCGGGCAGCCGCCCTCGTTGCAGTTGCGGATGCCGCGCGGCGTGCCGTTGTAGCCGGTCGAGATGATGCGGCGGTCGAGCGCGATCACGGCGCCGACCTTGCGCTTGATGCAGTTGCTGCGCGAGGCGACCACGCGCGCGATGTTCATGAAGTACTCGTCCCACGGCGGCCGGTCGCGAAAGAACAGACGGTCGCGCAGCACCTCCTCGAGCTGCGCCTCGAGCGCAGCCAGGTCGCCCTCGTTGCGAATCACTCGGTCGGCGAGGTCGCGCACGGCGAGCAGCTGCTGCGCGGCGCGGTCGCCGCTGCCGAGCTCGCGCGCCTCGAGCGACTGGAAGGTCTCGAAGTCGGCGCCGTCGCCCGGCCGTGCGCGCGTGAGCGAGCGCTCGAAGCGCAGCCGCGGGTCGGCGTCGATCCACAGGAGCAGGAAGTCGCCGCCCGCGCGCAGCGCCTCGACCTCGGAGGGGTGGCGGATCGAGTCGATCACGTGGTTGCGGTCCGACGGCAGCATGCGCTGCACCCGCTCGGCCAGCACCGCCGAGCCGAAGCGCTCGCGCAGCGCGCGGCCGCGCTCGATCATGTTCTCGCGCGTGGGCTCGAGCCCGTCGCGCGCCAGGTCGGCGCGGATCACGTCGGAGAGCGAGGCCGGGTAGAAGCCGCGGCGCTCCAGCAGGCGCACCACCTCGCCTTTGCCTGCCGCGATCGTTCCGGCGACGCCGACCTTCATCGTCTCTCCTCCCCTGGGCTGCAGAGTAACACTTGCGTGCTAGCCTCGCGCCCGGTGAATCGCGTGCGGACACTCGTCACGGGCGCCGCCGGCTTCGTCGGGGGTCACCTGATTCCCGCCCTGCGCGCCGCCGGCCGCGAGGTCGTGGGCGTGCACCTGCCGGGTCTTCCGCCCGGGGCCGCCGGCGACGTGGACTGGCGCGCCTGCGACCTGCGGGACCGGGGAGCGCTCGCGCGGCTCGTGGCCGAGGTCCGCCCGGTCGAGGTGATCCACCTGGCTGCGCTTGCCGCGCCTGCGGAGGCCGAGCGCGCGCCGCTCGAGGCGCTGCGCGCCAACTATCTCGCGCTCGATTCACTGCTGGCCGCGCTCGCGGCCGCGCCCGCCCGGCTCCTGTTCGTGTCCACCGGCGAGGTCTACGGCCCCGCGCGCGCCGACGCACCGGCACGCGTCGAGAGCGATGCGCTGCGGCCCATGAACCTGTACGCGGCGACCAAGGCCGCGGGCGAAGTGCGCGTGGGCTGGGCGGTGGAGGACGCCGGGCTCGACGCCGTGATCGCCCGGCCGTTCAATCACACCGGGCCGGGCCGGCCGGCGCTGTACGCGGAGTCGTCGTTCGCGGAGCAGCTCGCGCGCATCGAGCGCGGCGCGCAGGAGCCCGTGCTGCGCGTCGGCAACCTCGCGCCCGTGCGCGACTACTCCGACGTGCGCGACGTCGCGGCCGCCTACGTGCTGCTGCTCGAACGCGGCGCGCGCGGTGACACGTACAACGTGTGCTCGGGCGTGCGCCGCTCGATGCGATCCGTGCTCGAGCGCCTGATCGCGCGCTCGAGCGCGCGGCCGCGGGTCGAAGTCGACCCCGCGCGCTTCCGCGAGCTCCCGCCCGACGGCGTGGCGTTCGCGGGCGACGCCAGCCGCCTGCGCGCGCTCGGCTGGGCGCCGCAGCGCTCCGCGGACGACGCCTTCGACGCGCTGCTCGACGCCTACCGGGCCGCGGCTTGAGTCAACAGGCGCGCGCACCAGCGGTCGCCGGACTGGATCTCGCTCGACTCCCGGGCGGTCGCGAACGGGTGACTCGCGAGCGCCCGCTCCAGGCTGACTCGTTCGCGCGCGAGATAGCCGGAGAGGATCGCCACGCGCCGCGCGCGCGCGAGCAGGTCGGCGAGACACGGCAGGAGCTCGTGCAAGAGGAGGTTCGCGACCACCACGTCGAAGCGCGCCCCGGGCGCGAGCGCGTCGAGCGTGGCGCAGGCCAGACGCAGCGGCAGCCCGTTGCGCGCGCGGTTCTCGGCCGCGTTCACCAGCGCCACGGGATCGGCGTCGATGCCGGTCGCGGCCGCCGCGCCGCGGCGCAGCGCGCCCAGGCCCAGGATCCCGCTGCCGGTGCCGAGGTCGAGCACCGTGTCTCCGGGCCGCAGCGCCTCCTGCAAGAGCTCGAGCGAGAGCCGGGTGGTCGCGTGCTCGCCCGAGCCGAACGCCTGCTGCGGGTCGATCACGAGCTCGGGCGAGCCGGCCTGGGCGCAGAAGCTCGGCCGCACCCACAGCCCGCCGATGCGCCGGGGCGCGAGCCCCGCGCGCCAGGCGACCTCCCAGTCCTGCGCCACCACGGGCGCGAGCTCCACGAGCCGGACCGCGCGCGCCGGGTCGGCCAGCGCGCGCAGCGCCTCGGCGGGCGCGCCCGCGGCCGCGAACCACGCGCGCAGCTCGACCCGCTCGAGCGCGCCGTCGGCGGCGCGCTCCTCGATGCCGGAGGTGCCGAGTGACCACAGCTCGGCCACCAGGCGCTCCGCCTCGGCCTGCGGCGCCTCGAGCCGGGCGATCCAGCTTTCGGCGGGCGCTCGCCTGCGCACTCTGGCTCCTCCTCCCCGGCGCGTCCGCGCGCGCCGACAACATGCTGTCCTATCTCACTCACGTGGGCATCGGGCAGCTCCGGCTCCTGTGGTCGCGCGAGTCACTCACGCCGGAGAAGATCGCCCAGCTGCCGCCCGAGGAGCGCACCAACTACGAGGCGTTCCGCAGCGCGATCGCCTTCGGAGAGTCGCTCGGCCTCAGGCAGACCACAAGCTACAGCCGCCTGGCCGACACGGGGAAGGACTGGCTGGTGCAGGTGGTGACCGCCGCGCCCGCGAACGCGCTGCGGCCGGTGGAGTGGTGGTTCCCGATCGTGGGCAGCGTGTCGTACCGCGGCTACTTCGACGCGGCGCGCGCGCAGGCCTTCGCCGACGAGCTGCGCTCGGAGGGCCTCGACGTGTATCTGCGGCCCTCGCCGCTCTACTCCACGCTGGGCTGGTTCGAGGACCCGCTGCCCCGCCCGATCCTGCGCTGGCCGATCGAGGAGCTGGTCGACACCGCGATCCACGAGCAGACCCACCTCACGGTGTACGTGCCGAGCGACGTGTCCTACGACGAGAGCCTGGCCACGTTCGTCGCGCACCACGCGACGCTGCAGTATTTCGCCGACCGGCCCGAGCTCGCCGAACGCGCCCGTGAGGCCTTCGCCGACGAGCTCACGTTCGCGCGCCTGTTGAACGAGCTGCGCAACGCGCTCGATGCGCTCTACGCCGAGAAGCTCACGCCCGAAGAAGCGCGCGCGCGCCGCGCGCCGATCTTCGCGCGCTACCAGACCGAGGTGTACGCGGCGCAGCCCTGGAAGAGCCAGCGCTTCGCGCGCTTCCAGTCACTCGAGCTCAGCAACGCGTGGATCGTCGGGAACCGCGACTACTTGGGCCTGGTGCCTTGCTTCGAGCGCGAGCTCGCCGGCCTGGGCGGCGACCTGACGGCGTTCGTGAAGGCCCATCGCGAGAAGCCGGGTCACCGGCCCGAGGGCTGCGAGGAGGCGAAGTGACTCGCCCCTTCGTGTTCCTCGACCGCGACGGCACGCTGATCGAGGACCGCGGCTACGTGCACAAGCTCGAGGACTACGCGCCGTTGCCGGGCGCCTACGAGGCGGTGCGCGCGCTGCGCGCCGCGGGCTTCGGGACCGCGATCGTCACCAACCAGTCCGGGATCGGACGCGGTCTGTACGGCGAAGACGACTACGGGCGCTTCCAGGCGCACCTGCGCCGGGACTTCGCCGCGCACGGCGCGGAGCTCGACGCCGACTACCACTGCCCGCACCGGCCGGACGCGGGCTGTGAGTGCCGCAAGCCGCGGCCGGGGCTGGTCGTGCGCGCGCAGCGCGAGCTGGCGGTGGATCTCGCGCGCAGCTGGGTGATCGGCGACCAGGACAGCGACGTGGGCCTGGCGCGCGCGGTGGGCTGCGCCGCGGTGCGGATCGGAGCCGATGCTTCGAGTCTGCTCGAGGCGGTGCGCCGCTACGTGCTAGCCGAATCCCGGTAGCCAGCCGAACCAGCGCAAAGCGACCAGCAGGATGGCGAGCACCATCAGCACGTTCCAGACGCGATTCACCCGCTTCCAGTGCGCGGCGCGCTGCGCCTTCCAGGTCTCCGGGTCGACGTTGTCGGGCCTGCGAGCCATCGGCGCGGGATCTTACCAGTCGCGCCACTCCGGATTCAGCCAGGGCGCGACGCGCGGACCCGGCCGCGCGAGCTCGACGTCGAGCGCGCCGGCGCGGCGTGTCTCCCACAGGCTGATCGCGCGCGCGCCCAGACGTGCGCGCACCGCCGGGTGCGGCAGCGGCGAGCGCGGGCGGCGGCCCGCGCTGGCGATCGCGACCACGGGCTCGAGCGCATCGAGCCACTCCGGATCGCTCGAAGTCGCGCTGCCGTGGTGACCGAGCTTGAGCACGTCGCACTGCGGGAGTGTGCCGGCGAGCGCGCGCTCGACCGCGCCGGGCGCGTCGCCGCCGAGCAGCGCACAGGCCCGCGGACCGCCGACCTGCAGCACGAGTGACCCGGCGTTCGTGGTCGGAGCGAGATACTCGACCGGCGGCCAGTGCACGCGCAGCGCGAGCTCGCTCACGCCGAGCGCGTCACCCGCGGCGATGATCCGGACGCGCACGCCCAGCCGCGCCGCTGCCAGGCGCAGCGGACGCAGCGCCGGGGCGGCGTGTGTCTCGCGGCCGAGCCACAGCTCGCCGACGGGCACCCCGGCGAGCACGGCGGGCGCACCGCCCACGTGGTCCAGGTCGGCGTGAGTCAGCGCCAGTGCATCGAGCTGGCGCACGCCGAGCGCGCGCAAGCCCGGCACGACGACCGAACGCCCGGCATCGAAGTCGGCCGCGCGCGTGCCCGTGTCGACCAGCCACGCGTGCCGCCCGGCGCGCACCAGCACCGCATCGCCGTGACCCACGTCGAAGAAGCTGAGTCGCGGGGCGTCGACCGGCTCGTTCTCCGCCGGCCACGCCAGCCAGAGACTCAGCGCGGCGACGGCGGCCGAGCACGCGCAGAGCGCGCGCCGCCGCTGCGCGGCGCCGCGCGCTCCGTAGGCCAGCGCGGCGAACAGAGCGGCCCGCGCGACGCGGTCGCGCGGGCCCGCGAGCAGGTCGGGCGTCGCGAGCAGCTCGAGCCCTCGCACCCCGAGCTCCGCCGCGGCCCGTGCCAGCGGGGCCAGCACCGGCACCAGCCCGGCCGCGAGCGCCGGCGGCACGACCGCGGCGCCGAACCAGGGCACCGCGAGCGCGTTGGCGAGCAGCCAGCCGGCCGGCAGGGGCGCGCCCAGCCCGGCCGCGAGCGGCGCGGTGATCGTGCCCGCGGCCAGCGAGGCGTGCGCCAGACCGCGCAGCGCGCCCGCCGGCGCCCGCCACAGCAGGAGCCCCGCCACGGCCGCGAACGACATCTGGAACGACGCCTCGAAGAGCGCTCCCGGATCGAACGCGAGCACGACCAGGGCCGCGGCGGCCAGCGCGTTCCAGCCCAGCCCGCGGCGTCCGCCGAGCAAGGCGATGCCGCCCGCCGCGGCCATCGCCGCCGAGCGCAGCGCCGGCGCCTCGAGTCCGCACAGCGCCGCGTAGCCGAGCCCGGCTGCCGCCGCAGCGACCATGCCCGCCGCGCGCGCGGCGCGCACCCACGCCAACGCGCGCAGGCGGCCGAGCAGCCCGGTGACACAGATCTGTGTCAGCCAGAACACCCACACGATGTGCGTGCCCGAGACCGACAACAGGTGCGTCGTGCCCGAGTCGGAGAAGGCGGCGCGCAGCGGCTCGTCGAGACGCGAGGTGTCGGCGACGGCCATGGCGCGCAAGAGCGCCCCGGCGCGCGTGGGCAGCGCGGGCGGATCGAGGGTCTCGGCCACGTGCCGGCGGGCGCGTTCCAAGAGGGCGGCCGGGCCCTGCGGCGGAAGACCGATCGGGGCCAGCGCCTCGCCGCTCTGCCTCGCCAGCCGCAGCACGCCGCGGCGCGCGAGGCGCCGCGGCGAGTCACTCGCGCCCGGGTTCGAGGGCGGGCGCAGCGGCTCGAGCCGCACGCGCGCGAGCGCCTGCTGGCCGGGGAGCAACTCGCAGGCCTCGCCGCGCGCGAGCAGCAGCGCCCGGCCCGGCCGCGCCCCGTGCAGCCACACGGTGACCCGGCACGCGCCATGACTGGCGCGCGGTGCCTCGAGCAGGGTGACCGCCACCGGGCCGGGCTCCGCCGTCGGCACGGGGGCGTGCAGGCGCAGGCCCAGCGCGAGGGCGCCGAGCGCCCCGCCGAGCGCCGCTTCGGCAGTCCGGCTGCGCGGAAACAGCGCCCACAGCGCAGCGAGCACGCCCGCCGCGCCGGCAGCCCATGCCGGCTCGAGCTCGAGCCCGTCCTCGAGCCAGATTCCCGCCGCAAACGGCGCCAGCAGGAGGAGTAGAGGGACGCCGGTCAGTGCAGCGTGCGCAGGACCTGGGGGGCGCCGAGCTGCTCGCGCAGCCGCTCGAGGAACACGCCGACCACCTTCAGTGACTCGTCGATCTTCTGCAGCTCGCCCACGAACTGCCCGACCAGCACCTGGGCCTCGGCGAGCGTCTTGTCTTCGGCCTGCGGCAGCGAGCGGTAGGCCGAGGCGAGGCAGGCCATCAGCGCCTCCCAGTCATCCGACGACGGGCGGCTCTGCGCGACCTGTTCGAAGACCGGCACGAACTGCTCTGCAAACGCAGGGCTGACTCCGTAGCGACCTTCCAGGAGCTCGACGATCTTCCGGTGAAACGGCGACATGCGCCGCGTGAGTAGCAAGCTCGGTGCCAAACGCGGCTCCCGCCGGGCGTTCGCGCGAATCACCCCGCCCTACACCCAGCTGCGTCAGGAGTTGCGCAGCCCCGTGGCGCGGAGCGCTCTCGGGGCTGCCGGCGCAAGGAGAAAAGCTTTCCCGCTGCGGAGGACCGCGCTTCTCACCGCCAGCCGGGCGGAACGCCGGCGGCCTGCGCGCGGTCTTCGAGCTCGTCGAGCTCGTGCTGCGCCGCGCTCTCCAGCTTGTCGAGCTTGTCGAGGTAGTTCGCGGCGATGGTCTCCGACTCCTCGGGCACCTTCTCGCGCGCGCGTTGGATCATGGCCAGCCGCTCGTGCAGCTGACGGAAGCGCTGGCGCCAGGCGGCCTCGTTCATGCCGTCGTACACGCCGTCGACCTTGGACAGGTCGATCTCGGTGAGTCGCAGCTCGCCCTGGGCCGGGTCGATCGCCACTTGGAAGTGATTGAAGAAGGGCATGCCGAGCAGGCCCTCGCTCATGGTGTCGAGCACCGCCATCTCGACGTTCTCGACGGCGACGTCGCCCACGCGCACGAGCGGCATCACGATCAGCGGCACGAGCGCGGGCTTGCCCGAGATGCCCACCAGCGAGATGCGCGGCGTGTCGTCGTCGATCTCGATCCCCAGCTCGCGCACCACCCAGGCGGGCACGGTGTTGAGCGAGGCGCCCGTGTCGACCTTGAACTCGCACTGGGCGCGGTCGGCGAGGGTCACGTTGAGCGAGATCTCGTGACTCGCCTTCTCGAAGTGCAGCACGTGCACCCGTCCGGGCCGCGAGCCGTCCTGCGGCTCCAGCGCGAGCACGCGCGAGGCGGAGCGCTTGCTGGCGGGCTGCGCCGGACTTGCCGCCGCGGGGCTGGGGGCGCTGGTGGGCGCCGGCGCACTCGCGGGCTTCTTGCCGCGCGTCGGCTGCACGGTCACCGTCGCGCCCGGGGGCACCTGGGCGCGGTCGTCGGTCACGTGCACCTGGCCCTCGGAGTCGACCCAACGGTACAGATCGGCCCGCGCGCCGGCAGCGAACGCGCAGAGTGACAGGCAAGCCGCGGCAACCACGAGCTTCCCACGCATGTCCCGCTCCCGAACGGACTAGGAAAGGTCCGACTCGGGGGTAGGATCGGCGGCGGGTGTGTCCGACTTGACCCCGTCGGTCACCTCGGATGGGGTCAGCTCGGGCGGGGTTACTTCAGCGGGCACCTCGGGGTGGAAGAAGCGGTGCACGATGGCAGCCGCGCGCCGGCCCAGCTTGGGCACCGCTGCGAGCTCCTCGAGCGTCGCGGCGCGCACCTTCTCCAGGCTGCCCAGGTGGCGCAGCAGCGCGCGCCGGCGGGTCGGGCCGATGCCCGGCAGCTCGTCGAGGATCGAGCGGAACTGCGACTTGCGGCGCAGCTCGCGGTGATAGGAGATCGCGAAGCGGTGTGACTCGTCGCGCACCCGCTGCAGGAGCAAGAGCGCCGGCGAGTCGGTCGCAAGCAGGATCGGGTCCTTCACGGCCGGCAGGAACAGCTTCTCGCGCTTCTGCCCGCCGTGGCGCAAGACGCGCGGTGAGGCTGACTCCTCGTCGCGCTCCTTGGCCAGCGAGGCCAGCGCGATGCCCTCGACGCCCAGGTCCGTGAACAGCGCGCGCGCCGCGTTGAGCTGGCCCTTGCCGCCGTCGAGCAGCAGGAGGTCGGGCGCGGGCTCGCTCTCGAGTCTCTCGAGCCGCCGGCGCAGCACCTCGCGCATGGCTCCGTAGTCGTCGCCCGGCTGGGTCTCGCGCAGCTTGTATTTCCGGTAGCCGGCCTTGTTCGGGCGCGCGTCTACGAACGAGACCCGCGACGCCACGCCCAGACTGCCCTGCAGGTGCGAGATGTCGTAGCACTCGATCGTGACGGGCACGCGCTCGAGCCGCAGCGCCTCGCGCACCGACTCGAGCAGCTCGGCCGTGTTCTGCTCCTTCTGGTCGCGCGCCTGGAGCGCGAGCGCGGCGTTCCGGGTCGCGAGCTCGACCAGCCGGCGGCGTTCGCCGCGTTTGGGCAGCGCGATCTCGACCGCGTGCCCGGCGCGCTCGCGCCACAGCTCCTCGAACGCCGCGGCGCTCTCGAGCTCGACCGGTACCAGCACCTCGCGCGGGATCTCGCGCTCGGCGTAGAACTGGGTCAGGAACGAGCCGAGCGCCTCGGCGTCGTCGCCCGCCACGTCGCGGAACTGGTACGAGGCGCTGCCCGCGATCTTGCCCTGTCTCACGTGCAGCGCCTGGATCTCCAGCCGCGGCCCCTCGCGCGCGATGCCGAACGCGTCGCGGTCCACGAACTGGCGCGAGACCATGGCCTGTGACTCGACGGTGCGCTCGACCGCGCGCACGCGGTCGCGCAGCCGGCCCGCCTCCTCGAAGCGCTCCGCCTCGGCGGCAGCGCGCATGCGCTGCTTCAGCTCGGCCAGCAGGTCCTCGGCCTTGCCGCGCATGAACAAGGCGGCCCCCGAGACCAGCTCGCCGTAGGCCTCGTCCGAGATGCGCCCGCAGCACGGCGCCGCGCAGCGTCCGATCGAGTGCTCGAGACACGGCCGGCCCTGGCGCCGGTAGCTGCGGAACACCGGGTCGCTGCAGGTGCGCAGCGGGAAGATGCGCTGCAGGGTGGCCAGCGTCTCGCGCAGCGAGAGACTCGAGGTGTACGGCCCGAAGTACAGCGCTCCGTCGCGCGCGAAGCGCCGTGTCTCGGTGAAGCGCGGGTACGGCTCCTCGGGATCGAGCCGCAGGGCGAGGTAGTTCTTGTCGTCGCGCAGCCGCACGTTGAAGCGCGGCTTGTGCTGCTTGATCAGCTGGTTCTCGAGCAGCAGCGCCTCTTTCACGTTGGCGGTGGCGATCACCTCCACGTCGGCGATGCGCTCGACCAGAAACGGCACCTGCATGCGGCCGTCGCCGCCGCGGTTGAAGTAGCTGCGCACGCGCGCGCGCAGGCTCTGCGCCTTGCCCACGTAGAGCACGCGCGCGTCGGCGTCGCGGAACAGGTAGACGCCGGGCTCGACCGGGAGCAGCGCGATGCGCTCCTCGAGCGGAGTCACCGCCGCCTGCGCCCGCCGCCCCGTCTGCCGCCGGGCCCGCGCATGCCGCCGCCGCGCCGGGGCGAGGCCGCAGCGGGCTGGCTCGCGCCGGCTTCGCCCTCGTAGCCCGCCAGCAGCGCGCCCTCCTCGAGTGTCTTGATGCGGTCGCGCAGCTCGGCCGCGCGCTCGAAGTCGAGGTCCTCGGCGGCCTTGCGCATCTGCGCGCGCAGCTTCTGGACCTCGCTGCGCAGCTCCTCGGGGCTGAAGTCGAGGTCGGCCGCCTTCGGCACCGTCACGTAGTCGGCCTCGTACAGGCTGTCGGAGAGCGCCGTGATCGCGCTCTCCACGGTGCGCGGAGTGATTCCGTTCTTCTCGTTGTACTCGGCCTGGAGCGCGCGCCGGCGCGTGGTCTCGGCCATGGCGTCGCGGATCGAGTCGGTCTCGACGTCGGCGTAGAGCAGCACCAGCCCGCGCACGTTCCTGGCGGCGCGGCCCATGGTCTGGATCAGCGAGCGCGTCGAGCGCAGGAAGCCCTCCTTGTCGGCGTCGAGAATCGCGACCAGAGACACTTCGGGCAGGTTCAGGCCCTCGCGCAGCAGGTTGATCCCGACCAGAACGTCGAACTCGCCGTTGCGCAGGTCGCGCAGGATCTCGGTGCGCTCGATCGTCGGCACCTCGGAGTGCAGGTAGCGCACGCGGATCCCCACGTCCTGGTAATAGCTGGTCAGCTCCTCGGCCATGCGCTTGGTCAGCGTGGTCACCAGCACGCGGTCGCCGAGCGCCACGCGCTCGCGGATCTCGCCGAGCAGGTCCTCGACCTGGTTCTTGGCCGGCCGCAGCACGACCTGGGGATCGATCAGACCCGTGGGGCGGATGATTTGTTCGACCACCACGCCCACGCTCTTCTCGAGCTCGTACTCGGCCGGGGTGGCCGACACGAACAGCACCTGGCCGACGCGCTGCTCCCACTCCTCGAAGCGCAGCGGCCGGTTGTCCACCGCCGAGGGCAGCCGGAAGCCGAAGTCCACCAGTGTGTCCTTGCGCCGGCGGTCGCCGCGGAACATGCCGCCGATCTGCGGCACGGTCACATGACTCTCGTCGACGAAGCACAGGAAGTCCTTGGGGAAGTAGTCGATCAGCGTGTACGGCGGCTGGTCGCGCACCCGACCGTCGAGCCAGCGCGAGTAGTTCTCGACGCCGTGGCAGAAGCCCATCTCGGACAGCATCTCGAGGTCGTACATGGTGCGCTGCTCGATGCGCTGCGCCTCGAGCAGCTTGTTCTCGCCCTTGAACTGCTGGATGCGCTCGTCGAGCTCGCCGCGGATGCCCTCGATCGCGCGCTCGAGCCGCTCGCGGGTCTGCACGTAGTGACTGTTCGGGAACACCACGGCCACGCGCGGCTTGGCGAGCACGCGCGCGCGCAACGGGTCGATCTCGGAGATGGTGTCGACCTCGTCGCCGAAGAACTCGACTCGGATCGCACGCTCGTCTTCGTAGGCCGGAAACACCTCGACCACGTCGCCACGCACGCGGAACGTGCCGCGGTGGAAGTCGAGGTCGTTGCGGTCGTAGAGCATGTCGACCAGCTTGCGCGTGAACTCGTCGCGGCGCATGCGCTGGCCGACTTCGACGTAGGCGTGCATCTGGCCGTAGGTCTCGGGCGAGCCCAGGCCATAGATGCACGAGACACTCGCCACCACGATCACGTCGCGCCGTGACAACACCGAACGCGTCGCGGAGTGGCGCAGCTTGTCGATCTCCTCGTTGATCGAGGAGTCCTTCTCGATGTAGGTGTCGGTGGTCGGGATGTAGGCTTCGGGCTGGTAGTAGTCGTAGTAGCTGACGAAGTACTCGACGGCGTTCTTGGGGAACAGCTTCTTGAACTCGCCGTAGAGCTGCGCGGCCAGGGTCTTGTTCGGCGCCATGACCAGCGTGGGGCGCTGCACGCGCTCGATCACCCACGACATGGTCGCGGTCTTGCCGCTGCCCGTGATGCCGAGCAGCGTCTGGTGCGAGATACCCCGGGTCAGGCCATCCACCAGCTCCTCGATCGCGCGCGGCTGGTCGCCGAGCGGCCGGTAGTCGGAGACGACCTCGAAGTCAGCCACGCTTCCACCGTGTGCCCTGCGGCGAATCGGTCAAGGTGATGCCGCGGCGCTTGAGCTCGCCGCGCAGCTCGTCGGCGCGCTTCCAGTCCTTGGCGGCGCGCGCGGCATCGCGCGCGCGCACCAGCGCGTCGATCTCGGCGTCGCTCTCCTGCTCCTCGGGCTTGGCGTCGGCCAGGCCGAGCCCCAGCACCTGGTCGAACTCGCACAAGAGCTGCCACTTCTCGCGCCCGCCCAGTGAGTCGCTGCGCGCCACCTCCCAGGCCACCGCGAGCGCGCGCGGCGCGTTCAGGTCGTCGGCCAGCGCGGCGCGGAAACGCGCGCGCAGCTCGGCCGCTTCTTCCCGCCCGCGGCTCGACGCGTCTTCGCGCGCCTCGAGCGCATGGCGCAGGAGGCGCTTGCGCGACTGCTCGGCGCCGCGGATGGCCTCCTCCGAGAACGCGAGCTGCTGGCGGTAGTGACCGCCCAGCAGGAAGTAGCGGTAGGAGAGCGCGGCGATGCCCGCGTCGAGCAGCGCGTCGAGGTTCAAGACGCTCCCGCCCGTCGACTTCGACAGCTTCGAGTCACCGAACATGAGCCAGCCGCCGTGCAGCCAGTACGGCACCCACGGGTGCACGCCCAGCGCCGCCTCGGACTGCGCGATCTCGTTGGGGTGGTGCACGGGGATGTGGTCGACGCCGCCGGTGTGGATGTCGAAGCGCTCGCCGAGGTGCTTCACGCTCATCGCCGAGCACTCGATGTGCCAGCCGGGAAAGCCGCGGCCCCAGGGACTGTCCCACTCCATCTGTCGTGACTCCCCCGGCGGCGAGAGCTTCCACAGCGCGAAGTCCGCGGCGTTTCGCTTCTCGCTGGCGTGCTCGATGCGCTCCTGGGTCTCCTGCTCGGCGAGATCCAGGCGCGCGAGCTCGCCGTAGTGCGGGTCCTTCGAGGTGTCAAAGTACAGCCCGTCGCGGGTCGCGTATGTGAAGCCCTTCGCAGCCAAGGTCCGGATCATCGCGATCTGCTCGGGGATGTAGTCGGTCGCCTTGCACCAGACGTCGGGCTCGCGGAAGGCGAGCTTCGCCAGGTCGGCGCGGAACACGCCGGTCCACTTGGCCGCGATGTCCCAGGCGCTCTGGTGCGACTCGCGCGCCGCCTTCTCCATCTTGTCGTCGCCCGAGTCGGCGTCGCTGGTCAGATGACCCACGTCGGTGATGTTGATGACGTGCTTCACCCGGTAGCCGAAGTAGCGCAGCGTGCGGTTCAAGAGGTCCGCGAACACGTAGGCGCGCAGGTTGCCCAGGTGCTGGCGGCTGTAGACCGTGGGCCCGCAGGAGTAGATGCGCACGAAGCCCGGCTCGAGCGGCACGAACGGGTCCTTGCGCCGGGTCAGCGTGTTGTAGAGCACGAGCTCGCTCATCGCGCGGCCCGCTCCAGCAGCACGACCGCCTGCGCGGCGATGCCCTCCGCGCGGCCCATCGCCCCCAGGCCGTCGCTGCTCTTGAGCTTCACGTTCACGCGCTCGCGCTCCACGCCGAGCAGCTTCGCCAGGCTCTCCTGGATCTCGATCCGGAACGGCGCGAGACGCGGCTCCTGCGCGATGATCGTGGCGTCGACGTTGGCGATCGCGAGGCCGGCCGGCGCGAGCTTGGCGACGATCTGACTCAACAGGAGTGAGCCCGCGGCGTCCTTCCAGCGCGCGTCGCTCGACGGGAAGTGCACGCCCAGGTCGCCCTGGCCCAGCGCCCCCAGCAAGGCGTCGCCGACCGCGTGCGCGAGCACGTCGGCGTCGGAGTGACCTTCGAGCCCGCGCGCGTGCGGAATGCGCACGCCGCCCAGCAGGAGCGCCCGCCCCGACACCAGCCGGTGTACGTCGTAGCCCTGCCCGATGCGCATCACGCGTCTCCGCGCGCGGCCAGCGCGGCCTCCGCGCGCGCCAGGTCCTCGGGATGGGTCACCTTGAAGTTCCCGGCGCGGCCGGCCGAGGTGCGCACCTCGACGCCCAGCCGCTCGACCAGCGACGCGCAGTCGGTGCCCTCGAAGCCGTCGCGTTCGGCCTTCTCGAGCGCTTCCCGCAGGACCTCGATCCGGAATGCCTGCGGCGTCTGTGCGAGCCCGAGCCGGGCGCGCTCGAGCGTGCGCTCGACGCGGGCTCCGTCGAGCAGCTTCACGGTGTCACTCGCGGGCAGCACCGGCAGGGCCGCGCCGGTCTCGCGCGCCGCCGCGAGCACGGCCGCCACGTCGGCGGGCTCGACCAGGCAGCGCGCCGCGTCGTGCACCAGCACCCAGCGCAGGTCCGGCCGCGCCGCCGCGCCGGCCTCGAGCCCGCGCAGCACCGAGTCCTGGCGCCGTTCGCCGCCGGTCACGGGCGGAAGCCAGGCGACCTCGCCCAGGCCCGAGATCGGCTCGGCGGAGAGACCCGGTGGCAGCACCGGCTGGATCGCGCCGACCTCGGCGCTGCGCGCCAGCGCCGCCACGCTCCACTCGAGAAGAGTCCGGCCGCGCAGGCGCACGAATCCCTTCGGGACGTCTCGGCCCAGGCGGACTCCCTGCCCGGCCGCGAGCACCACAGCCAGCGCACGCATGGCTTTCGAATATAACGCTACTTGACCGCCGCGCGGATCGAAGCCTCGATCTCTTCCGCGCCGGTTTTCTCCGCAGCGGCGAGCTCTTGCACGAGCAGCGAGCGGGCGTTCTCGAGCAGCTTGCGCTCGCCGAACGACAGCTCCTTGGTGTGCTGCAGCCGCAGCAGGTCGCGCAGCACCTCGGCAGTCTCGAAGATCGTGCCGACCTTCAGCTTCTCCTGCAGCTCGCGGAACTGGCGGCTCCAGGCAATGCCGCTGCGCGGCCGCGTGCGCTTGCGCTCCTTCAGGATCTTCCAGATGCGCGCGGCGTCGTTGCCCTCGATCGGCGGGCGCAGACCCACTTCTTCGATCCGGTCGCGCGGGATCAGGATGCGCGACTCGTCGTCGAGCTTGCGCAGCACCAGGAATTCGAGCCGGCGGCCGGCGATCTCCCGCACCTGCAGGGCCTCGACGCGTGCGACGCCGTGCCCGGGGTATACCGCGAGCTCACCGACCTTCACTTCCCATTTCCTGGCCCCTGCCGCCAAGACGACCCCCCGGAACCGTCGCCCACCCTGCCCGGCCGCGCCCATCGTAACACTTCGGCTCGGGGCACCGGGCGAGTTGCACATGCCCTGCCTGTCCGCGTAGGCTGATGACTGAGCGTTCAGTCGACTGGACCTCGTTTCATCGCACTGAACCGAGATTTGGGGGAACCGTGGCGGCGCCGCATCACGCGCGGACGAAAGAGGAAGTCATCAAGGACTTCCGCACGAGCGAGATCGTGCGCGCGGCGCGGCGCGTGATCGGCGAGTCGGGCTTCGACGACGCGTCGATGGAGCGCATCGCCAGCGAGGCCGGGATCTCCAAGGGCACGATCTATCTCTACTTCCGCAACAAGGAAGACCTGCTCGCCAACGTGGCGCAGCTCGGCTACGAGGAGCTGATCGCGCGCGCCCGCGCGCAGACCGCGCGCGCGCGCGGCACGAAGGCCCAGCTCGTGGCGCTGATGCGCGCTGCGCTCGAGCACACGCGCGAGAACCGCGAGATCTTCCGCGTGGTGCAGGAGCGCACCCAGCTCGGCTTCCGCCGCGAGTCACTCCTGGGGCGCAAGCTCGAGGAGAACCGCGAAAGCCTCTTGCAGTACGTGCTGTCCATCGTCGAGGCGGGCGCGCACAGCGGCGAGCTGCGCAAGTGTGACACCCGGCGCGCCGCGCGCTTCCTGATCGAGACCATGCGCGGCGCGATCATCGACCGCATCCAGAACGCGTCACTGAAGAGCGTCGAACGCGACGCCGAAGCCATCGTCGACTTCTTCCTTCACGGAGTCGGCGCCACGGAGAAGACATGAGCTGCTCTCGAGGGATGACTCTGTTCCTGGTGATCGCCATCGCGCGCGCCGCGGCCGCGCAGGAGCTGAAGCCCGAGGACGTGCTCGGCCACGACCTCGACCTCAGCGTGCAGCAGGCCGTGCAGCTCGGGCTGGAGAACAGCTTGAACCTGCAGATCATCCGCAACGATCCCGCGCTGGCGCGCGAGCGCGTGCGCGAGGCCGAGGGCGTGTGGGACCCGACGCTGAACGGAACGTTCCTGCAGAACCACAGCGAGACGCCCGTCGCCAGCTCGCTGCAGGCGTTCTTCGGCACGGTCGGCGACCGCACCGAGGACAACAGCAAGAACTACGGCACGAGCCTGAACGGCATCTTGCCCTACGGCGCGAGCTACACCTCGGGCTACGTGTTCCAGGACCTGAGCTCGACCTCGGGACTCACTTCGCTCAAGCCGCAGTACACCGCGGCCTGGGCCAGCGCCTTCACCCTGCCCCTGCTGCGCGACCTGTACTGGGGCACGCCCGACTATCTCGTTCGGCGTTCGCGCCTCGACCAGAAGATCAGCGACGAGAACTTCCGCAGTCTGCTCGAGGACGGCGTGCTGCGCGTCGAGACCGCGTACTGGGACCTCTCGGGTTTCCGCGCACTCGAGGTCGCGACGCAGCAGGCGCTCGACACGGCGCACGAGCTGCTCGACCAGACGCAGGTCCAGTACCAGGTAGGCACGGTCTCGAAGGTGCTCGTGACCCAGGCCGAAGCCACGCTCGCCCAGCGCGAGTCGGAGCACATCACGGCGCTGAACAACGTGCGCCGCGCGCAAGACAACCTGCTGACGGTGATCCTGGCCCCCGACATCAACGACTACGCCAACACGAACATCCGCACCCACGATCCGGACTTCGTCGAGTACCAGGTCGACGTGAACGCCGCGGTGGAGAAAGCGCGCGTGAACCGGCCCGAGCTGTCGACTGCGGCCATGCAGGTCGAGCAGGCGGACATGGCGGAGAAGTGGAGCTGGAACCAGAAGCTGCCGCTGTTGAACCTGGGTGCGACTTACACCATGAACGGACTCTCGGGGTCACAGAAGACGAAGCCGGGCGTGGTGCTGTTCGGGCCCACGCGCCTGAACAACACCCTGGGCATCACCGGCCAGCCGCAGCCGGGGCTCAGCATCAACCCCGTGACCTCCGCGCTGAACCCGGGACTCGACACGATTCCCGGCACCGCCGACGACTTCTACTCGGGCACCCAGGTCCCGGTGCAGAACCAGCCCGACTTCGGCTTCGGGCGCACGCCCGCGGCGGCGAACTCGAGCTTCTTCGACGGCCACGGCTTCCACAGCTGGAGCGTCGGCGCGACCTTCAGCTATCCGATCCCGAACGACACGGCCGACGCGCGCTACGTGCAGCGCAAGATCGAGCTGCGGCGCGCGAAGACCGTCTACTCGCGCACCAGCCAGGACGTGGTGCTCGACGTGCGCAGCGCCGTGCGCGAGCTGCAGAGCAACATCGACGCGGTCAAGGCCGCGCAGCGCCAGCGCGTCGCATCCGAAGAGGCGTTGCGCGCGGAGCAAGAGCGCCTGCGGCTGGGTGACTCGACGCCGCACAACGTCTCGCTCTTCCAGGACGACTTCCTCAGCGCGCAGGGCCGCGAGATCACGGCGCTGCGGAACTACCGCGTCGCGATCTCCGCGCTCGAGCGCGCGCAGGGGACGCTGCTCGAATCGAGGGGAATCTCCGTCGAACAGGAACGCGACCGGGGCATGGATCAGTACTGATTGTCGCGTGGGCACCCTACCCACGCTCCGGATTGTCGCGTGGGCACCCTACCCACGCTCCGGATTGTCGCGTGGGCACCCTACCCACGCTCCGGATGGTCGCGTGGGCACCCTGCCCGGGAGACGCGGTTGTCAGCTTCTGCCGCTGGGGAGTACCCTGCGCCTCGCCGTCGTCGTCGACGATGGTGGGTTTGTGAGCCGTCTCACGGAACGGAAGCCGCAGCGCGCCGCAACGTAAGTGCGCATGCGGCGCCAGTACGTTCGGGGTGATCATGGCGTTGTGGAAAAACAAGGGTGAGGGTGAAGCGCAAGAGCGCAGCGTCGAGCCGAGCCGAGTGATCAGCGCAGCGCCGATCACGACGCCGAGCCCGACGCCGCCGGAGCGCCGCCACCCGGGGGGTTACGAGATGGCGAACATCGGGAAGTCGATCAGCATCAAGGGCGACGTCGTCGGCGACGAGGACACGATCCTCGAGGGGCGCGTCGAAGGCCGCGTGTCACTGCGGAATTTCCACCTCACGATCGGGCCCAACGGCGACATCCAGGGCGAGGTGTCGGCCAAGCAGGTGACCGTCGTGGGGAAGATCGCGGGCAACGTGATCGCGAGCGAGCGCATCGAGGTGCGCGAGACGGGCCGCATCCAGGGCGACCTGATCGCCCCGCGGCTCACCGTGGCCGAGGGTGCCGTGATCAACGGCGCCATCACCATGAAGGAAGCGAGCGCGCTCGAGAAGCAGCTCCGCCCCGCGGAGAAGAAGCTCGAGGCCGCGCCCTCGCCGATCGTCGGCCAGAAGGCGAGCTGAGCGCCGTTCAGCTCGTCGTCGTCGCGCGGCGCGCGCGGTCCCGGCGCTGACCCGAAGGCTTCGGCGCCTGCACCACGTGCCCGTAGCGGCGCGCCAGCCAGATCAGGACCGCGCTCGCCACGTAGATCGACGAGTACGTGCCGATCACGATCCCGATGAACAGCGCGAGCGCGAAGCCGCGCAGCACGGGCCCGCCGACGAGCAGGATCGCGACCACCACGAGCTGGGTCAGCCCCGAGGTCAGCACCGTGCGCGACAGCGTCGCGTTGATGGCCTCGTTCACGACGCTCTCGAGCTCGGTCGTGCCGCGCGTGGCGACGGTCTCGCGGATGCGGTCGTAGATGACGATCGTGTCGTTCATCGAGTAACCGATGATCACGAGCAGCGCCGCCAGGACGTTCATGTCGAACTCCCAGCCGAACAGCGAGAACAACCCCGCGGTGAAACACACGTCGTGCACCAGCGCGAGCACCGCGCCCGGCGCGTACTGCCACTCGAACCGGAACCACACGTAGATCAGGATCCCGATCCAGGACAGGATGATCGCCTGCACGCCGGCGCGGCGCAGCTCGCCGCCC